>Ga0197142_1002230_pt1 | contig 17086 bp, 14 predicted proteins | sample GBS60_MetaG_FD_148614 | JGI IMG/M metagenome (GOLD analysis project Ga0197142, IMG submission 148614) | Sediment microbial communities from Great Boiling Springs, Gerlach, Nevada, United States - GBS 60_MetaG | ecosystem: Environmental > Aquatic > Thermal springs > Hot (42-90C) > Sediment...
TGAAGAAGTTTCTTCTAACTTTACCTATACTTTTGTTTCCGCAAAAGGGGCAGCAAGTAAAGGTTTTAAGCACTCCTTTAGCTCTTAAGAACTCTTCTGCCTTTTCTTCAGAGGATGCTATTTCTACAAGTTCTGCTAAGTTCATAGTTTCCACCTCCCGAGTAAATTATAACAGAGGTGGAATATTTTGAGCAATCACCTTAGCTAATTACGCACACTCCGAGCATTAAGGAAAGGCTCTGTGACTAGTTTTGCCTGAAGTTTATTGAAGGAAAGACTGGTTAGGCACTTCCAGGGAGAAACCCAGGGATTGGTATCTTATTGTCTTGGGAGTGATGTTGGAGGATGTACCTTCCAAGATCAGCAAAGGCAAATTTCGGTTAACTTTTAAGACAAAACTCCAAACCATAAAAATAATCCTCCAGATGTCTTTGTTAAACGGACTCTGGAGGATTTTTAGGATCGTTTAATCGATTTTTGTTTAATAAAACATTACCATCCCCACGTTAGGTAATTATGGATAGATTTAGAAGCTTTACGTCCTGCACCCGCGGCGAGGATAACGGTAGCCGAACCGGTTACTATATCACCACCCGCCCATACTCCTCTTTTGGTGGTTTTTCCAGTTTCGGGATCGGCAATTATGTAACCCCATTTGTTCAGTTTAATGTCAGGTGTTGATTGAGTGAGAATAGGATTAGCCCTAGTTCCTATGGCAACGATAGCCAGATCACATTCTATAGTGAACTCGCTTCCCTTAACCGGAATTGGTTTACGCCTGCCTGTGTCGTCAGGCTCACCGAGCTGCATTTTTTGACATTTTATCCCTACTAATCGACCATTATTATCGCCAATATACTCGATAGGATTAGTAAGGAAGTAAAACTCAATTCCCTCTTCTTCAGCATGATGAATTTCAGCCTGTCTAGCCGGCATTTCCTGTCGAGATCTGCGATATATGACAATCACACGTTCGGCTCCTAATCTGATAGCTGTGCGAGCCGAATCCATAGCGACGTTGCCTCCACCTATGACTACTACATTTTTACCCCGAGGGATTGGTGTATCATATTCTGGGAAACGATATGCCTTCATTAAATTAGTTCTGGTAAGATATTCGTTTGCAGACAAAACTCCTATCAAGCTTTCTCCAGGAATATTTAAAAAATTAGGCAGCCCAGCACCTATACCCAAAAAAATGGCGTTGTACCCTTGTTCAAATAATTCATCAATTGATACCGTTTTTCCCACGACCACGTTGCATTCTATTTTTACTCCCATACGTTCCAAAAAAGCCACCTCTGATAATACAATCTCTTTGGGGAGCCGAAACTCTGGAATGCCGTACATCAAAACTCCCCCGGGCTTATGTAAAGCTTCAAAAATAGTTACATCATGCCCTTTACGAATTAAATCTCCAGCCACCGTAAGCCCAGCAGGTCCAGATCCGACTACAGCAACTCTTTTACCTGTAGGAGGATGTTTTGGGGGTAACTTTCCTGTTCCATGCATTCGCTCATAGTCGGCGACAAATCGTTCTAAATTTCCAATGGCTATTGGTTCTCCTTTTTTAGCTAATATGCAACTACCTTCGCACTGTATTTCCTGAGGACAAACTCTACCGCAAACAGCCGGAAGTGAGTTAGTCTCCCAAATAAGTCGTATAGCCTTCGATAGATCTTTTTTAACTATTAAATTTATAAATCCAGGAATATCTACATTTACTGGACATCCTTTAACACATTCAGGTTTCTTACATTGCAAACAGCGGCTAGCTTCCGCTATAGCTGTTTCGAGATCATAACCTAATGGAACCTCTTCGAAGTTTCGTATGCGAACATATGGTTCTTGTTCAGGCATGGGTTGACGCTGTGCTATCTTTTTGGCTACCATTTTATCAGACATGTTATTTACCTCCAATAGGCGAATCAGATGAGAGTAAATCAGGACACCTGTTTAAAAAGGCGGCATTCTTCCAAACTTTTCTGTTCTTCTTCGCAGTAAGCTTTAAGCCTCAGAATCAGGCTATCATAGTCCACCAGATGTCCGTCGAATTCTGGTCCATCCACACAAGCGAATTTTGTTTCTCCACCTACAATTACTCTACATCCACCGCACATACCGGTTCCATCGATCATAACCGGATTCAAACTTACCAGCGTAGGAACATTGAATTCCTTCGTTATTTTAGAAGCAGCTTTCATCATAGGAACTGGCCCTATGGCGACTACCTGGTTTATATTATTGTTGGCTAGAACCTGTTGTAAAACATCTGTGACGAATCCGTGGTGTCCGTAAGAACCATCATCGGTGCAAACATAGAGCTCGTCCGATACAGCGCGCATTTGATCCTCTAGTATAAGTAAATCTTTGTTTCGAGCACCTATAATGGCAATCACGTAATTTCCAATTTTCTTAAGAGCCTTAGTTATAGGATATAAAACGGCAATACCTGTTCCCCCGCCCACACATACCACCTTTCCTACTTTTTCTATACGGGTTGGTTTTCCCAAAGGTCCGACCACATCGCTATAGCTATCACCAACTTGTAGGCTTTTAAAAATCGCTGTGCTTTTACCGACAACCATATAAATTACAGTAATTGTGCCAGTTTCCTGGTTAACGTCTGATATGGTTAATGGGATTCGTTCACCAGTTTCAGTTGCTCTAAGTATTACAAACTGCCCAGGTTTTGATTTTTGGGCTATAAGTGGAGCCTCTATTTCGTTAAGTATTATGGTTCCTCCAGCCATTTCTTCTCTTCTAACAATTCGAAACATAATACATTATACCTCCTTATTGTGAGATAATAAACATACACCTATTCGAATCTTGATTGGTTTTATCTATAAAGAATATTACATTTCTCTATGAAAATACCTATCAGATCTTTTCTAGCATTAGTTCTCCTCCTAACCATTTCCCAACAAATCTTAATAACTCTTTATTAGTTTGATGTTAAGAGTTTAATTTAATGTTTTTTTCTATGTTTATTGTGCGTAGAAATATATTAAACCTATGATATATACCAACAGGTCGTAGATCAAAAATCAGCTATTTGTAAATTCTTAGTTTACATAGGTAAGACAAGCAATAAAAGGCAGTCATAAGACTGCCTTTTTTAATAGACATATCTAGAGATTGACCTTACCAGTTAAACAATTTGTCTAGTTCCTCGTCGGGGACGTCGAAGACTACATTATGAGGTGGTAGAGGTTCTTTTTTGAAGTAGTCAGGTAACCTATCATCTTTGGATGTGAAACCGGCTCTCAAGTTAAAGTCTCTTTCCATAGAAAGAACCTTTTTACCTAAGGCAAGGAAATCATCAGCTGTCATGTTTAAACCGTATAGAGCATTGATCATATCTAACATGGCTTGAAAGGTATCGGGTTGATCCATGATTGCAAAGGCTATAAACAGGCACATTCCTGTGGAATCGATGGCAGCAGTGGCAATCTGAAGGTTTCGGGACAGCTCTACCTGTCCTTGGGGAGAAAGAGGATCCACGTAACCACCGATTTTTAGTATGTTGGTAGCTATAGCGTAACCGGCAGTATGATCTGCTCCCATAGTGCTGGTAGCGTAAGTAACCCCAATACCTTTTACAGCTCGAGGATCATAGGCAGGAATAGCTTGCCCCTTTACAACAGGTACTCTTTCCACTCCGAAGACCTTACCAGTTACAGCAGCACCACTTCCTAAAATACGACCCAAGTATGTTCCCTTTCCAACTTCTTTAACTAATTCAATAGCCGCTTTAGCGTCACCGAATTTTGCCAGCCCTGCTTCCATAGCTACAGCTATTGTGGCACCCATTTCGATAGTATCCAGACCGATATCATCATCGAGAAAATCGATGTAGGCTATAGCATCCAAGTCATCAATACCGCAGTTACCCCCGTGAGCCCATACCGTTTCATATTCGGGCTGTTTACTTATGTAATGTCCATCTTTGTCAACGTAAATACCAGAACAGCGAATGACGCAGCCTCTATGGCATCCATGAGTTGGTTTGCCACCTCGAACCTTTTCTGTTTCAGCAAGTGTTTCTCCACTGATTTTGGCTGCCCCCGCAAATCTGCCTTCTTTGAAGTTATAAGTGGGATATGCTCCTGCTTCGTTTATGATATTGGTTAGAACGTCGGTTCCATAGGCAGGTAGCCCTGTCCCTGTTACTGGATGTCGTCGAAGACCCTCAACAAATAGTTTATTAGCCTCTTTAAATTTTTCTGGATCTTTAGGGGAGCGCATCTTAGTTCCAGTGTCATCAAGAACAATGAGTTTTACGCCTTTGGATCCCATAACAGCTCCTACTCCACCTCTACCTGCGTGACGGGTAGGACGAAGTTCCGGGTCCGTACAGGCTACAGATGCTGCACATAACTTCATCTCTCCAGCCTGACCAATAGAAATACAGGCAATATCTTTCCCATATTGCTCTACAGCTTTTTCCACTGTCTTATAATTGCCCAAACCCCTTAGTTCGTTAGCAGGAATAACCTCAACCCCTTCTTTGTTTATGAAAATTTTGTAAAGGGTATCGTCTTTAGGCTTGCCTTCAAGAACGATAGCTGCATACCCTAGACGAGCTAAAACCTGTGATGGCTGCCCACCGGCATTTGCTTCCTTGATTGTACCAGTCAGTGGACTCTTACAACCTACCGATATTCGACCCGTCATGGCTCCAGTGGTGCCACTCAAAAGCCCTGGAGCTATAACCAGCTTGTTTTCAGCACTCAAGGGATGACAGGTAGGAGGGACCTCCCTTGAGACAATAGCCGAGGTCATAGCACGACCACCCAACCCTTCATACTCGCCAAGTGGTTCAATAGTAACCTTGGGACCACCTTCAGCTCCCATATTTATGCGTAAAATTTTATCCATTTTGTAACCTCCTGTTTCTGATTTTACTTCAAAGTTCCAACCGTTAAGCTTTTCTCTTTGATTGGCAAGAGAGCTGTAATCTCTAACCAATAGAATCTCTTACTGTGCCGACTTTATTCAATGTATTGTCAACTTCCTTTGGTTGAAATCCGACGATTACACGATTACCAATAATCAAAGTAGGAAAACTTAAAGCAGGGTTTTTCTGCTTTAAGTTATCTAAGGCTGATGTTCGCTCCTCGCCGGTTAAAAGGTCCACGAGAATTAGGTCATAATTTATACCTTTATCGTCCAAATATTCCTTTAATCGTCTGCAATAAGGACAGCTTAACAATGCGTATAAGATGATTTTCTGTTGAGTTCCTGCCATATAGATCCCCTCATAAACTTAACTTTTATTTGAGTTGGCATTTTTGATTTAGAAATTCCGCTTGACAAAATTTAATTAGATAATGCCCCGGTCTTTATAGGATAGACCGGAGCGGATTTTATACTTAGCAAATGGGTTTGAAGTCGAATGAATTGCTAGAGTGCATTTTTATAGATTTGTATCACGTCTTCAATAGTGGGACATCTTGGGTTAGTTAATCCACAAGCGTCTTTCTGAGCATTTTGAGCCATTATGGGAATATCTTCTTCTTTTACACCAAGTTCTCTAAGTCCACTAGGAATACCAATATCCCTGGACAAAGTTACAATAGCTTCTATAGCCTTTTCTGCGGCAGCTCTTGTAGAAAGACCAGATATGTTTTCACCCATAGCCGCAGCAATATCCGCAAATCGACACATCTTGGCTATCATGTTAAACCGTTCCACATGGGGGAGCAGAATAGCGTTACAAACGCCATGGGGCAAATCATAAAAACCGCCTAACTGATGAGCCATAGCGTGCACATGTCCGAGGCTTGCGTTGTTAAAGGCCATACCAGCAAGATATTCGGCATAAGCCATTTTGTCTCGTGCTTCTATGTCATTACCATTGGCTACAGCTGCTCGTAAATTTTCGGAGATAAGCTTGATGGCTTTCAGAGCGCAAGCGTCTGTTACCGGTGTAGCTATAGTAGAAACATAGGCTTCTACAGCATGGGTTAAAGCGTCCATACCGGTAGCAGCAGTTAACGCGGGCGGCATGCCCATCATCAGGAGAGGATCATTTATAGCCACGTTGGGAGTAACTCTCCAGTCCACTATAGCCATTTTAACCCTGGTGTCAGTGTTAGTTATAATGCAGAATCGAGTCATTTCACTAGCCGTTCCTGCTGTGGTATTAATAGCTATAAAAGGCGGCATGGGTTTGGAAGATTTGTCTATGCCTTCATAATCACGTATGTGTCCACCATTAGTTGCCACAATGCCTATTCCTTTAGCACAGTCATGAGAACTACCGCCTCCCAATGAAATAATGAGATCACAGCCGTTTTCTTGAAAGACCTTAAGACCATCGTGAACATTTTTATCCGTGGGATTAGGAACTGTTTCGTCAAACACTACCACATCGAGACCCGTGTCTTTTTTGATAATTTTGATGATTTCATCGGCTATTCCAGCCTTTACTATCCCTTTATCTGTGCATAAAAAGGGTTTTTTGCCACCTAAGACTTTGATTTGCTTGCCTATTTCTTTATGAGCTCCTATGCCCATCAATGTAACAGTTGGAATGTAAAATCCGTAGACTTGCTCTTTCACTGCCATAGCATACCTCCTTTTAAGTTTTTAATTTCATATCTACCTTATGTTTTATGGATAAGACACACCAGCTTTTACACAAAATTAATGCCAAAAGATAAAATCAAGAGATATTAGGCACTTGACAATAAGGCATTGCAAAATAGACTCAATTTTTGGTGCTTTTTGGCTCGCAGTGGGTATATTGCCTACTTAGAATTTCAAGACACTGAAGAGCTTTGGTTAATGATACCTTTTGTCCCTTAAAATTGACCTTTTGTATCAAAATGATACACAACTTGGTGAGCTTTGATTTTTCAACCCATATGCTTTAATTTTTCGATATAAAGTTTTTCGGCTGATACCTAGTGCCTTGGCGGCTTCACTGATATTACCCGCAAAAAGGTTTAATACGTTTTGAATGTGAAGCCGTTCTAGTTCCTTTAAGGAAAGGCACTTATTGGTATGAGTCTCGGAATCATAATGGAAGTTATTCACTAACTCTCGTGGTAAACTGTTAGGAAGAATAAGGCTACTTTCCGATAGTATAAGGCATCGTTCCAACACATTACGCAACTCTCGTACATTGCCAGGCCAGTCGTAGGATAGGAGGTACGATAGGGTTTCATCTGAGAGCCTGTAATTATTTTCGGGCTTACCTAAAATGGCCAAAAGATATTCTGCTATAAGCGGAATATCTTCGCGTCTTTCTCTTAAGGGAGGAATATGAATTCTGAAGACGTTTAGTCGGTGATATAGCGCTTCGTTGAATCTTCCTGCCTGCACTTCAGATTCGAGGTTTCTATTGGTAGCAAACAAAAAGCGCACGTCTGCGCGTCGTTCCTGTTGTTCACCAACACGACGGTATCTTTTTGTTTCCAGTAGACGCAGTATGGTGGCCTGTAGTTCAAGTGGCATATCTCCAATTTCATCCAAAAAAAGGGTGCCACCTTCCGCCAGAGAGACCAAACCTTCCCTGGTTTCTAAAGCACCGGTGAAAGCTCCCTTTACGAAGCCAAAGAGTTCGCTGCGGAGAAGATCTTTTTGTAGTGAGGCACAGTTTACGACCACGAAAGGATTTTGGGATCGAGGGCTCATTGCATGGATACTTCTAGCCACCACATCCTTTCCTGTTCCCGACTCTCCTGTAATAAGAACAGATGTATCGTGAGGTGCCACTTTCCTAATTAGATGCATGATGTTACGAATAGATGGTGATTTGCCAACAAGACGGGGAGCATCTGAATCCACAGCACGCTCTTGAAGCAAACGTCGGTTTTGCCTTTTTAGACAAACTCGCTCATAGGCTTTATCTAGAATCATTTCTAAACGTTCCAGATTGAACGGCTTGGTTATGTAATCATAAGCACCGAGTCTCATTGCTTTTAGAGCACTTTCCACAGTACCATATCCGGTAATCATTATCACTTCGACATCGGGCAATTTTTCTCGAAATATTCCTAGTAAATCCAAGCCATCGCCATCCGGCAGTTTTATATCCACTACTATAACATCGAAGTTTTCCCTATTCACTAAATCCATTGCGTTAAGGGCATTTTCAGCCGTAACGATAGTTCGATGAGGTGTGGTTAGTTCCTTTTCAATTAACTTTCGAATAGACAGTTCATCGTCTATTATAAGGACTCGCATAGGTGTCATAACATTTTCCTAAACACAACTCTAAAAATGGATCCTTTGCCTGGTTGGCTTTCTACTTCTATAGAAGCGTTATGTGCCTGGGCTATGGAGTAACATACTGAAAGGCCTATACCTGTACCTTTTCCGACAGGCTTTGTGGTAAAAAATGGATCAAATATTTTTGTAAGATTTTCTTGGGCAATACCGCAACCGGTATCTTGAACTTCCAGAACAACGTAAAGATCGTCTTGAATCTTGGTTCGTACAGTAATGATTCCTTCCTTTTCAGATATTGCATCGATGGCATTTAAGAGTAAATTCAGGAGTAACTGTTTAATTTCAGATGGGGTAGCTCGAATGGGTGGGATAGGCTCCATCATTTCCTGGCAAAGAACAATGTTGGAATGCTCTTTAATTTTGTGCTGCAGCAAACGTAAGGTTTCATTAATGCATCTATTTAAGTCCACAGCAACCATAGTGCCTGAGTGAGGACGGCTAAAACTTAATAAACCTTGAACAATTTCCTGACAACGGAAACATTCTTCTAAAATGATTTCTGTGTATTCGATCAAGTTAGACCTTAAATCTTCGGGAAGTATATTCATAGATTCAGACAGTCTTTTTTTTATAGCCTGGGCAAAACCCGAAATAGCCGTTAGAGGATTGTTAATTTCATGAGCAACTCCTGAAGCTAAAAGCCCCACTGTGGACATCTTTTCTGCCTGGTAAAGTTTGGCTTGATATTCTCGTTCAATCGTTACATCTCGTTTTAATAACAAAACATGGCAAGGTTTTCCTTGTGGGTCTCTTAAAGGTGATGCCGTGATCTCAAAATGACGTGTTACATCTCCTACAGAATAAATGTGTTCCTTACGGCATACACTATTGGTATAGAAAGCTACATCAGCTGGACAATCTTTACAGGGTTTATCGGATTTTCGAAAAACATTGTAGCAAAGATTCCCCACAGGGGACTCTCCTCCATAAAACTCATAATAAACTCTATTGACCGATGTAATGCGCTTTTTAGAATCGATAACCGCCATGATATCAACAATGCCATCTAAAATGGCCTGGATTTGTTGGCGTCGACGCTCTAATTCCAAAGTAGAAGCATGAAGTTGAGCAATTTTTTCTTGAGCTTCCCTGAAAAAGCCTAACTTGGAGTACTCAATGCCAATAATGTCTTCCAAAGTGGCTAGAGGTTTCATCACCATATTTCCTCACAAATAGACAATAAATCTTCCCACGTAGCAGGTCTAGGATTGGTAAGTAAACATATATCACCTGCAGCCATACGGCATATCAAGGGTAAATAAGAAGGATCGGGCATAATTTCACGTAGCCTCTGTTTCGTTCCTAGGGATAGGAAAAGGTTTTCTAAACTTTCTATGCCCAGCAACGCCATCTTTCTGTCGCTTTTCCATGTTTTGCGGGTAAGGATTCTGCCAATATGAGCCATTTTAGGGAGAGCCCAATCCAAATTGAAACGCATTACAGCAGGAAGCAAAATCGAATGTACTTCACCATGAAGCGTATCGAACATGCCACCTATAGAATGAGCCAAGGCGTGATCCGCTCCCAGACCAGCATTGCTAAAAGCCATACCCGCTGCCGTGCTAGCTATACTCAGAGCTTCTAAAACTTCCAGAGATGGATCTTGGTACGCCCTGGGGAGGTAAGACGAGATAATCTCTATAGCTTTGGCAGATTGTAGCTCGGTAAAAGGCGATGCAATTATCGATACATGAGCTTCTATAGCGTGTGATAAGGCGTCAATAGCAGCAGCCAAAACCAGATTGTGAGGTTTTGTGGTTAATAACAATGGATCTATGATGGAAATGTTAGGTACAAGAGTCCGACTGACAATAGTCATTTTCAAATGGCGGGAAGTATCGGTTATTATGGCGAATTGAGATATATCTGCTCCGCTGCCTGCCGTGGAAGGCAGAAAAACCATAGGTGGTAGAGGACGATTGATACGGTTAGCACCTTCGTAATCGTGAATCCTTCCTCCGTTGCTAGCCACAATAGCTATGCCTTTGGCGGCGTCCATAGGACTGCCGCCTCCCAGAGCTATAATAACGTCCGCCTTGTTTTCAAGATAAAATGAAGCACCTTTGGTTACTTGGGTGTCTCTGGGATTAGATACAACATCTTCGTAGTAGCACCATTGTAAACCTTCTTTCTCAAGGACTTCGAAAAGACAAGAGACCCATCCCGCTTGCCTAAGCCCAGGGTCGCTCACAACCATAGGTCTTTCGCCACCAAGTCTTTTCGTGCATAAGGCAGCGTATTTTATTGCTCCCCGGCCAAATATGATTTCAGGAATTGAGAATTTGGCGATTTCCATGTCTAGCTTGCAATAAGTAAAGATTGCAAAGTTCATCAATAACTTAAAATCTGACCAAAATCAAGGATTTTCTTCGGGTCTTTTTTATGAGGTTTGAGTCAGGATGTTTTATTTTGCAGGTAAACGTTGGAGTATATAGTAGACCACGTTGTCTCTATCAAACTATAATGATGGAGCTGTAATTAAGCGTGGTAACTCCTTCGTCAGAATCACTTAACATAGTTTACTATCAAATCTAGGGAGAGCCGTAGTTAAGAGTTACAGGAGTGCCAGAGTTTGAAATATGAATAAAAATAGTAAAAGGGGGCGTGGATCGCCGTTTTTGTATTATCCGAAGAGGAGAGAAAAAGCGAAGATCACCTACTTCGATAATTTTTTGACCATTGCCCATTTCCCAAATGCGCTGGTAAGGGTAAAGAGCGAACCACCTGTAGGTTTGGAAAGATGGAAGTTCTTTGCCTACGTTCGTAGCTAGAGTTTTATCAAGAGGGCTAAATGTTGCCTCATAAAATGTTATGTTTTGCTTAATTATATTCACTGAAGCAACTTTGTAGGTGTTGTCTTTCAGAGTTATTAGTTTCCATATAAAAGGCGTTCCGAGCTCTGGGATAATAGCCCATTGGGAGGTAAAGTTTTTTGATCGGACAATCCATCTTTCGGCAAATTCCTTGATAAGGGCGCAGACTAGAGGGTAACCTACTATCCACAGTATAAAACCCGCTACTAGGAATTTTTTAAGGTAAATGTTTCTTTTGTCTTTTCCTTCATAATGTTCGTTAGAAAAGGGCTCATGAGATGTGTCTAATGTTGGTCTTTTTATAATGGTAAAAGATCCAAAAAGAATAAAAATTATCCCAAGAGTGTAAATGGGATCAACTATAAAAACCCAGTCCAGGTGTAATCTAGTGTTAGTAAATGGCCAGAAGAGCTGAGTTCCGTAAGATGTTATCAGATCCATGTAAAGATGAAACGCAATACCTGTAAAAACCGAAAGGAAAATTCCAGCGGGAGAAGCCCATTTAAGGCATTTGCCGAAGAAGAATCCTAACATACAGGCTATAATCAACATGAATAGGATAGAATGAGTCATGCCTCTATGGTGAATGATATAGGCTTCCATGCCCCATAAACGCGATATGTTATCAAAATCCGGTAGCACTGAAGCCAGGAAAAATAAGCCTCCACAAGCAATAAGAGCCTGCTCTTTCCAACCATCTGTGCAGAGCAGGTTCTGCGTTCTTATGATCCTGTAACCAGTAACTCCTGTAACAATGTGGGTTATGTAATCCATGGAGAAGAAGTATTATAAAAAAATGAGCCGATGCCTTCCTGAGAAGTCAACGGCTCATTTTCTTTTCTAGAGCTTGCTGACGTCTATGTTACGGATGAACTGCTTTACATTTTCCATGCACTTATTGAGCCATATCTCCCTTTCGGTAATCTGTTTTTCTTTTTCGCAGACATCACCGTTAAGGGATTCTACTGGCTCTGGAGTGAGGAGGTTATGAGTTACAGTAGAAACTTCCCGTTGTTCGACATCAGCAGGCACCATGTTTTTGTTAATATAGATGTTCTTTATCATCGGAATCCCTCCTCTTAAGCAATTTTTTGTTTCCGCTTAGAAAATAATCACTATTTTGAGGGAGTAAAGCACCAAAGACAGTTTCCTTAAGGCACGGTGCGCCATATTCCACCGTATGATGGATGGTAATATATCGGTTCGAAGGCATTGCTATATTCTTCGGGGTGTAAGTAAAGCTTTAGTGCGGTGCTTTCATACAGGTTGTCTCCAAATAAGATAGCCAGCCCCGGCACGGTAAGAAGCAGCGTTATGGGCGGTTCAGAAGCCACCGTTTGTTCTTTAAGATGCCTTCCCTTTTCGACAACTATGTATCTTTTGAAAAGCGCTTTTCTGCCATCTAGGGTGGTGAGATAGCCTTTGTTGAGGTTAAGATTTACAAACCAGCGATAGAAAGAAATTATCTGTGGATGGATGCCTTCTCCTCGCTCATAATCCCAGGAGCCATAGTAATACCACCAGTAGGCTTTTCTTAAAAAGTCCACAGGTATAAAAATAAAAACTCTCGTTTTTGGGAAAAGCATGTCACGCCATAGATGTTCATTGTGTTCTTGGTGATATTTTTGGATTACCTCTTTTAGATGATCCTGTTCCGAGAGAGCTTCCTTTAAGAAGGCGAAGGCTTTTGCTTCGTTACCGAATTCCTGTTTTGCTTGCTCTAATGGCACAAGATCATTGTGAGCAAAACAGTTAATCCAATTTTTAGCCGTGATTATGTTATCGACTGCAAACCCGTAAGCAGCAATAGTAATTCTGGGATGTCCCTGCATGCCTCCGTCTATGAAAGTTTTCTTTTTTGCATAGTATTGCAAAAGGTACCCGTAATCCCACCATGTCCATACAGTGCTGTCTTTTGGTTCCATTGACTCTAGCATCTTTGCTATGTGCACTAATCCTGCCGTGACATTCGGCATGCCTGCTATTCTGAGATTGGTGATGATATTAGGCAGTGCGAAAATTACGGCTATGGTCACCCCTATAACCCATTTCCATCTCACATTAGCCCAGGCAAATCGATTTGTTTGTGTAAACCATACGATGGGAAGAAAAGCGAGACCAAAGGCTAGAGGTGGAACCAAGAAAATTAGAAACCTGCTTGAAAAGAATCCTATTGTTCCGAGAGCTAAGAAGGGCATCCACAGAACAATGAAAAAAGGGCGTGAAATAATAGTAAGGATAACCCCTAGTATTGCAGGTATTATTAGCCACCAAAATCCGAACATCTGCGTTACTGCATTTAGCAATGAGAGCGATTGAAGTTCTGTTATTGAAGCTCCCACCGATGGCTCGCTTGATTCCGATCTGAAAATAAGATCTGCATATCCGGCAATAGGCTTTAGAAACGCCGGGATCGGAATGGTTTTGTTTAAAGCGTGCAATCCCAGAAGTGCGACAACTATGAGGAAAGCAACAAGGATGCCTATTTTGATAGCTTGTTCGAGTCTATTTCCCGGTATGAAGAATACGGAAATACCATAAGTTCCGGTAGCCAGAATAAGTCCCAGGTTGTAACCTTGTGGCCACCACAGATACCAAAGTAGCACGCAGACGATTATTCCTATCAAAGCAGCAAGTTTTTTCGAGATGTTACTGGCGGTTGCGAATAAAAAAACCGATGTACTCAAGGCACCAGGGAATAAAAGGTTCAGGCTGTCGGTGTCAAAACGACCAAGAGAAGTTCGCCAAAACCAGATATGAGATGTGGAACCGATAATTGAAGAGGTAATTAACAATAGGGGACTCTTAAAGAATCGAGCCCAGTAGGCGTAAACCAAAACTGTAAATGTGGCTAGGAAGGGAGGAAGAAGCCATGCTATATATTCCAGGGGAGAACCAGTAAGAGAACGTATAAAACCGGCAATCCGCACCAGAAGAGGCACCGGAAAAGGTCTCGATGCGCCTCCACGCAGTGGATCTACAGGAGTATAATTGCCGTTAAGGTAATCTTCCGTAAGCCTCATGAAATAGTAGGCGTCGAAGGTGGCCATAGTGGGTTTCCCTTCGTAAAAGCAGACGTTTTTAGCTCTCTGCCAGTCTTTCATGTGATAGAGGAAAAAGAAAAGGCACAACAGTAGACTTGCTCCAATCGCCATAGCCCAACAGACCTTAGGATTTTTCAGTATGGATAGTTGTGAAGATTTGTCGGTGGAAGTAGTGGTAGGAGCAACCTGATCCGTCGCTACTTTTCGCCTTTGTCGCTTCATTTTATGAACATCCTCACTTCGTCTAGATAGCCGACAGATAACTTTTTCGCCGCATGCCCCTGATTTACAGAAATTTCGAGATGGTCGTTACTTCCCCATAGAGCCAGAAGGTGTCCCTTTGGAACGGAAGCGTAGGTTTCTTCGATCTTCATTGTAGAAGATCCTATTTCGACAACCGTAGATTGAGCAGAAGATAGGGCAGGGAAGTAGCAGTCTTTCCATGAAAGGTAAAAGCTTTTTGTGATATTGGTGACTATATTTCCGAATCGGTCTATGTGAACAACACGACCCTTAATAACCTGTTTGTCTGCCTGCGGATGAAGCCATTCTCCTATAACCGGTGACTCCTTTGCTGGGATACTCAGGTTCTCGACAGGAACTCCGTTGGCTATATGAGCAGCGATCGGTGCGAAGATGTCCCTTCCGTGAAAGGTCGAGCTCACTTTGGAATGAATGTAAGGTTTAGAAACACCATCTGGATCAATCCAGAAAACCTTTGATGAGTGCACGTCGATGACCCACGAGAATATCCCGTTGTCTGGTCCTACGAAAATTTTATCGAAATTTTCTATAATAAGTCCTTTTCTTTCTGTTCCCACACCTGGATCAACAACGGCAACAAATATAGTTCCAGGGGGGAAATAAGGAACAACAGACCCAAGAACGTAGGCTCCAGAAGCTACGCAGAAAGAATCAATCTCATGGGATATGTCAATCATCCTGGCATGGGGCGCTATGGAAAGAACCACCCCTTTCATAGCTCCTACGTAGCCGTCTTTTAAGCCGAAGTCTGTAAGAAAACATATAATTGGTGTTTTGTCCATGGCTACTGTTTAGCCGCTTGCCTCCTGATAATTTCAGGCGTTGTTGAATCTTCTTCTTTCTTAAGCTGGAGCATAATAACCGATGAGATTACCAGAATACCACCAATAATTTGCGCTATGCTAAGCTTTTCTCCCAGAAATATCCAGGATATTGCGGCCGCCGTTATAGGTTCCGTTGTGGCTGTAATGCTTGCTCTAGAAGCTTTTATGAGATTTATTCCTTCGAAATATAAGCCGAACGGGATCACTGTTCCAAAAAGAACGATATAGAAAACGATAGCCCATCCTGTAAAGTTTAAGTGATGTCCAAAGGCTTTCAGTGGCGGGTACAGTATGTTCCAAAGTATGCACGCAAAGAGCAAAGCATAAAAAAGCACCGTCCAGGGATGGTAGCGCCGCATACCCCTTTCTCCATAAAGGGAATACCAGGCAAAGGAAACGGCTGATCCTATACCCGCTAAGATTCCTTGTTTATTCATTGAGAGCAAATCCAGATTATAAGCCCCTACAACCAGATAACAACCAGTAATGGCGTTGATAAGGGCGAGAAGAGTGAGTAAACGGAGTTTTTCCCTAAGGAAAATAAGACTATACAAAGTGATGATAAGTGGAGCAAGATATTCCAGCAAAATAGCGGATGCTACAGGGATTTTACTTATGGCGTAAAAATAGGTGAATTGCACCATTCCCATACCGAGCATTCCAAGGGCAGCAAAATAAAGGATGTCCTGTGGGAGAATTTTCAGAAGAGACGGCTTTTTAATAAACAAGTAACCACCTAATACAATTACGGACAAGGAAAGCCTTATCTGAACAAGCTCTTGAGGAGTAAGCCCTTGCTGGAATAGATACTTACCGAAGGTGCCGGAAAGAGCCCAGCACACTGCAGCAAGAATTACGTATAGGTAACCTCTTCTGGGAATGATGTATGTTGTCTTGGTGGTCGGAGAGTATGATGAGCTCATCTACTATCAGAATGCGAATTTATCAGGATTAAGATCTTTTAAAGTAAGCCTTAGGGTTTTTGCTTTAGCGTCAAACATGCATTCTGCTTCAAGCTCTTTTAGGAAAGGTTCAATTGTAAAAACAATTTCCTGGACATTAAGGCCTAATCCTGATTTGTCATCAGGAAACCCAATAAAAAAGAGAATCATAGCAGTATCTTTGTCCTTTTCTACCTGTAGTTTTACGATGGAACCAGGGGTTAACTGAGTCATAAGCCAGTCCAAAATTTCAAAAATAACCATGTATAAATAGAAAGGACATGTTGTAAGGTGAACATCCGTTTTACTTGTTGGAGTTTGTTGTTCCACTCTGACTTGTTTCAATCTGATCATGTGAGTGCACAGTTTGATGAGATGCTGTATAGAGCCATGCAGGTCTATTTTCTGCATGGGATGGTCTAGAATGTGAGCGAATCGATTGTAATCTTCAACGAGAGCAATACCTTTTGTGACCTGGGCAGAGACAATAGTCACAGATTTTTTCACCTTGTCGATATATTCATTCAAGGAGGCGATTTTGTAAGGAGCACTGGCTAGGTCTTCCAGCAGACCAAGTGTTTCACTTATTACGGCGAAAATATTCTTTAACTCATGAGTTGTTGATGCGGCTATTCGTCCCATGAAATGAGCTTCTTGATGGAAGTTCACAGCGTTTCCCTCACGATTTTTTGCGCTGGAGGTAATCTCGAAGTTTTGAAGTCAATTCGTTAATATCAACCGGTTTCATCAAAAAGTCCACCGCGCCGTGTTTCATTCCTTCTATAGCGTCTCTAACGCTTCCGTGTCCAGATAGAAGGATAACAGGTAGATCTGGAAATTGGCGTTTGATTCTTCTTAACACCTCTGTGCCGCTCATGCCCGGCATCAGAATATCCAGGACAACAATGTCTGGTTGCCACTGCTCCAACTCTGCAAGCCCTCCTTCACCGTCGAGG
>Ga0197142_1002231_pt1 | contig 17081 bp, 15 predicted proteins | sample GBS60_MetaG_FD_148614 | JGI IMG/M metagenome (GOLD analysis project Ga0197142, IMG submission 148614) | Sediment microbial communities from Great Boiling Springs, Gerlach, Nevada, United States - GBS 60_MetaG | ecosystem: Environmental > Aquatic > Thermal springs > Hot (42-90C) > Sediment...
GGTCAGGTAATCGGGAACCTTGCCATTCCAGATGCGAGTCGTTTCTCCGCGCTGCAAGGGGACTTCTTCATAATCCTGCTGCTGCAAACTGTGACGGAGGAGCAAGCGTGGGCGTTCCTCCGACTGTTCTGAAGGAATCCGGCCACTCAAATGGACTTGCACGCTGAAGGTCTGGCCTTGGGTTATCGTGGCGTCACCGCCTTCGGGATGGAGCAGGGTAATCTGAGTGCGTGTGGCGATGGGCTGAGGGGTGAACGGAAGAAAGGCACGACGCAGTAAGGAACTGAACTGGGTAGCCCGCCAGGAGAAAAAGAGGGTGGCGAGGATCACCATCAGGATTCCCAGGAACAACCCCAGATAAAGCAAGCTGCGGTGATCCACCGCCCGGTTGACGTCCGCTGCACGAGCCACCTGAGCAGCTCGCACGGATAAAGCCAGTTGGATCGCTTGGGGTGCTTGACCACGCTCACGCACATCCACGTAACCGGTCAGAAGGTTCTTGGGATCCTCCAGGGTCTTTTCCACCTGAGCTGCGGCGTAGAGCGGATTGATACGGGATCGCCAAGGGCGGATCAGTCCCCACCAGATGAGCCCGCCGGTACCTGCTACAAACACACACCAACCGATTTGCCGCAACCAGTCCGGGAGCACCCAGGACTTATCCACGACGATCATGATCACGGCATAGGTGGCCGTCCAGCTCGCCAGCAGCAATACCCCCACGAGCAGATCGTGGATGCGGATCCGGCTAACCGCCTCGGCCAACTGTTCTTCCACGATAGCTTGGGGGGGACTTCCGGCTTGTGGCTTGCGTGCCGCTAACAGGGACATCGTGCATTCTCCGCCGAATTCAGTCCGGCTGATCGGGTGGACACTGGATTCCTTTCCGACCGATCCGGTTATCCTATTATATTTCGCTTCCAGGCCCTATTTCTTCCGACGAGACAGCCGTGGATATCGTTTGGAATTACCGTCATTCTTCGGAATTGCAACGGGTTACTCCTGACCCGACCGCTTTTCGGTCAGACTCAGACGCGGCTTCGTCGCCGAAGCAGACAGCCGGTGATCCCGAGAACGACGAGGCTCCGCCCCCCTTCTCCGATCGACACCATTTGGTCATGGATTTCAGGGATCAGGAAGGTGCATTACGATCGGCAAGAAGTGTCAATCCTTTTCTTTGTTCTTCTTCTCTTTTTTGGTCTCCCTTTCGGGGGGAAGATTGGGGGTGAGGCGATTGGAGCCAAGAATGAGGACATACTTGACACAGAGATCGTCTTCGGTCACTTTCGCGGCAGGGATTTTGCGGTCCCGCATGGCGACCACTTCCACGATCGTTCCCGGAGCCAATTCGTACAGGGAAGCGGCATAACCCGGAGCACCGGGCGGACCACGCAATTCATCCAACTCTTTGCTGGTGTATGAGACTCGTTTACCATTCTCGTCGTATTTGGGTGGTAGGGTCTTGGTTCGGATCAGAGACTCCGGGACCATGCGGAAGTCATACTCGTGCTTTTGTTCTTTATAACTCACCCGGGGAGGATTTCTTGGGCGATTCTGGTTGGGAGCAAAGGGATTGCGATAATTCCCCCCGCGACCAATCGGCGGACGACGCACCCCACCTCCTTTGACCTGGGGAACGTACCAGGTCACCTGAATCGTCACTTGCTTCTCATCCGCCTTGACCACTTCTCCCACGACTTCCCCCACCGTCACATAGCCCGAATAGTCCGGCAGCTTCTTCGGTGGTGGCACCTGGGCATACAGAGGCGGGTCTGGTAACGCAGACATCAGGGCGAGGGCACACCCCAGTATCCACAATCCTGCCAGGCGGCAGCAAAGGGAAGACAACATGATCGCTCACCCCCACATTACAATGTCGCACAAATCACAGATCGACACCGTTATCCGGCTCAGTCAGAGCGTTCCCCAGATACCCCTTCCACCAGACCCTTTCACCTTTCGACAAGCGTCCCTCAGTCGGGAAAACTCTAGGAACGATTCTAAAGTTTCCCTTCGCACCCGTCGGCACCACCTCGTCACGCGGCATTCATAGGTGTTGATGCGGCATCCATAAGTATGGAATTCATACTGAGGAAAAAAGTTCCGCAAAATCCCAACTTCGAGTCGATCCCCCTGCTCCGGCAGCACACCAACCTACCTAGAAACGGTCATGACTGACAAGACAGCATCCCAAAGCTGAACATGCGGATCACCCCAAGGCAGTACTCCTCCCCTAGTGATCACACCTAGACGATGTACCCCCACCAGGCTCCCGCAAAACAAAACTATTCGGGGGTAGAGGTAACAAGGAAAAGGGTTGCAGTTGACCAAGGAGGTGGTGGGGTATTCCCAGAAAGGCTAACGGTGACTTCAGGAGGGAATAAACAGATCAGAGGGAAGTTGCCAGGAGATGATTTCCGTAAAGCTTCAGGGGGAACTACGGTGTCCCTTGGAGGGGGAAAAGTATGAGTTATAATTGATGTGAGGAAAAATAAGTACTGGGAACCTTAGAAGGCTGCAGTGAGGGTTGAGCTGTGCCCCCATCCAACAGACGCAACACGTCCTCGGGCAGCGGTTCTGGCTCGTCAGCATCTGGACGCCTTGCAGCTCTAGCCCAGCAAGACTCGATCGACTTCGAGATCGAGTTCTATGAGCGTCTCCTGCAAGCACTGCCGGACTTTGTGGAAGTTCTCCAGGTTCAGGCGGAAAACTATCGAAAACGGAACCGGCAGCAGGACGGTCTGGTCATCGACCTCCGTCTGGCCCACCTTCGACCCCATGATCCCCGTGTGCATTACAACCTGGCGTGCCGGTATGCGTTATTACGTCAAACGGATCAGGCTTTGCGAACCCTTCGGCGTGCCTTAGAGCTAGGCTACCGGGACTTCCAATATCTGGATCAGGACCGCGACTGGGATCACTTGCGTCGGGACCCCCGATTTCGGCAGTTGATACGCGAGTTTCGTTCCCAGGAATGAAAGCAGTGGGGTGACGTGATGGCGGAGATGCCGCTGTTTGCCTCGCCATCGACATTTGCAGCTCGTGAGCATTTTGCCCAGAAACCCCGTGGCCTGATCGACAAAGTGATGAGCGTAGCTGAAGCGGTCCGGCGGTTTGTTCCGGACGGCTGCTATCTGGCCACCGGTGGTTTCGGCAGCAACCGCATTCCCACAGCCGTCTGTCATGAGATTTTGCGTCAGGGGAAGCAGAATCTGTCTTTTTCCGGCCACACTACCACGCACGACTTCCAGATCCTTTGTGCGGGCAACCTGCTGGGTCGCGGTCAAACCTTGCAGCGTGTAGATGCTGCTTACATCGTCGGCCTGGAGGCGCGTGGCCTGTCCCCCCATGCCCGCCGGGTCATGGAGTCCGGCACGATCGAAGTCGTGGAGTGGTCCAACTACACCCTGGCTTTGCGATATACAGCGGCGGCCATGGGTGTTCCATTTCTGCCTACCCACAGTCTGCTGGGCACCGACACGTTCCGTCACTCCGCCGCTCGTCTGATCACCTGCCCCTTCACGGGTGAGCAATTGGCAGCGGTCCCTGCCCTCTACCCTGACGTCGCCGTCATCCATGTCCACGAAGCCGACCGCTTCGGCAACTGCCGCATCCGTGGGCCGACTGTCGCCGATAGCGACCTGGCCCGTGCTGCCAAGCGCCTGATCATCACCTGCGAACGCCTGATTCCAGACGATGAAATCCGGCGTCAACCGCACCTGACCACCATCCCGTTTTTCTGCGTCGATGCCGTCTGCGAGGTTCCCTTCGGCAGTTACCCCGGCAATATGCCTGAGGAGTATTTCTCCGATGAGGAACACTTGAAGCGATGGCTGGAAGTGGAACGGGACCTCGATGCCTTCCGGCAGTTTCTCGACGAGTACATCTACGGGGTGCGCGACTTCAGCGAGTATCTGCAACGCTGCGGCGGCTTGCCACGGTTGCAAGCTTTGCGTCGCCGGGAGTTCCGATTGCCGGACACCGATCTGCAGCCATCGTAAAACCCTCTGGCCATGCTTGAGATCTGCAACCGCCCCTCCAATCCTGCGGCACATTACTCCTGGGCAGTTGACATATGTGACAATCTGGTATCAGGTTCTCTGGATTCTCATCAGGCTGTCTGCGGAAGCTGACACATCTCCTTGCGTTGTCTGTCTGATACGAAACATCCCTACTGTGTTTACGAAAAATCCCATGGCGTTGTCCGGAGGGTGCGGTACGGCCCATAACCCACCCCTGTGTTGATGCAAAAGGCAGCCACCATACCGATCCGATGATTCTCAACAATTAGACATACCGAGTGCGGATGGTCGGGATCAGGTAGTCGTGGAAGGCGGAGATAAAGTCGTAGCGTGGGGCGTGTCCCCAATCGCAACGGGCCGCACTATCATCGACATCTGCCGGCCAGGAATCGACGATCCGCTGACGTTTTTCATCCACTTGCGTAACGATCCGGGCCTGCGGAAAGGCTTGTTGGACCATCTGGGCGATTTCACCGGCCGTCGGGGCGAAAGCTCGGACATTGTAAACCAGGCGGGTCAACCGCTGTCGTGGAGTGGCCATCAGACGGAGGATGGCTTCCACAGCATCGGGCATGGCCATGAAGGGAATTTGTGTATCGGGACGGACAAAGCAGTTGTACAAGCGGCCGGCGGCGGCGGCATGGATCATCTCCGGGGCATAGTCACTGGTTCCCCCACTGGGCACTGTTTCCGCCGAGATCAAGCCGGGAAACCGCAAACAACGAAAATCGATCCGGCCCGTCAACGCTTCTGCTGCCAACTGCTTGTAATGCCGGGCATAGTATCGCCCCAGATGCTCGCAATACAGCTTGTTGGCCCCGTACATGGTCGTGGGAAAGTTATATTCCTCCTCGCGAACGGCTCCGGCTCGCTCTTTGGTGGCCAGGTCTGGCAAGCCATAAGCCGCGATGCTGGAGGGGTAGAAGAAGACCACCGGCCGGCCGTGTGATTCACCTTGTTTCTGAGCAAATTCCAGCAGATTGAGGGTACCTTCCACATTCACGCGGTGGGCCAAGGCCGGACTGAATTCGCTACGGGTGGACAACAACGCCGCCAGATGGTAGATCTGATCCACTTCGTACTCCGCCACCAGGCGATCCAGGAGCTGGGTATCCAGAATCGAGCCGATCACATGTTGATGGACCAAGGGCAAAAGTTCGCCCGGTAACGGATGTACATCCAAAGTCACCAGCCGCCGCTTGGACTCGGCAGCACCTAGATGCCGGATCAGGGCCTGGCCAATTTCCCCCGCTGCACCTGTGATCAAGACACAGACATAACGTGCCATTGCTGACACCATCCGCCGTAAGAATGCACGCCACCTTGCAGGGGGATGTACGACTCTGCGGAGAAAATGCAAGGCGTGGGCGGTCCGTTGGCTCGGGGAATCGACGGTACTTCGGGATGATGCGGTCACGAAACCTCAAAAACATCCGGCGACCGCATCCCTCCGATTCCTCAATCGCACGGTAGAAGTTTTGCAACTTTATCTCATCGTACCCCACCGAGGGCTCGTCGGCATTGCTCTGTGGACCGGAGCGGGACTTCGGTACACCGTTTCACGAGTGCTGGGGACCCAATTGCCGCAAGCGGTCCTTAAGGAAGCGTGCCCGAGCGACATTACGCTCCTCGCCGTCGAGGGTATGTCCCACGATTTTTTGCAGATGAGCCGCCTGGCACTGGATGAAGAGTTGATTGACCACCGTGGTGGGAATATTATCGATCAGTTTCAAGTGGATCCCGAGACGGACCACCGAGAGGAGTTCCATGGTTTCCTCGGTGGTGATCAGTGTGGCGCTACCGAGTGTCCCTAGGGCACGGGCCACGCGGTTCTCTTCGACGTGCCGTTGTTCCTGGAGCAAGAGTTGTCGGGCCTGTCGTTCGCCCGCAAGGATGATCTGGATGACCTCGCGCAGTTCCTGAAGAATGCGGGGTTCCGATTTGCCAAGCGTCACTTGATTGGAGATCTGGTACAAGTCCCCTAGGGCATGGCTGCGTTCCCCATGGAGTCCACGGACGGTCAGTTGGATCTTTTGGATGGCCCGCAGGGTCCGTTCCAGTTGCCGCGTCAGGCTGAGAGCCGGCAGATGCAGCATGACGCTGGCCCGCAGTCCTGTGCCCACATTCGTCGGACAGGCCGTGAGATAGCCAAACTGCGGATGGTAAGCATAAGGGAGGTGTGCTTCCAAAGCGTCATCCAATTGGTTGATCTCCTGCCAGGCATCCTCCAAGGCAAAACCGCTGCGGAGCACCTGCAAGCGGAGGTGATCTTCCTCATTGACCATGATGCTGACCGACTCGCGGTGATCAAAGGCCACCCCACACGGTCCCTGGTGAGTGGCCAGCTCCGGACTGATCAGTTGCCGTTCGACCAGAAACTGACGATCCAAGGGGGACAAGGTCGCCAGATCATGGTACTGAAGGGTGTAGGGCAGGTTGGCTTTGGCGAGCGCCTCGCGGAACCGGCGAACCACCGCTGCCTTCTGCGAGGCATCCGCTCGGCTCGTGAACGGAATATCGGCCAAATTGCGGGCCAAACGGATCCGGGTCGAGAGGATGATATCCGACTCCGGTCCTGTGCCGCGTAGCCATTCGCCAAGGTTGGGTAAGAGGGCTTCAAGGCTCATCGGCGGGTTCCTTCAACTTCACGCTCCATCTGACGAATGCGATCGCGAAGCTGAGCAGCCTGTTCATAATTTTCACGGGCCACGGCTTCCTCCAGACGCTGGCGCAGTTGCTCCATTTCCGCTCGGATTTGGGCCGCCCGTGGACGCTTGCCTGTATGCTCGGTCGCCCGATGAATACGCTCCAGAAGCGGTTCCAGGGTGGAACGGAACAGGGTATAATCGGACGCACATCCCATCCGTCCCTCCGCTTTCAAGCTTGCATAGGTCAAACCACACTTGGGACAACTCCGTGTGTCCTGGCTCTCAAAAGAACGCAAAGCCTGCAGCAGGAATTGGAGCAAGGCTTTCAGATTCAACGGTGCTCCCAAGGGTGCAGGTAAAAGCTTCCGTTCCCGGGCACACCGCTCGCACAGGTGCATCTCGCGCTTCTGCCGTTGAACAATGTCGGTCAAGTGGATGGTCGCGGGATTATCGCAAAACATGCATTTCATCGATCGTTCCTCATCTGCCGCAGCTCATCCGAGGATCAACCGCGGCTGCTTCCCTGCATCGTTGGCGTCAATATTATTCTACGCTGTTTTCGCTCCCCCCGAGAGCAATCAGGGGAAGACACTTTCTCCGAAGGCTCATCATCTCACCCCCACCGCGCTCCACTCCTGACAACTCCCGACGCAAAAACACCTCGACAACCCCTGAGCACCCTTTCCGGATTGGGTGGCGCTTTCGCCCCCTACCATTTGCTTCCACAAATTTCGCTCATCTCTCCTCCAAAACGCTGGGCACCGCCTGGATGTTCCCAGTCCAGCGTCCGTCTGCACACACTTGTGGGACTGTGGCGAACCAATAGCTTCTTTGACTTTCGTAAGGGATCTTCCTCCGGTTGCGCTTGTCATGCACCCCCTTCCAACTGCCGGATGCGGTCGCGCACGCGGGCGGCCTCTTCGTAACGCTCCTCGCGGATGAGCACTTGCAGTTGCTGACGCAATTGGGTCAATTCGGTCCGCTGACTGTCGGACAAGGGAGCACGACGTGGCGATTTGCCCATATGCCGGACCTGACCATGCAGGCTTTCCAACAGTGGCGTGATCTCCTCCTCAAACACCTCATAATCCTGGGCACAACCGAAACGACCTACATTCCGGAACACCAGAAAAGTCAAGCCGCAAGCCGGACATCCCTTGCTCGGACTTGACGAATGCTCCGCCGACGCGGAACTGGCTGTCTGCTGTTGGAGTTGAGCCGCCAACAAGTTCTTATAACAATTCTCGCACAGATGAATATCCTCGATGTGACCGGGACCGAGAACCTCCGTGACATGGATCACCGCCTTATTGAAACAACGTTGACACTTGATCATAGCTGCACCTCGCTTCCCAGCAGCACGGGAGGATGAAAGAAAACCTCGGCACCTGGAATATCCGATTCTCTCTCTGCGTCTGCGATCACCAGCGTCGATCCAGGAAATGTGACCCCTCACACCATCCGGAATTCGGGAACCTCAGTTCAGCAGTCATCCGGAGCTCGGGAATCTCAGTTCAGCAAAATTGTAGCAAGATTTCCAGCTCTTCCCAAGAGTGTTTGCTCCGTGCGAACTGAAGCATCCGACTTCACTCCGCCCGATTTTCTGACGGTCGATCCCCAGGGAACTTTACAAATATCAAACGGCTCAGAAGCAACCCCCTACCCAACGTGGCGGTGCACAACACGCAGCGGTAAAACCGTGACGGGGCACAGAATAGCCGGGATGGTTCCGAAGGAGGGTAAGAAAGGAAGAGAATCGGGCAAAATCCGGTAGGTTGGACAAGGTGGAATAAGAGGTGCAGACTCCAGGCGGTGGGAGAAAGGAATTCCGAGAGCCGGTTCATTCGGTAGCAGCGTGAGAGTCGATTCGGATGTCAAGGCCGATGCGATTGGAAAAGTTCTCAAGGCTGCGGCAGGAAAGTGCCGATGGTTGGGATCAGGAGGACGATAGGGATAGTCCGGCGCAGCCGGCTTCTCGGGGGAAATCGAGCTCAACTCAGGCAGACCGGAAGCGCTGGCAAGGTCGTCGGTGGGGGAAGTTTCCGTCGACCCGAGACGAGAAGTCGTCCCACAAGCAGGGAGCAGGAGCGTACCATGCGCAAAGGAGTATTGGGATCGATAGCAGCCCTGGCGGCGGGCGCAGGTGCGGCCTTTGGTCAGACGCCATCCGGTCCGACACCCGCCGGTGGGGTCACGCCCGCGATGATCTGGCCAGGTTCACCGGTACTGCCCACCAGTGGGAGTGGACCGGTTATTCCACCTCCCCTACCGGGGATGATGCCTGCCGAGCCGCTGGCCGAACCGGGAACAGCGCCACTGACATCCCCGGTCTATCCCCCACCAGGCCCCTATGGTGCTCCTCGCTTCGACCTTCCCGCCGAAGCCACCACCGGTTACGGGGAAGCACCCCGTTGGTGGTTCAGTGGCGAATACTTGCTCTGGTTCACCCGGGGTCAGCCGATCCGCTTTCCTCTGGTCACCACCAGTGCTCCTAACCAAGGGGGCATTCTGGGTAATCCCACCACGATCGAATTAGTCCCTGGCCAGGATATTTCTTACAACGCCATCAGCGGTTTCCGCTTCAACTCCGGCTTCTACGGCGACGCCGACCGACGCTTTGGACCGTGGATCAACGCCTTCTACACGGAAGAGAAAGGCGTCAACCGTCAGTTCTCTACGTCGCAACCAGGACCGACTTCGGTAGGCATTCCCTTGCTGGCCCGGCCCTTCATCGATACACAAGACGGCCCCAGTAGTCTGATCACGGCCAATCTCGCGTTCGGAGTGGGTGGTACCAAAGTATCCACCAGTACGCAAACCTGGGGGATTGAAGCTGCCGGATTGTGGAATCTGTACCGCTCCTTACCCACGGACAAAGTCTGGCAGAGCCTCGATTTGATTGCAGGTTATAAATTCTTGCAAAACCGCGAGCGACTGATCATCGATAGCTTTACGGCCTTGAACAATGCCATCTTTGTGCCTATCTTCGACTTCGATCCCTTCGGCAACCCTATCTTTCGTGGTATTCAGGTGATTCCCATTCCCGTACCGGTCGCTGGTACGACCGTGGCTTATCCGGCTACCGTCCAGGTGCTGGATCGGATCAGTGTCACCAATCGGTTCAACGGCGGTGTCTTCGGATTACGTTACGAACTGCGTTATGGCATGTGGGACCTGATGACCATCGGCAAGGTCGGCATCGGAAACATGCATCAGGTGCTGGACATCTACGGGCACACAGCCTTCGCCAATTTCGCGACAGGTCAGACGGGAAGCAGCTTCGGAGGCGTGCTGGCCAATGCCTCCAACATCGGCCGCTACAATAATGACGAATTTGCTGTGATTCCCGAGTTGACGGCAAATCTGGGCATTCATGTCACACGCTCGATCCTGCTCTTTGCCGGTTACAACTTCATGTGGATCAGCCGCGTGGCCCGCCCGGGCTTGCAGATCAGTCCTATTGTGGACTCCTCAACGGTGCCTTTCCATCCCAACTATGGCCAACTGGGACGTCCACCGGCACCCCGCACCCTCTTCGTTCAGGACGAACTCTGGATCCATGGCGTCAACTTCGGGATGCAAATCCGCTACTAGCAGACACACGCCAACCCACTCACCCACCAAAGGGTACCAAGACAACAGCTAGCAGTCAGGCGAGTTTCGGCCTCTCGGTGTAGCCCATCGCCGCGGGTGTTTTACCTCAAAAAACTGAACGAAGTCTCGCCTTTGCCTCCCGTGCCTCACGCTATAGCGAAGCAGCCAATCCGTAAGACCTCTCCCCCTCGGTCCAGCGGCAAATCCATATGGATCCAGCAATCCCAACCACTCAGTCACGCTGTGACTCCCTACCGCGTCCATCTCTTCCAAACTCCGAGCCACCGAATCTTCGCGGACTGGACCGCTTTCCCCTCGTTTAGCTGGACAGCATCCTTGAAGATTTGTTGAACAAACACTGCTGGAGGTCCTACAGCCGCGATCTGGAACCGGACTTGCCGGTTGAGACACAGAACCGAACTTCTTGGGTTGAGCAGGAGCAAGCATGACGCAGATGTTGAGATTGGGATTGCCCGCTGGGTCACTTCAGGAAGCTACAGCGGAACTGTTCCGTCGCGCCGGTTACAAGTTATCATTTACCAACCGAAGCTACTACCCCAGCATCGATGATCCCGAGATCCATTGCACCCTGATCCGAGCCCAAGAAATGGCCCGCTACGTGCGAGACGGATCGTTGGACTGCGGTCTCACGGGTTATGATTGGATCATCGAAAATGATGCTCAGAACGATGTCGTAGAACTCGCAGAGCTGGTTTTCAGCAAGGTGAGCCGCCGACCGGTCCGCTGGGTGCTCGCTGTACCGCAAGATTCGCCAATCCGTCAGGAACAGGACCTGCAAGGCAAACGGATCGCCACTGAGGTGGTCAACATCACGAGACGCTGGCTGGCTCAGCGGGGGATCAGCGCTCAGGTGGAGTTCAGTTGGGGAGCTACGGAAGTCAAGCCACCACGTCTGGCGGACGCCATCGTCGAAGCCACCGAAACGGGAAATAGTCTGCGGGCCAATAACCTCCGCATCGTCGCAGAAATCCTCACCAGCACCACCCGTTTCATCGCCCACCCCGCCGCAGCAGCAGACCCATGGAAACGCCAGAAGATGGACGATCTGGTGCTCATGCTCCGCGGTGCAATGGCCGCCGAGGGCAAAGTGGGGTTAATGATGAACGTTCGCAAGGTCGATGTCGATAAGGTTCTGCAAGTGCTCCCCGCTTTGCAGAAACCCACCATCTCGGCACTGTCCGATCCGGATTGGGTCGATGTCATGACCATCATCGATGAAGATGTGGTTCGTCATCTGATTCCACGCCTCAAAGCCGCTGGTGCCTGCGGAATTGTGGAATATCCCATCAATAAAATCATTCTGTGAACGCTCAGTAATATCAGGCCGGAAGATCATCCTGCAGGAAGTTAGTAACGTTAGTCCGAAGAGTAAGCCTCCGGAAACGCTCCGAACGTTGCAACCAAGGACCCAGCATCATCCCTGTTACTCCAGGCCAGCAACCACGGCTCGCATGACCCGAACAGCCACCATAGTCGCCGGAGATAGACGGATTCCCAAAAACAGTCAGCAGGTACTGCATTAGGGGAAGGTGAGTTGCACATGGGAAACTCTCGGGAACAGCAGAGCCTGGCAGGATCGAGGAGTTATGGAAGCGACGCGTTATGTCCCGGTCGCATGTGTGGTTTGTGGCCGTCCGTTTCAGGCACAACAGGAACACCTGGGGCAGAGCATTGTCTGTCCCTGGTGCCAGTCGCTCACCCCTGCCCTGCCGATCGCCACGGCCAATCCTGCTGCATCGGCACAACCTGGAGCTTCCGTCGCCGCTTCGTCTCCGGCTCCTCCGTCCCCTGTCGAGGAGGCGGCGTCGATGAGGGAATCTACGGCGTCCGGCATAGAATCTGCGAGTCCCACTGCATCGTCTTCAGGTTCCCATCACCTCTCTGGTGCATCCTCGGGATCGATCGCTGCGACAGCCGATCGTTCAGCACCCCAGGATTCTCCGGAAACCCCTCCTCTTCCCGGCCGATCAGTCGGATGGCGCCGCTGGCAAGCGACTCTCACCCTTGTCGGGGTGTTCCTGATCGCTTCAATCACGTTGATCGCCCTTCGCTTCCGTCAAGGTTACGGTATATCTGCCGAGTGGCGTCCGTTCGTATCACCAGATGGTCAGGTGCAGATTGATCTGTTGGGTTCCCCTTGGGAAGAACCGGACTCTCAAGGCGGTCGACGCTTCTGGTCACGGGGCTGGTATTCCGGTGCTTACGCTTGGATCGGCTGGCAGGACCTGACAGAACAGCAGGCTCAGGCAGCCCGCTCACCTGATGCACGTCACAAACTCGATGGCTTGATTCAGGCCGAATTGGAACGATGGCACAGACGTTTCGGCGGAAGTGGACATACGGCCACCCTCCAGTTTTCGGAACCGTTGATCGTGGAAATCCGCTGGGATGCCGGCACCTGTCGCGGGCAAGGGCGGGTTGTGGTCACTTCCCGAGGGTCCAACCCACGAGTGTATTACCTGGGAATCGCCGCTCCTCATCTTGTTTTTGACAGTGCGGCCGTGCGTCATTTCTTGGATTCGTTCCGTTATGCTTCTGCTCCGTAATGCGTTGGCTGCTGAGTCAACTCCCCGACATCTCCAAGCAACTCCCCGAACTCTCCCGGCAACTCCTCGAAGTCTCCCGGCAACTCCCCGAACTCTCCCGGCAACTCCCCGAACTCTCCCGGCAACTCCCCGAACTCTCCAAGCAAGCCGGCTGAGAGATTCCGAGAGAATAGCTCCGAAGCTTCGCAATCAAAGTCCCGTCTGTTTTTGCTCTGCATCTGGTGGTGAGGCAGACGGATCGACTGAGCCACCTCGCGGGTGGTAGCGGCGGTGCAACTCTCGCATGCGCTGGCGATCCACCCGAGTGTAGTGTTGCGTAGTGCGGATCGAAGCATGGCCGAGCATCTCTTGAACGGCACGCAGGTCCGCACCTCCCGAAAGCAAATGGGTGGCAAAGCTATGGCGGAGGGTGTGGGGACTGACCTTGCGTGGCAAGCCGACCCGCTGGCTATACTTTTTCACGATGGCCCAGAGATCGATCCGGCTCAGGCGACGGCCGCTGCGTGTCACAAACAGGAAGGGATTTTGGGCCAGGCGCGGTTGACTGGCACGCCAATGCAGATACTCCCTCAAAGCAGCGACCGCCGGGCGACCCAAAGGAACGACCCGTTCCTTGTTACCTTTCCCGCGGCACCGACAGAAGCTGGCATCCAGAAAGAGATCCGACTCCCGCAAGGCCACGACCTCCGAAGCCCGGCAGCCTGTGGCATAAAGTGTCTCCAACAACGCACGATCCCGATAGTAGAAGCGATCCTGCGGTGTGGGAGCTGACAATAACTGTTCCACCTGCTCCGGAGACAGCACCTGGGGAATACGTTCCCACAATCGGGGCGAAGCGAGCAAATCGACGGCAGCGGCACTGGCCCGCTCCTCCAAGCGCAGGAAGCGGTAGAACATCCGCAACGCTGCCAGGTGGCGAGCCACGCTGGGCGGAGCCAGGGACTCCTCTTGAAGAAAACTTACAAATCGGCCCAACTCTGCCAGGGTTGGTGCCGTGTAGTCCATCTGTGTAGACTGACTGTACCAGCGTGCGAAGCGCTCCAGATCGCGGGTGTACGCTGCCACGGTGTTCGCCGCCATCCCCCGTTCCGCTTGCAAATAATGTCGAAAAGCCAGAAGGTCCGAGCGTAGTTCTGTCAGGGACATGTCCGCGCTTCCTGCTCTGTGTGCAGCCTGCCAAGCGTTCTCCCTCTCGGCTCAAGCGGTGCCTCCCAGAACAGACGAGGGGGGCTTCGTGCCAGATACTTTTCCCCGACCGGTCCGCCCGTTGTTTTTCAGGGATTTTGAGCTGGATCAGCGAACAATTTCTGTAAAACCGGCCGCAACCGGGCAAAGGCCTGCGCACGATGACTCAAACGCTGTTTGACCTCAGGCGGCAACTCCCCAAAAGTCCGATCGTAGGACGGTACCAGGAAGAGAGGATCGTAGCCGAAGCCACCGGTTCCCCGTTCTTGTTCCGCGATCCGGCCATAACAACGGCCTTCCACCTGGGTGATCACCCGCCCTGTGGGATCCGCCAGAACCGCGACACAGATGTAGTAGGCATCCCGTTGGTCGCCGGTCAAACCCTGCATCTCCCGCAGCAGTTTGGCATTGTTCGCAGCATCATCTCCGTGCACTCCGGCGTACAGAGCCGAGTCTACTCCCGGTGCTCCTCCCAGAGCGGGAACCACCAGGCCGCTGTCTTCGCCCAAACACCACTGCCCGATCGCAAGAGCCGTTTGCACCGCCTTGAGTGTGGCGTTACCCACAAAGGTTCCCGCCGTCTCTTCAACACGAGGGGCCTGCGGATACGCGGACAGATCCACCACCTCTACAGGGATGTCTGCCAGCAGTTCGCGCATCTCTCGCAACTTTTTGGGATTGCGACTGGCCAGAACCAGCCGGCGATGACCAGTAGAAGTCATGATTATGTCACCTTAGCCTCGTACAGTCCCATCCAAGACAAAGGCTCCCCCTCAGCCACACTCCCATCATCACCGGACTTACTTTCAGGCAGCTTGACCGGATCGGTCATAGTCCAGCTTGGTGCCTGGATCGCAGATCGCGGCATTCCCATACCTTCTTTGGAGGTTGCGATACTCCCGCACCATGTAAGGTCGCTTCCCCTGACTTTCGAAATATACGCGTGTGAGCACCTCTCCTATCAGCCCGAGGGATAGGAATTGTATGCCAATCAGACCGGTAACAGCTCCCAGGAGAAACAAGGGATTGGCGGTCATCCCAGGTCCGGTGGTGTATTTCATGATGGCCGCGGCCGTCACACCCACCAGAGCGAGGAACAAACAGAGTAAGCCCAAAGTGCCGAACAGGTGCATCGGCCGGGTCTGGAAACTGCCTTGAAACTTCACCGTCAAGAGGTCCAGCAGTACCCGCAAGGTTCGTGAGAGGGTGTATTTGGAACGACCGGCCTGTCGGGGATGATGCTGCACGGGGATTTGCGTCACCGTTGCCCCTTGCAGAATCAGCAATGCGGTCAGAAAGCGGTGCATTTCTCCATAGAGCGTGATGTTCTGGACCACCTCCCGCCGCATGATCCGCAATGTGCAACCGAAATCCCGAAACGGTACCCCCAATACCCGCCGGATCAACCAGTTGGCCAGCCAACTGGGCAGCTTACGTAAAAGCAAACCATCCTGGCGATGAAGTCGCTGGCCCAGCACCACATCATACCCCTCGGCCAGTTTGTTCATCAATCGGGGGATGTCCGCCGGGTCGTTCTGTAAATCCCCATCCATCGTGACCACGAGATCACCTTCCGCGGCATCGAGTCCTGCTTGCATCGCCGCACTCTGACCGAAGTTCCGCCGCAAACGCACTACTTTGACCCGTTCATCCTGGGCCGCCAGCCGCTCCAACTCCGCAAACGTCCCATCCTGGCTGCCATCATCCACCAGCACGAGTTCCCAGGTTTCCAGCTCCGCCAGGGCTTCGCAGACCCGTTCGTACAAGGGTCGTACATTGGCCTGCTCGTCCTTCAGAGGCACGACTATCGACAAGAGTGGCATGGTTTTTTCTCCCATTCCTATACCTCTTCCCGTTCCTCGTAGCTGGCCATACTCTCCTCTCTTCCCGTTCCTCGTAGCTGGCTATGCTCTCCTCTCTTCTCATTCCTCGTAGTTGGCCATACTCTCCTCGCACCTCACCGCCCCGGGAGCTACCCTGGCCGCACGGGCATTTTCCGGCACACCGCTTTCGTACCTCATCCCGGAACCTCGCGCCGCGGATGAACCTGCTCCGTCAGATCACGGTGAGTGTGGTCAGGAGCGGTTCCGAGCCGTACTGCGCAAAATCAGTATCGAGCGAATCGATCGGTTGCATATCCACCAGGTCAGCATGAAGGAGATAGCGTCCGCGGGACAGAGGGGGAAATCCCAGATGCAGCTCCAGGCTTTCACCCGGTTCGACACAACGGTGAAAACGTCCTGCCTGTTCCTGGAATACCAACTGACCACTCCCGTGGGCCAATAGGGTATAGCGCAACTGCACGCCACCGCTCCCACCAGGCATAAATTGCCAGGCCTCGATCGCCCGATTGATCACCTGGAGGGTCACGACCCGGGCCTGCCCCGCCGGCCAGCGCAAAGGTTGCGGATGAACCAAGCGTATCTCCGCCCGAAAGGGACCGGGACAATAGTGGGCACCCACCCATTCCCTCAGCCGCGAAGGTGTATGCTCCCATCCCCGCTCTGCCAACCATTGCTGGTAGTAGTCGAAGAAGCGGTCGATAACGGCCGTTCGTCCGACAGCCAGGTGACCGTAACGGGGCCAGAGTTGACGTCGAGCAATCTTCAAATCATGGTCGGTCAGAAGGAGAACGGCCAAGGTGCTTGCCAGCCCTGTCCGGTCTGCCCCCCGCGCACAGTGGAACAACAGCGGATATTCCGCCTGATCCAGGACCTCCAGCAAGCGTTGCACTTCACCCGGATGCGGGTACCGCTTGGCGGAAAAGGTCAAATCTTCCTGGTTGATTCCCATCCGGCAAGTTGCTCGCGCATCATCTTGATACCACGGTGTCTCCGGGCAGCAACCGCGCAGGTTCACCACCGTACGCAGACCCTTCTGGGCAATCAATCGCTCCAACTGGCTCTGGGATAACTGAGCCGAGCGGTACACCCGACCGGGGATCACAGTGTGGACATTCGAGCCGAACAGAACTCGACCCACCTCGTATCCCCAGGCGGCTAACACCCCACCGCCGACTAGCCAGAACCATTGGCGCCGGGTAACTCCAAGCGTCCCGAACATAG
>Ga0197142_1002232_pt1 | contig 17080 bp, 17 predicted proteins | sample GBS60_MetaG_FD_148614 | JGI IMG/M metagenome (GOLD analysis project Ga0197142, IMG submission 148614) | Sediment microbial communities from Great Boiling Springs, Gerlach, Nevada, United States - GBS 60_MetaG | ecosystem: Environmental > Aquatic > Thermal springs > Hot (42-90C) > Sediment...
CAGCGTTATTTTCTAGAAGCAGCATACAGAGAGTCGGACGGATCGTGGCGTCTTTTGGGAATACCGCTACATATATTTGAGGGTATGCTTGATAACGACTAGTAAACCTAATTCGGCGCATCGCCTTATAAGGAACTCCGAGTAAGCAGGGTAGGACAATCTGCCACAGTTGTACGGGATGTGGAGCGTCCGAGTGGGACACGACAGTTTATACCTACACGCCTGCAGGTCGTTTGGCGAGCGAAGTGCGTGAGGGTCAGGTATGGTACAGTCGGTACTACGGGTACAATCTGGACGGCAGTCGGCATACGGTGGTGCGCAACGATGGGCTGAATGGTGAACATGTGGATGTGTATGCGTATGACCCTGTATCGGGTCGGTTGGTGTCGGTGCAGGATGCGTTGACGGGCGAGGTGCATCGTTTTGCGTGGAACCCGAAAGGCACTTTGGCGCGGTGGGAGAATAATGCGCCGAACGGGTATGCGCGTGTGTTTGGATATGATGAGGAGGGTCGGTTGACCAAGATAGAGCGCGATCACGGCGGTGGGAACTTGGAATTAGCGTATGAGTACGGGTACAATAGCGACGGTGCGCGTGTGTGGAAGCGAGATGTGCGGAACGGGCAGGAGTATCGGTATGTATGTCGTGTCGGGTGTGGCGGTGTGCCGATGCGGGTGTATAATCGGGCGATGAGCGGCGGGCGTTGGACAAGCGTGGAGGATTACTTGAGGGCGCCGACAGTGATTGCTTATACCCGCTTGGAGGGAACCTTTGGGCATTATGTGTGGCTGTCTGGGCACGGGCTGGCAGACTGGACAGTAGGCGGTGTCTGGATGTATTATCAGGACAGGGGCGACGCGCTGCTACAGCATCTGCAAGTGAACGAGATGACCGTCGCCGTGGACACCACAGGCTTTCGCAACGACACGGCAAGGGCGTACTATCAGAGCCGTCGCGGGGGCACGCAGCGCTCGTGGAGGCGGGTTTGTGGTGGGCACGGAAAGCCAGCTGATTGTGGGGATGCGGGTGGGGCGGGGTCGGATGCGCCGTGGTGAGCGCCGTTGCGTGCCAAAGCGCGTCGGTATGTAATGCGCAAGGGGCGTTCGGCGCGGTTTTGGCTGTTGGCGGACGCGGGGTTTGATGGTCGCGATGTCGAGTGGACGGATGTGGTGCCGCCGATTCGTCGTGGGGGTCGGTTACGGGCGTGGTCGCGCGTGATGCGTGCGGAGTTGGTGGAGCGTGCGAAGGCGAGTGGTTTGTATGGTCAGCGTTGGAAGGTGGAGACGGTGATTTCTGTGATCAAGCGCCAGTTTGGGGATGGGGTTCGTAGTCGGGGGTTGCGTTTGGCGCGTCGTGAGGTGTTGGCGAAGGGTGTGGCGTATAATTTGCATCGCAGTTTTTTTGTGGTTGTGTATGTTTGGTGTGTGTGGTGGGCTTTGAGGGGAGAGCGTCGGTAGTCGGACTGGGTATCATTGCAACAGAGCAAATCGGGTACACTTATACCGTGTGCGAGGTATCACAATCTATGTTAGAAACACCTGTTCGTACCGAATCTCTGCGCTTCGAAGCCATCGCCGAGAAGGTGTTGGCGGGCGAGCGGCTGTCGCTTGAGGACGGCGTCGCGCTGTTTCGCTATCCCAACTTGCCCGCGCTGGGTGCGCTGGCGCACGCCGTGCGGGTGCGCAAAAACCCCCACCCGTATGCTACCTATGTGATTGGGCGCATCATCAACTACACGAATGTCTGCTGGGTGCGCTGCAAGTTCTGTGCGTTCTATCGCCCGCCGAACCACGCAGAGGGCTACCTACTCAGCGACGAGGAGATCCTGCAGAAAATCGACGAGCTGGTACAACAAGGTGGCGTTGAGGCGCTTATTCAGGGCGGTCTGAACCCGAAACTAAAGATCGACTACTACGAGCGGCTCTTTCGGCTGATTAGGCAGCACTATCCGCAGGTGATTATTCACGGGCTGTCGCCGACGGAGATTTTGTACATCGCGCACATTTCACGCTTGAGCGTGCGCGAGTGCTTGCAGCGGCTCATCGCAGCGGGGCTGCACTCGATTCCGGGTGCAGGTGGTGAGATTCTGGTGGATCGCGTGCGCCAGCAAATCGCCCCCTTCAAAGACACTGCCCAAGAGTGGCTAGACCTTATGCGAGAGGCGCACCAATTGGGGCTGCGCAGCACTGCCAGCATGATGTATGGGCACAAAGAGACCATCGAAGAGCGCGTGGAGCACCTGATTCGTCTGCGCGAACTACAGGATGAGACAGGTGGTTTCACGGCGTTCGTGTGCTGGAATTTCCAGCCCGAGGGCACGGAGCTGCCCGAAGTGCGCAAGGCGACGCCCGCTGACTATCTGCGCACCGTTGCCGTTGCCCGCCTGATGCTGGACAACTTCGACCACCTGCAGGCGAGTATCCTGACGCAGGGCCCCAAAGTCATCACTGTTGCCCTGCGCTACGGGCTGGACGATGTGGGCTCCACAATGATTGAAGAGAATGTGGTATCGGCGCAAGGCACAAAGTTCATCCTCAACGCGCAGGAAATTGAGCGGGTGATTCGCAGCGCAGGCTTTATTCCGAAACGGCGCAACACGCGGTACGAGATTCTGGATTGAACGCCCATTCTGCGCTTGCTCCTCGCTTGCGTCCGCTGTGCAGGGAGGAAAAGCCAATCTCTCTAAGACCCCTCAGTATAGGTATACTCCCTACTGATGATGACGAGACAAGCGTTTGACGCGGAGCTCCAAGAGATGGAGACGAAGGTGCTTGCGATGGCAAGCATCGTGGAGGGAATGGTTGCGGACGCGGTGGAGGCGCTCTGGCGCAACGACATGGCGCGCGCGGAGCAAGTCCTCAAGCGCGACGACGAAGTAGACCAGATTGATGTGGAGATCGAGTCGAGCTGCCTGCGCCTGATTGCCCTGCAGCAGCCGATGGGCAGCGACCTGCGCGTGATCGGCACAATCATGAAGATGATTACCGACATCGAGCGCATCGGCGACTACGCGGTCGATATCGCCAAAGCCGCGCGCAAAATCCGCGACGAGCCGCCCGTCGAGCAGTTGGTGGACATCCCGCGCCTGGCGAACGCCGCGCGACGCATGCTGCTGGAGAGCATCGAGGCGTTCGTCAAGCGCGACCTGCAGAAGGTGATCCAAGTCTGCCAGCAGGACGACGAGGTGGACGCGATTTACCGTCGCCTGCGCACGCAACTGCAGGAGATTATGCGCGAGCATCCCGAACAGGTGACGGCGGCGTCGTGGCTGCTGCTGGTGTCGCACTATCTGGAGCGCATCGCCGACCACGCGACCAACATCGCCGAGCGGGTGTGGTTCATGGAGACGGGACGGCTGGAGCAACTGGCGAAGAAGCACAAGAGCGGCGCGCTGGAAGAGGCGTTCGCCGAGGCTGCCCAACGCGCCGCCGAGAACCAGACCAACGAGAATGGCGCAGGCGCAGTCTCTATCTGAGCGGTGGCAGTCGCTGCAGGCGCGCATCGCCGCCGCCTGCGCCCGCGCAGGACGCGACCCCGCCGAAGTGCGCGTCGTCGCCGTCAGCAAGGGCGTCCCACCCGAACGAATCGCCGAAGCATACGCGCTGGGACTGCGCGACTTCGGCGAAAACTACTGGCAAGAGGCACGCACAAAACTCGACACCCTACCCCACGATATACGGTGGCACTTCATCGGGCATCTCCAAACCAATAAGGTCAAATATGTGGTGGGGCGGTTTGCATTAATACAAGTGGTAGATAGGGTATCCTTACTGCAGGAGGTGCAGCGCGTGGCGCAAAAGCGCGGAATCGCGCAGCCTGTGCTGATTGAGGTGCGCTTGGCGGAGGTTCCAGGGCGCGCGGGCGTCTCGTTCGAAGACGCGCCCGCCCTGATCGAACAGACGCTGCGCACAGAAGGCGTCGACTTGCAGGGGCTGATGGGCGTCGCGCCCGACACGGACGACGAGCGCATCGTGCGCACGGCGTTCCAGCGACTGCGCCGCCTCTACGACGCGCTGCCCGCGCCGAACCGACGCTGGCTGTCGATGGGTATGACGCACGACTTCGAAATCGCCCTCGAAGAGGGCAGCACGATGCTGCGACTCGGCACGGCACTGTTCGGCGCGCGTGCCTAACACACCCTACACGGAGGTAGACCGATGAGCCGCTACTACGAGGAGATGGACGAGCAGTACGAGGAGCGACCCACCCTGTGGGCGCGCGTGCGCAGTTGGGTCGGGCTGAACCGCGAGGAGTACGACGACGAGGAGCCGCTGCCCGCACGCGCCACCGATGTGCGCTACCGCCGCGTGCAGGCGTACCACATCAGCATCCGCAAGGAGATTCTGAGCATCGAGGACGCCCGCGTCGCCGCCGACGGACTCAAAGAGGGCATCCAGCAAATCCTCAACCTCGCTGCCACCCCGCCAGGCGTGCGCGAGCGCGTGGTGGACTTCCTCAACGGCGTGGTGTACGCCATCGAGGGCAGCGTGGAGCGCGTCAGCGAGCATGTGTTCGTCTACGCGCCGCCCCAAGCCATCATCGACGCGCCTAACACCACCCGCACACGCACGGAAAGTGAGTGAATCCTGCCGTGATGTCGGTGAGGTATCCTACCATGCGGTGAGGACGATGAGCGTCTCCGTGCAGCCGCGCCGTGTGCCGATGAGCCGCGAGCAGTTTCTGCAACTGCCCGAAGGACCGCCCTACTACGACTATGTGAACGGGGAGGCAATCGAGGTGAACCGACCCAGCGTGCGCCATCAGTACCTGCTGATTCGACTCGCCAGCCAACTGATGGCATATGTCGAACCGCGCCGACTGGGGCTTGTGGTCGGCGACTGCAATCTGGAGCTGCCTAACGGCAATATCTACGCGCCTGATGTGCTTTACCTTAGCTCGCAAAACTTGGGCGCGTATGACTCCGCGCGCGGCTATGTGCGGGGCGTGCCCGACTTGGTGGTGGAAATCCTCTCGCCCTCCACCGCCGAGTACGACCGCACCCAGAAGATGGGCGACTACGCCGCGTGTGCCGTGCCGTGGGTGTGGCTGATTGACCAAGAGACGCTGCTGGTGGAAGAGTACCAGTGGACGCCCGACGGCTACCTGCGGCGTCAGGCGGTGAGCGCCAGTGGGCCGTTCCGCCCGCATCTGTTCCCTGACCTCGCGCTGGTAATGGCGCAACTCGCGCCGCCTGAGGGCGTGTAGCCGCGGGGTATCCTACCATGCGGTGAGGACGATGAGCGTCTCCGTGCAGCCGCGCCGTGTGCCGATGAGCCGCGAGCAGTTTCTGCAACTGCCCGAAGGACCGCCCTACTACGACTATGTGAACGGGGAGGCAATCGAAGTGAACCGCCCAAGCGTGCGCCATCAGGAGATCCTGCTTGCGTTGGGGGCGTCGTTGCGGGCGCATGTGCAACCGCGCGGGCTGGGCAGAGTACTGATTGAGGTCAACCTCGAACTGCCCAACGGCAACATCTACACGCCCGACCTTCTGTTCTACACGCCCCAGACGGCGGCGCAGATAGACACCCAGCGCGGCTATGTGCGGGGCGTGCCCGACTTGGTGGTGGAAATCCTCTCGCCCTCCACCGCCGAGTACGACCGCACCCAGAAGATGAGCGACTATGCCGCATGTGCCGTGCCGTGGGTGTGGCTGATTGACCAAGAGACGCTGCTGGTGGAAGAGTACCAGTGGACGCCCGACGGCTACCTGCGGCGTCAGGCGGTGGATGCCCGCACGCCGTTCCGCCCGCATCTGTTCCCCGACCTCGCGCTGGTGATGGGGCAGTTAGCGTCTTCTGATATTTCGTAATGTCAACTGCACGGTTAGGATGCGTAGTTTCCCCCTCCGCCTAGTCTGATACTAATTGCCGAGCCAAAGTGCGCAAATGTGTCGGCTCTGAATCCCCCCTCACTCCGACCCTCTCCTCCCTTGACAAGGGGGGAGAGGACAGGGAGCGGGGGGGCAATTATCTACTGCGTCTCGCGCACGAGCGTTCCAAGCGCACGCGACCACCCGCCACCCGACCTGCCTGAACTGAAGGCAGCAACATGGCGCTAAGCGGACAGGAAAAATCGTATCGCGCCGTGCAGCAGCCAAAGCATTAGCAACGCCAGTAGCAACAGTGTGAACCGTGTGCTCTCCACTCGCACGCTGCGTCCCGAGAGCAGTACCATCAGGCTATTGCCTGCGACAGCAAGCGCGCCCGCAACAACAAGGAAGCCCATCGGGTTTGCCCGCCACGCCAGTGCGAACTGCCCGTGCAAAATCGCGCTCACACTGGTGGTCAGACCACAGGAGGGACACAGGCGTCCAGTAAGGTAGTGAATCGTGCAGGGTGGCAATCCCAGCTGTTGATGCGTTCCGTGCCCTGCTGGGTCAGGAGTCAAGGAGAGCCCGACGCCGACCATCAGCAGCACGCCCAGAAGCGGCAGAGTGTGGCTCCAGCGCGCCCAGCCTGACACAGGCACGATGGAGCCCCAGGGCGTCCCTTTGGCAATCCCGTCCTGCACGCGCCTCACTCCTTCTGTGGACGCCCTCGCAGCGGGTTGGCTCACCTCCTCGCGGTCAGGGCATACGGCGTGCATGTTTACTCTTCCCATAGCCGTACCATGATACTCCAACTGGTGCGTTCGCGCACGATTGCACCGCGCAGCTCAACTGAGCGGCTCGGACGCCACGCCAGCGCAGCATTGATGCTTTCTCCCGCGTATTCCGCTTGCAGGAAGAGTTGATTGGTTAGCGGCACATCGAAGCCAAGAAAGAAGCTGGGCACTCCTGCCCAACCGAAGCCGAGGTGAATGCGCAGATCGTGGTCTAACGGATTAGCGCCCAGCGCGGCAATCCCATACGAAATTGCCACATAGTAGCCCCGACCTTGAGCGGATCGGTCGAACACATCAGATATGCCTACCGAGATGCCAGGGGCGTAGCCGGGAATCTCTGGGTAGAGGCTATACTGCACGCCGTAGAGTTCTAATCGGCTCTCGAAACCTGTGCGTGCGCCTTGCAGTTCCAGCAGTCCGCCGACTCGAAGGTTCACGAATGCACGCTCGCGGGTGGACTTTCCCGTTAGGAAGCCTGCTTCCAGCGTCAGTCGCTCGGGGTAGATGAGGCGTCCAGTCGGGATTTCGATAAGGCGGTCGGCGTGGGCAATGCAGCAGGCTGCCCACGCCAGCGCGAATAGACGAGTTCGCCTCATAGTGAGACCTTCGCTTCGTACAGCACGCGCGCTTGATCGTCAGGAAGGTCGCGGTTGCGCTTATGCAGCACGCGCACGATCGCCTCCTTTGCGCCTTCGGGGATCGGAACGCGGAGGATGCGCCGCTCGCCAGGCTTTAGGCGTGTGTCGTTGCCGTCGATAGCAACATTATCTGCCAGCAGCGTCTGGTGTTTACCTACCTCCTGCGCATCGTTGAGGAAGCGTGCCTCCACAATCACGACCACATACTCCGGTCCTGTCGGCACTGTATGTCCGACCCAGACGCTCTCCATCTTGATTTGCAGGTGGTCATCGCGTCGCTCGTGCGTCATGCGGACGCCTTTTTGGAACATCGCGGGGGTTGCTCCCTCAAACTTGTGTACGCGCGCCTGTCGAGCAGGCAAACCGTCGCCTGTGGCAATCGGTCGCTCCACAACGGGCATGTGGCAGTTGACGCAGCCGTTAGGATCCTTGCCCCATTCGCTCTGCTTGTACCAGTCTACAGTGCCGAAAATCTCGTGGCAGGTGGCGCACATATCGACCGTGCCGAACTGTTCGTTTTTCACGGTGGCGTGGGCGTCGGTCTTTGTGCCCAGTGTGCCGTGATATGCACCGTTGGCGTCCCGATGGCAGCTAATGCAGTCGATTCCGTGGGAGCGCTCCTCTTCCCGCAAGGTGGGATGCTCGCCAAAGCCCTTGACCAGCACTGGTTCGGGCGCGTGGCACGGCAAGCACATCTTTAGCGTGCGATTCCGCGAGGTCTGAGCGAAGGTCTCACTCTCCCACGCGGCAGCATGGCGCGACTCCGCCCAATCTTTCGCCTCGTTCGGGTGGCAAGTTTGGCAATCGCCCCGCACTTTGGGAAGCTCCTCCGACTTAGGGGCGGGCACAGCTAATGTGGCGCGCCCTGCGCCCACCACCAGTAGCAGCAGCGCAAACCCAGAAACACTCCAACTCAGCAGTGTCTGCATGGCACACATAAGATTCGATCGCCTATAGCCGAAATCCTGCTAAGGCGCGACAAAACGCTTGCGAGATGGGATGGGCGATTTTCCTTGCCCAAGCTGTTTCAATCGGGAGTTGGGTATACTCTATCGGAGAAATTGCCATGAGCCAAGTGTGGAAGGGTCCGCTGGAGCAGATCGACGCGTACCGCTGGCGCATTCCAAAAAGCTACAAGCCTGGCATGCGCGTGGACGGTCTCATCTTCGCCAGCAAGGCGATGATTGAGCAAATCAAGCAAGACCAAGCGCCCGAGCAGGTGGCGAATGTGGCGTTTCTGCCGGGCATCGTGGGTTGCTCGATTGCGATGCCCGACATCCACTGGGGCTACGGCTTTCCTGTCGGCGGCGTGGCGGCGATGGACTTGGAGGAAGGCGTCATCTCGCCTGGGGGGATCGGGTACGACATCAATTGTGGCGTCCGCCTGCTGCGCACCGACCTGACCGAACAAAAAGTGCGCCCGCGCTTGAAAGAGCTGCTCGACCAGATCTTCCGCGATGTGCCCGCAGGCTTCGGCGGCGAGGGTCTCATCAAGACCAGCCGCGCCGACCTGCGCCAAGTAATGCTCAAAGGCGCGCACTGGATGGTCGAACACGGCTACGGCTGGGAAGACGACCTCGCCCACACCGAAGCCACAGGCAGGCTCGATATGCCCGACCCCGATGTGATTACCGAGAAAGCCATCGAGCGCGGCAAAGACCAGCTTGGCACGCTCGGCGGCGGCAACCACTTCCTCGAAATCCAAGTAGTGGACGAAATCTACGACCCCAAAGCCGCCGAAGCGATGGGCATCACACAGGTCGGGCAGGTCACGATTATGATTCACACAGGCTCGCGCGGGTTCGGGCACCAGACCTGCCAAGACCATCTGGACATTATGGAGGAAGCCCACCGCAAGTACGGGATTAGCCTGCCCGACCGCCAACTGGCGTGCGCGCCAATCAAGTCGGAGGAGGGGCAGACCTACTTGCGGGCGATGCACTGCGCGGCGAACTTCGCGTTCGCCAACCGTCAGGCGATTGCCCACTGGACGCGCCAAGCGTTCGCCAAAATCTTCAACGCCACGCCCGAAAGCCTCGGCATGCGCCAAGTGTACGATGTGGCGCACAACATCGCCAAGATCGAGGAACACGAGTGGGACGGCAAGAAGGTGCGCGTGTGCGTGCATCGCAAGGGAGCGACCCGCGCCTTCCCGCCAGGGCATCCCGAAACGCCCGAAGCGTACCGCGCGGTGGGGCAGCCTGTGCTGATTCCTGGCGATATGGGACGCTACTCGTTCGTGCTGGTGGGTACGGAGGGCGCAATGCGCGAGAGCTTCGGCACGACCTGCCACGGCGCAGGGCGCATGATGAGCCGCAAAGGCGCGCTGCGCGAGGCGAAAAACCGCAACATCGCCAAAGAGATGGAGTCGCAGGGCATCCTCGTGCGGGCGCAGAACAAGGCGACCCTCGCCGAAGAAGCCTCCTACGCCTACAAGGATGTCGCCAATGTCGTGGAGGTCGTCCACAACGCGGGGATTGCCCGCAAAGTGGCGCGCCTGCGTCCGATTGGAGTGGTGAAGGGGTGAAACCGATGGCGACCTCTGTGCAGACGGCTCGGCGCAAGCGACGCTATACCGAAGACGATCTCAAACGCCTACCCAGCGATGGCTACAAGTACGAACTGGTGAACGGGAGGCTACGCCAAGTGCCGACAGGGGGACGACACGGCTGGCTGGAAGCGAAGTTGATGCGCCTGCTGACGCCGCGCTTTCTGGACGAGAAGCCGATTTTCGGCTCCAGCACGGGCTTCCGTATGGCAGGGGGCAACATTCGCTCGCCCGACTTGGCGATGATGGAACGCGCACGCCTGCCCGAAGGCAAGATCCCCGCCGACTTTATCAACGGTGCGCCCGATTTGGCGGTCGAAATTATCTCGCCCTCCGAACGCTCCGCTGAGATTTACACGAAGCTGGGCGAATATTTCGAATCGGGGGCGCAGGAGGTGTGGCTGATTTTCCCAGAGCGCAAGGAGGTGCATCGCTACACACCGTCGCTGCAAGTGCAGGTGCTGGGCGAAGGCGACACGCTTACCACACCATTACTGCCTGACTTCCAACTCTCGCTAAAGGAGCTGTTCGAGGAAGGTTGACGGAGACTCTCAAGACGAGTGGAGTGGAAAGTTTGGGTGGCGTTCCCTACCGAAGTGCATGCTCCTGCTCGCCAATCTGCAAGTGCAGGTTATACCCATTGTTAGGGCAATACACCCTAAAGAAAGGTGACAAGTTGGGTTATACCGAGTGTGCGGATAATCGAATCGCCCCGCAACCGAAAAACCAACGCTGAATTGTAGTTGGGGTAAACTCCCTGTCGAGGAGCAAGGTTATGCGCGAGATAAGCGACGCACAGCAGCTGGTGTTCGAGATGATGCGTCTCGGCAGTTTCAACGCCTTTGACGGCGACCAAGTCGCCGACGACCTGCTGGCGCACCCAGATCTCTGGATTGCCTGCTGGTGGGGCGACCATATGATGCCGTTGCGCTCTATTGCCACCATTCCCCGTGATGAAATGCTCTACGGCGACTCGGTTTACCTACTGACGACGCAGGAGAAATGGGAACAACTTGTCGCATTAGCAGAGGCGTGGGACTATGACGAAATCTACGCCGTGTTCCAAGACTCGGACGATACGCTTCTGATTGCAGGCGACGAAGTTTATCACACAGACCCCTTGAAACAGGAGTTGGAGGAGTGCATCGGCGACACGCTTGAAGACCTCAGCGACGATTTGGGGATTCCCGCGCTTGTTCTGCTTCAAGTCTGGTGGGATTAGGCATTTGGCTCCTCGCTGAAGATTCCGCGCCTCCGTTCCGATAATCCCTCACGAGCCGTTGCAGGAACGCTGGGATTGGCGTTCCACAGAGGCTCAAAATCTCTTGCTACGGAGGTTAAGCATGCGCAAGCGGAAACCGAAACCGCCTGTTGAACAGCGACCTGTATCGATTAGCACGGCGAGCGTGCTGGTGGGGGTGGAGACGCACACCATCCGCTACTGGGAGCGCGAGTTCGCGGAGTTTTTGAACCCTGTGCGCACGGCAGGGGGGCAGCGCCGCTATCGCCCCGAAGACATCGAGGTTCTCAAAGAGATTAAACGCCTGCTCAAAGAGGAACTCTACACGATTGCGGGCGCGAAGCGCAAGTTAGCCAATCAGTTCGAGGCGCAGTCGCTCGAGCCGCCCAGCACAGGCAGCAACGGAACGCACGCGACCAAACGCGGCAAACGCGCCACAGCCACGCGCTGACGCCCAGCCCAGAGAAAGGGGGGAAACCCATGCCGACCGTCCTCGTGCGCCAGGAAGTGCCGCTGTTTGCGGAGCAGTGGGACGCCCGCCTGAACGAGGCGTTCGAACATCTCCGTGCGGAGCGACCCGACGCCGCTTACGAAGCGTTCATGCGCTATCTGGAACAGCACCCCGACGACGCGAACGCCTACGAAGGCGCCGCCGTCGCCTTGCTGCAACAGACGCGCTGGGACGAGGCGCAGCGCCTCATCGAGCGAGGACGCGCCGCATGCCCCGACAATCCCATCCTCGCCGCACGACAGACATGGCTATGGGTCTACCTCACCCGCGAATCGGAAGCGTACCCGCTGGTGGTGCAACTGCTGGAGCGGGGCTTTCGGCATCCCGACTGGCTGCGCGAGACGGTGCTGCCCCTACGCAATGTGCTGATTTGCCATGCAAGCGACCCGCGCCTCGCCTCGCCGAACAAACAGAAACGCCAGCAGGAACGCGCCACACTCCTAAAAGGCATCCAGACGCTCGAACACTGGCTGGAGCGCTACCAGTTTCCGATTCCCGACGAACCCGTCGGCGTGCGTATCACACTCAGCATGATCGCCCGCAACGAGGCGGAGTACCTCGAAGAGTGTCTCAAAAGCGTGCAGGGCGTGGTGGACGAGATTGTACTGGTGGACACAGGCTCGACGGATGCGACTCCGCAGATTGCCGAAAAGTACGGCGCGAAGGTGATTCACGCCGAGTGGCAGAACGACTTCGCCGCCGCGCGCAACATCGCCCTGCAGCACGCCACAGGCGACTGGATTCTGGTGCTGGACGCCGACGAGCGGCTGACCCCCGAATCGAAGCAGGCGATTCTGAACGCTGTGCGCCATCCGCAGTTCGTCGGCTACTACCTGGAGATTCTGAACGAAATTCGCACGGGCGACTACTTCGTGCATCGGTTGGTGCGCCTGTTCCGCCGCGTGCCCTACGCCCGCTGGGAAGGCGCGATTCACGAGCAGATTATCCTCAGCCTCGTGTCGCAGAAGGGGCGCATCGCCACCATCGCGGCGCAAATCCGCCACTTGGGCTACAGCAAGGAAGTCATGCGCAGCCGCGACAAGGCACGGCGCAACATCGAGATTATCCTGCGCGAGTTGGAGAAAGACCCCGACGACCTATTCCAGAGGTTCAACCTCGCGAACACCTACTTCACGATGGGCGACTATGAGCAGGCGGCATACTGGGCGGAGCAGACCTGCCCCTACCTACGCGGGGACGAGGACTTCGCAGGGCAAATCTGGGCGGACTGGGTCGAAGCGCTGACAAATCTAGAGCGATACGAGCAGGCGTTGCAGGTCGGCGCGGACGCCCTCGCGCGCGGGATTGACCACCCGATGATTCACTACACGCTGGCTGTGGCGTTTGCGCAGATGGGCTGCGCCCAGAAGTCGTTGGAGGCGTTGGAGGCGGGACGCGAAAGCGCAATCCGCATCGGGCTGCTCGCGCCCGACGGCGAGACAGTGCTTCTGGGCAGCGGCTATGTCGGCGATGTCGGCGTGGTGACCTATAAGTGGCGCTTCGCCTACGCCCGCGCCCTGCGCGAACTCGGACGCCTCGACGAAGCCCTGCCCCTCTACGAACGCCTGATGCAGGAGCGACCGAACGACCCCATCGTGCTGCTGGACTACGGGCAGGCGCTGCTCTTAGTGGGCGCGCGCGAGCAAGCCGAAACCGTCTTCCAGCAGCTGGCATTGCACGAAGGCTACGAAACCCTCGCGCAGCAACTCTTGGCGAAGACTTGGTGGGAGGCAGAGGACTACCGTCGTGCGTTGCCGTATGTGCGCGCCGTTGCCCACGCGCTGCCCGACCAGCAGGAGTGGTGGGAACGGTGGGCGCACGCCGCGCAAGAAACAGGTGACGCACACAGCCTCCTCGAAGCCTACGAGTTCTACACGGCTCAGGGCAACGCGCCCACCGCCGAGATGCACATCAACTGGGGACGCGCCCTGTGGCAACTGCGGGACTACGAGAACGCGCTGGCGCACTTCGCCGCCGCGATTGAACTCAACCCGCACGACGCGAACGCTTTCCTGAACGCGGGCGACGCGCTCTATCAACTCGGCGCGTACAGCGAGGCTGCCGACGCCTACAGCGCGGGCATCGAGCGCGACCCTTACAACCCGCAGGCGTGGTTCACGCTCGGCAACTGCTACTTCCGCATGGGCGTGTATGACGCCGCCACCATCGCCTACCAACAAGCGCTGCAGTTGAATCCCCGACACGAGCAGGCACAACATAACTTGGAGCTGACCCGCGAGCGTATCCGATTCACTGCTGCTTAGGTCTGACCTGTGCGCTGCCTACTGCCGTGCGCCAAAGGCGCAATTCGCGCTTGTGCTAATCTCCGCGCTGATCCAGTGGAATGAATGGAAGATTGCGCGGACCGTTGTAGTCGCTACGCGGGCGAATCAGTCGGTTATTGTCGTGCTGTTCGATGACATGCGCCGACCAGCCCACGATACGCGCCGCCGCGAAAATCGGCGTATACAGCGGGATGGGAATACCCATCATGTAGTAGATTGCCGCCGCGGGGAAATCCACATTCGGATACAGATTCTTCTCACGCAGCATCACACGCTCCATCGTCTCCTGAATTTGGTAGAGGTCAGCCCGCCCTGTGTGTTCAGCAATTTGGCGGACATAGTCTTTCAAGATAACCGCACGGATATCCCCAGTTTTATACTCGCGATGTCCGAAGCCCATAATGCGCGCTTTTTGGGCGAGCTTTTCGAGGACCCACTGTTCGGTTCGTTCAGGGCTGCCGATGTCAAGCATCGCTTCCATCGCGGCTTCGTTTGCGCCGCCGTGCAGAGCGCCTCGCAGCGCGCCGATTGCTCCTGCCACTGCCGAGTAGATGTCTGCAAGCGTGGAGGCAATCACTCGCGCTGTGAAGGTGGAGGCGTTGTAGCCGTGTTCCGCGTAGAGGATGAAGGTCAAGTTCATTACTTTCGCATGCAGCGGCTCTGGCTCGCGACCGAACAGCATGTAGAGGAAGTTAGCGGCGTGTCCCAAGTTCGGGTTCGGTGGGGTCGGCTCCTGCCCGTGCAGCATGCGGTAGCCGTTGGCAACTAAGGTCGCCATGCTGGCAGTGAGCCGAACTGCTTTTTTGAGGTTGGCTGCGTGCGAGTGGTCATCGGCGTGGGGATCAAGCATGCCCAGCGTTGCAACGCCTGCTTGCAGTGCTGCCATCAGGTTGCCTCGAGAGGGTAGGGCACGGAGTACGGCGTAGACCTCCGCAGGGAGCTCGCGGCTGGCGACCAGCTCTGCGTTGAACGCCTCCAACTGCCTGCGGGTCGGAAGCGTACCCATCAGCACTAGGTAAGCGACCTCTTCGAACTCGCAGTGCTGGGCAAGGTCGCGAATGTCGTAGCCACGATAGATCAGGCGATTCTCGGCAGCAATCACATCTGAAATCGCGCTAATACCTGCCGTCACACCTTCTAAGCCTGGACGGTAGGGAATAATCTCTTTATCGCTCATCGTTGCCTCCAAGTTCTGTGGTGACTGCGTCGCTGTCGCGCCTATAGGATACCCGATTCGGCGACTGCATGGCACTGAAACCGCGCTTCCGACTCTTCAAAGTCGCCTCGACACGGTTCCCGTCAGGACGACGGGGGGCGCGCAGGAATGGGTGTCCCACGCGCCTGATGTTACGACGCGCGCTCACGCTCCTGCTGCACCAGCACGCGCCTCAGGATTTTGCCTGACGGCGATTTCGGGATTTGCTCCACGAATTCAATGCGTCGGATTTTTTTGAAGGGCGCAACGCGGGCAGCGACATACTCCATCAGTTCGTGGTCAGTTGCTGTGCCTTTCAGTACCACGAACGCTTTAGGCACTTCGCCTGCTTCGGGATCGGGGCTGGGGATGACCGCTGCATCTGCGACGGCTGGGTGGGTTAGCAGCACTGCCTCCAGCTCGGCGGGCGCAATTTGAAGCCCCTTGTATTTGATCATTTCTTTCACGCGGTCGACGATATAGAAGTAGCCGTCCTCGTCGACATAGCCGACATCACCCGTGCGCAGCCAGCCGTCGGGCGTAAGCGTCTGCGCAGTCGCGTCGGGGTTGTTGAGATAGCCCTTCATCACTTGCGGACCACGAATCCAGATTTCGCCTTCCTCGCGCACGCCGAGCGGGTTGCCCGTCTCCAAGCTCACGATTGTGCATTCGGTGTTCGCAATCGGCACGCCCACCGAGCCGAGCTTGATGCGCGCGGGGTCTTCGGGGTTCACATGCGTTACGGGACTGGTCTCGGTCAGTCCATACCCTTGCAGCACGAGGCAGCCGAGTCGCTCGGCGCACGCTTGCGCCAGCTCCGCGCTCAGTGGCGCCGCGCCTGACATGATAATCTTTAGGTGCGACAGGTCGTAGTTATCTACAATCGGGTGCTTCGCCAGCGCCAGGATAATCGGCGGCACAAGGTTGGCTCGCCCGATTTGGTAGTCCTGCAGGATTTTGAGGAACTGCTCTAAGTCGAATCGTGCCATCGTGACGATGGTCATGCCCTTGTGCAGGCAGAGGTTCAAAATGACCAGCATGCCGTAGATGTGATAGAACGGTAGCACGCCAATCACGCGCTCGTCGGTCTGAAGGTTGACGCCCGATGCCAGCACTTGCACCATGTTGGCGACAAGGTTGCGGTGAGTGAGCATCACGCCTTTGGGCAAGCCTGTGGTGCCGCTGGAGTAGGGCAGTGCCACCAGGTCTTCGGCAGGGTTGAGCGCGATTTCGGGCGGCTCGGCATCGGCGAGGAGCTCGGTGAACGGCGTTGCACCCTCACCTTCGCCGATCACGAACACCTCTTGGACGCCTGCCTGCTGCGCAGCAGGAATTGCCTTCTCCAGCAGCGCTCCGACCGTGATGAGGAACTTGGCGCCCGAATCGCGCAACTGGTACGCTAACTCGTCAGTTGTGTAGAGCGGGTTCGCGGTGGTGACCACGCCGCCTGCCAACGCGACGCCGTGATACGCCAGCGGATATTCGGGCAGGTTCGGACTGTAAAGTCCCACCACCTCGCCCTTGCGCAGCCCGCGCTTGGCAAGGTTGCCTGCGACGCGCCGCACGCCCCCGTACAGTTGCAAGTAAGTTAGCGTGCGACCTGTCAGCCCATCAATCACTGCAGGTTTATCGCCGTACTGCAACGCATGCTGATAAACCATCTGCGCGACCCCCGTTTCGGGGATCGCCACATCCGCATATGGACTTTTGAATACCATCGCCATGCCTCCGTCGATGTATGTACGCCAAGCATCTTGAGTTTCCTGCTAACCAATCTCACTAAGCGAGACGAAGTCTCCGAATGGTTGTGGGTTCCCACAGATGTACAATCGCCCGCAGGAGCGCAGCGCACTGCCCTGTCGGCTATCGTTCCCAGTACACGGGATTGGTGAACGCCATCGGCGCGTCGCCGAGCAGCGCAGTGAACCGTTCGCCGACGATGCGCACCAGCACCCAGCCGCGCTCGCCCTGCACGGGCACGGTCAGCGTCGCCTTGTAGTCCAGCGGCTTGCCGTCGGGCTGGTTCAGCGGCTCCTCGCGCACGACCGCGCCGTTCA
>Ga0197142_1002234_pt1 | contig 17079 bp, 11 predicted proteins | sample GBS60_MetaG_FD_148614 | JGI IMG/M metagenome (GOLD analysis project Ga0197142, IMG submission 148614) | Sediment microbial communities from Great Boiling Springs, Gerlach, Nevada, United States - GBS 60_MetaG | ecosystem: Environmental > Aquatic > Thermal springs > Hot (42-90C) > Sediment...
GACGCATGATCGCTGCGATTGGTCGCGCCAACTTCGAGAACTTCAGGAGCAAGCTTGATCTCGTACCTCTGCAACGTCTGCACGAGAAGATCAGCAAGCCTGACCGAGCTCTCTCGCGTCCCCGCGTGGACTTCAAACGCGCCGTCACTGTCGCCGTCGTAGCCGATCATGTCCATATTGAAGACCCCTAAGATCTGTACGCCCTCGCTAGCGAGCTTCCCCGCATACGCGCGACTGCCCACCAGCCCTTGCTCTTCTCCCGTAAAGAGCACAAAGCGAATCGTGTGCTTGAACTTATATTGACTTAAAATTCTTGCGGCTTCTAAGACCGCCGCGCTGCCACTGGCGTTGTCGTCGGCCCCTGGGGCCATCCCCCCAGAACTGATGCTGAACGTCGTGCTGTCTAGATGCGCCGTGATCAACACGGATTGCTGAGACTCCGTCCCCGGCAAGATCGCCTCTAGGTTGTGCGATAACCCCGCTCGACAGGAGAGCGAGAACGGCACGCGCTCCGCCTTCAGCCCCAACTTCTCAAAGTACTGCTGCGCATACTCCAATGCGCGATCAATCGCCGTCCCGTCGCACGACCAGCGCGAGCCCTCGCTGTTGCAAAACTCCCCGCCGTCGCGAGACTGAAAATAACAGATATGGGCGCGCAAGTTCTCTTCATTCACTTGCCCGATGATCTCCTCGATCACGGCGCTGGGCGCCGTTTGGGAAAGCTCAGCGTACCGAAGCGCGGGCACTCCAAGCTGGGGGAGAGCTAAGACGGCGACGACCGCCAGGACTGAGAAGATCTTCTTCATAGAGAGACTCCTTTCTGCGTTGAGATGTATGGGCTATTGTGCGGGGTTTTCGCGCCGAAGTCAAGGGCGAGGATGAGACCCGTCGCGGCGCCCAAAGAGCTGCTCCAGTCTCTGGGCGTAAGACGATTGGGAGAGCGCTTCTTCGACGCGCTGATGAAAGAATTTCCACGCGAAGAAGAGAAAGACCAACAGCCCAATAGCGCCGAGTAGTTCAAACATCGCCAAGAGATTAAAGAGCCCGTGCGCAGCCATTGCCGTAAGCAGCCCGCCGTGGATGAGCGCCCGCTGGCGGAGGGGATCAGAGATGAATTTAGCCCTGCCCAGCGCCGCGCCCCAGATCGTCGAGAAGAGCACGTGCCCCGGCACGGAGAAGATCGCTCGACCGATAAAGACTGGCGCGAGCATCTGCTGATTCTGGGCTGCTATGAGATAGAGAAGATTCTCAATCGAGGCGAAGCCCAGGGCGGCCGCCGCTGAGTAGACGATGCCGTCCATGGGCTCGCTGAACTCGATAGTTCTATAGACAGTCCGACTGACGACAAAATATTTCGCGTACTCTTCGATGACCGGGGCGGCGACGACGATGAGAAAGAATCCCGACCAGAAGAAGAGGGCTTCGCCTAAGGCTGCGGGCAGGGCGCACGCCATGCCCAGCAGAAAAGTCTTGACGACGAGCGCGCGCGGCTCCGGCTCCCATTTGTCTTTTTGATAGACGTACCAGAGCCAGAAAATTGCTGGGCTGAACGCTAAAACGGCGAGCCACACGATCACGGTTCGATGCGAAGAATCTTATACGTGCGCAGGCCGCGAGGCGTCTGGACCTCAATGAGTTGGCCCACTTCGCGGCCGAGCAACGCCTGCCCCACCGGCGAAGCCGCGGAGATGAGGTCGAGCTCGGGGTTGGCCTCGGCAGGGCCGACGAGCTTGTACGTGAAGACTGCCCCAGTGAGCGTGTCCTCGAGCGTCACCCGACACCCTAGAGTGACTTGATGGCTTGCCCCATGATTGGTGACGATGAACGCGCGGGAGAGCTTGTACTCCAAATCCCTGATCTTGGCTTCGAGCAGGGCTTGCTTCTCTTTGGCTGAATGATACTCAGAGTTCTCGCTGAGATCGCCGTAGGCGCGCGCCCGCGCGATGATCTCTGCGATCTTGGGGCGCTCCGAGAGGAGCCGCTCCAGTTCAGCCTTGAGCTGCTGGTAGCCCTCAGGCGTCATGGGGATTCGGTCGTCCATTGAGCCCTCCTTTCGTGCGTTGAAGTATAACACATAGAACGCACAGCGCCAAGACGCCCCTGAGCGACAACCCAAGCGCCGAAGCGCATTCAGATGATGCCTAAACCTCGCAAGAACTCTCTATCGTTGAACTCGATCTCATGATCAGAGAAGATCTGGGTGCGCTCGTGGCCCTTGCCCGCGATCACAATACAATCCCCCGGACGCGCTAACTCTAAAGCCCTCACGATCGCTCGCCCTCGGTCTACGATCACTTCGTAGGGCACACCCAAGGGCGCAATCCCAGACTCGATCTGCCGCACGATTCTTTCTGGGTCTTCGCTCTTGGGGTTGTCGCTTGTGATAATAGTATAATCAGCTAAGCGCCCGCTGACCTCCCCCATGATCGGCCTCTTGTACGGATCGGACTCGCCCCCACAGCCGAAGACGCAGATCACTCGGGAGTAAAAATTTTTCACTGTGCGCAGCATCTTTTCCAAAGAGTCCGGTGAGTGCGCGAAATCTATCCAAATAGAGACCCCGTCGCGAGTGGAGTATCGTTCGCAGCGGCCCTCGATCTGGCGCACAGACTCGACGCGCTCCTTGATGAGCTCAAGATCAAGACCGCGCTCTATCCCCACACCGATCGCCGCGAGAATATTCGAGACATAGAACTCTCCAGGAAGGCTCGTCTCGATGGGTAGATCTCCCGCAGGGGTATGGGCGACAAAGCGCGATCCCTCAGGACGTAGCTCAACTCCATCAGCCCATAGATCGGAGCGCGGGCTGAACCCGTACGTCCAGACCCGTGCGCGCGTCGCTTTGAGAAACGCTTGGGCATAGGGGTCATCACCGTTGATGATCGCGCGCGCGTCGGGACGCAGGCCCTCAAAGAGCCGCAGCTTCGCACGAAGATATTCCTCCATCGAGCGATAATAGTCGAGATGATCATGCGTGAGATTCGTAAAGATCGCGACGTCGAAGTCTATCCCGTAGACGCGCTCTTGCGAGAGGGCGTGGGCTGAGACCTCGAGCACGAAGTGCTTCTGCCCAGAGTGAACGGCCTCCCAGGCGCGACGTTGGATCTCGACGGCTCCGGGGGTCGTGTAGGGAAGATCGTGCTCGAGCGCATTCTTCACAGTTGTGCTGAGGGCTGACTCGCCCAAGACAGCTGCCGCGAGTGTCGCCACAGAAGTCTTTCCGTTGGTGCCGGTCACCCCGACTGTGAAAAGCTTTTTCGTGGGGAAGTCATAGAAAGCGCACGCGAGCTGGGCGAGCGCACGGCGGGAATTCCAGACAAGCACATAGGGGATATGAGCGGGCAGTTTCAAATCAGCTCGCTGGCCGACGATGGCGACCGCGCCCTTGGCGATGGCTGTTCCGATATAGTGATGTCCATCGTGCTGCGCTCCGGGGATGGCCACGAAGAGCGCGCCGGGCTGGACTTCGCGAGAGTCATCAGTAATCTGGGTGATGCGCACCGAGCAGTCGCCCCAGACAGCACGATGGGAGAGATTCGCTAAGAGCTCTTGCAAAGTTTTCGAGCACGGCACAGTCATGGCTGTACTCTACTAGAGATTTTCAGCCAGAACAAGGGCGGCTGTCCGTTGCTGAGGCTCCAGTCGTCGTCGATCCGCAGATCCATTCCCCCGAGCACCACCTAAAAGCCCCGCTATTGGTCACCTTCCTTGAAGGGGCAAGGTCGCTCTAGAAGAACCGAAATAAGACGAGGTCGTCGGGAAGTGGGCCCATCCTTTGACAAAAGAAGCATATTATATTAATATCACAGCAAGCACCTCCGTTAAGGAGCAGGTGAGATCCGTGCGCACGTTCCTCTATGAAGAAGGGCAAGGGCTCCTCACTGATGTTCCTCTAACTGAACTTGTAGCTAAGATCGGAGAGCCACATGTCACCCTTTGGCTCGACTTTCCTAACCCTGACCCGGTGGAGATCCAAAAGATCGGCAAACTCTTCAACCTCCACCCTCTGGCGATCGAAGACCTGATCACCCCGCAATACCGCCCCAAGATCGATACCTACGACAACGGCCTTCTCATCGTGCTGCGCGACGCTGACGTCGACCGCATCGAGAAGAACATGAGCGCCTTGGAGCTCGATCTCTTCTTGGGGAGGAATTTCCTCATCACCGTGCACACCGAGCGCATGGAATGCATTGAGATGGCCATCGCGCGGCTCAAGGGGTGGTCGGCCACGCGCACCATCGGCCGCGGCCCAGATTACCTCACCCACACGATCGTAGACCTCCTTGTCGACGATAACCTCCAAATCCTCAGCTGGCTCGACGAAGAGATCAACGAGTTAGAAGAAGCTATCTTTAGTAACCCAGATAGGGCCGCGCTGCACCAAGCCGCCAAACTCCGCAAGAATATCGTCTATCTGCAGCGAGTGCTCGGGCCACAACTGGAGCTCATCCGCCGCCTCGCCTTTGAAGAATCCCCCTTCATCAAAGAGAGCCTGCGCGTCTACTTCCGCGATGTCTCGGACAATCTCGCGCGCATTAACGATCTCATCTTCACCTATCGCGAGATCGTCTCCACAGATATGGCTATCCATCAAGCGCTCGTCTCCAACAAGCTCAATGAAATTATGAAGACCCTCACGATCATCGCCACGATCTTCCTGCCGTTGACGTTCATCGCGAGCATCTACGGGATGAACTTTGAGTTCATGCCTGAGCTGCGCCACCCGTGGGGGTACCCGCTCGTCCTGGGGGTTATGGCGCTGCTTGGGGGAGCGATGTTCTGGTGGTTCAAGCGTCGCGGATGGTTCGAATAACTAAAATTTCGTGACGATCACCCACAAGCCATCGCCGGCCCTGCCGAGCTCGACTCTCCCAAAGCGTTGAGCTAGAGTGAGCCAGCGCCGCAGCAACACGCGTGGCACCCGCGCCCCCGACGTGAACGCGATCAGCATCTGCCCGCCCGCCCGCAAGACGCGCGCCATCTCCGCAAAGTGCGGCGGCCCATTGTGCAGCGTCACCAGATCAAAGCTCTCATCAGGGAAGGGCAGTCGCGCGGTATCTGCTTTGAGAAACTCGATCTGAGGGCAGCGCGCTCGCGCTTGAGCGAGCATCGCTTCTGAGAGATCCGTCGCGACGACGCGCGCGTGAGGGAAGCGCACAAGCACTCTCTGGGCGACAAAGCCCGTCCCGGTGTTGACGTCGAGAATTTTTTTGGGTTGAACCGAGAGGGCTTGTAGTCCCGCCTCGAGCGCTTGGGCGTAGCGCGCCCCTTCCAGCTCTATGACGCTTCGGTCATACTGATGCGCACGGCGCCGGTAATGCCACGCCGTAAGACGCTCGTACCAGGACGGGAAGCCCCCAGCGAAGAGCAAGCTCATCAACACATACGAGAGGTCCACGAGCGGACTGAAGAGACGTTGCTGGCACCAGCGGGCGATGGGGCACATCCTTAGCTCTCGTGTAATACCCGGGTCTTGAGCGGCCTCACTTTGCGATAGACTTGCTCTGGCGCAAGCTGCTTCCCGTTCACCGTCAGCAGGTCTTCAAGAGCAATCCCAAAGAGCCTCTCGTTCTCTTCAAGATAGGGCAGCAGCAGCGCCCAGTCGGCCTCGCTGAGTCTTTCATAACAGCCACCGTTGAGCTGATCATCGTCTAGTTTGTGATGGGGGTCGCGCACGTAGATCGCCCCGCCGGAAGCCAGCGAGAAGAGATTGCTCCCCGGATAGGGCGTCTCCAGCTCGCGCAGCTGCCCCTCTTCGTCCAGAGTAATCCCGTTGAGGATGACAAACCCGCCGCCGTTGAGCGGATCCCCGGCCATGAACGACTCCGCTAAGTAATCTAACGCCGTCCCGTTGATGATCACGCGCGGACAGCCCACAGCGTTGATGAGCGGGCGTCCCGCCGCGTTGCCCAGAATATATGCTTCCCCGCCCTTGGCCCCGTAGAAGAACGTCTGCCCCACATCCCCGTAGACGACTAATCTCCCGTCATGAAAGATCTGCCCAAGCTGGTCTTGCCCGCTGTTGTGCACGAAGATCTGCGCGCCGTCGAGCCCGCTTGCTAAATAGTCTCCCGAACTGCCATAGACGTCTATGCGCATGCCGTGCGAGCCAGCCCCCAGCCCGCAGCCGATGAAGCGTTGGCCACAGCAGCGATAGACGATGAAGCTCCTCCAGCCCAACTTAGAAGCGTTCACGAGGAAGAGCGAGAGGGCCTCGTCGCCTTCAGGGGGGAAGCCCGTAGCATCAACGACGAGAGTCTGTTCTACTCTTGCAGGCGGGCAAAGCTGCGCTCGCTCAGCATACGTAATGCGCACAAAAGAGCCCGAAGTCTCGCCCATCAAGGGGACAGCATCCAAGAGCGTATTGAGAGCCCCTTCGAGCAGGGCGCGCCGCCATTTATACTGAATCTTCTCCGTGGAGTACCGACGATCGAGTAAGAGCGTCAGCAGCTCCAAGACGTGCCGACGGTGCGCGTCGCCCTGGGATGATGCTCTTAAAGACTCTTCTAAGAACGCAGCAAAGAGCTCATAGTCCCACGAAGCGATCTCACGCACGAGCTCGACGAAGGATTCGTAAGCCGACGGCGCGGGATCGAGCACAGCCGCGACGGGGTTTGTGGGGAGGATGGCCGTGACTCCTCTCCGACCTCCCCCCCCAGCCCCCTTCCTCACCCTCACCCCCGTCCCCTCTCCCCTCTGAGGGAGAGGGGAGATCAGGGGTGAGGGGCTGGAGCTCCCCTCCTCGCTTAGGGGAGGGGTCAGGGGAGAGGTCCAAGGGATGGGCCCCAGAGAAGAAGAGACTTGCACTGCCCTGCCGAACTTGTCGGTGCAGACGAGCTTCAGGACGGGTTGACTGTACTCTATCGAGAAGACGAAGGCGCCGCCGTCGGTGTGGCTGCCGCCGCGCGCGTTCCAATATCTATCAGCAACGGGGCAGATGCGTGGGTCTTCTTGGTGCAGACTCTGCAGAGCCGCATCGATCGCCTGCTTTTCAGAGGCGATGAGCCCAATTTGAATCGGGCCTTCGTGCAAGGCAAAGACTTGTGGACGGAGCATGCTCGTGTCGGTGATGCCGATGAGCTGGAGTCTCTTCTCATAGGGCTCGTTGCGCGCGATGATGAAGAACCACGGGCCGTCGGGCGAGCCGTGCAGATGCGCGACTTGGATCGCTTTGTAGTGCCTCTGCTTTTCCGGAGGGAGCATGAGAAAGTCGCGCTCGGTGGTGGGCGCCAGGGCCTCGATCACCTCTTCGAGTGAGTACCCGTAGACGCGGCTCCACAGATCGAAGAGCAACACAGAGACTTCTGTATCAGTTAAAAAGAGCGGGGAGATGTTTCTCTGTCTAAGGTACTCGCAGACGCCGTGGTAGTTGGCGAAATCCCCGTTGTGCACGAGCGCCTCGTGCAGCCCGATGAAGGGATGTGCCCCGCCGGGGTGCCAGACGCGCCCCTTGGTGGGATAGCGCTGATGAGCGATCCAGACGTGCGCCCTTATATTCTCTAGCTGATAATACTGTAGGGCTTGCTCGGCGTAGCCGACGATCTTGAAGACTAGAAGATTTCTCCCGTGACAGAGCACAAAGGCGCGCTTCTCGCCCAGCGAAGCGTAGAACGTCTTATTGAGTTTATAAGAGTTCTGATAGACGAACTCGTCCTCGGCGCGGCGGGGATCTACGTCCTTCAGCGCATTGGTGTGAATGAACTCGGCTAATACGGATTCTTTGACGCGGGCGAAGTAGCGCCACACCATAGGGGGCTGGATCTCCAGCCCAGGGACATCGCGATAGTCTCTCACCGTGGGCACCTGGGAGCCGTGATGGATCTCAAAGTACGGGAGCAAGAAGGCAGATTCGACCTCCTTGCGCGCTGAGGGGTCAAGATAGGCGATCTGGATGAGGTAATCGTCTTGGAGCTTCTCTTTGGAGACGCCCATCTGTTCGGGGACGAGGCCGACGGCGGCCAGGCCGCCGCCCTTGCCGTTCCCTCGATTATGCATCTGAATCGAGCTGCGATAGACATGCTTGCCGGCGATGGGCACTGACGCGATCATCCCCAGGACGCCGCAGCCGCCCTCGGCCTCCAGCTTGTGCGGAGGGACCTCGCCCGTGAGTGACCCTCGCGAGGCGATCAGCTTTTCCGCGAGCTTATTCATCAAGCCATCACCCCTGAAGCTGCTCGCGCAGCCACCGGAGATAGCTCTCGCTCCCCGCGACGATGGGGATCGCTATGATCTCCGGCACAGAGTACGAGTGCACGCTTTTGATGGTTTCAGCGACGCTGTCAAAGAGTCGCTGCTCAGTCTTCGCGATGCAGAGCCATTCCTCGGAGCGAGCGATCTCCCCGTGCCACCAGTACGCGCTCGTCAGCGGCCCTACGAGCTGAACACACGCGGCCAAGTGGCGCGTCAGGAGCTCGTGGGCGATGCGCTCGCCCTCGGCTTTGCTCGCTACAGTCGTGAACACTTGAATATACTCTCCCATAGATGGTCGCTTATATGAGCTCATCTATATACTCCAAGCAATCTACTCGCCCGCGCAGCTCTAAGATACTTCGCATCCCCAGCTCCTGCAAAATCTCGATGAGTTGAGCTCTCCACGCGTGAAAGAGATTGATAATTCGTTGCGCCCCCCAGTCGGGCGCAATGAGCTGGGACAGCTCCGGATCGGTCGTAGCAATCCCAAAGGGGCATCCCCGCCCACGCTCGCAGTTGCCGCAGCGATTGCACTCGATCGCTACCAGCTCGGCCGTCCCGATCACGCAGCCATCTGCGCCCAGGGCGATCGCCTTCGCGATGTCATACGCGGTGCGAATCCCCCCGCTGGCCATCAGCACCAGCTCGTCGCGAATCCCCTCTTGGACTAAGAATTTGTGCACTTTCGGAATCGCGTACTCGATGGGCATAGCGATGTTCTTCTTGGCGATATCGGGAGCCGCGCCCGTCCCGCCATACCCCCCGTCCAAGTGAATGATGTTCGCGCCGGCGTAGTAGCTGCCCACCGCGACCATGTCCACGTCGTTTGGGGTCGAGACTTTGACGGAGACGAGCGCGTGCGGGTTTGTCGCGCGCACCCAATCTACGTGCTTCTTGTGATCTTCGACGGAGTAGACGCTGTGGAACGGGAACGGCGAGAAAAGACTGCTAAATTGTACCGCACCGCGCATCTTGGCGACATCGGCGGTCACCTTGTCGGCCAATAAGTGTCCTCCCAAGCCGGGCTTGGCGCCCTGCGCGTACTTGAACTCCACGATGCGCACTCGTTGGATGGTCTCCTCGCGCACGCCAAAGAGCCCCGTGGCGATCTGCGTGATGATGTGATCGTCGTAGGGGTAGAGCGCCTCAGGATAGCCGCCCTCGCCCGTCGAGACGAACGTCCCGAACGCTTGAGCCGCGCGCGCCCGCGAGAGCATCGTCGGCAAGCTCACAGAGCCGTAAGACATGCCGCCGCCATACCAGGGCACGGGAATCCAAATCTTGGGCCCCCACCGACGACGGTTGAGCGGGATCGCCGTGCTGACGGATTCTGCGCCCTTGCGCCTGCGCTTTGGCGTGCGCTCGAACTTAAACTTTATTCTGTCAAAGCCGCCGCCCGAAGCCCCAACGCGATACTCAAGGTGTTCTGGGGTGCGGCCCGTCTCGGCCATCTTATAGGTCGCTAAGAGCAGATCAGCCGTCCAGCGCGGATCGCCCAAGAGCTCATAGGTCGGCTCAAGGTCAATAGCGATAGCGTTCGTGGGGCAGTGAGCGACACAGTATCTGTCGGGGTACTGCTCGCGACACGATGGGCCGATGCAGTTGGCACTGATGGGGGTCGGGAGCGCGTTGAGCCCTTCGGGGAATTTATAGACCCCAAAGGGGCAGAGTGTGGCGCAAAGCCCACACGCGATGCACGCGTCGCTGATCGTCACTTTGAACTTAGAGAGCTCATGGTGGAAGTTGGGCGGCAGGGGGCGCGCGTGGGCCGTGATCGGCGGGATGAGCTCATTGGGGTTCTCAAGGGCGAGCGCGATCTCTTCGGGGCGCGCCAGGCCGATCGGTCCAGAATTTAGATATTCTTTGAATTCTCTTTCGAGGTCTTCGTGGAAGATGGCGCGTCCGACCTCGCCGCGCAGGCGGCGCACCTCGCGCATGCCCATCGCCCCCAGGACTTCGAGCAACTGGTCGCGCCAGGCCCCTATGAGATTGATGATTCTCTGCGCCCCCCAGGCGGGATCGAATCTAGCGCCATTCCGCAAAGAGGAGGGGCTGAGGGAGAGGTCTTCCCCGCGCCAGCACTCCACAGCCACAAGCACCACGAGATCGAGCGCGACCCCATCGGCCCCACAGATGATGGCTTTCGGGACGTGCTCTGCTGCGGCGATACCCCCGGAAACGATGAGGGTGACAGCATCGCGCAGCTTGGCCTCGAGCAGCCTGAGATGGATTTTTCTGAGCGCGTCTTTGATGTGCCCTAACTTCGTGCGCCCGTGCGAGTCAGCCACCAGATGGATGACGCCCACGCCCAGGCGCGCGAGCTGTTCTGCGAGAGCGTCGTCGCACTCGCAGCGCACGGCGACGACGGCCCTGGGGTTGAGCTTGTGAATCTGCTCAAGGGCATCTTCGAGAGCCTCGTCGTAGTCAAGCTCGAGAAACTGTGATTGGGCGATGATCTCAGAGTATTTTTGAATTTCTGAGGGATGCAAAAGCGGCGCGACTCCCGCGGGGAGGGACGAGGGGATCTCCGCGGCGCGTATCAGCGCAAAGGTGCCCAGCTCGGCCGCCGCGCGCTGGAGAGACTCTCTCACGTCGGGGCTGCTCCACAAAGCCGGGAGCGCATCGAAGAGTATGGGGATGGGTATCTCGATGATCGTCCATTCATCCCAGGCTTCGCCTGGCCAGACTTCGTCTGGGCTATGCACCTTGCCGCCTTTGGCGGCAAGACGAACGGTCCAGGCGAAGTCTGGTTTGCGACCGAGGAAGATCGCGGTGCTGATGTATTCTCTGCCGTGGATGCCATCGCGGGTGGGCCGGACGATCTCGGACATGTCCGTCCACATGGAGTCGAAGTCTTCGCCCGCGAACGGCCCACGATACCCCTGGCCGGAGACGGGGACCTTGCCGGTCTCCGCTTGGTGCAGCAGAGATTGGATGATCTCCGGCGTCCAGTAGGCATCGCCCGTGCGCGTCCATTCGGGGTGAATGGGCGCTGAGAGCGCCCCCACAGGGCACTCGCGCACGCAGCGCAAGCAGCTGCGACATATACTGTGATCTTGCGGCTGCTCCCCAAGCTGCATTCGAAAATCCTCGGCGCGGTAGTGCACGTCGTAGATGCAGGCTGTGACGCATATCCCACAGTTGATGCACGCTTCCGAGCGCACGATGCGCGGGCGGATCAGGGGCTTGGCCCGCGACGGGCACCTCGTGCTCTTTATCGAATAGCGACTCTCAGTCCGCGTGGCGCTGACCAACGGCGATCCCTCCGGTGACCTTCAGAATGGGCGGCACGTATTCGGTGCCAGGCTGCAGGGCGCTCTGTTCCACCCCTTGGATAAACTCTTGGATTTTCTTTGTGTCCTTCCCATAAAGCTGCGCGACCCTGCGTTCGAGCTCATCCCAAACGGGCACTAAATCTAAATGGCTCTGACAGACGTCGGTGCAGGCGCGGCAGTGCATGCAGTAGAAGAGCGCTTGAGCGCCGTCGCTGTCGAGCCGCTCGCCCTGTAGCAGCGCCAGCCCAAGCTGGAGCTTCCCCCGCGCGGTGGTGCGCTCATCTTTCGTATAGATATACGCGGGGCAGACGGGGACGCAGCTGCCGCAGCGCGAGCAGAGCGTCGCGTTGTATTCGAGAAGATCGAGCAAGGGCGAGATTGCTGCTGGGGGACGGCCGCGCTCGCGAGCGGGCTGGAGCTTGGGGGACAGATGAAAGATCTTGCGCATCAGCGGCGCCACGAGCCGTGCCCCCTTCAAGCCTATCGTCAGCGCGGGCTTGCGCAACAGCACCGCGCTCCAGTGCGTGGGCAGCTCAAAGAATTTTCCGGGATTAAAAAGTCCAGCGGGGTCTATCGCTCTCTTATAGGCGCGCAGGGCGTCAAACCGTGCGCCGAACTTCGCCCGAGCAAACGGCGTGTTCCAGATGCCGATCGCATATGGTCGCCCGCCCAGGGCGATCCCCAGCTGCGTCAGCACCAGCGAGAGACTCGCTGTATACAGCTCGGCCAAGCGATGGGAAGCGTTGAAGGTGAAGGTCGGTAGGAGCAAGGCTTGGCCGTCCCCGACAAAGTACGCTTCGCTCGCCACAGGGACGCCGTAGCGTCGGCCCTCGTGGGCAGCCCTTTTGAGAAACTCCGGGGCTCTCTCGATGGGGAGCACGACTTCGGCGGCGAGCATCCCTGGGCCGAGGCGTTTCGGGCGCATGGGGAAGAGCCGCTCGTGCCACAGATAATGAGCTTGATAGGGCAGGCCCAGCTCAAGCTGCTGGGCTGTGGCCCAGCGCGCACACTCCTGAGCTTCTTGAGGGTCATCGAAGGTCACAAGCAGCGTCTCGCGCTCGGGGAGCGCTGCGCCCTTCTGGTGCAGCAATGTATTGATCTCGTGCAGGCGCGCCGCGCTCAGATATTTGATGTGATAGGGCGTAAAGCCAGCCACACAGATCGCTTGGGCACAGGCGAACGCTTCGCGGGCCGAGCTGCACCGTATGAGCAGGGGGGTTGTCTTGGCTGGGGCTTGGCGCACTCTCAGAGTGATAGCCCAGACGACGCCCATCTGGCCCTCGGTGCCAATAAAGTATTCAAAGCGTGGGTCGTCTTTGGGCAGCTCGATGAGCTCCCCCTGGGGCGTGATCACGGTGAGTCGTTCTAGCTGCTCGTGGAGGTGCCCGAAGGCGGTGCTGCCGATGCCGTAGCCGCCGGTGTTGACCCAGCCTCCGACAGTGGAGAACCAGCTTGTGGGGTAGGTGCGGAGGGCCAGCCCGGAGGGCGTGAGGGCGTTGGCGATGTCGGCCCAGCGCGTCCCGGCCAACACCGTGACGGTCTGCTCGTCGGGGTTGAGCTCTTCGATCATTCTTAGTGGTGACAGATCCAAGACAACCCCGTGTCGAGTGGGGACGGCTCCGCCCAGGCCGAAGGTGGCCGCGCCGCGCGGCACCACGGGCAGCTCTCTTGCATAAGCCCAGCGCAAGGTGGCGATCACATCGTCTGGGGTAGCCGGCTGCACGACGAGGTCGGGAGTGCTCCGCTTCAGCAAGAGACCCTCGGCAAAACGAGGGGGCTCCCCTTGGTCGCGGGCGTAGAGCCGTCGGCTCGAAAGCTCCGTGTAGATCTTCGCTCCCGGCGAGAGCCGTCGCCGCAACTCGAAAGCCTCGCCCTTAGCCATCATAATGAAGGCATGATAGCACGGCGAGGGGCTTTTGTCAAGTTTTATCGCCGAAAAATCACAAAATATTTATTTATGACGAAAAAATTATGTATTTTTTGAGAAAAATCGCGATTAAATTAAACAATCGCCTTTACGCGCTGTCGAGCGCCAGCTCCGCGAGAAATTGCAGCACGATGGCAAGCTCCCCGTCGGTGAAAGATCGCGTGGCGCGCGCGACGCTCAGCACCTCATCCCAGGTGACAAGCGAATAGAGCTCGATCCCGTGCTCCCTGAGGGTATCCCGCGCGCGGCGCAGCCCAGCCTCTTGAGAGAAATACTCAAAGACGCAGAGACAGTGATGCACCGTGCCCCCGGCTAATTCGATCCCGCGCTGAAAGTTGAGCTTGCTCCCCCCGTCAGTAACCAAGTCCTCGACGAGCAAGACGCGCTGGCCCGGCTCTAAGACGCCTTCGATCTGGGAAGACTTTCCATAGCCCTTGGGCTCTTTGCGCACATAGATCATGGGCTTTTGGAGCTTCTCAGCTAAGAGCGCGGCATACGCGATCCCGGCCGTCTCCCCCCCGGCGATCACGTCGATCTGAGAGAGCCCGATGCGCTCTTGAGCGATCTTTGCGAACGATTCAGTAATCTCTGCACGGATCTGCGGGAACGAGATGAGCCGTCGCACGTCCACATAGACCGGCGAGAGCCGCCCCGACGTCAGCCGAAACGGCTCTTGGGGGCGGATCTGCACAGAACGAGTCTGCAAGAGCTGCTGCGCAAGATTCATATCGAGATATCATACTCAGTTGGATAGAGGGCGGTCAAGGAGTCGGTTTGCCTTTGAGGGTGGTGTCGTGCTATAAATTAAGTCACCGAAAAGCTGTGAGGGAGGTTGCTATGCGCAAGCTCGCCGTCGCTGTGCTGGTCATCGGGATCGTTGCGGCCCTCTCGATGGGGCCGGTGGCCCAGACTGTTCAGAAGCTCGACCCCGTCGTGATCCCCGGGTTGAGCGCCCCCGTCACGGTCGTCCAAGATAAATACGGAATCCCCCACGTCTTCGCGCAGAACGCTCTGGACTTATATCGCGTTGTGGGCTGGCTCCACGCGCGCGATCGGCTCTGGCAGATGGATAATCTGCGCCGCACGGCCAACGGCACATTAGCCGAGCTGCTCGGCCCGCGAGCGCTCTCTCAAGACGTCACCCTGAGAACCTTGGGCATCCGCCGCGCAGCAGAATTGAGCGAAAAGCTCCTCACCCCGGAGATCCGCGCGGAATTAGAAGCTTATACAGCGGGCGTCAACGCGTACATCCAAAAGATCAACGAGACCGGCCAGCTCCCCCCTGAGTACGGAGAGCTCGAGATCACTCAAGTCGCCCCGTGGACTCTACTCGATACTCTAGCGATGGGAAAGCTCTTGACGTTCGATCTCTCGTTTGACATTGATGCGTCCAACGTGCTCACGTACTTTAAGTATCGCGATGTGGGGAGCAAGTACGGATTTAATGGGCACGCGCTCTTCTTTGAGGATCTCTTCCGGTCGGCGCCTGCTGATCCCGCGACGATTATGGGCAGCGCCGAAGGGAGGCTAGAGTCTGCCGGGGCTTGGGGATCAGAGCTGCCGGAACTCTCCCCAACGGTGCTGGAGATGCTGGCAGACTTTGTCGAGCGATTGCGCGAGATCGAGTTCTTTGAGCCAATCTTTCGACGTGCCGAACTGATGGAGACCGGCAGCAATTGGTGGCTCATCGGCCCGAAGCACTCCGCTAGTGGGTATGCACTCTTGGCTAACGATCCCCACTTGGGCTTGGACATGCCCGGCGTCTGGTACGCGATCCATCAGAAGTCCGCCGATGGCATCAACGTTGTGGGCACGACCTTCCCCGGCATCCCCTACGTGATCTTGGGGCACAACGACAGAATCGCCTGGGCGGCGACGGTTAATCCTCTCGACGAGACCGACATGTACCAAGAATCCGTGGTCGAGCGGGATGGGAAACTTTTTAGTAACTATCAAGGGAAGCTCGAACCCCTCGTTGCTATCGAAGAGTCGTATAGAGTGAACAGAGTGGGCGACGGCCAGCCCGATAATTTCGAGGACGCGCCCAAGACCACGACGTATATCATCCCGCGCCACGGTCCAGTAGCGAGCCTCGATCTCAAGAGCGGCCAAGCCGTCACGATTCAGTACACGGGGTTCTATGCCACCCAAGAGATCAAGACGTTTTGGTTGTGGAACCGCGCTCGCAATCTCGAGCAGTTTGCCGAAGGGGTGAAGTACTTCGACGTAGGCTCTCAGAATTGGGGCTACGCCGATGTTGAGGGGAACATCGCGTACTTTACGGGTGCCGAAGCCCCGTTGCGCGAGGATTTGGAGCGTGGCGCGGTGGCGCTGGGGCTGCCGCCGTTCTTCGTGCGCGACGGCAGCGGCACCGCCGGGCACGAATGGGTTGCCCTCCAAGGCCAGCCCGAAGAAGGGCATTCGATCCCCTTCGCTATACTCCCCATCAGCGAGATGCCCCAGGCGATCAATCCGCCGTCGGGCTTCATCGTGAGCGCCAATAATGACCCCGTCGGTGTGACAGTAGACAACGACCCGCTCAACCAGAAGCGCCCAGGGAGCAGCGCGATCTATTATTTAGATTGGAACTACGACATCGGCTTCCGCGCCGGGCGCATCACCGAATTGATTAAACAAAAAGTCGCCAAGGGCGAAAAGTTCACAGTTGAAGATATGATGAAGATTCAGTCGGATACGGTCTCGCTCATCGCGCGGCGGCTGACGCCATTTGTAGCAGAGGCCCTCAAGAACGCTCGCGATGAGTTTGCTCCCGACGAGCTGAAAGAGCTCTTGAAAGATGCGCGGATCGTGGAAGCCATCGAGGGGTATCTGGCGAAGTGGAGCTTCGCCACGCCCACGGGCATCCCCGAGGGCTTCGACGCGGACGACTCCATCAGCGCCGACGGCAAGAGTTTTTCGCTCAACACGCCTTCAGAAAGCGAGATTATTGACAGCGTTGCCACGACGATCTTCAACGTCTGGTTGAGCGTCTTCATCCGAAGAGTCATAGACGACACGCTCGATCGTCTCGATAAGACGATGCCCAAGCCCGGCGGGTTCTTCGCGGTGAAGGCGATCATCAATCTCCTAGAAAAATTCCCAAGGAAGAAGGGCAAGGGCGAGTCGGACGTAGATTTCTTCGACGTGCCCGATCTCTACTTAAATCCAGAAGAAGAACGCGATTGGCTGATCCTCAAGAGCCTCCAAGAAGCGCTCGATCTCTTAAAGAGCGACGCGTTCGCGAGAGCATATAACAAGTCCGAAAAGCTCTCTGACTATCGCTGGGGAAAGCTCCATCGCATCATCTTCAGAAATGCGCTGCACCCGCAGACGAATAAGTTCAGCATCCCTCCGGCGGTCTACTCCCAGCCCGAATACGCCGACGGGCTCCCCGTAGATGGGACGCTCGCGGCCGTAGATGTCGCCAACTATAACGTCAAGGGCACCAAGGCCGAAGACTTTATGTTCAGCCGCGGGCCGTCGCAGCGCCATATTGTCGAGCTGAACCCCAACGGCATCCGCGCGTGGAACGCGCTGCCCACGGGCAATAGCGGGGTTCTCAATACTCCACACTTTGGGGATCTGCTGGGGTTCTGGCTCGTCAACGACTACTATCCGGTGCTCTTCACCGACGAGGAGATCAGAGCCAACGCGGAGTCCGAGCAGGAGTTTCGCGGGAGCTGA
>Ga0197142_1002235_pt1 | contig 17077 bp, 13 predicted proteins | sample GBS60_MetaG_FD_148614 | JGI IMG/M metagenome (GOLD analysis project Ga0197142, IMG submission 148614) | Sediment microbial communities from Great Boiling Springs, Gerlach, Nevada, United States - GBS 60_MetaG | ecosystem: Environmental > Aquatic > Thermal springs > Hot (42-90C) > Sediment...
CACCCGGGCCCATCCGGAGAATCGGGTCCTGGGTTTTGTGGGCGGGGCCAAGGGCATCATGGTGGGCCGCTATGTGGAGATCACCCGGGAGATGGTGGACCGCCACTTCAACACCGGCGGCTTTCATATGCTGGGCACCGGCCGGGACAAGATCGACACCCCGGAGAAGCTGGCCCAGTGCCGGGCCACCTGCGGGGACCTGCGTCTGGACGGCCTGGTGGTGGTGGGCGGCGATGACTCCAACACCAACGCCGCCTTTCTGGCCGAGCACCTGCGGGAGGCGGGCGTCCAGGTCATCGGCATCCCCAAGACCATCGACGGCGACCTCAAGGTGCCAGGCCTGGTGGAGGTGCCCTTTGGCTTTCATTCCGCCTGCCTGGCCTTCGCCACCGAGGTGGGCAACCTCAATGCCGACTGCACCTCCGACCGGAAATATTGGCACTTCAACCGCCTCATGGGCCGCAGCGCCTCCCACATCGTCCTGGAGGTGGCCTTGCAGACCCACCCCAACGTGGTCCTCATCGGCGAGGAGATCGAGGAGCGGGAGCTCACCATCCACAATGTGGTGCGCCTCATCGCCGATGTGGTGGTGGAACGCTCCCGCCAGGGCAAGGATTACAGCACCGTCCTCATCCCCGAGGGCATCCTGGAATTCATCCATGAAATCAACGTCCTGATCATCAAGATCAGCTACATCATCGCCACCTACAACCGCCAGGCCGTGGAGGAGGAATCCTTCCACAAGCTCTCCTTTGAGGACCAGGTGCAGCTCATTGTCAACAGCGACATCTGGCGGGATTATGACAGCCGGGTCTTCCTGGGCTTTCCCTCCTTACTGCAGCGGGGTCTTCTGCTCCCCCGGGACAGCCACGGCAACTTCCCCTTCGCCCAGGTGAACACCGAGCGCATCCTTCAGGAGATGGTGGCCACCTATCTCCGGAAGCAGCGGGCCAAAGGCATTTACCGGGGCACCTTCCGCACCCAGAACCACTATTACGGCTACGATGGCCGGGGCACCTTTCCCAGCAAGTTTGACTGCGACTACGGCTACAATCTGGGGGCCGCCGCCTTCGCTCTCCTGAGCCACGGCGCCACCGGCTACATGGCCGGCATCCGCCACCTGGAAAAGCCGGTCTCGGAGTGGCAGCCGGTGGGCATCCCCCTGGCCGCCCTCATGCACCTGGAGGAGCGGGCCGGCCGCCTGGAGCTGGTCATCGCCAAGCAGCGGGTGGATCTGGAGTCCCGGGCCTTCCAGGTGCTGGCGGAGGAGCGCCCCCGCTGGGCCCTTCAGGACGACTACCGCTTCCCGGGGCCCATCCAGTTCCACGGCGCCGCCGCAGACAGCAAGCCGCTGACCCTGCTGTTAAACAGCCTGGGGGCGTAATCTGCGAGGGGAAGCCTGGCCCCGCCCGCCCCCAGGGGAAAGGGTCCGGGAGGGCAATGGGGCGGTTCTCTGATCCTTTCCCCGGCAAAAAAAGAGGCGGGCTCACGGCCCGCCTCCGATTTTCCCTTAACCGGCCGGGGCTGGGCCCCGAGCCGGGTTTATTCTTCCTCTTCGGCCTCTTTCTTGGGCTTGAGGTGCTCCGGGACGATGACCATCTTCAGGAGCAGGGGTTTGAGGAAGCTCCAGCGGATGCCCAGCTCGTAGATCTCCTCCATGTCCCGGATGGCGTCCCAGCAGTTATGGCAGGGGGCGATGACCAGCTTGGCGCCGGTGGCCTTGATCTGATCCCGCTTCACCTTGAAGCCGATGTTGCGCCACTGGCGGTAGATGCCGATGCCATTGAGGCCGCCGCCGCCGCCACAGCAGAAGTTGTATTCCTTGCAGGGCTCCATCTCCACGAAATAGCCGGGCTCCACGATGTAGCTCATGATCTCCCGGGTGACCTCTTTTAAGCCGTAGTTGCGGATGTAATTGCAGGAGTCCTGCAGGGTGACGGGCTCCTTGATGCGCTTGGCCGGGTCGATCTTCAGCTTGCCGGTGCGCAGGGCCTCCGCCACCCATTCGGTGTAATGGAGATACGGCACCGGCGGGCGGCCGTCCTCCCGGCCCAGCCAGTAAGGCCCCTCGATGACCGTGGCCCGGTGGGCATGGCCGCACTCCGTGCCCAAAACCCGCTTGGGCTTCAGCCTCTCGATGGCCTTGTAGATGCCCTCCACCTGCAGGCGGCAGCCCTCCCAGTCGCCGGCGAACATGGTGAGCGAGGTCTGGTCCCAGCCCTCACTGGGCACGGTCCAGTCCTCCCCGGCGATGTGGAAGAGGATGGCGGCCTCGGCGATGTCCTCGGGATAATGCTTGGGCTCCCGGGCGTTGCAGGTGTAGAGGATGTCCGCCCCCACCTTGTCCACCGGGATCTCCAGGCCGGGCCACTCCTCCTGCTGCTCCTCGCACATCCACTCGCAGGTCTCCACGAAGTCCTCCGGGGTCACATCCATCTGGGCCCGGAAGATGCGGTGCATGCCGGAGCCGATCTTCAGCTCCCAGGGGACAAACCCCTGGGAGAAGCACAAGCCCCTCAGATAGCTGAACATCACCCCCATGTCGATGCCATAGGGGCAGAAGGTGCCGCAGCGGTTGCAGCAGGTGCACTTGCCCCAGGCCACGTCCATGCAGTAGCGCATGTGGGCGTTGTCCACCTGGCCGTTCTTGCGGACGATCTCCCCCAGGGTGGACTGGATCTTATAGGCCGGGACCTGCGTCGGGTCCTTGCCGTTGGCCAGATAAAAGAAGCAGCTGTCGGCGCACAGGCCGCAGTGGGCGCAGATCTCCAGCCAGGTGCGGATCCGGGACTTGCAGGTGGCCTGGAGGGTCTCCGCCAGCTTCTCGGTGTCCACCTCCAGATGCTTCATCTCCTCGTAGTAGATCTTGCCGGTCTTGTCGGCGAGGAGGGCATCCAGCTGCTCCTTGGTGGTGACGGGGTTTTTGTTGCACAGGGTTCCTTCCGGCATAAATTGTACTCCTTCTTGGCAGGTGTGCCGGTGTGGACGGTGACCCGCCGTCAGGCCGCAGTCTTTATCTGGAAATTATTTGTTCCACATTCTTAATATAAAACAGGAATCCTACCATGCAAACCCCTTGCGGCTCTTCCAGGCCCGCTTGATGCCAAAATCCATGCCGATCTGCCCCCGGGTGAGGAAGAACCCCACCACGTGGAAGAGCTTGGTGAAGGGGATGAGGATGAGGAGCAGCTCCCCGCTCAGGATATGGGCATAGAGCCAGAAGGTGTAGTCCCTGACCTGGTGCACCACCAGAAAGCCGGTGACAAAGGGCGCCACGCTCACCAGGATGAGGAAGATGTCATAGAGGGTGGTGAGGATGCGCACTTCCGGCAGCACCAGGCGGCGGATGAGGATGATGACCGCGGCGGCCAGGGTGCCGATGGTGAGGGTGTCAGCCAGGGCCATGGAGATGGTGGGCCACCAGGTGATGCCCCAGCGCTCCTCCAGAAGCACGGCATGCCCGGCCAGAAACAGGGGGACCACCACCAGCCCGGCGTGAAACACAAAGAAGACCAGGGTGTACAGGGGCTTGGCCCGCCAGCCGTAGGAGCCGTAGGGGATGAGCCAGTGGAGGATGGACTGAAGCGCCCCCTTGAGGCCCAAAGCGGGGTAGGCCCGGTAGGCCACCCGGTCCAGCCTCCAGTCCAGCCCCCGGATGTAGAGGACCACCCGGGCAGCCAGGCCGCCAAAGAAGATGATGAAGGTCAGCCACAGAAGGGGTCCGGTGATGAACTGATACATAGCCATGCTCCTTGACCGGGCCGGCGGCCCGTCTGCCTACTTGATGAGCTTGTCCTCATCCCGCTCGGTGAGGAAGAGCCAGAAGCCCAGAATGCCCAGGAGGGTGGCGGCCATCAGGAGGTAGGCCGCGCCCTTGGTGTAGTATGTGAAGTCGTGGTAGGTGAAGAATTCCATGACCTCCCTCCTCAATGTCCGAAGCTCGGGGGATGCGGCCGGGTTTCGTGTTCAGGGTATTCTTCCTCCTCCTCCGCCGGCTCCCGGAAATCGGGATGCTCATGGAAGATGGGCATGCGGGTGGCAATGAACCGGAAGACGAGCAGGCCCACGGTGACGATGTAGATGGAGACGGCCACCTCCATCCAGCTGGGGAAGTAGCGCTCGGCGGGCGGCAGGTGCCAGTTGAAGGCGAACCAGGAGACGTTGAAGCGGTTCAGCACGATGCCCAGCACGGTGAGCACCGCGGCCCAGCGGATGATCTTCACATTCTTTTCCCGCACCCCCACAGCGAAGAGGAGAGCCGGCAGGGCCACCAGACCCAGGAGTTCCACCAGGTACATGGCCCCGTAGCCGGTGAGGAGGTAGTGCCAGTTGTTGTCCAGAGCCAGGCCCACCAGCTTGAGGAAGAAGTAGACGACCAGGACGATGGCGGCGCCCCGGCCGAAGCCCAAGGCCACCTGGTCATGGGCGGACAGATAGTGCTCGTCCATCTGGTGGTGCAGGTAGCGGTGGGACAGGGTGCCCTCAAAGATCACCATGGAGAGCCCCGCGGCAATGCTGGAGATGAAGAAGTATACCGGCAGATAGCTGGAATACCACAAGGGGTGGAGCTTGGCGGGGGCGATGAGAAAGAGGGCCCCCAGGGAGCTCTGGTGCATGGTGGAGAGGACCACCCCGAAGATGGTGAGGGCCAAGGTCATCCTCACCATGAGGTTACGCCACTTCTTCAGGCGCAGCCACTCCAGGGCGCTGGGGGTCCATTCCAGAAAGAGCACGATGAGATAGAGGAAGACACACAAGCCCACTTCAAAGAGCACCGAGGTGGGACCGGGGGAATAGAAGATGGGGTAAGGCAGGCGCCAGGGGCGGCCCACGTCATAATGCAGGGCGAAGACCACCAGGGCGTAGCCCAGGAACGCCGTGAGGATGGCGGGCCGCACCGCGGCGTGGTAGCGTTTCATCCCAAAGACGTAACAGGCGGCGGAGGTGGTGTAGCCGCCGGCCGCCAGGGCCACGCCGCAGAGCAGGTCAAAGGAGATCCAGATCCCCCAGGCGTTGTTGTCCGAGAGGTTGGTGACCCCGGCCAGACCCTTGGTGAAGCGCAGCACAGTGAGGATCAGCCCCACCAGGACGATGAGGCCGGTGATGATATTGAAAGGCGTCAGCAGCGACGGCCTTTCCGTGGCCACAGTGGTTACCGGAGCATGTTGCGCGGACATGTTATTCGCCCTCTTCCCCGGCCGCCCGGGCTTTGGCGGCCTCTTCCAGAGCCTTTTTCACTTCCCGCTCGATGGCGGCCTTTTTGTCGGCCTCCGCCTTGGCCTTGACCTTGGCCAGCTCGGCCTGGCACTCCTCCTGAGCCTTGGCCAGGGCCTCCCGCAGGGCCTGGCGCTTTTCCTGACGGGCCGCCTTGTCCTTGGCCTGGGAGATGGCGTAAATCCCCAGGAACAGGGCCGGCCAGGCCGCGGCGATGATGGGCACTGCCGCCAGGGCACCGGAGGTGAACTCCGGGGCCGGGGTCACCCCCAGATCCTCCCGGAGGCCGATCTCACGGAAGGGCACCCCGGAGATGTAGAGCCAGTTGGTGCCCCCCATTTCATGCTCCCCATAAATGTGATCCAGATACCGCCCCGGGAAGAGGTGGAAGCGGTGGCGGGCCTCCCTGAGGAGATCCACCCGCCTGCCATACACCAGGGCCTCGGTGGGGCAGGCCCCCACACAGCCCGGCACCCGGAGGGTCCCGGCGGTGAGGTGGGGGTAACACAGATGGCATTTCATGATCCTGGGGGCCAGGGGGTCCCAGTATTCAAAGGTGGGGATGTCGAAGGGGCAGGCGATCATGCAGTAGCGGCAGCCGACGCAGACCCCCTCCTCCCAGATCACCGCGCCCTGGGGGGTTTTGGCGTAGGCCGCCACGAAACAGGAGGAGGCACAGGCGGGCTCCAGGCAGTGCTGGCACTGGTTTTTGCGGTACACCGGGCCCTTGCCGGGGATGTCATAGCGGTTCACCACCGTGAAGGTGCGGGCGTCGGTGCGGCGTTTGCTGTCCAGGACGCTCAAATCGTCGAAAGGCCTGGCCGGGGCCGGCAGCCGGTTCACCCGGTTGCAGCCCGCCTCACAGCGCCGGCAGCCGATGCAGCGGGTGGCATCGAAGAGGACCCCATAGCTGTTGGGGTAGCCGGTAAAGTGTCTGGACCCCGCCTGGGCCGTCTTTCCCAGCACCGCGGTGGCGGCGGTGGCACCCAGCAGGCCAAGAAATTGTCGTCGCTGCATGGAAAAGCTCCTCTTTCCTCAGACCTGAGGCGTTATTTCCTCTTTTGGGGATGGCACTCCGTACAGGCGGTGGCCGCCAGCTTCACCTGCATTTCCCGGTGGCAGCTCATGCACTGGCCGTGATAGGCTGCCTGCAGTCCTGGCCGGGCCGGCTGCCGGGGGTCAAAGTCCCGGGCGTGGCAGCTGCTGCACCGGGGCGGGGTGAGGGAGGCCGGGCTGTTATGGTGGCAGCCCTGGCAGAGCGTCCCCGCCTCGCCATGGAAATACTGGGCCAGCCGGCTCTGCTGGACCGCCTTCTCCAGCTTGGCCACATGATCCCCGTGGTCGAAGGCCACCGGCTCATACTGGTTGCTCAGCTCCCGGATGATGACCATCCCGGGCAGGGCATACGGCGGGTAGGGGGCGGCCGGGCCGGGCCGGCTGTTCAGCATGACCTCCGCCAGGGCGGTGCGCTGCTGGGGGGTGAGGGTGGCCAGGTCCTTCAGGGGGAGAGTGCCCTTGGGGAGGGGCTGATGGCAGCGGCTGCAGCCGTCCGGGGCGTCCTTTTTCGCCATGGTGGCGTGGCAGCCGGCGCACTCGGGCTGGCGGGTCCGGGCCGCGTGGCAGCCGATGCAGCTGGCCGTGCTGGCGGGGGAGTGCATGGCCTGCTCATAGGTCACCCCCTTGCCTTCCGGGGCGCCCAGCCGGGTGTGGCAGCTGCTGCAGGAGGAGATGCCGGAGTGATGGCAGACCCGGCAGGACTCGGTGTAATCCTCGTGGGCCTTATGGTTGAAGGGCACCGGGTTCATGCGCCCGGGGGTGGCGTTCTTCTCCAGCCAGGCCAAAAGAAGGGAGTCGGGTTGCCCCCTCAGGAGCCGGGGTACCTGGCGCTGGGGCAGCTTTTCCAGGAAGGCCTGGTTGTTTTTGGCGGTGAGGAGCTGGCCCGGGGCGCTGTGGCAGCCGGCGCAGGTGTAGGGGCCGTTGGCCTTCACGGCCTTGGCGCTCAGCTCCAGGTGGCAGCGGACGCACTGCTCATGGGAGGCCTTCCGGAGACTGAGGCGCTTGTTTCGGTCCTGCTCCCCGTGGCAGGTGCGGCAGCCGTCCTCCTTGCCCTTGACATACACGAGTTTCCCGGTCTGGGGATCCGCCTGGTGGTGGCAGACGCCGCAGTTGTCCTTGTCTTTGGGGGCGGAGATGTCCGGCGAGGCCACATGCCGGTAGTGCAGCACCTTGTCCATGCCGGCCTCCAGGGGCTGGGCCGGCGGGGGGGCGGCGTTGTGGCAGGAGCGGCAGAAGCCGTCCAGGGGCCCGGTCTTTTTGCCGGCGGCGGCCATCTCCATATGGCAGCCGATGCAGCCCTCATGGTAGATCCCCTGGAGCTCCTGGGGCCGGGTGGCCTTGGTGCGGCGGTAGGCAAAGGACATGCGGCCGTCTTCCACCAGATGACAGGCCTGGCAGTCCAGCTTTTCCTTGGCCAGGGCCTCCGTGTGCTTGTCGTGGAAGAAGGCCACCGGGGGGAGTTCCAGCTTGCCGTAGGCTGCCAGGGTGTCGATGATGATGCGGTCCGTCCGGGGTGGGGCCGGGGCGGCAGGGGAGGGGGTGGGTCCTTCCTTCCCCTGGGCGGCGGCGCAGACCACAAAGGCGGCGACGCCCGCCAGCAGGATTCCGGCCCAGCGCAGCAAGGGTGTGGCTCGCTCCATAATGTCTGTCCTTGGCACGGGTCTCAGGGGCGGGGAAGGGTGGGTGTTCCCCGCCTTATGAACATTGGGTATCTGTGAAAAGATGCACAATCAATCATAAGTCAAAATGCCCGTCTTGTCCAAAAAAAAAATGAGGGCAGGGGGAGGAAAGGGGAGGGAAAAGGCGGGGTTAAAAGAAAAAATCAAATTATTTCAATATGATAAAAGTTTTGGGCCCCTCAGGGAAAATGTTGGAATATCCAACATATGGTGCCGTGGCCTCCCCCGGCGGTCCCCTGCCGGACCCGGGGGATGGCCCTCAGGCAGGGGGGCGGGTGGGCCGGCCGCCGGGGGGAGGGCTGCCCCGGGGCCGGGCGTAGGAATTTTCAACGACTGGCGCCGGCAAAAAATAACAGCAAAATCAACTTATTACCTTAAAGGGGCGGGATGGCTGTGGTTTTTCCCCACAAGCGGAAAAACCGCCGGGGAGACCAAGAAAAATTGGGAAGGAATACAACACGTTAGGCAGTGATGGAGTTGGCACGGTCATTGCTCCGGGAAAAGGCAACTCGCAGAAGGAGGGCCACAGCCATGACAAACCCCATCAAAAAGGCCCAGGTCTTCGGGTTCGAAGTGCCCACCGAAGGCTACTATCTGCACCGGGGCCACGCCTGGGTGGTAATGGAGAAACCGGATGAGGTCCGGGTCGGGCTGGATGATTTCTCCCAGAAGATCCTGGGACCGGCGGAGGCGGTGCAGCTCCCGGAGCCCGGCAAGGAGTACTTTCAGGATCACATCTTCATGGCCCTGCTGCGCCAGGGTCACAAGGCCTCCTTTGTGGCGCCGGTGGACGGCGTCGTGGTGGGGGTGAATGAGAAGGCGGTGAAGACCCCCCGTCTCATTCACGACGACCCCTACGGCGAGGGCTGGCTATATCTCATGCGGCCCACCAACCTGAAAAACAATCTGGTGAACCTGGTCACCGGGCCGGACTGCGTGGCCTGGATCGAGGAGGAGACCCATCGTCTCCTGGAGCTGCTGAACACCCGGGTGGGCTTCACCCTCCCGGAGGGCGGCACCATTGTGGACGACGTTTACGGTCACTTCCCCGCCCTGGGGTGGCGCCGCCTGGTGCGGGGGTTCTTCACCCGGCATCTCCAGGCGCCCTCCCGCCGGCGGGGCTTCGAGGGCTGGGACAATTGGGACAAACGCACCTGGAGGACCGGCGCATGAGACCCCTTCCCCTCCCCGGATGGGGTGCGGGGCCATCCCGTCCGGGAGCCATCCCGTGAGAAAGGCAGGGCCGGACCATGGTATCAGGAATCCTGGAGGAAAAGAAGCCGTGCATCTGGATGGAGGCCGGCGTCATCGATTACAAGATCTGCGACAAGGATTTTGAATGCGAGCACTGTGAGCTGGACCGGGCACTGACCGCCGCGGCCGCGGCCCAGATCGCCAAGCGCCGGGGGCACCCCAAGCCGGTGGCTTCCTGGGAGGAGAAGATGCGCCAGCGCTTCGGGGAGCAGCAGTGCCGCCTGATGATGACCCGCCTCTGCCATGAGTGCTCCTTTGATGAGCTTCTGGAGGAGCAGTTCGAATTCTTCCTGGCGCCGGAACGCCCCCGGGTGCAGGAGGTGATGGGGGTGGCGGTCCCCACCTCCAGCTTCCTGCACCGGGGGCACACCTGGGTGGCCCTGGAAAACGCCGGCCGGGTGCGGGTGGGCCTGGACGATTTCTGCGTGCATCTCTTCGGGGCGCCCGAGGAACTCCGCCTCCCGGAGGTGGGGAGCCAGGTCCGGGCTGACCACCCCCTCCTCAGCCTGGTGCGCCACGGCCGGGAGGCCCCCATCCTCTCCCCGGTGTGCGGCTTCATTGAGGCGGTCAATCCCGCGGTGCAGGAGCACCCCGCCCTGGTGCACGACGACCCTTACGGCGCCGGCTGGCTCTTTCTCATCTCCCCCTCGGATCTCAAGCCGGACCTGGAAAAAATGCTCTTCGGCCAGTGCAATGTGGCCTGGATGGAACATGAGACCCAAAGACTTCTGGGCCTGTTGCAGTCAGAGGTGGGGGTGACGCTCCCCTCCGGCGGCACCCTGGTCAACGACGTCATCGGCAACTACCCGCAGCTGGACTGGGACCGCCTGGTGCGCGAATTTCTGCACAGCCGGTGAAGGTCCCGGGAGGAAGCCGGCCTGCCCGGGAAGGCCCAAAGGCGGGGTCCCCGGGGCCGCAGGCTTTTGGCGTGGCCGCCGGCAGCCCCGTGGGTCAGACGCTCAGGCCATACTTCTTGATCTTCTCATACAGGGTGGAGCGGTTGATGCGCAGGACCCGGGCCACATGGGAGAGGTTCCGCCCCTTGGCGGCCAGGACCCGGGCGATGTGGCGCCGTTCCATCTCCTCCAGGGACAGGTCGGTGTAATCCGGCCCCTCTTCCGCCGCCTGGAGGAAGGGAAGGTCCGAGAGCTTGATCTGCCGGCCCTTGCCCACCACCACCGCCCGCTCGATGGCGTTCTCCAGCTCCCGCACGTTTCCCGGCCAGGGATAGCGCTGCATGGCCTCCAGGGCCTTGGGATGGATGGAGTCGATCTTCTTTTTCATCTCCGTGGCGTAGCGCCTCAGGAAATGCTGGGCCAAGAGGGGGATGTCCTCCACCCGCTCCCGCAGCGGGGGCACGTGGATGTGCACCACATTGAGGCGGTAGTAGAGGTCCTGCCGGAAGGTCTTGCGCCGGATGGCCTCCTGCAGATCCTGGTTGGTGGCGGCGATGACCCTGAAGTCGCTCTTCAGGACGGCGGTGCCCCCCACCCGGGTGAACTCGTGGGTTTCCAGGACCCGGAGCAGGTCAATCTGCATCTTCATGGAGATGTCGCCCACTTCATCCAGGAAGAGGGTGCCGCCGTTGGCCATCTCCAGGCGGCCTTTCTTGGTGTATTTGGCGTCGGTGAAGGCGCCCTTCTCATGCCCGAAGAGCTCGCTCTCCAGGAGATGCTCGGTGAAGGCGCCGCAGTTGATGGCGATGAAGGGGGCATAGCACCGGGGGCTCTGGGCGTGGATGGCCCGGGCCACCAGCTCCTTGCCCGTCCCCGTCTCCCCGGTGATGAGCACGGTGGCGTCGGTCTTGGCCACATCCAGGATGGTCTCATAGAGCTTGAGCATGGGCGGGGACTGGCCCACCAGATTCTCAAAGCGGGTGACGGAGGCCAGGCGGTCCTTGAGGATGAGGTTCTCCATGGCCAGGGTCTGCATCTCCACCATCTTGTTGAGGGTGAGGGTCAGCTCCTCCAGCTCGAAGGGCTTGAGGAGGTAGTCGTAGGCCCCGGACTTGATGGCCTGCACCGCGTCGTGGATGTCGCCGTGGGCGGTCATCATAAGCACGGAGGTGTCCGGGTCCAGCTCTTTGAGTTTCCTGAGCAGGGTGATGCCGTCCATCTCCGGCATCTTGACGTCGATGAGGGCGATGTCGAAGTGGGTCTCCTCGCACTTGGCCAACGCGGTGGGACCGTCCGGGGCGGTGTCCACTTCATAGCCGGAGCGTTTCAGCCAGCCGCTCAAGGATTCCCGGATGCTGGGCTCGTCATCCACCACCAGAATGCGGATCTTCTTATGCGGCAACATGCTCATCCCTTGCGATGTGGGCGGGCAGGCGGATGGTGAAGGTGCTGCCCTTGCCCACCACGCTGTCCACCTTGATGAGTCCTTTGTGATCCCGGATGATGCCATAGACCACCGACAGCCCCAGGCCGGCTCCGGAGGCGGCCTTCTTGGTGGTGAAGAAGGGTTCAAAGATCTGGGAGATGTGCTCCTTGGGGATACCCTTGCCGGTGTCCGTCACCTTGACCTCCACCTCCCGGCGCCGGGTGTTGCGGGTGGTGAGGGTCAGGGTGCCCCCTTCCGGCATGGCGTCGATGGCGTTAAGGAACAGGTTGAGGAAGACCTGGGTCATCTGGCCCTTGTCCGCCAGCACCGGCGCCAGATCGGGGGCATAGCGGCGCTCCACCGTGATTCCCTGGAGACGCAGCTGATAGCTCACCAGGGACAGGGCGGCCTCCAGCACGGCATTGAGGTCCAGGGGCCTGGCCTCAGGCTTGGTCTTGCGGGAGAAGGTCAGAAGATTGGCCAGGGTGCGGCTCACCCGCTGGGTCTCCTGATAGACCACGTCCAGGTAGCGCCGGAAATCGGCCAGATCCGCCTCCGTCGGGGTGCCCTGATCCATGGTGGCCTGCATCAGCTTGATGAAATTGAGGATGCCGGTCAAGGGGTTGTTGATCTCATGCACCACGCTGGCGGCCAGCTTCCCCAGGGAGGCCATCTTGTCTTCGTGCAGGGAGCGCATCCGCCCCATCACTTCCTGGGTGATGTCCCGGGAGAGATCCACCACCTGCACCACCCGGCCGGATTCATCCTTCAGGGGGTGGCAGACCACATGGTAATAGCGCTCCCGGCCCTCCCGGTCGAAATGCACATGGGTGGCGGAGGCGGCCCGGCCACTCTGCACCGCCTCTTTGAGGGGGCAGGGGTGATCCGGCAGCTGGCAGGGCTCCTGGAGGTGGTGGGAGATTTCATAGCAATGGCGCCCCACCACCTGCTCCTTTTTCTTGCCCACCATCTCCAGGAGGGCCCGGTTGACCTCAATGATGCGGTAGTCCAGGTCGATGACCATCATGTGGTCGGCGATGCCGTTGACGATGGTCTCCAGGAAGATCTTGTCCTTGATGGTCCGCAGGAGGTAGTCCTTGGCCCGCTGCTCCGAATGGCGCAGTTCCGCCTCCAGCTTTTTGCGTTCGGTGACGTCCTTGATGACCTCGATGACCCGGGGCCGCCGCCATCCCGGCGCGGTGAGGGGGGACATGGTGATTTCGTCGTAGCGCACCGTGCCGTCAGGATTGCGGGAGGTCTGCAGCACCTGGGCGGTCTCGTGGGTTTCCAGCACCCGGTGCAACGGGCAGGTCATGCCCTTGCGGTCACAAGGCTCGTCGAAATGATGGAACACCTCGTAGCAGGGGTGCCCGATGACCTCCTCCGGGGATTTCCGGAAGCGTTGCAGGAAGGGGCGATTGGCCTCCTCCACCATGTAATCGGACCGCAGGACAATGACCGGGTCGGGCAGATGGTCGAAGATGCGCTGGAAGTGGCTGCGCTGGCCGGCCAGACGCAGTTCCTGCGCCACCTTCTGGCGCAGGCGTTCCTCCTCCCTTTTCAGCAGGTCCCAGAAGAGGCGGGCTTTGACGTGATCGATGATCTGGGTGGCGGGCCCTTTGGCCTGCAGGATCCGGTCCCTGACCTCCGGGTCGCCGGTGAGCTCCAGGATCAGGTCCGGTTCGGCGGCCAGGAGGGGCATGCAGTCGGAGTAGGTAGGCAGCCCCAGCTCCCGGGCCAGCCTGAGGCCCGGGGCCTCCGGGTTGGGGTCCGCCACGCCGATGATCCGGAGGCGGCCCCGGTAGCGCTCGTCCCGGGTCAGGTGCTCCAGGACCTCGTAGCCGGCCTTGCCGGCCCCCACCAGCCCCACCTTCAGGGGCTGGTCTTCCGCCAGAGGCGCCAGCTCCATGGAGATGAGGTCAAAGAAATCCTCCCCGGTCACAGGGCGGTCAAGATTGAGGACGAGGCAGCGCTCCGGCACCTCGGCTTCCAGCTTCCGGGAGAGCTCCGGGTCGCCGGTGGCGTTGACGATGATGTCCACCTCCGGCAGTTTCAGGAGCTCGCCCGCGTCGGAGGTGGTGAGGAGGCGGTGTTCCCGGGCGAAGCGCAGCCCGGGGGCCTCCGGGTCTCTGTCGGCCACCGCCACCACCTTCAGGGGGGTCTCCCGCCGGTGGGCGGTGAGGGCCTCCAGGAGGGCCAGGCCTTGGCGGCCGCCGCCCACAATGGCCAGATTATAGGATTGCCTGCCGGGACTCATGCCGGGCCTCCGGAAAAGGCAGGAGCTCTGCCGGTCACCGGGAAGGGACGGCCGCAGGTCCCCGCCCTCGTCTCCCCGAGGGGTCCCGGTCGCCTTTCCCAGCCATATCCTATCATGATAGCTGCACTTTTTCCAGCCGGGCCTTGCTCACCTTGAATTCCGGGATCTTGGCCAGGGGATCCAGGGCCTCGGCGCTGGTGAGAACATTGGTGGGGTTCTCCCCGAAATGGATGGGGAGGAAGAGGTTCCCCGGCCGCACCGTGCGGCAGATGCGGGCCGGCGCCTCCAGGCGGCCCCGGGGGGAAGCCACCGCCACCATCTCCCCCTCGGCAATCCCCAGACGCGCCGCATCGTCGGGAGGGATCTCCACATAGCCGGTGGGCTGCTCCCGGTCCAGATGGGGCGACACCCGGGTCATGGTGCCGGTGTGATAGTGGGCGAACATCCGCCCGGTGGTGAGGAAATACGGATACTCCTCGTCGGGCAGCTCCGCCGGGTCCAGATACGAGACGGGGTGGAACCTGCCCCGGCCCCGGGTGAAGCGGTCCCGGTGCAGAAACGGGGTGCCCGGGTGCTCCGGGGTGGGGCAGGGCCACTGCAGGCCGGTGAGTCCCAGGCGCTCATAGCTCATCCCGGCGTAGCTGGGGGTGAGCCGGGTGATCTCCCGGAAGATCTCCTCCGGGCCGGTGTAGTGCATGGGATACCCCATGGCGGTGGCCAGGCGGCAGATGATCTCCCAGTCCGGCAGGCAGTCGCCCAGGGGCTCAATGGCCTGGTAAAAGCGCAGGCACCGGCGCTCGGTATTGGTGACGGTGCCCTCCTTTTCGGCGGTGGAGGCCGCGGCGAAGACCACATCCGCGCCCTGGGCCGTCTCGGAGAGGAAGAGGTCCTGGACAATGAGGAGCTCCAGGTTCTTCATGGCATGGCGCAGGTGGTTCATGTCCGGGTCGCTGAGCTTGGGGTTTTCCCCCACCACATACAGGGCCTTGAGGCGGCCCTCCTCCATGGCCTTCACCATCTCCATGATGGTGAGGCCGGGTTTGTCGGAGAGGGGCCGGCCCCAGGCCTGGGAGAACTTGGTGTTGTTCTCCGGCACGTTGACGGCCTGATAGCCCGGGAAGACATTGGGCAGGCCCCCCATGTCGCAGGCGCCCTGGACGTTGTTCTGACCCCGCAGAGGATTGACCCCGGCGCTGGCGAAGCCCACATTGCCCGTGAGCATGGCCAGGTTGCAGATGGCCTTGACGTTGTCCACCCCGGTGGTGTGCTGGGTGATGCCCATGGTGTAGAGGATGGCGGCGGGCTTGCGGGTGGCGTAGAGCTCCGCCATTCTGGCCAGATCCTGGGGCGCCACCCCGGTGATGGCGGCCACCCGGTCCGGAGGGTAATCCGCCAGGAGCTCTTCCAACTCCTCGAAGCCCTCGGTGCGCTCAGCGATGTACTCCCTGTCCTCCCAGCCGTTTTGGAGGATGAGGTGCATGAGGCCGTTTAACAGGGCCACATCGCTCCCCACCCGCTGCTGCACCGCCACATCGGCAAAAAGGCTCAGCTGGATGCGCCGGGGGTCGGCCACCAGCAGGGCCGCGCCCTTCTCCTTGGCCCGGAAGATGCGCCGGGCCACCAGGGGATGGCAGGCGGTGGTGTTGGAGCCGATGACGAAGATGCAGGCGCTGTCCTCGATCTCGGCGATGGAGTTGGTCATCGCCCCACTCCCGAAAGCGGCGGTCAGACCGACCACCGTGGAGGAGTGTCAGAGGCGGGCGCAGTGGTCCACATTGTTGGTGCCCACCACCGCCCGGGCGAATTTCTGCAGAAGATAATTTTCCTCATTGCTGATCTTGGCCGAGGCCAGCACCCCGACGCTGTCCGGACCGTAGCGGTCCACGATCTCCGTGAGGCGCCGGGCCGCAAAGCCGATGGCCCGCTCCCAGGTCACCTGGTGCAGGCGGCCGTTGATCCGGAGATACGGGCCGGTGAGGCGCATGTCGCTTTCCACATACTCATGCAGGCTCCAGCCCTTGAGGCACAGCCGGCCCTCATTCACCGGATGGGTCTTCAGGGGCAGGGTCCCCAGGATGCGGTTGTCCAGCACTTCAAAGAGCACGCCGCAGCCGGTGCCGCAGTAAGAACAGATGGATGGCACAAGCTTGTACATGGTTATCTCCCTTTGCCGGCAGCCTCCCGGGGTTCGGCCGGGCCCACCCCCAGGACGCTGAAGGGCGGCTGGGTCAGGGTGAGGCCGGTGTCATAGCCGAAAAGCTCCCGGACAATGCGGTTGGTCTGGCGGTACAGGAGCCTGAGGGGGATGTCCACCGGGCAGGCCTCCTCGCACAGGCCGCAGTCGATGCAGCGGCCTGCCATGTGCACCGCCCGCACCCAGTGAAACATGGGCACCTCCGGCGGCAGGTCCCGGGGCTCCACCAGCTCGCCGTGCTCCAGGGAGCACTCCCGGCAGAAGCACACCGGGCAGATGTCCCGGCAGCCGTAGCACTTGAGACACTTCTGGAATTCATACAGCCAGCGGCCCAGGCGCTCGGGGGCGGGGATGGCCTCGAACTGCTCCGGGGTGAGGCGGTTGTCCAGACCCAGGGCCCGCTTCACCTCCCCCACCTCAGGGGGGGTAAGGGCGCTGCAGCTCACCTGGGGCCGGGAAGGGCAGCAGCTCAGGTCCAGGAGCTCCACCTGACCGGGCTCCACCTGGTTGTAGATGGTGAGCACATTGACGGCCCGGCGGGTGCAGTCCCGGGCCAACAGGCCGATTCTGAGTCCGGGCCGGGCCTTCAGGATGTTGGCGGCCAGTTTCTCCAGGGGGTAGCGGGCCGGGCTGACCATGAGCTCCGCCACCTCCTCCAGATTGTCCCGGCTGAAGGCATAGGGCAGGGGATGGCCGGCCACCTCCTTATAGCCCAGGAAAAGATCCACCCGGCCGCTTTCCAGCCACTGGCGCACGAGATCTTTGAGCTCAGCCATAGAGCCTCCTCAGGCGGGCGCCCCCGGGCGGGGGTCCGCGGGGCCGTGACCGCAGGCGCAGGCAGCCCGGGCCTCCGCCTCGGAGACCGGCGGCAGGCGGAAGGCGGCCCAGTCCTGGCCTCCCCGCCGCAGGGGGCTGGGGCCCAGCCGGCGGATCTGTTCGGTAAATTCCGTCATCACCTGCACGAACTTGGTGGCTTCGGCGGAGGAGATCCACTCCAGGCGGAGCCGCCCCTCCAGACCGAAGATCCGGACAAATTCCTGCAGGAACTCCAGCCGCTTTTTGGTCAGGTGATTACCGTACAGGTAATGGCAGTCCCCCAGG
>Ga0197142_1002236_pt1 | contig 17068 bp, 16 predicted proteins | sample GBS60_MetaG_FD_148614 | JGI IMG/M metagenome (GOLD analysis project Ga0197142, IMG submission 148614) | Sediment microbial communities from Great Boiling Springs, Gerlach, Nevada, United States - GBS 60_MetaG | ecosystem: Environmental > Aquatic > Thermal springs > Hot (42-90C) > Sediment...
ACGGCAGCGCATGTTATCCCGGTGCAGGATGAGTACGATATTATTACACCTGACAAACAGAAATATCCGTTGAAATACGGCACGGTGCAAAAGTTGGCCGGGGTGGACCTGGCGACGGCCAAGTTCACCAGTGATAGGACTTATCCGGTGGCGAATTTGGGGGATGCAACCAAGGTGACCGAAGGCAGTCCGGTGTATGTGGCGGGGTATCCCCAGCGGGGGGCGGCAATTACGGAGCCGGTGTACAGTTTTACGGTCGGGCGGCTGACGGCCAATGCCAGTAAGCCGTTGGTGGACGGGTATGGGTTGGTCTATAGCAACAATACGTTGCCGGGGATGAGTGGCGGGCCGGTGCTGGACCGGCAGGCGCGGTTGATTGGGGTGCATGGACGGGCCGATGGGGGGCAATTGGAGCGGCAATCGCAGACGGTGTATGTGAAAACGGGGTTTAATTTGGGGATTCCTATTAATACCTATTTGCGTATGGCGCCCCAACCGGCGGCTTCCCCGTTGCCCAAGCCGGTGCGACCGGTTGCCCCCGATCCCAGCCGGGCGGATGATTTTTACCTGTTGGCCAGTGAACGGTATCGGCAGGGGGATATTGCCGGGGCCATGCAGCAGCTTTCTCAGGCGGTGCGGGCCAATCCCAACTATGCGGCGGCGTGGGCCACGCGCGGGGTGATGCGTTACATTCAGCGGGACCAGCAGGGGGCGATTCAGGATTTTGACCAGGCGATCCGCCTCGACCCGAACTACGTGGAATCCTATGTGGGGCGGGGGTTGGCGCGCTCGGCGTTGGGGGACAAAAACGGGGCGCTGGCGGACTATTCCCAGGCGGTGGAACGGCAGCCAACCTATGCGGAAGCCTGGTACAACCGGGGGGTGCTGTTGTATAACTTGGGGAAGGTGCAAGAGGGTATTGAGGATTTGCGGCGGGCTGCCGATTTGTATCTCCAGCAGGGGAATGCGGTGGAGTACCAGCGCACCCAGGAAACCCTGCGGGTGGCGACCGGCAATTGTCGGCAACAAATTCGTACCTTGTGTGACTGGTAGCCTTGCCGGTGGTGCTGCTTGTCCCCAATCCCCAGTTACGCCTGCTGTTGGGGTGGCATCTGCAGCAGGGGGGCTACCGGGTGCGGTTGTTGACGGCCTTGGCCGAGGGATATACCCTGACGGCGGGGGGGGTGTTGTTGGTGCTGGATTTGGACTGGCCGCAGACCTGGGATGAAGGGTTACAGTTGGCGACCTGGTTTAGCCAGCGGCGGTTGGGGATGGTGTTGGTGATTTCGGCCCGCAACCAGGAAACGGATGTGGTGGCAGGGCTGCAGGCGGGTGCGGATGACTACCTGGTCAAGCCGTTTGGGTTGGCGCAGTTTATGGCGCGGGTGCAGGCATTGCAGCGGCGGTGGCAGCGGGGGCCAACGGTGTTGCAGGCGGGGGGATTGACCTTGGATTTGCTGACCGGGCGGGCGGGGTACCAGGGGCAGGTCTTGCCGCTGACGCCCCATGAGTTTTACCTGTTGGCGCATCTGGTGCAGGCGCAGGGCGAAGTGGTGCCCCGGCAAACCCTGGCGCAGGTGTGGGGGGGGGCCTGCGGGCGTCGTTTGGATACCCATATCCTCAGCCTGCGGAAAAAATTGCCGCCGGATGTGCACATCAAAACGGTGCATCGCCTGGGGTATCGGTTAACGGTTGCACCGGCAACCGGATAGGGCCGCGTTCACAGGCCCTTGTTGGCGGTCATGGCTGGGGGGATGGCGGCGTTGTTTTCGCGGCCAAAGGGTTAACCAATGGCCATGGGTTTGGTTGTGGGGGCGATAGGATGAAAAGGGTGGATGGTTCACCAGGGGGAACCGGTCATGCCGCGCCTTGGCAAAATCCTGTGGGCGGGTTTTTTATCCCTGCTGCTTACCCTCATCGTGATTCCCCAAATCCTGGCGCAGGGGAATGAGGTGACGGTGCAATTGCTGGCCTTTAACGATTTGCATGGCCATTTGGAGGCAGGAAATTTAACGTTTACGCTGCCGGATGGGCAACGCATTCCCGCCGGTGGGGTAGAATATCTGGCCACCCACATCAAGCAATTGCGGCGCCAATATCGCCATAGTGTGTTGGTCTCGGCGGGGGATGCCATTGGGGCCAGTCCGTTGCTGTCGGCTCTGTTCCACGATGAACCGACGATTGAGGCGCTCGATGCTATGCAATTGGCCGTCAATGCGGTGGGCAATCATGAATTTGACCGGGGGGTTGCGGAGCTATTGCGTTTGCAACAAGGGGGGTGTCATCCCCAAGAGGGCTGTCTGGGCAATCGCCGGTTTGCGGGGGCGAAATTTCAATATCTGGCGGCCAATGTGATTGATGAAAAAACAGGGCAACCGATTTTACCCCCCTACAAAATCTACAGGTTTGACGGGGTAAAAGTGGCGTTTATTGGCATGACGTTGCAAGGCACGCCCCAGATTGTGGCTCCCAGTGGCATTCAGGGGTTGCGGTTTCTCGATGAGGCAGATACGGTCAATGCTCTGGTGCCGGAACTGCAAAAACAGGGGATTCAGGCGATTGTGGTTCTGGTGCATGAGGGGGGGTTCCCTACCGGTGGGTACAACGAATGTCCAGGGATAAGCGGGCCAATTGTGGACATTGTGCGCCGCACCGACCCTGCCGTCGATGTGTTCATTACCGGCCATACCCATCAGGCGTATAACTGTGTGTTGGCTGGGCGGGTGGTGACCAGTGCGGCGGCCTTTGGGCGGTTGCTGACGGAAATCACGCTCACCCTCAACCGGCGTACCCAGGATGTGCAGGCGGTGCGGGCAAACAATCTCATAGTTACCCGCGATGTGCCTCCAGATGGAACGCTCACCCGTTTGCTTCGCCGTTACAAAGCCCTGGCCGACCCCTTGGCCAACCGGGTGATTGGGCAGATCACAGCAGACATCCTGCGGACCCCTAGCCCCAGCGGCGAAATGCCCCTGGGGAATCTGATTGCCGATGCCCAGTTGGCGGCCACCCAAGCGCCGGAACAGGGGGGAGCCGTCGTGGCGTTTATGAATCCGGGGGGGATTCGGGCGGATTTGACCTATACAGCGGGGGGGCAGGTGACCTACGGGCAGGCCTTTGCCGTGCAGCCCTTTGGCAACAACTTGGTCACCATGACCCTCACCGGGGCGGAGATCAAGGCGCTGTTGGAGCAGCAGTTTGATAACCCAGCGCCGGGGCAAAACCGCATCCTCCAGGTGTCCCAGGGCTTTCGCTACCGCTGGTTGCCCACGGCGCCCCCAGGCCAGCGGGTGCAGGAGATAACCCTCAACGGCCAGCCCCTGCGCCCGGAGCAAACCTACCGGGTGACGGTGAATAGTTTTTTGGCTGACGGGGGAGACAATTTCACGGTTTTGCGCCAGGGACGGGACCGCCTGGGGGGCGTGACGGATTTGGCCGCCTGGGAAGCCTATTTCCGCGCCCACTCCCCCCTGTCCCCACCCGCTTTGGGACGAATTTTGAATTAGTTTTATTGGTTTTTCACCAAGACCTAAACGACGGTGGTGGCCTCTGCCAGCGCCCGTTGCATCAGCAGGGCATGGGAACCCCGTTCCGGCTCGCCTGGGGCCGGGCGGCGTTGGATGTAGGTGCCATCGGGCTGCAAATCCCAGGCTTGGCGGTTGTCGGCCCACATCAGTTCCAGAATCTCCTGCAATTGCTGTTTGATCCCCGCATCCAGCACCGGCGTCAACACTTCCACCCGCCGGTCCAAATTGCGGGTGCGCCAGTCCGCACTGCCAATGTAGAGATCGTCTTGGCCGTTGTTGTGGAACCAAAACACCCGTGAATGCTCCAAAAACCGGCCAATGATGCTCACTACCTGAATCCGTTCACTCAAGCCCGGCACCCCCGGTCGCAGCGTACACATCCCCCGCACCAACAGGCGAATTTCCACCCCCGCCTGCGCCGCCTGATAGAGTTCCAAAATAATGCCCGTGTCGGCCAGGGCGTTCATCTTGGCAAAAATGCGGGCGGGTCGGCCCTGGCGGGCATGGTCGGCTTCCTGGCGAATCAACCGCACCATTTCCTCCCGCATATTCACCGGCGCCACCAACAACTGGCGATACCGCCGTTGCCGCGAATAGCCAGTCAAGAAATTAAACAATTCCGTCACATCGGCAGCCAGGTCATCCCGACAGGTGAGAATGCCGAAATCCGTGTAAATCCGGGCGGTTTTCGAGTTGTAATTGCCCGTGCCCAGGTGAATATAGCGGCAAATGTCCTCCCCCTCCCGGCGCACCACCAGGGCCAGTTTGCCGTGGGTTTTCAGACCGATCAACCCATAGACCACATGCACCCCCGCCTGTTCCAACCGCCGCGCCCAGAGGATGTTGTTTTCCTCGTCAAAACGGGCTTTCAACTCCACCAGCACCGCCACCTGAATCCCATTTTCCGCCGCCGTGATCAACGACTGGACAATGGGCGAATCCCCGGATGTCCGGTACAGCGTCATTTTGATCCCAATCACCTCCGGGTCGTTGGCCGCCTGCTCGATAAACCGCTCCACCGTACCCGCAAAGGAATGGTAGGGGTGATGGACAAAGACATCCCCCTGGCGGATCAAACCAAACCAGTCCACGCCCCCCTGGGCTTCGCTGTAGGCTTTTGCCGTAAACCGGGCAGGGATCACCGGCGTCCAATCCGGGTCGCGCAACTCCGGGTAGGGCAAAAACGCCAACTCCAGCAAATCCCCCAAATTCAACAGGGTACTAATCTCATAAATCCAAGGCGGTGCGATGTTCAACCCCTGGGTGAGGGTATCCCGCACCAACTCCGGTGCCCCTTGGATGATTTCCAAGCGGGTGGCCTCCCGACCATAACGGCGACTGCGCACCTCTTTTTCAATTTCTGCCAGCAAATCCCCCGCCTCATCCTCCCGGATTTCCAAATCCGCATCCCGCGTCACCCGAAAGGGATACCAGCCTACGAGTTCCATCCCCGGAAACAGGGCCGACAAATGGTGGCCGATCACCTGCTCCAAGGGCACCCCCAACCAGCGCACCCCCGCCGGTCGCAGCGGCTCCGGCAGCGTGACAAACCGTTTCAGGGCCTTCCCCCCCGGATTGGAAGCCGCCTTAGTCGGGACTTTCACCCGGGCAAAGTGCTGCTGACCAGTTTTCGGGTCCCGCAGCAGAACCGCCAGGTTCAAGCTCAGGTTGGACATATAGGGGAACGGATGGCCGGGGTCCACCGCCAGGGGCGTGAGAATGGGAAACACCTGGCGCAGGAAGTGGTTGTGCAAATAGGCTTGCTGTTCCGGGGCAAGCGTGGGGTAATCGGCAATGACAATCCCCGCCGCTGCCAAACGGGGACGGACCTGCTGGGCAAAATACTCGTGTTGTTGGGCCACCACCGGGGCCAGATGGGCGCCGATCAAATCCAGTTGTTCCTGGGGCGTGAGGCCATCCGGTGTGCGGGTGGTCACCTGGGCCGCCACCTGCTCCCGCAGCGCATCAATCCGCACCATAAAATACTCGTCCAAATTGGTGCTGAAAATGGCGAGAAATTTCACCTGCTCCAACAGGGGCGTGCGGGGGTCCAAGGCTTCGTGCAACACCCGGTCGTTGAAATACAGCCAGCTTTTTTCCCGGTTGAGAAAGTGGCTGGGATGGGCCAACGGCAGGGGAGCAACGTCATTCATCGGTTGCACCTGGTCAAACGGTACCCCTACTGTACCAGGTTTGCCCTGTCGCCCATAAACCCGTGTTGCCGCAGAAAATCGGCTGTCACCGGGGGGGCAGCCGCCCCGGTTTGCAGGAATTTCTCCACGTATTTACCCAACATATCCGCCTCCAGGTTCACCGGGTCCCCTGGGCGCAGGTATTGCAAGTTGGTCGCCCGATAGGTCAGGGGAATCACCGCCACCTGCACCCCTGCCGGCAACACCCGGGCCACCGTCAAACTAATCCCATTAATCGCAAGGCTGCCTTTGGGGATCAGATAGCGGTGTACCTCCGGCGGCACCCAAAAATCCAATTCCCAAAACCCCTGGCCCACCGCCACACTCCGGGTCAAAGTACCCACCCCATCCACATGCCCGCTGACAAAATGCCCCCCCAGTTTCTGACCCACCCGCACCGCCGGTTCCAGATTCACCCAACGGCGTTGCCCTAAACAGGTGCGCTGGCGGGTCTCCGGGGAGATGGCCGCCGTAAATCCCTGCCCATCGTAGGCCGTGACCGTCAGACACACCCCGTCCACCGCCACACTGTCGCCGACTGCCATATCGGGAAACCGCTGCATCTCGGTCGCTATGGTCAGGTCGTCGGGGGTCTGGGCGATAACTTGGCCTAGGGCACAAATCAAACCGGTAAACATCGGGGGAGACAGGGGATGACCGCAGGCACCCTTTCGTCCTAGTATAGAAATAGCGTACATCCATCGTTACCCAAAGGCGGTAAGACCGAAGCATGGTTGAGATGAAGGTTGCTGGGATCGCCCTGGATGCCCTGAGTCGCAGTCCCATTGTCTTACTCAAGGATACGACAGACCGGCGGGCATTACCGATTTGGATTGGCCAAGCGGAGGCCAGGGCCATCATCAGCGCGCTGGAGGGGGAGGAGTTGCCCCGCCCCTTGACCCACGACCTAATGCTCAATAGTTGGAAGTTGTGGAACGTGACCCTCAAGCGGGTGGTGATCCATTCGCTGCAAGATAACGTGTTTCATGCGGTGTTGTACCTGGCGCGGGGGGATGAGCTGTGGCAGTTGGATGCCCGCCCCAGCGATGCTATTGCCTTGGCGCTCAAGGCCAATGTCCCGATTTGGGTGATGGAGGAAGTGGTGGCCAATGCCTCGATTCCGGTGGACCGGGAGGCGGACGAGGCGGAGTTGGCGGCGTTTCGGGAGTTTGTATCGAAGGTGCGACCGGAGGATTTTGTCGGACAACGGGGTTATAGCGAGGGGCAGGAATCGTCAGACCGGGGTTAGGCTGGCCGCACCGCGGACTGGGGCTGTGGGCAGGGGTGGTTTTGGCATGGATTTACCTGCCCATTGTGATTTTGGTGGTCTATTCGTTTAATGATTCCCGGTTTACGGGGGTCTGGCGCGGGTTTACGTGGCATTGGTATCGGGTGTTGCTCACAGGCGGTGGGGGGGCCTTCCCGGAGACGGTGGGGTTTGGCAGTTATGGGATGATGCCCGCCCTGGGGAATAGTTTGGTTGTGGCGACGGTCACCACGGGGGTGGCGACGTTGCTGGGTACGGCTTTGGCGTTGGGGTTGGACCGGGTGCGCGGGCGGGGCCGGGTGGCGATTGAGGTGTTGGTGTTGTTGCCGCTGGTGATCCCGGAGATTGCCCAGGGGGTGTCGCTGTTGGTGTTTTTTACCCTGGGGTTTCGCCTGTGGGAGGCCTGGGGGGGCGGCAAACTGAGTCTGGGGTTGCCGACGGTGACCCTGGGGCATATCAGCTTTGCCATTTCTTTTGTGGCGTTGGTGGTGCGGGCGCGGTTGGCGGAATTGGACCCCCGCTGGGAGGAGGCGGCGTTGGATTTGGGCGCCAATCGCTGGCAGACCCTTTGGCGGATTACCTTGCCCTGGTTGACCCCGGCAATCGTAACGGGGGCGCTGTTGGCCTTTACCCTCTCGTTGGATGATTTTGTGGTGGCGCTGTTTACGGCTGGGGTTGGCGCCACTACGCTACCGGTTTTTGTCTATGGCATGATTAAATTTTCAGTAACTCCTGCCATCAATGCCATTTCCACGCTGATGTTGGTGGTTTCCACGCTGTTGGTGGTGTTGGCCTGGTGGTTGCAGGGGGAAGGGGGCACTGCTGGGTTCACGGAGGTATAAGGGGGGGTGCAGCGCAAATCCTGGTGGCACTGGCTGGGGGTGCTGGCCCTGGGTCTGGCGGTAGGCTGTAGTGGGTTTTCGCGTTTGGCGTCGCCGCCGCCGCCGACTTTAAGTGTTTACAATTGGGCGACGTATATTGCCCCCCAGGTGCTGACCGACTTTGAAAGGCAGTTCCATGTCCGTATTAAGTACGACACTTTTGATAGCCCCGATACGCTCTATGCCAAATTAAAACCGGGGAATCCCGGCTATGATGTGATTTTTCCCTCGGACTACATGGTGACCCGCATGATCAAAGAGGGGATGCTGGTGCCGTTGGAGCCGCAGCAAATTCCCAACCGGGTGCATCTGGGGGAGACCTTTCGCAACCCGGACTACGACCCCGGCAACCGCTACAGTGTGCCCTATTTGTGGGGAACCCAGGGGATTGGCTACAACCGGGCTAAAGTCGGGCGCACCGTTGACCGTTGGGAGGTGATGTTTGACCCGCAGTACCGGGTTGCCTGGCAAGAAGAATCGCGGGCGACTTTGGGGGCGGTGTTGATTGCCCTGGGCTTGGACCCCAACACCACCGACGCCAGGGCGATCAACCGGGCGCGGGACTGGCTGCTCCAGCACAGCGGCAACATCGTCGCGTTTGCCCCGGATACGGGGGAGGAATTGCTCAACCAAGGGGAAGTGGTGCTGGCGTTGGAAAATAGCGGCGATGTCTTGCAAGTCATGGCGGAAAACCCCGACCTGGCCTATGCCATTCCCCGGCAGGGTGCGATTTTGTGGGTGGATGCGATGGCCATTCCCAAGGGAGCGCCCCATGTGCAATTGGCCCACCAATTTATCAACTATTTGCTTGACCCCCAGGTGGCGGCGCAAATTGCCAACTACACCCGCTATGCCACGCCCAACCAAACGGCCATTGCCCAAAAACTCATCCGGGCAGAGGATGTGCAAAACCCGGCCATTTACCCGCCGCCGGAGGTGATGGCAAAACTGACGGTTCTCCAAGATGTGCCTCCGGCTGCCCTCAAGCTCTACGAGGCGGCCTGGAATGCGGTCAAACTCAAGGTGGGGAAGGGCTGATGTTGCGGTTGACCCAGGTGTGGAAGACCTACCCCGGCGAAACGCGCCCGGCGGTGGCGGGGGTGGATCTTGAGATTCAGGCCGGGGAATTTTTCGCGTTGGTGGGGCCTTCTGGCTGCGGCAAAACCACGACCCTGCGCCTGATTGCCGGGTTTGAAACCCCGGATCGCGGCGACATTCGTCTGGGCGAACGCTCCCTGCTGGGGGTGCCGCCCTTTCAACGGCCTGTGCATACGGTGTTTCAGAATTACGCCCTGTTTCCCCATCTGACCGTGGCCCAAAATATCAGCTTTGGTTTGGAGGTGCGGGGGGTAGGGCGGCGAGAAATTCGCTCCCGGGTGGCGGAAATGCTGGCCCTGGTGCGCCTGGATGGCTTGGCGCACCGTTATCCCCGGGAACTCTCTGGCGGCCAGCAGCAGCGGGTGGCCCTGGCGCGGGCCTTGATCCAAAAACCGCAGGTGCTTTTGCTAGATGAACCCCTGGGCGCATTGGACCTCAAACTCCGCAAGCAGATGCAGATCGAACTCAAACAGATGCAACAGCAGTTGGGTCTGACCTTTCTCTATGTCACCCACGACCAGGAGGAAGCCCTGGCTCTGTCCAACCGCCTGGCGGTAATGCAGGGAGGGCGGGTGCTGCAGGTGGGGACGCCCCAGGAGGTGTACGAACAGCCCAACTGCTATTTCGTGGCGGATTTCCTGGGGGAATCGAACTTTGTGCCTGGCCAGGTGGTGGAACTGGGTTGCCCGTGGTTGCAGGTGCGTTTGCCTAACGGCCAACAGGTACGGGTGCAACACCCCGGCGGCCATCTCAGCCTGGGCGCCGAAGTTACCCTGCTGATTCGCCCGGAACAGGTGCAGCTACAACCGGCCACGGCTGGGGAATCTGCCGCACGGATTACGGAGGTGGATTATTTGGGGGTGGACACCCGCTACTGGGTGCAACTGCCGGGCAGTCCCTGTCTGCAAGTGCGCCAGGCCGGGGGTGGCTTCCAGGTGGGCGAACGGGTGCAGGTGCATTTTCCCGCCACAGCCCTGCGGGTAATTGGTCTGGAGACCTCTGCCCCGGCGGAACAGGAAGTGTGGCACCCTTCCCCACCGGCGGTTCGCCAACCGGAAACACGCGAATCCCAGGCAGATGTTCGCAGTTGATTCCCAAGAGCACCATCCGGCGTCGGTGCCTGCAATTTCTGCTTGTGCCAGCACTGGCAAAACATCCCGATCCAGGCATTCTTCAGGACGAGTTAGAATCACATAAAAACATCCGGCCAGCGTGACGGCTTTTGCCGGAGCATCCTTGGTGTTTTGACAGGCTCCCGGCGAATCTGTTAACTTAAATAAAATTTAAGGAACCTTGATCATGGAGGCACTGATCGCGATTGGGCGGGGCAAGCTGGCGCGGCGGGCTTACGGCATTGACGAAATTGCCCTGGTGCCGGGGTCAGGGACGCTGGACCCAGCTTTGGCGGACACCACCTGGTCCATCGGCGGGATTGTGCGGGAAATTCCCATCATTGCCAGTGCCATGGACGGCGTGGTGGACCCCCGGATGGCGGTATTGCTGACGGAATTGGGGGCGATGGGGGTGCTGAATTTGGAGGGGTTGCAAACCCGCTATGAATCCCCGGCCCCGATCCTCGAGCAAATTACCCAGGTGGGCGACGACGAATTCGTCGGGTTGATGCAACGGTTGTACCAAGAGCCGATCAAGCCGGAGTTGGTCACCGCCCGCATCCAGGAAATCAAGCAAGGGGGGGGTATTGCCGCCGTAAGCAGTACGCCCGCCCGGGCCGCCACCCTAGGGCCGTTGGCGGCGGCAGCAGGTGCAGATTTGTTTTTTGTGCAGGCGACGGTGGTCTCGACGGCGCATTTGACCGTACCGGGGGTAGCGCCGTTGGATTTGCACCGGTTTTGTCAGGAATTGCCGATTCCCGTGGTGCTGGGCAACTGTGTGACCTATGGGGTGGCCCTGAACCTGATGAAAGCGGGGGCGGCGGCGGTGCTGGTGGGGATTGGCCCGGGGGCGGCCTGTACCTCCCGCGGCGTGTTGGGGGTGGGGGTGCCCCAAGCGACGGCGGTGGCCGACTGTGCGGCGGCGCGGGAGGATTACTATGCCCAAACCGGTCGCTATGTGCCTGTAATTGCCGATGGGGGGCTGGTGACCGGCGGCGACATTTGCAAAGCCATTGCCTGCGGGGCAGACGGGGTGATGATCGGTTCGCCCTTGGCGCGGGCGCAGGAGGCTCCTGGCCGGGGTTACCATTGGGGCATGGCCACGCCGAGTCCGGTGCTGCCGCGGGGGACGCGCATTCGGGTCGGCACTACCGGCACCTTGGCGCAAATTCTCCGGGGGCCGGCTCTCCTGGATGACGGTACCCACAACCTCCTAGGTGCCTTGAAAAACAGCATGGCTACCGTGGGCGCCAAAAACCTGCGGGAGATGCAACAAACCGAGGTGGTCATTGCGCCTTCCCTGTTGACCGAAGGGAAAGTCTATCAGCGGGCGCAAAAACTGGGCATGGGTAAATGAGGGCCGAGCGCCTCACGTTGTCTATAAACATGCAGCAGGCACCAGCCGCAAGAGATACAGACAAGGGACTGGCCTCACCCAGATAAATTTGCTTATAATAAGAGAGTGCGGAGACGCAAGTTTCCGTTCACTCCTCACACCACACTCTGGCCTAAGCTGGTGCTTAGGTCTTTTTTTGTCTTGAGCAGCGGGCCGGCTTAGGAGAATGGCCAGTTTTTTGTGGTAATATGAGATACATTGATTCCGAATCAGGCAGAGGATGGATGCTTATGTCAGATGCAGCCCCCGTCACCGATGCAACGTTTGAGCAGGAGGTTCTTAAAAGCCCAATTCCGGTGTTGGTGGACTTTTGGGCGCCTTGGTGCGGGCCGTGCCGGATGGTGGCGCCGGTAGTCGACGAGGTGGCGCGGGAGTTTGCCGGGCGGGTGAAGGTGGTCAAGCTCAACACGGACGACAATCCCAAAACTGCCAACGAGTATGGCATCCGCAGTATTCCGACGCTGATGATTTTCAAGGGGGGGCAAAAGGTGGATGTGGTGATGGGGGCAGTGCCCAAAACGACCCTAGTCAAAGCCCTGCAACAGCATTTATCTACTTAAGGAGCGTGGTGAACGATGGCACGGCGCTGTCAATTGACCGGCAAGCGGGCGAATAATGCGTTTGCGGTCTCCCACTCGCACCGGCGCACCAAACGGCTACAGGAGGTCAATCTGCAATGGAAGCGGGTGTGGTGGCCGGAGGGGCAACGCTGGGTGCGGTTGCGGCTCTCGACCCAGGCGATTCGCACCTTGCAACGGCGGGGCTTGCAGGCAATGGCGCAGGCGGCAGGCCTTGACCTGCACAAGCTGTGACAGCGCCGTTTCGCATCGGCAACGGCTATGACATTCACCGCTTGGTGCCCGACCGGCCTTTGATCTTAGGGGGGGTGACGATTCCCCACAGCTTGGGTTTGTTGGGACATAGTGATGCGGATGTGTTGACCCATGCGGTGATGGATGCCCTATTGGGAGCCTTGGGTTTGGGGGATATTGGGCATTATTTTCCCCCGCAGGACCCCCAGTGGGCGGGTGCAGACAGCGTGGCGCTGTTGACCCAGGTGCGGCAATGGGTGACGGCGCGGGGCTGGCAAGTGGCGAATGTGGATACGGTGGTGGTGGCGGAGCGACCCAAGTTGAAACCGCATATCCCGGCGATGCAGGCGCGGCTGGCGGCGGCTTTGGGGGTAACGCCCGCCCAGGTCGGGGTGAAGGCGACCACCAATGAGGGGTTGGGGCCGGTGGGGCGGGAAGAGGGCATTGCTGCCTACGCGGTGGCCTTGTTGGTGCCCTTGGCGGCGGCAGGGTCATAGTTGACGGTTTGGCGAAATTTGATTAAGCTAAAAAGCGTGAAACCATTGGTTTATCGGAGTTCATAGCCTACAATGCACAGGGAAGTGCTACGAATAAACCAATCCTGTTGCTAAAAAATTCTCAGTTTTTTGGTGAGGCTGATGGTATGAATAAGGAAGAGTTGGTCACGGAAGTTGCCTCGAAGGCGGGGACGACCAAAAAAGTGGCTGAGTCGGTCCTGGATGCCACCTTGGAAGCCATTATTAATTCGGTAGCGGAAGGCCAAAAGGTGACGTTGGTGGGGTTTGGCTCGTTTGAGGCGCGCAAACGGCAAGCGCGGGAAGGGCGCAATCCCGGCACGGGCGACCCCCTGCACATTCCGGCCAAAACGGTGCCGACCTTTTCGGCGGGCAAGTTGTTTCGGGAAAAGGTGGCCAACGGGGGCGCCGGTAGTACGGATAATTAAAAAGCGTTAGCAAAAGTGGTTTCAGGTCCCCAGGTGCGGGTGACCAATTCGGCAGCAGGTGTGCGGTACCAGGCGGCGAGAGCAGCCAGTTCTGCCTGGACGGATTGGGTTGCCGGCCAGGTGGGGTCGTCGTAGCCCAGTTCGCGCAGACCGGCAATCCACACGGCGGGACTGACCCAGTGCTGTTGGCCCAGGGCCAGGAGGTTCCAGGGGGTGGGGCTGCTCTGGCGGAGGGTATCTTCGACCCAGCGGTGGACTTGGGTTACGGTCGGCAGGGGTGGTACTTGGTTGTGCAGGTAAATGACTTGGGGGCGGGCTAAGGCCACCAACCACTGCACGTATATGGGCGCGGGGGGCAAGCTCCAGAGAATGAGGGCCTGGTAGGTGCGGCGGGGACGGTCGTAGTCCACCTGGGGATAGGCGGGAAACTCCGGGCGTTGGTAGCCGTACAGGAGAAATCGGTGTTCGGGCTGGTGGGTAAACAGGCGTTCCGGGTCCGCCAGGGGCACACAGGTGGGAATTTGGGGGCAAGGGGGCGGCGGTTGGATTTCCAGTTGCGGGATGGGGTAGCGCACGCCCAACAGTTCCAATTCCAGGGTCGTCTGGCCCTGAAATTCGTTGGGACGCAGGGTGTAGGCCAGGTCCACCCATTCGGGCAGGGGCAGATGGGGCGCCCAATTCCAGGCGACCACTTTTTTTTCGCCCGTCGCATCTGCCACTGTCAGTTTGGCGTGATTTTTCTCCTTGCCGATGACCTGTTGCTCCCGCACCTGCACCCGCCGACTCCACAGTTGCGGTTCGGGGTTGGCGATGCCGTAGGGTTGTAGCCGTTGCAGTTCGTCATACAGCGTCAGGGTCAGTTCCCCCAACTGGGCCTGGGCGTGCAATTCGACCAGGGGACGCAGATGGTAGGGCTGCAAACACCGGCGGCCAAAGGCCTGGAGCCGCTCCCGCCACTGGGGAAAATGGGCCGCTGGGAGCGTAAAGCCACCGGCTGCCCGATGGCCGCCATAGCGTTCCAAAAATTCCTTGCCCGCCTGCAGGGCCTCGTACACATGAAATTCGGGAATGCCGCGCGCCGAACCCCGGATCACCGTCTGCGCCTCGTCCTCATAAGTGCCTAAAAACACCGGCACCCCGTACCGTTCCACCAACCGGGCGGCGACAATCCCGATCACCCCGTGATGCCAACCCGGTTGCACCAGCACCAGCACCGGCTCTTGGGCAAAATCCGGGGGGTGCTGTTCACACCACTGCACCACTGTTTCCTCGATTTCGCGGCACAACTGCCGCCGCCGCTCATTGGTCGCCTCGCATTCCTGCGCCCGCTGGCGTGCAACCGCCTCATCCTCTGTCGTCAATAGCTCAATCACCACCTGCGGGTCCCCGATGCGCCCCACCGCATTGATACGCGGCCCCAGTTGAAATCCCACCTGCTCCGGGGACAACGCTTGCACCGTGCCCAACCCCGCCACCTCCATCAAGGTACGCACCCCCAGCAGTTGGGAATTGGCCAACAACCGCAATCCCTGCTGCACCCAGCGGCGGTTCACCCCCGTCAACGGCGCCATATCCGCAATCGTCCCCAAGGTAAACAGTTCCAGCAGGGGCTGCGTCAGGTCTTCCCCATACCCCAACCGTGCCGCCACCTCCAGCCCCAGCAGGTAGGCCACCCCCACCCCCGCCAAACCCCTGTAGGCCGAATCCGCCGGGATCAAATGCGGGTTCAAAATGGCGTCTGCCGGGGGCAACGCCGCCGGTGGCTCGTGGTGATCCGTCACAATCACCGTCATCCCCAACTCCCGCGCCAGGGCAATCGGGGCAGGCGCCGCAATGCCATTGTCAACCGTAATCACAACCGCCACCCCTTGGTCAGAAAACTCCTGGACAATCCGTTCGTTGATCCCATACCCTTCCCGCATGCGGCTGGGAATCGCATAGTCCACCTGCGCCCCCACCCCCCGCAGCAGCCGCACCAACAGCGCCGTACTGGTCATCCCGTCGGCATCGTAATCCCCGCAGATGGCAATTTTTTGTCGCCGTTGCGCCGCCTGCGCCAAAATCTCCACCGCCTTCGGCAAATCCTGAAAATCCGGGAACGGGGGCGGCAAGGGTTCCTGGTGGGGGTCAAAAAAACGCCGAATCTCCGCCGCCGTTTGCAGACCCCGCTCTGCCAGAATCTGCACCGTCAGGGGCGACAACCCCAACGCCTGGGCCAAATCCGCCCGGACAGGCTGGGGGGGACGCATCAACCACCGCTGTACCGGCCAAGAACGCATTGCCGACCTCAAGACTGTTCCTGCACTTTCGCACGATAAAGTTCCACACTCACCTGACCCGCAAAATCGGGAATCGGGGGCGCCACCTTAGTCACCCGCAACCCCACCGCCTGCACCAGCGGCAAGGCCAACACCCGTTGCAGCAACACATAGGCCAGCCGTTCCAACAACAAAAACCGCTCATTGCGAATCGTCGTGGTAATCCGGTCAATCACCTCGCGATAATCCAACGTATCCGCGATGGCATCCGTTTGCCCCGCCCGTTCCAACGACAATTCCAACCGCACATCCACCGCAAACCACTGCCCCAGCGTGCGTTCCTCCGGCAAAAAACCCGTGTACCCGTAGGCCCGGATATTATGCAGCACAATCGTATCTGCCATCACCAACCCACCTGCGATGTCCAGGATAAACCCTATCAAAAATAATCCTTGCGGCGACGCAATTCCGCAAAGGTCGCCACCGGTGTCTCTGTGCCCAAAAGCCGTTGAATCCCCGGTTGATCCCAGCGCAAAAACGGATTAATTTCCCGCTCCAAACCCAAAGTTGTGGGAATGGTTGCCTGGCCCTGGCGGCGTAACTGTTGCACCTTTTGGGCATAGGTTTGCAGGGCCAAATTTTCCGGTTCAACAGTCAGCGCAAAACGCAAATTATTCTCCGTATATTCATGGGCGCACCATATCCGGGTAGTTGCAGGCAACTCCCGAATTTGCCGCAGGGAATTGAGCATTTGCGCCGGCGTCCCTTCAAACAAACGGCCACATCCCCCGGAAAACAACGTATCCCCGATAAAGAGTTCCCCTGGGGCATCAGACGTGGGCAAAAAATAATAGGCAATATGGGCTTTCGTATGTCCAGGGACAAAGTAAACCGTCGCCGTTCGACCGGCAAACGTAACCTGATCCCCCGCTTCTAAAAAAACATTTTGTCCCGGAATCCGTCCCCGGTCCTGCGCTCCCCCATAAACCCTGACATTCGGGAAAGAGGCCAACAAATCCCGATTTGCCCCCACATGATCCCCGTGATGATGCGTATTAAAAATCGCGGTTAATTGTAATTCCTGCGCGCGTAAAAAATGCAGCACTGGGGCGGGTTCTGCCGGGTCAACCACCGCCGCCTGTCCCCCCGGTTTATCCCACAGGACAAAGATGTAGTTATCGCGCAAAGCCGGTAACCGGGCAATGTGCATGGCTGACCACGCCCAAACCTCAAGCGTATCCCAATTAACTATAACAATCCAGTTTTTAACTTTCCAACATATCGGGTTTCCCGGTGAGTGTTTCCGGGCAGCCATTGGCCCGCGCAAGGGAACTTGCACAGGCAGACTGCGCCCTAGCCGCCCGCTGCATCCCCCGGCCTTGCAAAAATTAGAAAAAATCTGGGCTTGGACGACTTTCGGTAAGCCCTTAACGTGCCCCCCCTTGCCGGGCAGCGGGTCACCCACTTCTGGGGGCCCCCGCCGTAGCTTGGCAGCGAGCATGCAAGGCAAACCGGGAAAAGCCCATAACTTCGTGGAGACGCTCGATGTGGCTCCCAGACGGGGTTTGGGGTGATTTTGAGG
>Ga0197142_1002237_pt1 | contig 17066 bp, 11 predicted proteins | sample GBS60_MetaG_FD_148614 | JGI IMG/M metagenome (GOLD analysis project Ga0197142, IMG submission 148614) | Sediment microbial communities from Great Boiling Springs, Gerlach, Nevada, United States - GBS 60_MetaG | ecosystem: Environmental > Aquatic > Thermal springs > Hot (42-90C) > Sediment...
TACAGATCAAAGTTCATTTGTCCAGGTGTTTTCCTAACTCCAAAATTTGCAAACAGTTATGACCTGGCTCCGATGGGGAATAGCCCAAAATGGCAAAAGTCGAGCTTAGGGTTTGCAGACCACAGCGCCACCGGCTCGGACAGATAGGGCTTGCCAGTTCGTACGCTCCGCCCCGTCGGCTCGAGGTAACCTCCACAAACACCATACCGAGCGGTTGGCCCCATCCGTACTGCAACCGTTCTGGGGCTTTCGCTCGGCCAACCTTTCAGTAACCCCGGCCGGTGGGAGCGCCCAGACGATGGAGATCCGACTAGGCACCTATTGATCTTCGCAAAACTAATGGACACTCAAGGTCCATGAAAACAAGGGATTTGGAAGGTGGCTACGATTTGCGAAGATCAATAGGTTTACTGTCTCTACTGGAACCGGCCCCTGCCAGTTGGTAGGGGCTAGGAATCAGCTCCCACACTACAGATTGTGGGCAGTGGACCCGGTCGATACAGTCAAACTAGAATACGGGTAACATTTTAGCCGAATGACGAGGCACGATGTGTCACAACTGCGTAAGCAGTAGTCCAGGCTGCTTTGTGTCTGCTCCTGTGTCCCTGCTGGGCAAGCGGGAACTCTGAGGGAACCTCTGAATAATTCGACGTGTACAAAAAGAAGTATTTCCGGAGATTTTTTCGGAAGACCCTATATATTGGTCTGCGGACACTGCTAACACACCAGATGTTGTAGCTACCCTCTGCCGCCTCGAAGGCCGATCGCATCGTCGAAAGTTCACATAGTTCCCTATATTTTCAGGATTTTTCAGAGGTTCCTGAGATACTTTCTGGATTCCCACTTTCGTGGGAATGACACGCTGGGTGCACCCCCAGGGGAAGGGCGGGGTGCTCCATTCCGGCTAAAATGTTACGAATACGGAGTTCCCCCTATTGGGGATCGACGACGACTTTCAAGACGTAGATAGCGGTGGTGTCGGCGGTGATTTTGACGTAATACTTCGGAGGCAATGCGCCAGCGTCTGGCCCTGGCAGGGTGGTACTGGCCCGTCCCCTTGCGACATTGTTTGGGTCCAGCCGGACAGATAAGGAGAGCCCATCCACCACCTGCTGCGTGTTGTTGGGGCCATACGTAGCGATGCTAATCCTTCGGTCGCTAGCGCCTGGCAAGGCGGCGCAAAGGATGCGAACCGAGCTACGTGCAGGCACCTGGAACCATGCCCAATCGGTATCAGTCGAGGTAATCTTCCGAATATGAACTAGATTAGCCCCCTGGCCAATTTTGAAATAGGGGGTTTGCGGAGGGGAGGCGCCGGTACCCTCTTGGGGTTCGTAAATATCGTTCTCCTCGGTGGGGAGAGCGCCCAGTGCCAACACATATTCGTTGATCCGGCTGGAGTGGTTCACAATGAAATAATAACCACTTTCCGGTTGGGGGTTGGAGATGGGGGAAAGGGCGATCAGTCTCCTGGGATTTTCTCTGCCCGAGTATACCACAATCAGCTCGGGATCTGTATCTGTTAGGAGGGGAATCGTTGTGCCTTCCGGATGCCTGCGGAGTTGGAAGGACTGAGGGAGGCTGCCGCTCAGGGGCGGCCAAAGGGCCGCCACAAAGTGCGAAGTCCGAGCAAGCGTAAACTTTACATAATCGGGATCGTCGGCAGGGAAAATGCTGCGGGATTGGGCCTTATATTCGGGCTGAGCTGCCCGCGGCGGATTTTTCTCATCCAGATGCGTTAGCCAAGAAGGGTATTGACGATTGCCTTTGTACTGATTTACCTGCTGCACGTTATCATCGGGTTCAAACGCATCTTCGGGGTTTTGCGTGTAGGTGGCGGTGGCTATGGTGCTGGGTAACCACCCTACTCGGTAAGCTCTTGCTTTGATGGTGGTGGTATTGCGAATTAGGATAGGCATGGTATAAATTGGCGAGGATTCGGTGGGATCGGAGCCATCCAGCGTATAACGGATGACAGCCTCAGGGGTGTCGCAGGAGATGGTGACTTCGATGGTACTTAGGAATCGTTGGCCGGGGGGGATAAACACCGGCGTTTTGACGCGCCGCATAAATTGTCCCCCCTGGGGAGGCAGCACTTCAAAGGAGAAGATATCGCTGTAAATATTCCGACCGTTGACGATCGCATGCACGCGGAAATAGACCGTTCCGCCTCTTGTGGGCGCGGTAAATACGGCGGTATACGGAGTCGATCTAGCGTGGGGGGTAGAATATTGTCTATCTACCATGTCCTCGGAGAGGCCCCAATGCACGTGGTTGTGGGTGACCGGCCCTGTGGCTCCGAGGATGCTCCAAGTGATCCTCACGGTGCTTCTGCCGGGAACCGGATTGGTCGGATAGGAAAGCACCGTGATGGTTTGCCCCCAAACCAAAGGAACTCCCAGAAATACCACTGCGAAGCATCCGAGCCACACCCCTAGGCGGAGCCAGCTTTTGGAGACCATAACCCACCCTTTCGCCAAAAAAGGAGTTTAAAGGAGTGTTCGAGTATGCACACCGAAAGCGGCGGAACGATTGCAGGATCAATCTTGCAGGTTTTATCGGATATGTAACTTTTTAGCCGAATGAAACAACTCGCCTCTCCCCTGGCCGTCGAGAGGCCGGCCAGGCCAAAGGTGAGGCCGGGTAGAGAGATTTTGGCGGCATAAAATCCCGCCATTCCTGCTTACGCAGGAATGACCCAACGGTCAGATACACTCGGCTAAAGTGATACTTCAGTATAGTATAGTGAGGTTCATCCTACCGGTCAAGCAGGGGGGTTACACTTTCTGCCGGGCTGCTTGGCGTTTGCGTTGGGACCGGAGTTGACGGAGTTCGGCCAGCTCCTGGGCAAGCCGATGCCGAAGCGGGCTTTCCGGTCGAAGGTTTTCCAGCAGTTGTTCGGCTTTTCGGAAGGCATCCTCGCCAAAATCGGGACGATTGAACAGGTTCCTCCAACTGCGTGCGACTTCTTGCTCGGTGAGCAATGCCGTTACCTCTCTGAGAACCTGACGCCAGCCGACCACCCATTCGGAGCAGCACAACCCGCCCGAGGAGGATCATGTACTCCTCTCGCGGAGGTTTCGTCGGGGCTGGCATCCGACGGCTACTCCTTCCACACTGGCCTCCGTGGCCAGCAAGATTTCCTTCCCAATCCCTTCCCGTCCCAGAGCATTCCAGAGGCATCGGGTAGGCAGGGGAGGTCGTTTCCGGAGGGATTTCTGGGTAAGCGTTCCGCCAAATGTTGGTAACATGACTGTTCCACCGGGACCAATGACCACAATCTGTGGTGTTCGCCCGATTCTTTGCCCCTACAACTGGTAGGGGACGGCGCCGGTAGATACAGTCAACGTCTCGGAATTTACTCCAGCCGGGGGCCGGGGAAGGGACAGGCGGGACAGCCACGTTGCACCGGTCTGGACAACCCAGCCCCCCGGAGCTGAGTTGCTCCGGTGCTTGATCCGGCCACCCGCACGACCTCCTCCTACCAATTATAGGGAGGAATATTTGCCGGGTGCTGTGTCCCTGCGGTCCAGGACCGGCAGGCGCTTGCCCGGCCGGAAGCATTCCTTCCCTTTTATTCTAACTAGAACTTCTCGGTTCAGCAAATGTTTCGGCTCGAATCTTTTCCAATTCCTGACAGATGGCGTCGATGGTATATCGGATTTGGTCTTCGGTATGCAGGCAGGTCAGGAAGAAGCGGAGGCGGGCGGCGCTTTCTTCCACGGCCGGGTAAAGGATGGGCTGGACGTTGATCCCCCGATCCCGCAGCGCCCGGGAAAGCAGCAGGCAATGGACCGAATTGCCCAGGATGACCGGCACCACCGGCGAATCATGGCTAGTGCCGGTATTTAGACCCCGTTGTTTGGCCAAGCTGAGGAATAATTTGGCCCGTTCTTGGAGACGGCGGGAGCGTTCTGGCTGGGTTTCGAGGATTTTCAGGGCAGCTAGGGCTGCGGCCGCTGCTGGCGGCGGCATCCCCACACTATACACAAAACCCGGCGCCGTGTATTTCAGATATTCCACCAGGGCTTTGGACCCGGCAATATAGCCGCCGCAACTGCCAAAGGTCTTACTGAGCGTACCCATCCAGATTTCGACCTCGGGGGCGGGGATGCCGAAATAATCGCTAATCCCTCTTCCTAGGGGGCCGATGGTCCCTATGGAGTGGGCCTCGTCGATCATCAACAGGGCCTTGTGTCGGTTCTTGACCTCGATAAACCGGGGCAAGTCCGGAATATCGCCGTCCATGCTATAGACGCCTTCGATGACGATGAGCACGCGGCGATATTCGTGCCGATACCGGCGGAGGATTTCGTCGGCGGCTTGCCAATCGTTATGGGGGAAGGGCCGACGCCGGGCGCCGGACAAAATCGCCCCTTGCAGGATGCTATTATGGGCCAAGGCATCGTGCAGGATCAGGTCGCCGGGGCCAAACAGATGGCCGATAACCGTTTCATTGGTGGCATGGCCGCCAACAAACACGATGGCATCTTCCACGCCCAGCAGCCGGGCAATGCCCTGTTCCAGCTCGCGATGGATGGGTTTTTCGCCGGAGACCAGACGGCTGGCCGAGACGCTGGTTCCGTATTTGGCCGCCGCCTGTTGGGCCGCCCGGGTTACCTCCGGATCGCCCGAAGCGCCAATGTAGTTATAGCTGGAGTAATTGATGTACTCTCGGCCGCCGATGATGGTGCGGTCATTGGTGACGGATTCGTGGACGGTAAAGTAGGGGTTGCCCACGCCCAGGGCTTCCATGCGCCGGAAGTTTTCTTGCAGCTTGAGATATTCGGGGAAAAGTTCAAAGCGGTAGTATTCTTCGGGGATGTGGGTTTGGGACGGCAGGGGGTGGGCCGACCGGGGTTCGGTTCCCAAATATTGTTCGACGGCTTCGACCACTTGTCGGCAGGTAACCAGATCGGGGAGGATTTCCGGAGGAAATCGTCCGCCGAAGCGTTCTTCCAGGGAGGCAACGATTTCCATCCGTTCGATGGAATCCATGCCCAGGTCTAGGATGGAGCTATCCAGGCTGAGGCCGTCGGCCCGTTCTCGGGCCACCCGGCGGACTTCTTCCAGCACGATTTGGATGACCCGCTGCCGGGCGGCCGGATCGGGCGCAACGGGTACGACTGCCCCATTGCCTCCGTCGGCAGGGGCAAGGGCTGGGGATTCCGCAGGAACTGTTTGTTGGGCTATCCCGGCTGGAAGACCGGTCGGGGGAAGGTTGTCGGATGCCCCGCAGACGCCTTTAGCCGCAGGACCGGGGGTATCTGCGGATAGCCTACGATCAGTGCCGGTTCCCCCGGTGACCGTTATAGCCAGGGGACCCCTGGGGCTTACTGCCCCCGATCTCATCTCCACCGAAGAAAAGAGCTTTTCCTGTTGTCTTATGCCAGTTTCCTGTAGTCTTAGGGCAGTTTTCTGGGCGACCGGTTCGGCCCGTTCCGGTGCATCCCACCGGGCGACCACCTGCAGGCTACCGTCCAGATAGCCATTTCGGCAGGCATGGCGTTGGATTTTGCCGCTGGAGGTCTTTGGAATGCTGCCGGCCCGTAACAGCAGGATCGATTCGACGACCAGGTCGTGTTCTTGGGTCACGGCCCGGCGAATGGCCTGGAAGATTTCGTCCCACTGGCCCTGTTTGCGGCGTTCGACTTCCTGGACGATGACCAGTTTTTCCCGGCCGTTTGCTTCCACGGTAAAGGCGGCCCCACAGTCTCGCCGAAGCCGGGGATGCGCCCGCTGTACCGTGGCCTCGATATCCTGCGGATAATGGTTCAAGCCGTGGACGATAATGACATCCTTGATTCGGCCGGTAACAAAGAGTTCGCCGTTGTCGAGGAAACCCAGGTCGCCGGTTCGGAGGAAGGGGCCATCGCCGGTGTCTTTCAGGTAGGCCTGGAAGGTGGCCTGGGAGGCTTCGGGTTGCCGCCAGTAGCCCAGGGCCACGCTGGGTCCTCGAACCCAAATTTCGCCCACCGTGCCGGGCGGTGCGGTGGTCATGGTATCTGGATCGGCAATGACGATGCGTTGATCCAGCAGGGCACTGCCACAGCCGACCAGGGCATGGACGCCGGGTTCTCCGGGACGGCGGGGCACGACTTTTCCGGCGCCCAACTGCTGGGCATCGTAGTACCGGATGACCGGCGATTCTTTGGCATAGCCGCCGGAGACGATCAGGGTGGCCTCGGCCAGGCCGTAACAGGGATAAAAGGCCTCCGGCCGGAATCCACAAGGGGCAAAGGCGTCGCAGAAACGTTGGATGGTTTCGGCCCGGACCGGTTCGGAGCCGTTGAACGCCACCCCCCATTTGCTTAAGTCTAGATGGCGGCGTTGTTCCGGGGTAATTTTTTCGACACATAGATCGTAGGCAAAATTGGGACCGCCGCTGGTTACTGTACCCCGGATTTGGCTTCCGTAACGGGAGATGGCTGCCAGCCAACGGTACGGCCGTTGCAAAAACGCCATCGGCGACATCAAGATATTGGGCCGACCCATATACAACGGCTGCAAAATGCCGCCGATCAGCCCCATATCGTGGTAGCTAGGAAGCCAAAACACGCCGATGCCCGACCGGGTATGCTCAAACGCATAGGCAATCAGGGCCGAGTTGTGCAGCAGGCTGGCATGGTTGAGCATCACTCCCTTGGGCGTGCCCGTGGAGCCGGACGTATATTGCAAAAATGCCAGTGTATCGCCGTGCACATCGGGCATTTCCCACCGCTCGGCCAGTTCGAGCGGTACCTGGCAGGTGGCCAGCCAGGTCAATCGCTTCAAGTCCGGCGTCTCTTCTACAATTGGCCGAACCAGGTCCAAGACGGCCTGCGTGGTCAGGGCCACTTTGGCCTCGGCATCGTTGGCAATCGCCTGAATCCGGGCCAAGGAACGGTTCCGCCGGGGGGGATAGACCGGCACGGCCACCACACCCCCATACAAACACCCGAAAAAGGCCGCTATAAACTCCAGACCGGCCGGATACAACAATAGGGCCCGTTCCCCCACCAATCCATGCTGCTGCAACCAAGCGCCGATGGCCCGGGCCTGCCGATCCAACTCCAGGTTGGTAATATGCACTTCTTGCGTTTCGCCATCCACCAGGTAGGTGAAGGCGATATCATCGGGCTGGTGGAGCGCCCGATGTTGCACCAGGGCCACCAAATTGGAGGGTCCAAAAAAGGTTCCGGGCAAATAATCCAGGTGTCCCACGGCTTTACCCATCCTCACCACCGGAAATACTTAGCCTACCATACAACATGCCTTTTTCCCAGAGGTTCCCCCGGCCGGGCCCAGGTTCAGCACATAGAGGTTGACCGCATCCGTCCGGCGATCTATCCCTCCTGCTTAGTCACTTAGTCATTGCCGCCAAAATCTGTCATCCCCATGAAAGGGTAGTCCCAGGCAACCCCCCTAACTTGACTGGATCCACCAGGAGCGATTGCCACAATCAGTGGAGTTCCACCCAGGGTTAGCCCCTTTATATGGTGGTAGTATGGCCGGGTGGATACAGTCAAACTAATGTCCCTTGGAGTCCTGCTCCCACGGAAATGCCACCTGGGCACAGGTATGCGACTGGTACTTCTGGTCTGATTCTTCGGGGATTCGGAAAAAGGGAAGGCCTGTCCCGTCATCCGGCTAACATGGTACCGCCTAAAATGTGCGTACCACGTTAGCCGAATGAAGCAACCGGTATCTCCCACTCCGGGAGAGGCGGGTGGCGGACCTGACAAGCAGGTCCCGCCCATCATGCCTCATGCCCCTCAAGGGAGAGGGGGATTTTTAATTTCGTAATATTTTAGCCGAATGGCGGGGGCCAATGTGTCACTGCTGCGTAAGCAGCAATCCAGGCTTCTGGCCTCTCCCGCCAGGGAAGCGGCAAGTTGCTTCATTCGGCGAAAGTGTTACTTAACTCAAACGGTAAATGAACCTGTCCAACCCCGGCAAAAACCAGCAGAAAAACGAGTGGTTCGGCCTCTCGAACCAAAAGAATCGGTCCGCCGGGAGAACGCAATTAAATCCTTATTTTGCAATAAGTTATGGCCAAAAGACGGCGTTTCCGTTTACAGTTTGAGTTACTTAATTTCGGAGAAAGGTTTTTTGCTCGGTAAATTGTTTATTTTATCCAGATTTCCCAAAGTCGCAATGCTAGAATCTGGAGGGGATTCTCTCCCCTATCCGTGGGGCTTGCTTCGTTCCCAATGTGACACCCCGCCGTCAAACCTAATTTCTCCCGGAGTAACACTTTAGCCGTTTGAAACATTGTGTCATTCCTGCGTAAGCAGCAGTCCAGGCCGTTTTGTGCCTGCTAGGGTGTTCCTGCTGGGCAAGCGGGACCTCGGAGATACTTTCTGGATTCCCGCTTGCGCGGGAATGACAGCAAAAGTGTCTCCCCTACCTGGCAGAGAAGAGTTGCTTTATTCGGCTAAAATGTTACCTCCCGGAAAGCAAAGCCTGGGGAAATATTAGTGGTTACACTCGGCGTAGTTCCAGGCGGAGTTCTGATGCCACCTCCACCAAGCCGTAGTTGCCCGCCGCGGCCGGGCCGCAGTTGAGCACCCAAGTCCGACCAATGCGATCCAGGCCACGGCCTTCGTGGATATGGCCGCAAAGGACCAGATCGGGTTGCACCTGGTCGATGAATTGGCGCAGCGCCTGGCTGCCGACATGTCGGCCCAGGAAGGTCCGGTCCAGTTTACAATCCCTGGGGGGCACATGGGAAAGCACGATATGCGTTTTCCAGCCGGTGGGTTCTGCCTGCTGTTCCGATGGGGGTGCCCAGAGGGCATCGGACCGGGAAAGTATCGGCTCCGGCTGTTTTTGCGCTTGGAGTTGGCGGTAGCCTTCCTGGAGGTCGTCGGCCAATTGATCTTCGGAGAAATGATACATTCGGCTTTTCCAGGGGGGCATGGCCGACAGGCCTTGGAAGCCGATCTGGTTTCGGACCACGGCCCGGCGATACAACGAGACGCCCAGGTCCTGCAGGCGTTGTTCGATCAGTGCGGAGTCGCAATTGCCGGCCACCGCCAAGACGGGCAAACCCGCCTGGAGCACTCGGTTGACAATCCCCTCCGCATCGTCCGGGGTACCGAAATTGGTAATATCTCCGCCCAGCAGGACCAGATCGACCGGCCCTGCCCGGTGCAAGATTCTCTCTAGCATCCCCACCGCACTATGCAGGTCGGTAATTCCCAGTAGTTTCATGGGTGTTCTCGGCGGGCAGGTAGAAAGGGGACTTCATGGCCATCGGCATCACGACATTCTAGGACCAGGTGTTCGGGCGGCACATGGCTATGGCCCAACACGAGGATACTCATGCGTCCTTCGTCTTCGATACGGGCCAGTTCTCGGCGTTTTTTGTTATTCAGGTAGGCGGCCACATCTTCGGCCACATGGACTTTCACATGGGCGATCTCCGTCCGGAAGGCCGCCACCAACAAAAGCCGGATCACCTCCAACGCCAGGCTTCCGACGCTTTTGACCACACCGGCGCCTCGGCAGGTAGGGCATTGGCGAAATATACTACTGCGCAGGCTGGGTCGAATTCGTTGCCGGGTCATCTCGATCAGGCCAAAGGGGCTGGTGCGGAGGATTTTGGTTCTGGCCCGGTCCCGTTTGACCGCATCGCGCAAGGCCCGTTCCACCGCGCGGCGGTGCTTCTCTTTGCGCATGTCGATAAAATCGTTGACGATCACCCCGCCCAAATCCCGGAGCCGAATCTGACGCGCAATCTCCTTGGCCGCTATCAAGTTCATCTGGAAGGCGGTTTCTTCTGCGGAATCGTCGGCCCGGAAACTGCCGCTATTGACGTCGATAGCCACCAACGCCTCGGTCTGATCAATGACAATCGAACCGCCCTCTTTGAGCGGAACGACCCGCTGGTGGATCTTTTGGATTTCCTCTTCCAGACCGTATTTGTAAAAGAGCGGTTCTTTGCCTTCGTACAGATGCAGCCGACCAACATACCGGGGCATGACCAGTTGGAGGAACTCTCGGGCCCGTTGATAGGCGGCCGGTTCGTCGATATGGATGGCGGTAACATCAGAGGTGAAGATATCCCGAATGGTACGGATGATCATATCGCTTTCTTCATAGATGGTCGCCGGCGCCGGCAGCCGCTTAATCCGCCGCACAATTACCTTCCAAAGCCGGATCAAATAGGCCAGGTCTCGCGAAAGTTCCTTTTTCGTCCGGTCCGCCCCGGCAGTGCGTACGATGAATCCCAATCCTTTCGGCGGGTTGAGTTCTTGCATCAACTGGCGGAGCCGACGCCGGGTCTCCGGGTCTTCGATCTTTCTGGACACGCCCACCCGGCCCAACGGTGGCATCAGCACCAGATATCGACCGGGAATGCTGATATAGGTAGAAAGGGTCGGGCCTTTGGCGCCGATGCCTTCTTTGATCACCTGCACCAGAACCTCATCGCCTCGGCGGAAGATATCTTGGATGGGGGGTTTAATCTTCGGCCGCATTCCCACCCGCCCACGCATTCGGCCTCCGGAGGACCCTTCGGCGTTGGGATGGGATTGGCTTCGGGCAGGCCAGGCCTCGGACGGCTCATAACCGCCCAAGCGAAAATAGTGCGGCTCTACGTCACTGATGTGCAGGAATCCGTTTCGACCGACGCCAAAATCGACAAACGCCGCCTGAATGCTGGGTTCCAGGTTGACCACAATCCCTTTATAGATGTTGCCCACGTAGCTTTCTTGATCGGTCCGTTCGATGTACAATTCTTCCAGCACTCCGTTTTCTACAATTGCAATGCGACATTCTTCTGGCTGGGCGACGTTAATGAGCATTTCCTTTTTCATCGGTGCGCTTTCCTGCCCGGCAAAGTTGGGTACTCCCCTACCGTTGGCCACGTATCGACCCCGGCGATCCGGCAGCTTCTAATTCCACCCGGGTACGGATGAGCACCGCCCCGTGGGCTTCCAGGTCGGCCAATTGGAGATGGGTCAACAAATCCCGGGCGTTGGGCACTCCCTCGGGCAACCGGCGCAGCACAAACTGCAATTGCTCCCCCTCCAGCCGGATGCTCTCCAACGCCCGAAGCACCGCCGGCACTTCGGAGCCCATTAGACCGAGTAGTTCGTCTCGGTCGGTAGTCCATCGGGCGATCCAGTCGGCCAGGCTCGGTTGCCGATCCACTGGAACCGTCATCTGATAGTGGACAGCCCGGACTTGGGCTTTGGGCGCTCCGGGAGGCAGCAGTTCGATCTGTTTGATCTGCAAACCGGCTGGGGCATGGGCCACCAATTTGGCTTCCAATTGCTCCGGCGAACAGGGCTCGACCAATTCGATTTCCATCACTTCGTCCTCGGACGGAATGCCCACGGCCAGGGCGAGAGGAAAACTCATTTTCGGCTTCGGATGATAGCCCTGCGTGTGGGCCAACCGGAGCCCAGCCCGCCGCAGCGTTCGCTCCCACAGCCGGGCCAAATCCCGATGCCCTATCCAGCGCAACTGCCCCTGCTTACCAAAACGAATGCGCACTCGGGGTCGATGCATGTTTCGGGAAGTTTCTGTTGGCCGATGCCGTTCCGACCAACTACACCCTTCATACCAAACTCCGGAATCCCACCGGCCCACCGCCTTCGCCGAGTCCCTATTTGGACTGCATCCACCCGGCTAGGCCCTCCAACTTGTGGAACATTTTAGCCGAATCGAAGAGGTGGTCTCTCATTCCTGCGCAAGCAGGATTCCAGGAAAAAAACAACTGGACTGCTACTTTCGTAGCAGGGACATACAAGGGGGCATTGGGTGGCCAAGGCACCTATTGATCTTCGCAAAACGAAGGGACACTCAAGGTCCCTGAAAACAAAGGATTTGGGCGATCACTACGATTTGCAAAGATCCATAGATTTCTGCTTGCGCAGCTATGACATAGGCGCCTCCTCACCCGGACTGGCCTTCGGCCAGGCTGGCCTCTCTCCCCAGAGGAGAAGTGGCTGCTTCGTTCGGCGAACGTGGTACCAATTAGTCAAGGGTATAAATCGGCCCGAACTCCACAGATTGTGGAAATTACCTGCGGTGGAGACAGTCAACCTATGGTTACCGGCAGGCTCTTTTGGTAGGCCGGGATTGGCTCAGTCGGCCAATTCCGAAACGTATTTTCGCAACTCCTCTTTCAAGTAGGATCGGATATCCCGTGCATTATCCATGCTCAAGGCCCGTTGGGCCACCGCTTCACACTGCGAAATAGTAACTGTTCGGCAGACCTGTTTGATTTCCGGGATGACGCTAGGCGCTACGCTGAGTTGCCGGAGGCCAAGACCCAGCAGGAGCATGGTGTATATTGGATTGCTGGACATTTGGCCACACAAATTCACCGGCACCTCCTTCCTCCTGGCCGCCTCAATCGTCATCGTAATCAGCTTCAACACGGCCGGATCCGTCGGATTGTATAGCCCTACCATGTCCTTATTCGTTCGATCTACCGCTAGCGTGTACTGAATCAGGTCATTGGTCCCGATGCTTAAAAAATCCACCTCTTCCACAAACCGCTCTATCAGCATCACCGCCGCAGGCACTTCGACCATCATCCCGACCGCAATCTGGCGGTTAAACGGGATGCCGTGCTCCGCCAAGTCTTCCATCACATCGGCCAGGATCATCTTGGCCTGCCGAAGCTCCAGCAGCGTGGAAATCAGCGGGAACATCACTCGCACGTTGCCCAGGGCACTGGCGCGCAGGATGGCCCGCAACTGGGTCCGAAACATCGGGATATTTCGCAGGGCCAACCGGATGCTTCGTAGGCCCAGGAAGGGGTTTCGTTCTTCTTCGGTTCGCTGCACACAGGGCACTTTATCCGCACCGAGGTCTAGGGTACGGATGACTACTGGCCGATCCCCCATCGCCCGCACCACCTGGGCGTAGGCCTGAAAATGCGCCTCTTCGTCCGGTTCCCGATCGCAGCCCAGGTACAAAAATTCCGTTCGGTACAGACCGATCCCGTCTGCTCCCCGTTCCAGACAATGTTCCACCTCATAAGGAAATTCGATGTTGCCCATCAGTTCAATGCGCACCCCGTCGGCCGTTTGGGCCGGCAAATCCCGAAGCTCTTGCAATCGGACGGCCAAACTGCGGGCTTGCTCCGCCTCGTGCTGGTAGCGGGCCAGCGTCTCTTCATCCGGATGTAAGATGACCAGGCCGTTATGCCCGTCGATGATCACCAGATCACCGCCCGAAACCTCCGTCAGGAACGGCCCGGTGCCCACCACGGCCGGGATTTCCAGCGCCGCGGCCACGATGGCCGTATGGCTACCCGGCCCACCGACCTCGGTCACAAACCCCCGCACAAACCGCCGGTTCAGGTTGGCCGTCTCGCTGGGCGTCAGGTTATGCGCCAAGACCAGCACCGGCGAACTCAAATCCGACAGTTGCTCCCGCCGACGCCCCAGCAGGTGCCGCAGCAGCCGCTTCTCAATGTCATATATGTCACTGGCTCGCTCCGCTAAATATGCACTCTCCAACCGCTGGAACACCTGAGCATAGCGGCGAAAGGTCCGACTGACGGCATACTCGGCCGAGTAATGCTCCCGCCGGATCATCTGTTCCAACTCCTCCCGGAGTTGGGCGTCCTGGAGCATTTCCAGATGGGCCCCAAAAATGGCGCCGTACTTCGGGCCTAGTTCCCGGCTGACGGTATCCCGGTTTCGGGCGATTTCCTCCCCAGCCGCCTGAATCGCCCGATCTAAACGGGCCAATTCCGCAGCCACGGCATCCCGACTCACAAAACGCTCCGGAATCCGGAATCCCTCTGCATCCAACACTAAAGCTTCGCCTATGGCCACTCCAGGCGAAACCGGTATGCCCTGTAACTTCTGCACGCTAATGGCTTCCTTCTGGGAACTTCCTTCTGGGTCAACTCAGGTGGTCCGCCTCTGGGGGCCAACCAAAAACCTACAGCCGAACTTGCTTGGCAATGCGCGTCGAATCCCCCAACGACACTCTCCAACGCCTCTTCTGTTACCCGGAGTTAGACCGTTGCCCCGATCGGTTGCCCTATCAGCCAATGGATCGAGAAGGCTCGGTCAGTCTTCCGGCGGCAGTTCTTCAAACCGGTTTTCGATTAACCGGGCAATGGCCTCCACCGCCTTCCGTGCATCCGGGCCGATAGCTTCGATGGTCAACTCGTCCCCCGGTTGGGCGCCTAGTGCCAGCAGTTGCAACGGAGTCGTTTTGGCGTCGGCTCGCAGGTTGTGGTTGCTTACCGTTATCGAACACTGGAAGCGCCTGGCCAACTGAATCAGCAGACTGGCCGCCCGCAAATGCATCCCTTCCGGATTGACGATCCGGACCTGACGACTTGCTTGGGGTAGTTCCTCCTGAGGTGTATCCATTTTCCCCTGCTCTCCCACAAGAGGAAAACATGATCATCTTTTCATCCGCCTGCTAGTTGCCCCAAGTCAAAGGTCCTCTGCACGGCGCCCATCCGCACCGGCTTCGGGAAACCCCCGAGATCACCCGGCAGCCTCGACCCTTCGGCCCCCGATTAACCGGTGAATTGATTATTGTCTGCTTCATCCAGCAGTTGCAGGACATCTTCGGTCGTCTTGGACTGTTTTAAAAACCGGCAAAAGGTATCGTTTCGCAATTTGAGCGAAATATTTTCCAACGCCCGCAGATGATCCCCAGGACGATCCGGCGGGGAAATCACCAAAAAAAACAGATGCACTTTTTCTCCATCCAGGCTGTCAAAATCCACACCCTCCTGGCTGATCCCCACCGTACCGACCAGACGGTTGACGCTGGGATGCTTCGTATGCGGTACCGCCACCCCACGTCCTATGCCGGTACTGCCCAATTCCTCTCGCTTCAGAATCGCTTTGACAATGCTTTCCGTTTCTGCCGGATCGATGCTGCCGGCCTCTTCCAACGCCTTGACCATTTCCCGGATCACTCCGGATTTATCTTCCGCTTTCAGATCCGTTCGGACCGCTTCCCGGACCATAAAGTCTGCAAACTTCATCTATCGGTTCTCCTTGAGAACTTGCCGCCAACCGAACCACCTCCGGATGGGCGTGCCTCAGCGATTCGGTTCAAAAACACACACAAAGGACTGTCTAAATAGCTCCACATCATGGCGAAAGTGGTCCCACGGGGCATCCTACCTTCGGTGGCGCACTTGCCAGTAGTTCAACCTCTTCCGGTACTTGGCAAACTTCTTTAGAGAACATGGGTAAAAGTTCCAACGGTTAAAAAACCTCCAACAACCGCGTGTTTCCCCAATTCTCCGCAAAACCCCCTCCCCAACACTTGGCACTGCTCCGAGCTTGGACCGAGGAAGGGCAATCGGTGGTAACCCGCTTGATTGCCAACGGCCCGGAACTCTACCTGCTTTCCCAACGTCCCCCATCCACAGGGCACACAGCATCGGAGAGTTTCGCTGTCTATGACTCTTGGGGTAATGTTTTTGCCGAATGCAGGGATCGTAACACTTTAGCCGAAGGAAGGGGGGCGATGTGTCATTCCTGCGTAAGCAGAAATCCAGGCAATCTGGATTCTCCTCCTTTCTGGATTCCTGCTTGCGCAGCAACCACACGCTGGGTTTAGCCCGCCTTGGGGAGAGGCAAGTGGCTTCATTCGGCGAAGTGGTTCCCTCTTGGATAGTTTTTCCGGAGCCCATAGGGGGTATTCTTTGGGGCTAAAGGTTAACCCCACAGAATCTTAATCATATCCTTTCCAGGGGCTTTCCTCCAAGAGGTAGGTTTGGACAAGTTGCCAAAACTCCCGAACTTTTCCACCCAACTGCACTGTCTCAAACAATCAGAGTCTGTTTTTATAACCTATTGATATTTAATAAGTTACGATTTCTAGGGGGCTCGAAAGGCGCTTTGCGGTCACCATTTTGATTCACTGCATCTACCGGGCCCGTAACTATTGAACCGTATGAAGTACGCCTTGGATTTTTTTGCCATAACTTATAGAATGCTCACTACTTAGGACTTTTGCGTGCACTGCGAGCATCCCAAGGAGAGCAAAAACCGTAACATTTTAGCCGAACCCAGGACAACCTGTCATTCCTGCGCAAGCAGGAATCCCGGTTCCTTATGCCTTCCAAATCCCCCTCACCCGGCCTGGCCTTCGGCCAGGCCAGCCTCTCCCCTGGCGGGCTAACCCCAACGGGTCATTCCCACCTAAGCGGGAAGCCAGAAAGTAAAACTCCATATTGCCTCGGTTCCCGCTTGGGCGGGAATAAACCTGAATTCCCACTTACGCTGGAGCAAGCCTGGATTCCTATTTCCCCAGGAATGGCACATCGGCTTTCTTCATACGGCTAAAATGTTACGATAAATCCAAGCCATCTTCTGCCAAGCATGATTTTGGGATAGGCTCTAATTTGACTGTATCTATATCTATCGGAACCGGCCCGTACCAGTTGTAGGGGCTAAGAATCGGCCCGAACACCACGGATTGTGGTCATTGGGCCCCGTCGATACATTTAATTTAATAATCTAAATAGTTACGGGAATTCTTCTTTCCTGGGGCTGGACTTTGTCAAAAACCAGAGGGGCTATTTTTGTAACTTGTTGATATTTAAGAACTTGTGATTTTAAGGGGGTCCGGGACTAACTTTCCATAACTCCTTGTTAAATAAGAACTTAAAACTTTTTTGGGGAGGTACAGTATGGGGATAGGCCCGGTAGTATTTTCCGATTATCCGACAGCCGAATGGCACAAGCGTAAAAATCCCATTTTATAGTGGATGCTCCCCCTCTGCTGGCAGGATTTTTGTGACGCTTTACCGAAGGGAACCTCTGAATAATTCCCTGGGTGCAACAAGGAGCAATTTCGGGAGATTTTTCGGAAAACTCTATATGTTGGGCCACATGCAATGCAACCTACAATAAGTTGTAGCTGGCCCTGGAAACCGCGAAGCCGACAGCATCATCTGAAGTTCACCTGTTTACCTTGACTGTATCCACCGGGAATGATGGCCCCAATCTGTGGAGTTCCACCGAGTTTCAGCCCCGATATGTTGTGGTGGCCTAGCCGTTTGCAGACAGTCAAATTAGCCGAATGGGTAAATCTGCCATAACCCTTTATAGACCGGTTTGGCTTTTGGCTCTCCA
>Ga0197142_1002239_pt1 | contig 17064 bp, 17 predicted proteins | sample GBS60_MetaG_FD_148614 | JGI IMG/M metagenome (GOLD analysis project Ga0197142, IMG submission 148614) | Sediment microbial communities from Great Boiling Springs, Gerlach, Nevada, United States - GBS 60_MetaG | ecosystem: Environmental > Aquatic > Thermal springs > Hot (42-90C) > Sediment...
GAAATAAATTTAGCAAAAGAAAATGGATTTTTAATAGCAAATCTAGGTAATTTTACATTAAGAGCTGAGACAGCGGCAATTTGTTCTACTTTTTTTATTCATTTGCTTTAATTTTTTTATTTATATAAAATATAATTATGGCGCAAATAAAAAAACAAAAACAAACAAAAGTTGAAGAAAAAAAATCTACTTCAGATTTAGACAATCTTCTTTCAAGTCTTCAAGATAAATTTGGAGAAGGGGCTATTATGAAACTTGGAGAAGCTACTCATATTGAAGTTCCAACCATTTCAACTGGTTCTTTTTCTTTAGACTTGGCTTTGGGTGGAGGGGGTTTACCGCGAGGAAGAATTGTTGAAATTTTTGGTCCAGAAGGATCAGGAAAAACAACATTAGCTTTAACAGTTATTGCTCAAGCTCAAAAAGAAGGTGGAAAAGCAGCTTTTATTGATGCTGAACATGCCTTAGATCCAGAATATGCAGCTCGTTTAGGAGTTAAAACAAAAGAGCTTTTAATTTCTCAGCCCGATAACGGAGAAGAAGCTTTAAATATTTTAGAAAGTTTAGTGCGATCAGGAATGATTTCAGTTATTGTTGTTGATTCTGTTGCAGCTTTAACTCCAAAGGCTGAAATTGAAGGCGAAATGGGAGCACAATTTATTGGACTTCAAGCAAGATTAATGTCTCAGGCTTTGCGTAAATTAACAGCAATCACAGCAAAAACTCAAACATTAATTATTTTTATTAACCAAATTAGAATGCAGGTCGGTGTATTTTTTGGAAATCCTGAAACAACGCCAGGCGGAAGAGCTTTAAAATTTTATGCCTCAGTAAGGCTTGATGTTAGGCGCGTTGCTCAAATTAAAAAAGGAGAAGATATTATTGGTAGTCGTATAAAAATTAAAGTTGTTAAAAACAAAGTCGCTCCTCCTTTTAGATCAGCTGAATTTGATTTAATGCATGGCAAGGGAATCTCTTATGAATCTGATGTTTTAAATATGGCTATTAAATATGGAATTGTTTCAAAATCAGGACAAACTTATTCTTTTGTTTCTGATAAAGAAACTGTTAAGCTTGGAGTTGGTATGGAAGCATCAAGACAAAAATTGGAAGATGATAAAGCTTTGTTAAGAGAAATAAAAAATCTTGTTTTGAAAAAAGTTAAAGAATCGGGCTGGACCGAAAAATAATTTACATTTTACGCAAAGCTTCTTCTAATCCATTAAGCGATGTGCTTATAATAATGTACTTATTAAAAAATAATCCATAAACAAAAATTCCACCTTTTGTTTTTGATTCTAAAATTTTTATAGGCTCGCGATTAAAAACCTGACTATTTTTAAATTCAAAACCAGTAAAATCAGGTTCATTAATAAAGAAATTTTTTAAAACGTTTTTATCTGCTTCTATTGCTTTTTTAAGATCAATTTGAATTAAGCTTGGAGCAATATTTTTATTTAATTCTAAAATATATCCGGGCCAAATACCGTTTTTATCTTTATAAATAAATCCAATAAATTGAGGATTAGTATTTGTCCAAACATCATTTGAAACAAAATTAATGTTTAAAGATTTTAAAAAATCATTCCAATTCATTAAAGAATTGTTTTTATCTTTAAGAATTAAAGCAAAAAAACTTGTTGATGTTGTTTTAGAAGATGTTTGATTTTCCAAAGAATCTAAGATTAAAAAATTATAATATTTATTAAAATTAGGAATATTTGTGTCTAAGACTAATTCAATTATTTCTTCCGGTTTTAATTTAAAGAATTTAGTTAAAATTTCATCAGAAGTATTTATTGATTCAGTTGAAATATTTGATACTGTCGTTGTGTTTTGTGTTTCTGTTGTGGTTGTTTTATCTAAGTTAGCTTGATTTTGGGTTGAGGTCGTTATTTTTGTTTCTATTTTTTCTGTTTTTGTTTGCGGTAAAATTTGAGGTAAAATAAAATATCCAATTGCAAAAAAACTTAAAATAGTAATTATCCCCAATATTATTTTAAAAACGAGACTTGTTTCTTTTGATGTAATATTTTCTTTTTTATTTGCAATTAATTCTTGGTTTTTATTTTGCTCAATTGGTTTTTGATAAATATTTGCAATTTTTTCTTTTTGTTCTTCTTTTTGCGGCCTTGTAATGTGAAGAGTTTCTGCTGATTTATAAATCCCAAAAGCACTACCGCCGCTTTGTTTAACTGCTTTGATATCAGATTCCATTGTGCGCAAAACAATATCTGAAAATCCAGAAGATATATCTTCTTTTGGTATTTGAATTAAAGAAGGACTTTCGAATTGATGAAATTCATCGTTCATAATTTTATTATTGCTTATTTTTTGTAAATATTCAATTTTTATTTTAATTTTTGACTTTTATTTCATTTTTTTGTTTAATAATTTCATGCGAGATTTATTTAACAGTCCTTCTGGCGAAAAATTTAATACTTTAGAAGTTGTTTCTGAAATTATAGATTTTATAAAACAAGATGAAAAAAAATCTTATAAAATTACTGTTGGCACAGATTCAGAGATTTTAGCTGATAAAACAGCAGATTTTGTAACAGCGGTTGTTATTCATAGAGTTGGAAACGGCGGAAGATATTTTTGGAGAAGAAAAACATTTGGGAATTTTTATAATTTAAGAGATCGGATTATTTCTGAGGTTCTTTTATCTTTGGATATTGGCAAAGAAATTTTAACTGAACTTAAAAAATTAATTAATAATCAGTGGAAAAATAATGGACCAAATTGGAGCTTTGAAATTCATGTTGATGTTGGCGAAAATGGAGAAACAAAATCAATGATTCAAGAAGTTGTTGGAATGATAAGGGCTTATAATTTTGAAGTTATAACAAAACCAAGAAGTTATGCAGCTTCTAATGTTGCGGATCGTTATGTTTAATTTTTTAAATCTATGGACGATACTATTGTTTTTGATATAGAAACTCAAAATTTTTTTACAGACAAAGGAGTAGGTTGGAATAATTTTGAGGCCTTACGTATTTCAGTTATAGCTTTATTTTCTTATAATCAAAATAAATATTTTGTTTTTGAAGAAAAAGAATTAACTGATGCAATAGATTTTTTTAGAAATAGTAAAACTTTAGTTGGATTTAGTATTAATAGATATGATATTCCTGTATTAAATATTTATTTTCAAAAAATGAAAATAAATACGGAATTAAATTTATGGGAGAAACAAAGGATAGATTTATTAGAAGAAATTGAATCTTTATATGGACAAAGAATTAGTTTATCAAAGCTTGCAGAAGCTAATTTAGGAGAAAAAAAAGAAAGACATGGTAGTGAAGCAGGAGATCTTTTTTTTAGTGGCCAAATAGAAGAGCTTAAAAAATATTGTTTAAAAGACGTTGAACTTACTAAAAAAATTTATGATTTATATTCAAGCCAAAACCGCTTAATTTTTCCAGATAAAAAAACAGGGAAAAATTTAATTTTAGATTTTAAAAATAACACAATAATTTCTCCAACCCTGTTTTAAAATTGATTTTTTATTAAAATTTGTTTAATTTATAATATGACTAAATTTTTTGAAGAAAATTTTAATTTGCCTAAATTAGAAGAAAAAGTTTTAAATTTTTGGAAAACAAATAATATTTTTTTAAAAACTTTAACATCACGAAGAAACAAACCAAAATTTGTTTTTTATGAAGGGCCGCCAACAGCAAATGGAAAACCGGGGATTCATCATGTTTTAGCCCGTTCTTTTAAAGATATAATTTTAAGGTTTAAAACAATGCAGGGTTATTTTGTTCCGCGTCGCGCCGGTTGGGATACGCATGGTCTTCCTGTTGAACTTGAAGTTGAAAAAAAACTAGGATTTAAATCAAAACTTGATATTTTAAATTATGGAGTGGCCGAGTTTAATCAAAAATGCAAAGAATCGGTTTGGGAATACAAAAAAGAATGGGAGGATTTAACAGAAAGAATGGGATTTTGGCTTGATTTTAAAAATGCTTATATTACTTATGAAACAAATTATATTGAATCTTTATGGTGGATTATTAAAGAATTTTATAAAAAAGGATTGCTTTATGAGGGATATAGAATTGTGCCGTGGTGTGTTAGATGTGGTACAGCTTTATCTTCGCATGAGCTTGGCCAGCCAGATGCTTATAAAACTGTTTTAGATAATTCTGTTTATATTCGTTTTAAAATAAAATCAGAAGATAAAAAATTTGAAAATACATCGCTTTTATCATGGACAACAACTCCATGGACATTGCCTGGAAATATTGCATTGGCAGTAAATAGTAATCATAAATTTGTAAAAATTCCTGATCCAGATTTAAAAAACAACTTTTTAATTTTAGAAGAGCAAAGTTTTAAAAGATTAATAGAGCAAAAAGTTTTTCCTTTAAATTTTAAAAATTTAAAACCAGAATTAATTTTAAAAGCAAAAGATTTAATTGGATTAAATTATGAGTCTCTTTTTAATATTGAATTTTTAAAAAGCGATAAATCTTATAAAGTTTACGAAGCTGATTTTGTGAGCCAAGAAGAAGGAACAGGCATTGTACATACTGCAGTAATGTACGGCGAAGATGATTATAAATTAGGACAAAAAATTGGATTGCCACAAAAACATACAGTTGATGAAAACGGAAAATTTATTGAAGATATTGCTGATGTCGGCGGTCTTGAAATTATTTCTGAAAAACAAAAAAATCAAGAAACAGAAAAAAAGATTTTTGATTATTTAAGTACAAAAGGCAATTTATTTAAAATTATTCCTTATGAACATGAATATCCTCATTGTTGGAGATGTAAAACTCCTGTTATTTATTATGCTCGAAATTCTTGGTTTGTTGCTGTGAATAAAGTTAGACAAAAATTAATTCAAAATAATCAAAAAATTAATTGGATTCCTTCACATATTAAAAACGGGCGTTTTGGACAATGGTTAAAAGAAAAAAAGGATTGGAATTTTTCGCGAGAGCGTTTTTGGGGTACTCCTTTGCCTGTTTGGAAATGTAAAAATTGCAAAAATAAAGAAGTAATTGGAAGTATAAAAGAACTTACAAGTCATTTAGAAAAAAGTAAAAATAAATATTTTGTAATGCGACATGGCGAATCCGAAACACAAATTAAGCGTATTATTGACGCAGGGCAAGGTAAATATCATTTAACTACTTTAGGTAAAGATATGGTTTTGCGTCAGGCAAAAAAATTATTAAAAGAAAAAATTGATTTAATTTTTTCTTCTGATATTTTAAGATGCAAAGAGACCGCAGAAATTGTTTCTAAGGTTTTAGGAAAAGAAATTATTTTTGATGAAAGATTAAGAGAAATAAATTTACCAACATTTTCTGATATGCATATTAAATCTTATCATGAAGCTTTTCCTACTTATGAATCTCGTTTTGAAAAAAGACCTCCAAATGGCGAATCTTTAAGAGATGTAAGAGCGCGCGTTTGGTTGTTTTTGTCTGATTTAGAAAAAAAATATGAAAATAAAAATATTTTAATTATTAGTCATGAATATCCAATTTGGATGATAGTTCAATCAGCAAATGGTTGGGATGAAAAAAAGGCGATTTTAGAAAAAGAAAAAAACAGTTCTGATTTTATTAAAACAAGTGAATTTAGAAAACTTGAGTTTATTAAAGGTCCAAGAAATATTTTTGGAGAATTTGATTTACATAAACCATATATTGATGAAATTAAATTAAGATGCAAAAAATGTGGCGGAGAAATGGAAAGAGTAAAAGAAGTTGTTGACGTCTGGTTTGATTCAGGAGCAATGCCTTTTGCGCAAAGTCATTGGCCTTTTGAACGCGGGCATAAATTTGATCCTAAAAAAAATAAGCCAATTGGAATAGATTATCCGGCTGATTATATTGCTGAAGCAGTTGATCAAACTCGCGGATGGTTTTATACCTTACTTGCAACATCAACACTTTTAGGATTTTTGCCTTCTTATAAAAATGTTATTTCTTTGGGATTAGTATTAGATAAATATGGCAAAAAAATGTCTAAATCCATAGGAAATGTTGTAAATCCTTGGGAAATGATTAATGAATATGGGATTGATGCTGTAAGATGGTATTTGTATTCTAAAACATCTGCCGGAGAACCAAAAAATTTTGATCCTGAAGAAATTTTAAAAACATTAAGAGCAAACCATTTAATTTTATATAATTCTTTTATTTTTTGGAAAACATATGCTTCTAAAATAAAATCAAAAAATAAATTTAAATTTAATATTTTAGATAAGTGGATTTTATCAAGATTAAATGAAACTATATTAATTGTTACTAAAAACTTTAATAATTATGAGGTTAGGGAAGCTATTTTAGCAATTGAAAGTTTAATTGATGATTTATCTCGTTGGTATATTAGAAGATCAAGAAGAATTTTTCAAAAACCAAAAAATAAAAACGAACTTGAAACCTCTTCTTGTGTTTTAGGATTTGTCTTAAATACAATATCAAAACTTATTGCTCCAGCTTCGCCGTTTTTTGCAGAAGCTTTATATAATGAAACAAAACAATTTGATAAAAATTCAAAAGAGTCAGTGCATATAAGTTATTGGCCTGAATTTAATAAAAAATTATTTGATAAAAAATTAATTCAAGAAATGAATTTAATTAGAAATTTGGCAGCAGAAGCTTTAAAGCAAAGAGCATCCTCAAATATCAAAGTAAGACAGCCTCTTTATAAAATTATTTTAAATGATAAAATTGCTTATAAATTATTTAAAGACAAAAACAAAAAAGAATTATTTGAAATTTTAAAAGAAGAAATTAATGTTAAGGACGTTGTTTTTGATTTTAAATTAAAACATCAGGTTATGCTTGATACAAATATTTCGCAAGAGCTTTATGAAGAAGGCTTTTTAAGGGATTTAATAAGGCAAGTTCAGGATTTAAGAGGTAAAGCAGGAATGCGTCCATCACAAAAAATTGATTTATTTATAGAAATTGAAGAAAAATATAAAAATATATTAGAAAAAAACAAAAAAATGTTTTTATTTGAAATAGGAGCAAAAAATATTTTTTATAAAAAAACAAATAAATTTTTAGCTGAAACAAACACTAAAATTGAAGACAAAGAATTGTGGATGGGGATTAAATAAAGATTAAAAATTTAAAATTTAAATATCAAAATTCAAAATGATTGTAGTTCATTAAAAATTTCTTTTAGAAATTTTTAATTAACCTCCTAAATTTTATATTTTGAATTTTGGATTTTTGTAAACGTTTCTAACTTCAATCATTCAAAATTTATTCAAAATTCAAACCTGTCTGCCGGCAGATAGGTTAAAAATTCAAAATTATCCATATTTTTAATTTATACTTCATAATTCATTTTATTATTCTTTTCTTTTTTCTATTTTTATGTTATTATAAAATTTATGATTATTAATTACTTTGGACAAGGTTGTTTTAGACTGCAATCAGGAGAAAAATCAATATTAGTTGATCCAATAAATAATAGACTAAAAGCTGATATTGTTTTACGTACAATTTCTCCTGTTAATTTAGCTTTGCCATTATCACCAAATGAGTTTGCTTTTGCTGGAGAATATGATATTGCTGGTATTGAAATTTACGGTTTTCAATTAGAAAAAGAATCAACTGATAAATTTATTAAAACAATATTTTTAGTTAATTGGGAGGACATGCGCTTTGTTTTTTTGGGCCCAATAGCTAGCTTAATTGAAGGGGATTTTTTGGATGATATTTCAGAACCAGATGTTTTATTTATTCCTACTTCTGGGAAGCCATTTTTAAAACCAGAAGATGCTCAAAAATTAATTAAAAATTTAGAACCGAAAATTGTTATACCTGCTTTTGTTTCTGAAGAGCCAAAAGAACTTTTTAAATTAATTGGTCAAAAACCGCAAAAGCAGGAAAAATTTGTTTTTAAGAAAAAAGATATTGAAAATAAGTCAAAAGAAATAATATTTTTAGAAGCTAAATTATGATAGATAAAATTTTAAAAAAATTACAATCATTGGATCATAAAAACAAAACAATTGCGCTTATAGTTTTAAGTAGTTTTGCTATGTTTTTTGTTTTATATATTTGGGGAGCTTATTTTAATTTTATAATAGCCCAGTATGAAGAACCGCAAATTGCTTCTCAGACAATTAATGATGTTGGATTTTTTGATAAAATAAATAACAGCTTGGCTTTTGTTTATGAAAGTTTAAGTTCTGGAATAAAATATTTGGGAAATTTAATTAATGGTCCAAAAGAATATAATATTAACCCTTAAAAATGTCTGAAATTAAAAAAAGAGAAATAATTGAAGAATTGCAGGAATCTTATTTAGATTACGCGATGTCTGTTATTGTTTCGCGCGCTTTGCCTGACGTGCGCGATGGATTAAAGCCGGTTCATAGAAGAATTTTATGGGATATGTGGGATTCGGGGTTAACGCATCAGGCTAAATTTAGAAAATCGGCAAATGTTATTGGTCAAGTTTTAGCTCGTTACCATCCGCACGGAGACGCTGCTGTTTATGAAGCTTTAGTACGTATGGCTCAGGATTTTTCTTTAAGATATCCCTTAATTGAGGGACAAGGAAACTTCGGTTCAATTGATGGTGATTCTGCAGCTGCTTATCGTTATACAGAAGCTCGTCTTTCAAAAATTGCTGAAGAAATACTTGTAGATATTGAAAAAGAAACAATTGATTGGATGTCAAATTATGATGGAACGCGCAAAGAGCCAAAAGTTTTACCAGCAAAACTTCCAAATTTAATTTTAAATGGAGCAATGGGTATTGCTGTTGGTATGGCCACTTCTATTCCTCCTCATAATTTAAGCGAAGTTGCCGATGCTATTGCTTATTTAATAGAAAAACCAGACGCTACGATTGAAGAATTAACTAAATTTATTTTGGGTCCTGATTTTCCAACAGGAGGAATTATTTTTAACAAAAAAGCAATTATTGAAGCTTATAAAAATGGAAAAGGTTCAATTACAACAAGAGCTAAAACTGAAATTGAAGAAAGAAAAAATAATCAATTTAATATTATAATTACAGAAATACCTTATCAGGTTAACAAAGCCGAATTAATTAAACATATCGCGGAACTCGTTCAGGAAAAGAAAATTGAAGGTATAAGAGATTTAAGAGATGAGTCAGATCGTGAAGGTTTACGAATAGTTATTGAGTTAAAATCAGATGTAGTTCCTCAAAAAATTTTAAACCAACTTTATAAACATACTGATTTACAAAAAGATTTTCATTTAAATATGATTGCTTTAGCCGGGGGGATTGATCCGCAAGTTTTTTCATTAAAAGATATTTTAATTTCTCATATTGAACACCGCAAGGAAGTTATTCGCCGCAGAACTGAATTTGATTTGAAAAAAGCAAAAGACAGAGTTCATATTTTAGAAGGATTATCAAAGGCTTTATCAGTTATAGATAAAATAATTGCTACTATTAAAAAATCGCGCGATAGAGCCGATGCTCATCAAAATTTAGTTAAAATTTTTAAACTTACGCCAATTCAAGCAGATGCTATTTTAGAAATGAAGCTCCAAACATTAGCAGCTTTAGAAAGACAAAAGATTGAAGATGAATTAAAAGAAAAAAGAGAATTAATTAAAGAATTGGAGTTAATCTTAAAAAATCCTAAAAAAATTTTAGAAATTATTAAAAAAGAAATTTTAGAATTAAAAGAAAAATATGGAGATTCAAGAAGAACAGAGGTTGTTTCACGGGCAATTGGCGAATTTCGGGAAGAAGATTTAATTCCTGAAGAGCAGGTAATTATTAGTTTATCTTATGGCGGTTATATTAAACGTATTTCTCCTGAAACATTTCGTGGACAAAAAAGAGGAGGGAAAGGAGTTATAGGGACAGATGTATCTGAAGAAGATTTTATTACGCATTTTACAACAGCAAATACGCATGATAATATTTTGTTTTTTACAGACAAAGGAAGAGTTTTTCAAACAAAAGTTTATGAAATTCCAGAAGGTTCGCGTACATCAAAAGGAAAAGCAATCCAAAACTTTTTAGAATTATCTTCTAATGAAAAAATTAATGCTATTATTTCTTATTCTAAAAATATTGATTTGGAAAATAATTATTTAATAATGACAACGAAAAAAGGATTAATTAAAAAGACTCCTCTTTCTGATTTTGCAAATATTAGACGTACTGGTATTATAGCAATCTCTTTAAAAAAGGATGATGAATTAAAATGGGTTGGTTTGTCGTCTGGTAAAGATGAAGTTATTTTAGTAACAGAAAAAGGACAATCAATAAGATTTCCTGAATCTCAAATAAGACCAATGTCAAGGCAAGCATCTGGCATTAGAGGAATTAATTTAAAAAACAATGATAATGTCGCTGGCTTTTCTGTTATTAAAGATAAAAATGCTAATTTTTTGGTTGTTTCTGAGCAAGGTTTTGCAAAACAAACTCCATTAAAACAATATAAAATTCAAAATCGTGGCGGTTCTGGAATTAAGACTTCTAAAATTACTTCTAAAACAGGTAATTTAATTGGTGCTTATGTTATTACATTTGAACAAGAATTAATAGTTTTATCTCAAAAAGGGCAAGTTTTAAAAACAGAATTAAAAAATATTCGCGAAGCAGGAAGACAAACTCAAGGAGTTAGAATTATTAAATTAAAACCTGGTGACAAATTAGCTGGAATTGTGGTAATATAAAATTAATGGCTATTGGTCAAAAACAAATTATAATTATTGGCGGGGCAATTGTTTTTATAATTTTACTTGTAATTATTTTTACTTCTGGTTCGCAACCGCCTCCGCCGCCAAAATTAACATTAATTGTTTGGGGAATCGAGCCAAAAGCAAATTTTGAACCATTAATTCAGGCTTATAAAAATATTAGGCAAAATGTTGAAGTTAAGTATGAAGAATTAAGTCCTTTAAATTATAATCAAAAAATTTTAGATGCTTTAGCTTCTGGTCAAGGCCCAGATATTTTTTTGATTAGAAGTAAAGATTTAATTTTAAATGTTTCTAAAATTTATCCAGTTCCTCAAACGCAATTTATTTTATCTCAGTTGCGTAATTTATTTCCTCAAGTTGTTGAAGATGATTTTGTTTATCAAAATAATATTTATGCTTTGCCTTTGTATATTGATACTTTAGCTTTATTTTATAATCAGGATCATTTTTCGCGTTCACAAATTGTTTTTCCTCCAAAAACATGGGATGAATTTTTAGAATATGCTCAAAAATTAAAAGTTTTAGATACTTCAGGGAAAATTTTGAGTGCAGGTGCAGCTTTTGGTTCAAGTGAAAAAAACGTGAATTATGCAACGTCAATTTTAAAAATTTTAATGAAGCAAGTTGGTATTAAAATTATTAATGAATATGGTCAATTTGATTTTGGAGGAAAATCAAATGGTGCCGATGTTTTAAATTTTTATACAAGTTTTTCCAATACACAAAGTTCAAATTATGTTTGGCCAAAAGATTTTCCTGATTCTTTTGATGCTTTTTCTTCTGGGAATGCTGGAATGATTTTCGCTTACCAATCCGATATTTCAAAGATTAAAAATAAAGCTCCTTATTTAAATTTTAGAATTGCCCCAATGCCGCAGGCAAAAGATTCAAAAATTAATTATGCTTATGCTGATTACTGGGGATTAACTGTTTCGCGTCAAAGCAAGAATCCAACATGGGCATGGGATTTTATAATTAATATAACTACTAATGAATCTTTGGCTAAATCTTATATGAATTTAACCGGAAAACCTCCTGCTTTGCGTTCTTTAATTGCACAAACTTTAGCTGATGCTAATTTAGGAGTTTTTTCATCACAAGCTTTAATTGCTCGTTCTTGGCAGGAGATAAATAGCGCAAAAATTAATGAAATATTGAATAATATAATTGATGGAGTAATTTCGGGAAAATTTGATAGCCAATATGCAATTAAATTTGCTGAAGAACAGGCAAGTCGAATTATTATAAATTATTAAAATGAAAAAAATTATAATTTTATTTTTAATATTTATATTTTTTGGAATTTTGTTTAAGGAAGTTTATGCTGAGCAAGCAAAAAATTTTCCTTATTGGGGTCCGATAATGTCTTGTAATACAAAAAAATTATCAGAAACAGTAGGTATAATTAATAAAAAGACTGGATTGTTTGGGGCATATGCTGACCCTTGCTCAAGTTTTTGTGATTTACTTGCAACAGGTCAAAACGCTTTGTTTTTTGCAATTACTTTAGCTTTATTTGGTGCAGCTCCACTTTTATTTTTAATAGTCGGTGTTAATTATATTATTTCGCGTGGGAATTCTCAAAAAATTCAAAAAGCTAAAGATATGTTTTTTAATGTTGTAAAAGGAATTGTTATTATTTTATTATCTTTTATAATTGTTAATACTTTTTTTGTTATACTTGCTCCAAAAGTTCCAGGAACTGATATTTCTCGATGGAATCAAATTCAATGCAATCCAGAATCAATTCCGGGATCAAATGTTCCATGGATTAAAAGGTCTAAATAAAAAAATTATAAAATTAAAAAGCCCTTTTAAAAGGGCTTTTTAATTTTATATGAGCTAATTCTGTCTTCTAAAAGATTGCATTTTGGTTCTGTGGCAGTCTTTACAAAGAAGTTGATTTGTTCTTGCAGGATCCGGTTCAAAAGGTAAACGATCTATTTTTGCTCCGCATTTTGAACAAGTCCATTCTCCTGTAAACCACTGACGATTAGCCCACGGTTTATTGCTTTGCATTTTTTTATTATTTTTTCGGCCTTTATAAAATTTCCTATACGTGGGCTAAAAACGCCGCACGATTATATATCTTTATTTATTTAATTCCTGATCAATGATATTTTTAAAAACATTATATGGTTGAGCTCCAATAACTTGTTTTCCGTTTATAAAAAAGGTTGGAGTCCCATTAACACCAATTCTTGAACCTAAATTATAATCATTTTGAATTTTTTGGGTATACTTTTTAGAATCTAAACAGTTTTTAAATTCAGAAGTATTCATTTTTAGTTCTTCTGCTAATTTTAAATAATCTATTGTAGCTAAATTGTCTTGATTTTTAAATATTAAATCATGATAAGCCCAAAACTTTCCTTGATCTTTTGCACAATTAGCTGCTTCTGCTGCTGGCATTGCATAAGAGTGTCCTGGCAGCGGAAAGTCGCGGTAAATCATTTTAACTTTTCCAGTTTCAATGTAATCTTTTCTTAATTGCAATTCAGTTTCTTCAAAAAATCTTTTACAAAATGGACATTCATAATCACTGTATTCAATAATTGTTACAGGTGCGTTAGGATCTCCTAGAATAACATCATCCTTTGTTATTTTTAAAACATCGGATAAATTTGCTGAAGAAGGATTAGAATTTTCATTAATTTTAGCTAATTGAGGATTATTTTGATCTGCATTTTTTACTTGATTAGATGATTCTTTTTTAGAATACAAAATAGATCCTGAAATTAAAAAAGCGGCTATTAAAATGCTTATTGCCAAAAAATTTTGACTTGAATTTTTTGAATTATTTTGCTCGTGCTGCATTATTTTTATTTTAAAATATAAGTATATACTTGCACAGATCTATTTTTTTGTCAAATTTATTTATTTAGTTTCATTAAGCTTATAGCTTTTTGGCTTAAGTCATAAAAAGCTTTATAAACATCTAATAAACCTTCAAGTGATTGATTTATAAGATCTTTTGCTTCATTATGATTAAAATCAGAAATAGCATTTAAAGCTAAATTATGTTTTTCTAAAGCATCAATTAGCTTTTTTTGTGCGTCGTCTAATGCATTTTTAATGTTTTCATTTTCTTCTGGTTTAAAAATTTGAATAGATTTATTTATCTCGCCGTATCTTTTTTGCGCAAATGAAAATAATTCGTTATTTTTATTCCATAAAATAAAATCTTCTGCAATTTTTTCTATTGGGATAAATCTTGATTCTCTGTCTATTTTTAAAGAATAAGCTGTATATTTTAAGCCTTCAATATTTAAGCTATTCACTCTATTTTTTCTAAATTCATAATATTCTTGAGCTTCATCTAATTTTTTAATGATTTTATTTTTTGTATCTCCGGAAAAAGAATTATTTACATCTAATTTATCTAAATTATCTTTTAAATTTGAATTATTTATTATTAGGCAATTTAAAACATCAGATAAAAGTTCTTTTCTTAAATTTAATTCTTGATTATATTGTTTTAAGTAATCTGGATCAGGATTTTTTAAAATATTTTCTAATTTTTTAAATTTAGCGTCAAAAACACATTGATTATCGTTTTGAGAGTAAGAAACAGGGCTTTTTATAAAATAAAAGCTTAAAAATAAAATTAAGCTTAAAATAACAAAAAAATTTTTTTTCATATTAATTTATTTTGATAAAATATCTAAAACATCTTCAATACTAACTGGATTTGTTGGTGTCTCTGTTGAATTTGCTTCAATAATGGTTTTAGATTTCTCTGTATTCGTGGCTGTTATTTTTTTAAGCAAGGTATTTTTTGAATTATTTTCTTTTGCATTATAAATAATTTTTGAAAGTTGAATTTGAAAATCAATAGCATCAGCTTCAGCTTTTATGGTTTGAGGATTTAATGCTTCTAATTTTGGAGTAAAAGATTTAAAAAATAATATTACTCCAAAAATAATAATAAAAGCGCTAAAAGTTATAGCAAAAGAATAGCCTAATCTTAAAATAAGCCTTGATGGATTTAAAGAGGCTTTAATTTCAAATGCTTCATTTTGCTCTTTATGCTTTAATATCTTTTCTTTAGACATTAAAACATAATTTTTATTAGGCTTTATCTTATTTAATTGTTTTAATAATTCAAAAATGTTCATATTTTTAAAATTTTTTTTAAATTATTTATTGCTCTGTGTTGCATTAATTTTACCGCGCCTTCGCTTTTATCTAAAGCCTTTGCAACTTCTTTAACTGATAAATCATCAACAAATCTCATAATAATTATATCTTGATATTCTGGTTTTAGCTGTTTTAAGGCTTTCATTACTTTTTCTATTTGGATTTTTAGGTCAATATTGTCTGTTTTTATTTCGTCGCTTGATAATTCATTTTGAGCTTCTTCTAAAGAAGTTTCTATTTTTTTGCTTCTATAAAAATCAATAACAGCGTTTCTTGAAATTTTATAAAGCCAGCTTGAAAAAGGAAAGCCAAACTCTTTATAATTTTTGATATTTTGCCAAGCTGATAAAAAAACTTGATGAGTTAAATCTTCAGCATCTTCTTTGCGGCTTACTTTTAAAAATATAAAACGGTATATTCTTTCATGATAATGATCATAAAGAAGGCCAAAAGCTTGACTTTCTCCTTTTTTTGCGCGTTCAATTATTTGATTTTCACCTTCTAACATAGAAAACGTTTTAAAAGCTTCTTAAGTTACGACGAAAATTATTTATTTTTATTAACATATTTTAATTTTAAATGATTTTTTAATTATATCAAATGTTAAATAATATAAAATATACATTGAATTTTTTATAGGATCATAATCTTATAAGCGATATTATGACATTAGGCATTTAAATAATGTTAAATATTTACAAAAGGACGTGACAGTTTTGAATTTTAAGTTTTTATTATTTATCAACAATTCTATTGTTTATTTTTGTAAAAAATATATAATAATAAATTAATATAAAAAGTCTAGAATCATATTTACCACAATTTTAAAAAAATATAAAAAGATTATACCTAATTTTAATAAAAAATATGATTTATATAACAAAGAAAAATATAAACAAAATAACTAAAAGCAATAAAAGTAATAAAAAAACAAAACTTTATTGTTAAAACAAAATCCTTCACCCTCATAGAAATCCTTGTAGTAGTAGCTTTAATAGCAGTTCTTGCTGTAGCAATAGTTTTATCTTTAAACCCTCAAGAACTCATAAAACAAGCAAGAGACTCACAAAGAATGACTGATATAAGTAGTATGAATAGATCTATAAATTATATATGGGAGATACAGGAGGATCTGGTTTTTATGGTTCATCATCTGTAGTTTATGTATCTATACCAGATACAACCTCAACATGCGCAAACTTAGGATTGCCTTCTCTTTCTTCAGGATGGTAATATAAATGCGTTTCATCTTCAACTCTTCAAAAAACAGATGGTACTGGTTGGATACCAATAGATTTTAGTAAACAATCATTTGGTAAAACCCTATCAAAACTCCCTATTGACCCTATAAACCAAACATCTACAGGAAACTTTTATACTTATATCTATAATCAACAAACAGGAAAATATGAAATCAATACAAGATTTAAATCCATAAAAAGACAAGAATTAGCTTCATCTGATGGAGGAGATAATGGTAATGTTTATGAACAAGGACAAACTCTTTCGCTAATGCCTAATTCTATGTACCCAACAAATTCTAATTTTTGGTTTAAAACAATTGGAGGGACAAATGATGAAGAATTTGATTCTATCCAACAAACCTTAGACGGAGGATATATTATTGGAGCATATACTACTAGTTTTGGCGCAGGAAACTCTGATGCTTTAATAATTAAACTTGATTCTTTAGGAAATATATCCTGGAAAAAAACAATCGGTGGTGCAAATAACGAGGAAGTTGATTCTATTCAGCAAACTTCAGAGGGAGGATATATTATTGGAGGATGGACTAATAGTTTTGGCGCAGGAAACTTTGATGCTTTAATTGCTAAGCTTGATTCTTCAGGAAATTGTGGCACTTGTTCTTTGATTCAATCTGTAAATCCAACAGTTAATTCTATATCTCCAACAATTACATCCCCATCTCCAACAGTTAATTCCCCATCCCCCAACAGTTACATCTCCATCTTTAATAGTAAACACTTATTGTCCGCAATAATAAATAATATTTTCAAATTTTTTAATTTGTAATTTTAAATTGTAAATATTTCTTTAAAAAAAATAACCGCTTCCTCACAAAGCGGTTATTTGAAGTAATTTTTAAAAATTATTTTTTTATAAAACAGCTTCTTTTAAAGCTTTTGCAGCTCTAAATTTTGGTTTTGTTGATGCTGGAATATGGATTTTTTCTCCGGTTTTTGGATTTCTTCCTTCGCGAGCAGCTCTTTTTGCT
>Ga0197142_1002241_pt1 | contig 17054 bp, 17 predicted proteins | sample GBS60_MetaG_FD_148614 | JGI IMG/M metagenome (GOLD analysis project Ga0197142, IMG submission 148614) | Sediment microbial communities from Great Boiling Springs, Gerlach, Nevada, United States - GBS 60_MetaG | ecosystem: Environmental > Aquatic > Thermal springs > Hot (42-90C) > Sediment...
GTTACTTAATTTACCACATCGATTTGTCTTTGTCAACTACTTTTTTTATTTTCTTTCTTTTCCCATTTCGCTCGCCTCTTTCAGACGGCGAGATTCATTCTACAACATCTTTTGTTAACTGTAAAGCCATTCTCAGTAACAGATTACACCCACCTTCTGTTACACAATACGAACATATGCCTATTCCTCAGGCGTTTTGAAAATATGAGCGGATGTACTTCTGTGAATTTATTGTGCTTTCTTTTGAGCTGTTTGAGATTCTCTCGTAAAAGATTTTTCCGCCAAGGTTCTAAATATGTAATTGTATTATGTGGCTACAATATTTCTTATTGACTATACAAGTTCTATGGCAATTGGAAATGCTGAGGGTTTCTTTTTTTGTATTATCTTCCGGGCGTTTGTAATGTTAATTAATGCTGCAAAAATCAGTGAAAAGTATGAAAAAGTGACAAAAATAATATTATTTTAGGCTCAGTTGTTTTGTCGCATGCTTTCTTGTTTGGTATATCAAAAGTTTCAATAATTCGATATTCGCAAAAGAAATCAGTTCAAATCTCGTTCTTGTCTAAAATACAGCTCCACAGTATGTTGCTAAGGATTTGTCTAAAGTAAGTTACCTTATGTGTCGCATAATCTAAAAACTTTCTCAAAATGCCTCTGTAAGCTTTTCAATGAAAGAAATTCTTTACCTATTTCAAAATTATGTTGAACAATCTTATGTAAGTGGTTTGGATTTGAAAGTAGTTTTTTAAGCTCACTTGCACGTTCTCGGAGAATATCTACATCAGTTTCGTATAATTGTTCTTCTTGGTTATAAACGGCCTTGTCAGAGAGAGATATAAATTTAAAACCAAGTGGTGCAATATCGGATTTGTAAACGGGATATTCATAAATCACCAGAGGTTTTCGTGCAAAAACAGCCTCAATCAATTGGTTGCCCCAACCTTCCAAAACAGATGTGTATGTAATTGCATCAGCAATGGCGTAGAAATCCCATAAGGAGTAGAATTTTCTACCGTTCTCGTCAACATGTCTTTTATATTTAATCATGTCATGAGCAAAATAGGTTCTGAAACTCATTTTCTCTGACTTTCTTTTGAGTTTTTCGTAGTACCCCATCGACTCTGGCTCTGGAAATCCAGCTAACACAAAATGTACAGTATGACCAGCAATTTTTGCGAATTCCTCAACGAAATCCATAGCAATTTCTATAGCCTTTCTTTCGACTATTCTTGTTGCATGGAGAATAACTATTTCTCGTCCATCTATCCCAAGCGTTTTTCTCAGGTCTTTGTTGTAGTCATCTATAACCCAATCCCGTTGTTCAAAATCGAAAACATTTGGAATTACTATTGAATCCACACTCTTTCTCAGTTTTAACTCGTCTCTTGATAATTTGTTTATGGTTATGTGGAAAATGTTGGCTTCTTTTGGGGGAAAATATTTATCAAGCAATTCTCGAACGTACGTTGTTTGTGGCTTCGAGTATTTTTCTCGTTCCCAATAAAAATCGTGATGGTGACACAACAATTTTATGTTTCTGTCCATAGCATATTTCGTTATAGCAACAGCCGCAGCCAAATTGAATCCCAGAGACAGAATATTGTGCACGATCAGCATCTCAATTTCTGGAAGACTGTTTCTGAGTTCTTCATATATCCGTGACACGTAATCCTCAAATAATTTTATAAACTTCTCCTCGCTTATCGAAAGATTCTCAAAGGCATTACTATGAATCCACTGATTAGTCTCGTTCTTCATAGAAATTGAAGGTATTCTGATTCCAGGTAGACCGTTTAATTCTCCGGCTATGTATAAAACTTCATGTCCCATCTTTTCCAGAACGGTTTTACATTTGTCCATCTCTAAGGAGACACCGTCGTTCTCACCGACTCTAAAGTGCATTAAACCAATTCTCATTCTTTACCACCTTCATATTTCTTTGGTCTCAACACCTCCGAAATATCGTCAAGGTATTCTCTCTTTTCCTCAATCGTTTCTCTGAGAATCATGCTGAAAAGTATTTCAATAATAGCCATTTCGCCAAGATTACCACGCAAAAACTCATATTTTTCAAATCTCGAAACGGGACTGTATAGAGTAATATCTGCTACATTCGAAAGCGGAGAGTTTATTCCTGCTGTTATAGCAACCGTCTTTGCCCCAACATCTTTCGCAACTTGTGTCGATTTTACTGTATCTCTTATATTCCCGCTGTGACTTACAGAAATAACAAGGTCTTTATCACACAACCCCGTTGCTATAATTATCTGAATATGTGGATCATTATAGTAAAACGAAGAGATACCTAACCGTGATATTAACAAACTCCCGTATTCAGCGACAACTGCTGAAAGCCCTACACCAAAAAATACCGTTTTGCGAGATTTTAGAACCCAATTTGCTACCTTATTTAAATCATTTTTGTTAAGAGTTTTCTCCAATCTTTCACCTAAGGTTTTTATCTGGATCAAGTATTCTTGAAATGCGTCCTTCGCTCCCTTGTTATCGATCTTAGTACCACTAATTTGTTTTGTAAGTTCAATTTTGAAAGACTGGTATCCTTCAAACTTCATCTTTCTTATAAGCCTGTAAATGGTAGTCTCACTAACTCCAACTACTCTTGCAAATTCTGTTATAGAGTAGTGAATCACATCGTCTGGTCTTTCTAATATATATGCCGCAACTTTCTTCTCAGATTCACTCAATCTATCATATATTCCAAGGAGGTATTCGAAAATCAAATTCCCCACCTCACTAAAAATTTCTTCTTGTATTCTTTGAATAGCTCAAGTTGTTCTTCAATAAGTTTTTCAGCGTCTTTGCTATTCATATGTTCGGTTTTCTCAACAAAGTTAGCCACACGAGCAAAGTATAGCGGTAAAAGTGACAACACTATCTCTTCTTCTCTTCGTTTCTTGTATTCAATAGCAGCTTCATAAATTGACTGAACCCATCTATGCTCATCAATGGTGCCTGTTTGAGAAACGTAGTCTATAATTTCTTTGGGAAGAAATTTTAGGTGTTCCTTCATCTCCTGTAATACATCTTTAGCTCTTTTTTTCAATGCTTCAATATCTACGTAAATCTCTTCCACATTCTGATCAGGTTGTTCACCATAAATTTCCGCTGAAATCATACGTTCCACAGTCTTACATTTATCCTGGTATTCAATCATCATCTCAAATAGAGTTTGAACAACCTGAATAAACATACCCTGAAGATGTTTGCCCGGGTCTTTAACATCGTGCACTTTCGCTCCCAGTGATGCTTGAATTGGCTTCTTTTTAGATTCATTAATTGCTATTGTTGTCATCCATATATCGATACCAAACTTAGCTACATTCGTTTCCCATATAAAATCTGGCTTTCTTAAGTATACTTCAAGAAGCTCTCTTCCTACTCCGAAGTCACCACCAATAGGTTGTCTTATCTTTAGGCCGTATAATGCAGAGGTCATAGGATAACAAATGTTGTTCGTTATTGTTCCATCGTACTTATGACGTAAGTACAGCGGTGTCACATAATCAGTCTTTCCTTCCAATATTGGTTGAGCAAGTCTTTCAATCCACCATGGCTCAATACTTCGTAGATCTGAATCGAGCATTATAAATACCTTGGCATTTGCCTTGTGGGCAATTTCGAAAAGTGCTCGTATAGCGCTCCCTTTCCCAGGAATACCTTTGTACTTTACGGAAATTTTCGGAACGTTTCCAGTATCAGCTGAAAGGAATCGTTCAACAGTTGCATCTGAAGATGCTCCATCGGAGTTCGCAATCAGCCCTTTTAAACCAAGGTTGGCAACTCCCATGGCAGAAATTTTTGCAACATAGGCGATTGTTTTTTCGTTGTTGTAACTTGGTATACCTACAACAATATCACATTCCTCGATTTGTTCTGGCAGATCATTGAAATAGCTTACATTCATTTTATTCTTACCTCCTTTTCAGAGTTCTTTAACTCAATAACATAATCATAGATTCTTTTCTGTGACCTGAGGATATTCAGTTTATACATTAGTGTTTCAGGTACTTTGGATTTGATGAGCGAACGCGAAATCCGTAATTCCAATAACGTTCTTTTCTCTGTCAGCAATTTGTGATTAACATTATAATGTTGATTACTTCCCCGAAGAACTCCTTTGAACTTTTTTTCAAGTTTCTTTATTTTACTTTCTTCTTCTTTAATCAATTTGCTAAGTCTTTCTACATCTTTAATATTTTGTCGGAAAGATTTATGATGTTTAAATTCCGGAAATGGTGTAATATCTACTAATCTGAATTTGACAAATTCCAAAGGATATTTTCCAAACTCTTTTAACCGATCTACTAGAACAAATCCTATTTTGTGGGGTTCCAGTCCTTCATGTTTTTCTGAGAATGGATTATAGACGACAAGTTTTTTGCTCTTCGTACTCACCCAAGGTAGCTGGTTTGAATAAAGAGTTATTGAGTCTGAGGTACCTGTGTTCGAAAAGAGAGAAACCCCAATTGGGGGGTTGTCAAACAATGTAAACCATTTAAAAAACTCTGGGGAAAAAACAGTTTCGTCTATGTAACAGATTCCAAGTTCAAAATCAGTACTACCTTCACATTTAGCACCCGGCACAAGCATTAAAGGTCCAGCATCACCGTTCCTTCCTTTAACCTCTCTTTTTGCTATCCATTCAACACTTCTAACAAGCGTCACTCCAATTAACCCTTCATCGCTTACCTGATACTCATGGAGTCCCCGAGCCATGACTGCTGTTGTTTTTGTATCCGAAATTGCTACAAAGCCTTGAAATGGAAATTCTTTTATTATTCCTTCTTCCCTTGCGGCAAGGAGTACCTTTTTTAGCTTCAAGTCATCGTTAACATGCTCAATTTCTTCCTTCCTTCTACGCTCAACTATCTCAAACGGCATTTTTGCAAATACCTTAGCATCCTTGTTATACGTGTGGGTAGCGAAAATGAGTTTGTAATTCTTCCCTAAAAAAGTAGCTCTTAGTTGCCATTTAACAAAAGGTGATTCATCAAATACGACTCTTTCAAAGGTTCTTATCGAAATCCCTTTTGACCGTACAAGTCTTTCGATCAAGACAACCTTGTGATTATTTCCAGCTTTTTCAACACGAATTTGTTTCAAAGAAATATTAAAACTGGTATCTGTAGTGTAAGTAGAATACGCATCTCCATGCTCTCTTTGCAAAACTAGTATTCCGGTAACTATGTCATTGATTTTCAAGCTACCACCTTTGAGAAATTCAGCAGTGTAGTATTTATTTTTGAATACAAGTGAATTGTCATTAACAGATTTATCAAATTTGTCAATCTTATATAATCCTACCCCTTCTGATTTTAGCTTGTAGCACGTTTTCCCGTTCGAGTACCATATATCATAGTTGTAAGGTGAAAAAGATAGTGCATAAATACCCTTTTTAAGGCCGGATTTGCAAAGTATTTCTCCAATCTCCTCTCTGAGCATTTTCTTTGACTTAAAATACAATGTCTTATACTTCCTAGACATTGCAAAATGAACTTTGTCAATACCCACTCCACAAATATTGTCGTGTATAAGAGTTTTTAAATATTCCCTGTAAAGTGCTTCTGATCTTAAGAAATCTTTTGAATTAATATGCTCAAGAAACTCTAAATAGTTTATGAACTTGCCTACTACGTATGCCTGCCTCTTAAGATAAGTTCTTGTTGAAAGTGTACCAGGAAAAGTACAAGCATATTTTCCACTGAGTAATTCACCTTCTATAACAGGAATAGCAGATTGGTCTGATAAGTTTGAAAATGCTTTGTCAATCATTTTTCCTGGATTTGAAAGTACTAACTCTACTCCGATTCTGGATGGATCTTCTGGACTGAGGTCAAGATCATAGCCATCAAGAAGTGGTATTTCACCTGATCTGCTATATGGCTTTAACTTTTCTACTTCATGATTAAATCTCTCGATCGCTAAGTCAGGTGTGCGATTAAGACCGTATATATTTCTATACCCACCAAGAAGGAATATACATCTGAGTTGTGAGCCCTCACGAGATTTCCAGAGAAATTCAAGCGCCGGTTTTTCGAGATTTACTCCTCGCCAGAGAAAGATATCTCTTATATCAAAGATGTTAAGTATCTGGGGAAGCTGAGAAATAAATCCAAAATTGTCGACCGCCCAAGCAACATTGCATGAACTTTTAAATACTTCCTTATCATACATTCCAATCTCAAGGTTTTTTAAAATAGCTGGTTCAGACGACAACCGAAAATCGATTTGAGTATAGAAAGGACCAACCAGCAAGTTTCCTTTTTGGGTTAGCTCTTTCAGTTTTTCTTCAAAGTCTGGTATCTCTTTTATAACATCTTCCAAAATAAGTGTTTGCCCGTCGAGAACATAGACATAATGCTCATTTTGTTCAACTACATTGAACAAATTATTAAATAGTATTTTGAGCCACTTATTCGTAACTCTTGAAGGAGCGAACCACTCTCTGTCCCAATGAACGTGACAGATTGCATGATTCAAAGTTCAATCCTCTCCTCGGTTGAAGGGTCAAAAATATGGATAGCCCCTGTATCTATGTGTATCTCTATTTTTTCCCCTTCATGAACGGAAAGGTCGTTTGGAACTTTCACAACTATACTTTTGCCATTTTCTAAGGAGAGATGAAGTATGGTTTCAGACATCAATTTCTCAACAAAGTAGATACTTGTAATTACAGATGCAGATTTGCTTTTCTTTTCAATAAATATATCTTCAGGTCTTATTCCAATAATTACTGATTCTCTCTTTGGATCGGATTTAAGCGGAATCTTCAATCCGTATCCTTCTGCGAAAAAGCTGGTACCCTCGGAAATTACTTTCATGTTCAAAAAGTTCATCTGTGGAGAACCTACAAAACCTGCTACAAAAATACTCTTCGGCTTTTTATATATTTCTTCCGGAGTTCCAACCTGAATTATTTTACCCAAATTCATAACTGCTATTTTATCCCCCATAGTCATCGCTTCAGTTTGATCATGTGTCACGTATATTGTTGTAACCTTTACTTGTTCGTGAAGTTTCTTTAGTTCACTTCTCATTTTTACTCTTAAAAGAGCGTCTAAGTTAGATAGAGGTTCATCCATAAGTAACACATTTGGTTTATGCACAATTGCTCTCGCCACAGCTACTCTCTGTCTTTGACCACCGGAGATTTGAGAAGGCCATCTGTCTAACAATTCAGAAATGTGCAGTAATTCAGAAACCCACTTTACTCTTTCTTCTATTTCTTCCTTTGGAACCTTCTTTAACTTAAGAGGATATGCTATGTTATCTTTGACCTTCATATGTGGCCACACTGCATAACTCTGGAATACCATTGCGACATTTCTGTCTTTTGGTGAAATATTAGTTACGTCATCCTCATCGAAAAACACATGTCCGGAAGTGGGTTTTTCTAAACCAGAAATACACCTCATCAGGGTTGTCTTACCGCACCCAGAAGGTCCTAATAAAACAACAAAGCTACCATCTTCAATAACAAGGTCTATTCCACTAAGAGCTTTAACATTTCCGAAATGTTTACTGAGATTCTCTATTCTTACCTTCGCCAAAAGTATCACCCCATTACTATCTTTCTTTTACTGATATTATTTTTATTACTTGAGAGAGATTCCCCACATTGATATTAGATATTTCCTAATAATAAAAATAAAAATTAGTGCAGGAACTGCCATGATGGTTCCTGCTGCGAATTTAAAATAATCGGGAGAAGCCATAGCTGTATTCAAGATGTGTGCAGGAAGGGTTCTGTTCGTAATTGCAAGTATAGATGCTGCAAAAACCTCGTTCCAAGACATTATAAAAGCAAATATTGCTGATGCAACCAAACCCGGTAGAGCAAGCGGTAAGGTAATTCTCAAAAATGCACCAAATCGCGAAAGTCCAAAAACCATCCCAGCCTCCTCGTATTCAATAAAGACACCGGAAAATATACTTGAAGTAATAAGTACAACAAACGGTAGAACCATTGCTGCATGAGCTAATGCTACGCCGAGTATGGTATCAGCAAGATTTAATCGAAGATACATTGTAACCAACGGAACTGCTATAACAATGAGAGGTATTGACCTTGTAAATAACATGATAAGCTTTAGTAATTTTTTACCGCGAAAGACAAATCTGGTTAGTGCGTAACCAGCAGGGATACCCATCAAAAAAGCTATAGCTATGGATATTAATGCAACTTGAATACTAACGAACAGGGCTTTCCATCCACCAAGATTCACAAGAAGCTTATATATATGGTCAAATGTAATACTACTTGGAAAAATTCTGTCCATAACATAAAAATCAGAAGACGGCGTCAAGGATGCCAAAAATACGAGAGCAAGAGGCGTTAAGAACCAGAGCCCAATTCCAATAAATGCTATTGCATAAAAGACTTTATTCATAATTCAACACCCTCTTCAAGGTATTTTGAACGAATTGTGGCAATGTAAACCCAACCAACAACAAATGTTAGTAAAGCTATAATTAACGCGTAAACACTAGCTGCATTTCTGTTGTTCATGAAAACGTACCAATAGTAAGTTTCCCCGGCCAATACCGGTATATCTCTACCTGCCAATAGCCACACAACGCCAAAAATCTGGAAAGCAAATAGCGTTCTTATAAGCAGTGCTGAGACAATCGATGGCTTAAGCAATGGCAATGTGATTTTAGTAAACTTTTCCCATGAAGAAAACCCAAATACATCCGCAGCTTCTAAGTATTCTTTGTTTATCGACTGCAACCCGGCAAGAAGGATAATAAAGACTAAAGGAGTGGCTCGCCAAACTTCTGTCAAAACAATTACAAAAAATGCACGCGATTTAAACATGTAGCCAAAGAAATACATAGGCATCTCTATCCAGTTTAATTTCATTAACACTTTATTCAAATAACCGTTTGGTGCAAAGATCGAATAGCTTATCAAACCAGCTGTTATATCACTTAATGCTAGTGGAGCTGTGATTATATACAAAAGAATGTTATACCCTTTCCATTTTTTGTTCACTAAAAGCGCTAAAGCAATGGCTAATGCAAATTGTATTGGAATTATAATACCACCGAGAAGCAACGTGTTGAAAAAAGCGTTTCTAAAGTCTTTGGAAAGGAGAACTATTCTAATGTTCTCAAGCCACCCATTAGGGTTACTAAATGCCAGTTGAAAGATTCCTATAATAGGATATCCAATGAAAACAACAAGGTATGCAATAGTAGGAAGAATAAGCAACATAGGTGTTAAAGCTTCTGACTTTTTCATAACATTCACTCCCTGCCATTAAACACAGGTGGCAATGTGCCACCTGTGGTTGACTCAGATTGAATTAATGGAAATTGCAATTATTTAAGTTCAGAATCTGGTGATGGTAGTGGTGCTCCGACTTCTTTGAAAAGTCCAGTAAGTTTCGGCGCAAGCTCTTTTGTAACCTTAGTCGGATTTTCCTTGTTGAAAACAATCCTTGTAAATGCTTGACGGTAAGTCTCGTTAAACTCTCCACCTTTTGCTCCCAGACCCGGTATAAAGCAAACAATCGAATCGCGAGCCGCAGATTGTTTGGAGACACCTTCAGCAAGTATTTTTAAACCACCTGATGGTATTCGACCAACAGCTTCTTTTATAACCGGGAAGAATCCTACATTTTCAAGAATTGCAGTTTGTGCTTCAGGGCCTGTGAGAAAATCAATAATCTTTAGCGATTCAGTTGTATCGGCAGCCTTTGGTACTGCAAGTCCGACAAGAACAATTATGTAGCCTCTCCCCATTGGACCTCTTGGAACAGGAACAACAATGAAATCGTCTGGTCTTTCGACAATCGCTTGTTTAATTCTCGCAGTATGGTCCCAAGCAATCCAAACTTCTTCTCTCAGCAGTGGTTGATCCATGCTGTCCCACGTGGTGCACGCTGGATGTACGTATTTAAAAAGGTCTCTTAGATAATTCCACATAGTAACTGCTCTTATCGTATCAAATCTAACTACCTGTGCACCAGTGTAAGATGGATAGATATACCCGTGTAAAAATCTGTGCCAAAGACCTTTCGGACCTAGTGGAAATCCCAATCTTGGTTGTTTTGTTTTCTCTTGAATATTCTTTGCCCATTCGAGTAGTGCATCATACGTCCATTTTACGGTTGCGTTCATTACATCATTTCTCGATAGTCCATCTGGTAAATAATCGAAAGCTTTCTTGTTAACAGCCATTACATAAGTTGCTTGCAGCCAAGGAATAAAGATTTTTTGACTGCCTACGCGTGTATACTTATCAAAAGTCGAGATAAAAGTCTTGCCTGTGAAGTTAACTTGTGAAAGGTCAGTAAGCAAACCCTTGGAACCCATTGTATAAAGACCACTTTGGAGATCTGCAATAAGGTTTAAGACTATCTTTCCCGCCTTTTGCTCTGCTTCAAGTCTACTGAGCAGGTCCGTATACTCAAAATTTAGAAAATCTACCTCCACACCTGAAGACTTTGAAAAACTGCCAAGTAATCTTATCATGAACTCACGCTCTGCGGCCGGTGTCATCTGTGTAGAACCGAAGTTGACCTTCGCTAATACCAAAACTACCGCGAAAACTATAGCCATTAGTACAAACCATCTTTTCATGCATACCCCCCCTTTCTGTAGGTGAAAATTTTTTTCAAGTATATATTTTAAATTGAATATTTTCTACCTATGTAAGCATATTTTATCATAAATTTAATTCTATTGTCAATAGTTAATTCTGACTTATCTAAAAGATTTAAACAACGCTGCTGTATAATTTATTTTTGGATAATTTAAATTGTAAGAAAAGGAGCATTCAATATGAAATTGTTGCATTTGTCAGAAAAATTTGCTTATTTCATAGGTATAGACCCATCTTGGACGGGAAAGAATAAGTCTGCGGTTGTGATTTTGAAGAGGTCTGCGAAGCCAAAACAAGATGGTAAGTTGTTAGTCCATAACTTCCTTTATTCAAGTGATATCAATGAGATTATTGATTTTATATACCCGTTAAGAGGTTCTGCCATAATTGGAATAGATGCTCCACTTATTATTAGAAATAACAATGGACACAGAAGAAACGAATTGGAGTTTTTGAGGTGTTATCCTCTTCGTGTACCTTTGTATCCGGTTAATTTAAGTCGTTATAAGGTGTTTTTACCCGTTGAATTGTATAGATTATTAAATGAGATAGGGTTTAGTTTCGAGAATGGGAATATATATGAAGTGTATCCTCACGCTACTTTGGCAGCAAAGTTTTTTGGTCGATTGTTTAGTTATAAGCGTGGTAATAATGACGAGAGGTTGGCAAAGCTCTCTCTGATTCGTCAAAAGTTGACGAAATATGTTGAAATTTCAAGTGTTCATTTTAAGTATGTAAAAGAATTTGAAGATTATATCGATAGTGTGATTTGTGCATTAACAGTATATCTTACTTCAGTCGAGGATACTATGATTTTTGGAAATCCATCAGAAGGTATGTTACTGGCTCCGTATCCGGAGTCTTTCAATGCAAGATGAATTGGAGGGTTTTGGTTTGAAGGGAGCTTATGTCTTGGTTTTGACTTTGAGCAATACGGTTGAAGTGTGTACAAAGAAAAGATGTTGGATTTTAGAGTCTGGTACGTATGTGTATGTTGGTTCTGGCATGGTAAATTTGGAAAAGAGAATTCTTAGGCATTTTGCTTCTAAGAAGAAGTTGCATTGGCATATAGATTACTTAAGTCAATATGCAAAGCCACTGTTTGCATTTTTGATTCCTTCTGATAAGAGCCTTGAAGAAGAGATTTCACACATGTTTGCAAAGTATTTTAGATGTGTCGATGGTTTTGGGGCTTCCGATTTGGGAGTTTCGTCTAATCTTTACTTGATTGATGATTTTTCAAAGTTTTCAGATATTTTGGCAAGTTTCTAAGTAGTAAGTATTCGAAAATTCCTGTGCGGTATTACTTATACAGAAGGAAGGGATTCTATGAATAGCTTTGAAAACAATGTTTTGGTTGACAGCAGAAGAGTGCGTATTTTAAAAAGTTGTGAAGTATATAATAGAAATGGTCCGGTTGTTTATTGGATGCAAAGAGACCAAAGAGTTCATGATAATTGGGCACTTTTGTTTGCACAGTATTTATCCTTAGTGAATAAAACGGCGCTTGTTGTTGTTTTCAATATAGTTCCATCATTTCTCGGTGCTACGTTGCGACAGTACGATTTTATGTTAAAAGGGCTTTTTGAAACGAAATCAGCACTTGAAGAATTTAATATTCCATTAGTCTTTACCTTTGGAGTTCCGCACGATGAGGTGAGCAAGGTTGTTAAAACGGTTCATGCATCATATCTTGTGACTGATTTCAATCCATTACGCATAGCCAAAGAATGGAAAAGTAAATTAGTTAAATCCCTCGATATTCCAATTTACGAAGTTGATGCGCACAATGTCGTTCCAGCATTCTTTGTTTCGCAAAAGCAAGAGTACGGTGCTTATACTCTCAGACCTAAGATTCAAAGGTATTTAAAAGAGTTTCTTGTCGAATATCCTACTTTAAGGAAGATGAGTTCGGTAAATTTGGAGTATTATAATTTAAGTTTTTTTCAAAAAATCGAAGAAATAGAACCGAGGTTGCACGTCGATGTAACTGTAGAACCCGTTATGTGGCTTAAACCAGGTGAGAAATCAGCTTTTGACGTGCTTAATGATTTTTTAAATGGAAAATTGAAGTGGTATGCTGAATTGCGAAATGACCCATCACAGGATGCAGTATCGAATCTTTCACCATATCTTCACTTTGGTCAGATTTCAGCCCAACGTGTTGCTTTGGAAGTTATAAGGTGCGAACGGGTGTATCCTGAAAGCGTTTCGGCTTTTCTCGAGGAACTTATCGTTAGGCGCGAGCTTGCGGATAATTTTTGTTTTTACAATGAGAATTACGATTCGTTCGATGGCTTTCCAGATTGGGCTAAGAAAACTTTAGATGCTCATAGAATGGATAAGCGTGAGTATATATATTCTCTCGAAGAACTCGAAAAGGCAAAGACGCACGATGATTTATGGAACGCAGCTCAAAAAGAGATGGTGAGAAAAGGGAAAATGCACGGGTATTTGAGAATGTACTGGGCGAAGAAGATACTTGAGTGGACAAATTCTCCAGAAGAAGCGTTAAAATATGCTATATATTTAAATGATAAGTATGAACTCGACGGCAGAGATCCAAATGGATACACAGGTATCGCTTGGGCTATCGGGGGTGTTCACGATAGGCCTTGGAAAGAAAGAACCATCTTTGGGATGCTTAGGTATATGAGCTATGATGGATGCAAAAGGAAGTTCAACATCGAAAAGTATATACAATACATTGAAAACATCAGAGATGCTTAACTTATCAACTTCAAAAAGAAATTAACAAAAACCGGCACTAATAAAGAAACGATGAAACCATGTCCAAAGGAAACCAAAGCTGTCTCTCTGTCACTATACATTGCAATTATTCCAAGTAATGTATCCATCGATGTCGCACCAGCAACAGATATTGTTCCATAGCGCGAACGCTTTAGTGCAAAAGGAGAAATAACTATGGCTATGAGTTCTCTCAAAACATTTGCAAAGAACGAGATACTACCTATGTAAGCACTGTAACTACTTGAAATTAATATTGCTGAGAGACTGTACCAACCAAATCCTGAGGCTGCAAGGAGGGTTTCCAATTTTTTGAGAGGGATGAAAAATGAAAGTATAAACGCAAAAAGAAGAGTTCCCAAAGTTGTTGACAAGATTACAAGGATTATATCTTTAAAGAATCTTTTTTCTATTTTCTCTTTGCTCAAATCTAAACCAACGAGTGCAACAAGAAGATACAAGACTACTTCAACAGACCCAGCTGGAAGTTGAAAATGTGCTATTCTACCAATAAGTAATCCAAGTAAAACAGAACCAATTAGAAATAAGACCGCCATTTATTTTCCTCCCCCATCGTCGGAAATTTTCATCGCTTTTCATCACTTTTTGGTTTTGTATTTCCAAATGTCTTTTCAAGGAAAAAGCCAAAGACGAAACTTCCCAAACTTCCAGCAACTGCTATCAAAAGTCCGTAGAGAAGTATTGTATCGATTTTTCCGAAAAGTTCGTCGTTGCTTCCAATTTCTAAACCAAGTGAAAATAATAATAGCATGGTCAACACTAGGATAACCTTGTATTTTCCTATCCATTCAGTCTTTATAAATCTTCCCAAGAAAAAGCCACTAAAAAATACTATCAGCACCCACCATATCATCTTTGATTCACCTCAGTGTGCATCTTTTTTATAAAAATGGAGGCAAGGAGCCTCCTATTTTTTGTTTATTGTAAACTCGGAATTTTTGGATTTTTCACCCCATCAAATCAAATTATGGGTGCACTCTGTAAAGTGTTCTGGCAAATGGTATAGCTTCTCTTATGTGTTCTAAACCTGCTATCCAAGCTATCGTTCTTTCCACACCAAGTCCAAATCCACTGTGTGGTACTGAGCCGAATTTCCTCAAATCAAGATACCAGTCATATTTTTCAATCGGTAAGTTATGTTCTTTCAACCTTTCAACCATCAAATCGTAGTCGTGTATACGTTGAGAAGCACCAATTATCTCTCCGTATCCTTCCGGAGCAAGCAAGTCGTCACAAAGAACAACTTCCGGATTTTCTGGGTCAGGTTGCATGTAGAATGCTTTTGCCTGTCTTGGATAGTGGGTTACAAACAACGGACTGTCAAATTGTTTTGCCAAGACTGTTTCTTCATCTCCACCAAAGTCGTCTCCCCATTTAATATCAAATCCCTGTTTTTGAAGGAAATTAACTGCTTCTGTATAAGTCATCCTCGGAAATGGTTTTTGGACCTTTTCAAGTTTTGAAACATCTCTGCCAATTGCGACAAGGTCGTCGTATACATTGTTGAGAACGTATTGGACTATATAATAAACAAGGTCTTCTTGCAATCTGACGTTGTCTTCGTGTTCGTAGTATGCAACTTCTGCTTCGTTCATCCAAAATTCTATAAGGTGTCTTCTTGTTTTCGATTTTTCTGCTCTGAATGTGGGACCAAGGTTGAAGACTTTTCCAAGAGCCATACACGCTGCTTCAAGATAAAGTTGTCCTGTTTGCGTAAGGTAGACTTTTCCGTAATCGAAGTAGTCAACCTCAAAGAGATTTCCAGCCGTCTCACCAATAGCACCTGTAAATATCGGGGTATCGATCTGGACAAAATCTCTTTCCCAGTAGAATTTCCTGATTGCCTTTATTACCGCATCTCTTATTCTTAAAATGTGGAATTGCCTTTTTGCTCTTAACCAAAGGTGTCTGTGCTCCATGAGGTATTCTATGCTGTGGTCTGGTTTTTGAATTGGGAAATCTTCTTCTGGAATCTGGACTGGGATTACTTGTGTTGCAAGTAGTTCAACACCACTTGGTGCTCTGTCATCTTTTCTAACTTTACCTCTAACTATAAGCGATGATTCGAGTCTGAGTTTGTCAGCAGCCGCAAAATTTTCATCTCCAACAGTGCTCTTTTCAGCAACTACTTGAACAAAACCTGTACCGTCTCGTAGCTCTATGAATATTATCTTTCCACTTGACCTTTTTCTTCTTACCCAACCTTTCAATTCTACTTCCTGTTCAACATAGTTCTTTAAGTCTTTGATGTATATCCATTCCATCGCAAGAACCTCCTCGTATCATTTAAGATTGTTTACTGAATTAGATTATATCATATCTTTCCTTTTTTTTACAACTAAGCAACTTGAATAAATAAACTACGTGAAATATGATATAATTGTCTTTGGTAATTTTGGATAATTTCAGTTTTGGAGGTATGGGTGTTGAAGAGATTAACTATCACATTTTTTATACTTTTGGTAACATTAATCTTTTCATTTTCAACGCGAGAACTTTCTCAAAAGGAAATCGATGGAATCTTCAAAGAGTTGAATAGATTAAGAAGTACCCCATATGTATGGGGAGGGAGTACGGAGCTTGGCATTGATTGTAGTGGATTGATTCTACATTTATTGAGAACAGTTGGTCACAATCAGTTTATTTATAAAAATTCTCTTGTGTATGATATCACTGCAGACAATCTTTATAAATACAATGTAAAACAACTTAGAGAATTAAAAGAACTGAAAAAAGGAGATTTGATATTCTTCGATATGAATGAAGATACAGTCTATGACCATGTTGTAATTTTTGAATATATTGATAAATATGGAAATATATGGGTATGGGATGCTGCAGAAATGGTCGATGGTGTACATCAAAATAAAGTCGATAAACGTCCGTTGTCTTTATTGTCAGCAAGAAGATACGCTTTTGGTAGATTAATTGTTATCAGTCGTTAATTTGCGTAATTGGAGTGCTAAAACTTGATGATGTTGACAAGAATTTATAAGTTTTTTAAAACGGTTCTGGGTTTTGTGAAGCAGTTGTTTTATAATCTTCTTTTTGATAATGTGTTAAAAAATAGGAAGATTTCAAAACCTAAAACTCTAACTTTGGCAATCGTTCATTACGATGGTAAGAACCTCGAAGACGTTCTGAAGGAGTTTTTTTTAGAAATAACTTCTGCTAATGTAATCGTTGGAAAAAATTTTTCAAAAGAAGATGTAAGCGGTTTGAAAAGTTTGTTGAAAAAAGATATTGTTTTGCTCGATAACAACACTTTGATATACCATCATGGAAAGCATGCCCAGTTTATCAGTTCTTTCGATGTGCATAAGCTGAGAGCATTTGAAAAGCAAGGGGTGTCTTTTCTTGTTGTACCTGAAAAGAGAACAGGTTGGATGATTAGTCAGATGTTTCCTTTCTATTGTATAGTCCCCGGTGAACCTTTCCAAGAAACAATCATTACTGCTCCTATTCCTCTTACAAAAAATTCCGATGGATATTATTTTTCAAAGGTAACATACAGAAATCAGGTCACTATTATAGACCTCAACGTTGAGATTTTGAGTGATTTTAAATCACACTAATTTACAAAGTTTTTTACTCTCAAAATAGTCTAAAATGCGCCGTTTTAGTTGCTCGTATGAAAAAATTTTCACTATGC
>Ga0197142_1002242_pt1 | contig 17051 bp, 12 predicted proteins | sample GBS60_MetaG_FD_148614 | JGI IMG/M metagenome (GOLD analysis project Ga0197142, IMG submission 148614) | Sediment microbial communities from Great Boiling Springs, Gerlach, Nevada, United States - GBS 60_MetaG | ecosystem: Environmental > Aquatic > Thermal springs > Hot (42-90C) > Sediment...
CGGTTTGGGTGTGGATCCTGGGGTGTATGCGCCGAGTGGGGAGCGTTTTGTGGGGTATGTGGCGTTGCGTCGTGCGTTGGAGGCGGCGGTGGCGCGGGAGTTGGAGGCGCGTCGGCGGGCGGAGCAGGAGCGCGCCGAGGCGGAAGCAGCGCGTCGGCGGGCGGAGCAGCTCGCCCAGAAACTGCGCGAGTTAGGCATAGATCCCAACGAAGTGTAGCTCCAATACACAACGCGCAGATTAGCAGGGCAACGGGGGCATGGCGACTGCGGTTGAGGAATTGCTCCAGCAGATGGGACAAGAGGTACACTATAGGTGCGATGACAATCGGCGTCCCGAAGGAGATTAAGCCCGATGAGTACCGTGTGGCGATGACGCCGTCGGGCGTAGAGGTTCTGACTCAACACGGGCACACTGTGCTGATTGAGCGCGGTGCAGGCGACGGCACAGGTATTCCCGACTGCGAGTACGAAGCGGCGGGCGCGCTGGTAGTGGACGACCCAGCACAGGTGTGGCGCGAAGCTGAGATGATTGTGAAGGTCAAAGAGCCACTGCCTCAAGAGTACCCCTATGTCCGCCCGAACCAAGTGTTGTTCACCTTTTTCCACTTCGCAGCCAGTGAGGCGCTCACTCGAGCGATGGTGCAAAGTGGGGCGATATGTATTGCTTACGAGACGATTCAGACGCCTGACGGGGCGCACCCAATCCTGCTGCCGATGAGCGAGATTGCGGGGCGGATGTCGGTTCAGGTCGGCGCATGGTGCTTGGAGCGTCCGATGGGCGGGCGGGGGGTGCTACTGGCGGGCGCGCCGGGCGTGCTGCCTGGCACGGTGGTCGTTATCGGCGCGGGTGTGGTCGGCGCGAATGCTGCCCGCATCGCTGCAGGCTTCGGCGCACGCGTGCTAATCTTGGACATCAATGTCGCCCGCCTCCGTACGCTGGAAGAGACCTTGCCCGCAAATGTGGATACCCTCTATTCCAATCCTGCGAATCTGCGCGAAGCCACACGACAGGCAGACCTTATCGTCGGTGCCGTGTATGTCACCGGTGGACGCACGCCCATTCTCATACGGCGCGAAATGCTTGCCACACTCAAAACGGGCGCGGTGCTGGTCGATGTTTCCGTCGACCAAGGCGGGCTGGCGGAGACCATTCGCCCCACCACCCACCGTGAGCCGACCTATGTGGTGGACGGCGTGGTGCATTACGCAGTGAGCAATATGCCAGGTGCCGTCGCACGCACCTCCACCTATGCGCTGACCAACATTACTACTCCCTATATTCTACGCTTGGCAGAACATGGCTGGCAAGAGGCATGCCGACGAGATTCCGCGCTGCGCTTGGGGCTGAACATCGTTCAGGGCAAGGTAACGCTTCAACCGATTGCCCAACAGTTCGGCTACGAATATATTTCCCCCGAGAAGGTGTTGTAAAAGACGACAGGGCGCGGTCGTCGGCTGTTCCCAGACAGCCAGCATGCTTTCGCGTTTGGCGCTTTCAGGGGCAGCGTGTTCCATCGTGGCTACTCTGGGAGGGCTTTTCCCTTAGTCTCTGGTGCAAACGCCAGCACGAGAAAGCCCAGCAGGAACACACTCGAGAGTATCGTCGCTGCCCACTGGATGCTGTATGCAGCGGCAAGCAAACCGAAGGTGTAAGGTCCGACGATTGCAATGTAGCGGGCGACATTGTAGCAGAAGCCGACCCCTGTCGCACGCAGGCGTGTCGGGAACAGCTCGGGGAAGTAGACCGCATAGCCCGCGAACAAGGCGGTCGTGAAGAAGCCCAACAGCGGGTACATCAGCAGTGCGCGTTCAAATGAGGTCGTGAGGAAGAAGGTTGCGGGCACAACGACAAGGCATGCGGTAAAGGTCAGTGCGAAGGTCGGCTTGCGTCCGATGCGCTGCGCCAGTATCGCCCAGCTGAGCATCCCGAAAAACGCGCCTACCTGCTGCATCATCACAGCATAGGTCTTGCGTTCCTCCACCAGCGGGTTCAGTGCGGGGTCGTTCGTGGGGTTCATTGCCTGCTTGAGCAGTTCGGGCGACCAAGTGCCGATGCCCCAAAAACCAATCACGCCAACTGTCGCCAGTCCGACGCCGACCAGTGTGTGGTGGCGCCAGCGCGGGTCGCGGAACAGCTCCGCGAATGCGCCGAGCTTCTCGCCAATTGCACGCGCTTGCTGCCACCGTTCAGGTTCGCGCACGAACAACCGTATCACAAACACCAGCAGCGCAGGGAAAAAGCCGGCAGCGAACGCCCAGCGCCAACCGAGGTTCGGGTTTGCGCCCACCAGTAGATAAATTATCGCCGCCAGCAAGTTGCCGATTGCCGAACTGGCTTGCATGATGCCCAGCGCCGTGGGGCGCGCGTGTGCAGGAAAGGTCTCTGCCACCAGCGCCGCACCCGCTGCAAACTCGCCACCGATACCCAACCCCACCAAAAAGCGCAGAATCGCAAACTGCTCCAAAGTCTGTGCCAGCGCACTCAGCCCTGTGAAGCCTGCATACATCAGCACGGTAATCATCATCGTGCGCGTGCGCCCAAGCTTGTCGCCGACGATACCAAACAGAAACCCGCCTGTTGCCCAGCCCGCAATAAAAATCGTTTGCACAACCCCTGAGTAGCGCGCTACCTCCTCGCGCGTGGCCTCAGGACCCAGCAGCTCGGTAATCGCGGGCTGACGCGCTAACACATAGAGCCACTGATCCATCGTGTCAAACAGCCATCCCAGCGAAGCGACCACCAGTACCAGCCAGTGGTAGCCTGTCAGCCCGTCGTGCCAACGCTTGGGACGCGCCTCAGGGGCAACCGACATTACAACAGCCCCGCCTCCCGAAGCAACTTGGCGAAGTCGGGATATTTCTCGATTTCAGCACGAATACCCTGAAGTTGGCTCTTCGCCATCGCGCCGAACGGACTGTTGGCAATCATGCGCAACTGGTTTCGCATCGACTGCCGCATGCGGGGCGAGACAAACTGATTGAACGAACCGAACATCGTATCCTGCACGCTTATCTTCCAGCCTTCGTCAGTCTTCACCAGCACATAGGTAGGCTTGATGGTGGATACCTTGCCGTCTACAGCAACCTCCATCGTCACTCGCGCCCGCGCACGGTCGCCTTCCACTGTGACGGAGTCGATTTGCACCTTTTGGGTCTTCCCTAACGAGGTATCGAGATAGCCAGGGTAGATGGCGCGGATGGGGTCTGCGTTCGCTAAGTTTGGGTTCGCCGACGCTACCATCGAGAGCATCCCCACGATTCCGCCCGACTTGTCGACATACTGGTCAACTTTCTGCGTGTCGTTCGCTTGAGCAGCAGCGAAGAATTGGTTCAGTGCGTACTGGGGCGACTTCGTGTAGACCATGAAGTACCATCCGCCTGCGCCGATGCCCGCCAGTAGCACCAGTAGCGCGAGAATACCTGCAACTCGTCCCGATTCGCGTCGTCTCATAGAATTCACCTCGCGGGTGGGATTTCGACAGGGTGTGGACGATTCCTGCTATGAGGTACATCAACCTCTTGTCGCTGCACCCTGCGTATATTTTAGTCTGCGCAGTGTTCGCACGCCTGCTCACGACACTCGCTCGTCAGGTTGCTTACAACAGCCCCAGTAGCAAAATCCAGCGGCGCATGTCGCTCTTCCGTCAATCTGGGTGTGTGTTTCGCCATGCGTCAGGGCGTTCCTGCCGCTCACAACAGGTGCATTGGGTCGATGTCGATGCGCAGGCGGGCGCGTGCGTCGGGCGTGAGCGTCGCCAGCGCGGGAGCGAGCAGGTCGGCAGGCTCGGCGTCGGGCGCGCACTTGAGCAGCAAGTGGTATCGGTACTGCCCCTGCAGGCGTTCCAGCGGCGCGGGCGCGGGTCCCAAAACCTGCAGCAGTTGCCCCCCGATGTGGGGCGCGAGCGCGTCGGCGAGCTGCTGCAGCGGCTGCTCGGCGAGCGGTGGGGTTGCATGCTGGCTCTGTAGGCTTGCCAAGCGCACGAACGGCGGGTAGCCGACCTCGCGGCGCAACGCGAGTTCCTGCGTATAGAACGCCGCGTAGTCCTGCCGCAGGGCGCACTGAATCGCGGGGTGGTCGGGGTTGTAGGTCTGAATCAGGGCGCGCCCGCGCTGCTCGCGCCTGCCCGCGCGCCCAATCACCTGCGTCAGCAGTTGGAACACGCGCTCGCTGGCGCGAAAATCGGGCAGGTACAGCCCCGTGTCCGCGCTAATCACCCCGACCAGCGTCACGCGCGGGAAGTCCAGCCCGCGCGCCGCCATCTGCGTGCCAATCAGCACCTGCAGTGCGCCCGCGCGGAAGTCCGACAGAATCTGCAGGTACTGCCCCCGCCGCTGGAAGGCGTCGCGATCGAGCCGCGCGACGCGCACTTCGGGCAATAGTTCGCGCAGGGTCGCCTCCACGCGCTGCGCGCCGACACCGAAGGGGCGAATCTCCAAACCGCCACACTGCGGGCACACTGTTGGTGGATGCTCGCGATGCCCGCAGTGGTGGCACAGCAAAAACGGCGTCGCCCCGCGATGGTACACCAGCGACACCGAGCAGTTCGGGCACATCGGCGTGTAGCCGCACTCGCGACACAGGAGCATCGGCGCGAAGCCCCGTCGGTTCAGGAACAGAATCGCCTGATTGCCCGCCGCGAGCGTCTCGTGCAGCGCGTCCAGCAGTTCGGGGCTAATCGGCTGGAACGGTCTGCCGCGCAGGTCAATCAGGTGCGTTTCGGGCAGCGTCGCACCGCCAACCCGTTCGGGCAAGTCCAGTCGGCGCAGGGAGCCTCGCTCGGCGCGGTGGAAGGTCTCCAGCGCAGGTGTAGCGGAGCCGAGCAGCAATACGGCGTTCGCGTCGCGGGCGCGCGCCTCCGCCAGCGTGCGAGCGTGGTAGGTCGGCGCGGTGGACTGCTTGTAGGCGGTCTCGTGTTCCTCGTCGATGATGATTAGTCCGATGTTCGGCAGCGGGGCGAAGACGGCGGAGCGTGCGCCAATCACAATCGGCGCGTCGCCCTGCTTGATGCGCAGCCACTGGGCGTACCGTTCGGCGGGGCTGAGTTGGCTATGTAGGATGGCGATGCTCGCGCCGAAGCGTTCGCGGAACGCCTGCGTCAGTTGCGCGGTGAGCGCGATTTCGGGCGCGAGGAACAGCACGCCCCGCCCCGTGCGCAGGCACTCGGCGGCGGCGCGCAGGTAGACCTCCGTCTTGCCGCTGCCCGTGACGCCGTAGAGCAGGAACGGCTGAAACGCGCCGTGCTGGATGGCGTCGCGCAGTGCGTCTACGGCGCGCTGCTGCGCGGGTGTAAGCGTCGGCGGGGGCGCACTGGGCGGGATTGGCTCTGCGTCGGGGGCGACTTGGCGCGTCAGCCCGCGCGATTCCAGCGCACGCAGCGTTGTAAGGCTCGCGCCTGTCGCCTCCAGCAGGGCGCGACGAGGCAGCCTGCCATCGGGATGCTCCAGCAGGAGCAGCAGCAGGCGCGCTTGGGCAGGAGCGCGGGCGGCTTCCGTCGCAAAAAACGCCTCCAGCGCATCGGGAGACGCGCACAGTTCCACCCACGGCTCGGCGCGGGGTGGTGGGGGCGGCGGGGCAAGCTCGTATACCGTGCGCACGCAGCCCTTCTCGCGCAGTCCGCGCAGACCAGGCTGCCAAATCGCCGCCGCGAGTTCGCGCTTGAGCGTCGCAAGGCTCACACGCCCCCCATGCCGCTGAATCGCCTCGGCGGTCATTCGCTGTGCCTGCGACCGCAACGGCGGCACGGGCGCAACGAGTTCAATCACGGCGCGCAGCCGATAGCGCGTCGCTGTGGGCAGCACGGTCTGCGCCGCCTGCGCAGGCGAACACAGCAGCGTGCGCTCCATCAGGCGCATCAGCCGCAGCAACGGCTCATCCAGCAGCGGCTGCGCCAACACCGACTCGATGGGCTGCAGCGGATAGCCCAGCGCACTGGGGTCGTCCAGCGTGTAGACGCGCAGCACCAGCCCCAACGCGAGGCGGTTCTGCAGGGGAACCAGCACGCCTGCGCCAGGTGGGGGCGCGCTGGCAAACGAATCGGGCACAGCGTAGGTCAGCGTCTGGTATGCCAGCCCGCCGCCCGTGAGAAGCAAAACCTCCGCAACGGTCATTCGGAAGGGCTAACTCGCCGACGAAGCATCGCGCGGCAGTGCCTCTACAAACGCCTGCAGGGTCGGGGCATCCAAGGCAACATCCACCAGCGACTCCAGCACCTCCAGCGAGTCGATAGCATCGATAGCAGGGCGCACCTGATCTGCCGCCTCGCCGAACCGACGGCGTAGCACACGCATAACAGCGTCGCGCATTGCGGCGACACCCTGCTGGATACCCTGCTGGATACCCTGCTGGATGCCCTGCTCGATACCCTGCTCGATACCCTGCATCAACCCCTCACGGATAGCGCGTTTCTCGAAGCGAGAGACGAAGGTCGTGCCCCGCTCGCGCTTATACTCCTCGATAAGCTCGTCAAGCCGCTTCTCCAGAACCTCTGGCAGTATCATCACCCACTCCAGTAGACGCAGGATATGCGCCTGATGCTCTGGATTATACCTCCTGTCAATCATCAGCCGAATCAACTGCCAGCGCGCCTCAAGGCGGGCGGGCATATCGTTCTCGGTCTCGTGCGCCCGACGAAACGCCAGCAGCATCAGCGCCGCAGGATTGCGCTGACGCGCCTCTTGAAGCAACCACTCTTCGTCGAGGTCAAGCAGTTTGACAAGGTGGTACTCGAAATCCAATCGCGTGCCTGGCATCTCCCGTTGGTAGCGATTGGGGGGTCGCCAGTTTGGGTTCTTGTCGCCCAGAATCACGATGCTGATGACATCAAGGCGCGTCTCGATCCAGATGCGGGCGTTGTAGGTGTAGGTGTGTTCGGGCAGGTCGCCGCGAGGCTGGTTTTGCGCCTCCAGATGCGTCAGAAAAGGCTTCGGCGGACTACCTTTCTCCCACACCTTGACCAGTTTATCCGTGTAGAGGCGTCCCGTTTCGCTGCGGGGCGACAGCCGTCGCAACTCGTTATCCAGAAACACAGGGCGTCGCCGCCAGTCGATGCGTTCGTAGAGTTCGGGCAGCACTAACTTGAGAAACCAGCGGAAGAAGACCGTCAGGAACTCCTTCCATGGCGTGTCGTAATCCGCGCGCGGCGTTGCCGACTCCCTGCGTCGCACAGGGTATGGGATTCGCCGTCGGCGCGTGGCTTCCTACGATACTGCTCTGCCAATCAGTGCGCCTGTGCGATTGTCCACAAACACTTCCCAGCCCGGCTCAAGCAGCAGCGTCGAGTCGGGCTGCACAATCAACGCGGGCGCAGGGATAGGCGTATTCGGCTGCAGCGCAGCGCGCGGGATGACGGGAACCTGCATCGGCTCGCCGTGCAGGGTCAGTCGCATGGTGCTGGGTAGGTCGCCCAGCGTGGCGTCGGGCGGCTCCCAGCACGCGCCCGCAGGCTTGGGGTGCAGGGCGACTGCCCGCAGGCGCAGGGTCGCCAGTTCCACTGGGCGGTCAGGCATCGTGAAGCCGTAGCGCGCCGCATGCTGCTGCTCGAACGCCTCGCGGGCGTGCGCGGGGCGGTCGGGGTCAAACGGCACGGTAATCTCGTAGGATTGCCCTTCGTAGCGCAGGTCAGCAAAAGCGTGCAGTTCGTAGCCGTCGGCAGGAACGCCCATCGCCTCCATCGCTGCTTCGCACTCGGCGCGCAACTCCAGCAGCACAGCGTCCAGCCGCACGGCGCGTGTGTCGGGCAGGGGCGTCAGCACCGTGCGCCGCGCCTCATGCACGGCGTCCATCCACAGCAGCCCATACGCCGACAGCACGCCTGGATACGGCGGCGCAATCCACTGGCGCACGCCCAGCATCCGCGCCAGCGCACACAGGTGCAGCCCGCCCGCCCCGCCGAACGCCAGTAGCGTGCAGGTCTCTGGGCTAATCCCGCGTGCGGCGGAGACGCTGCGCAGCCCGCGCGCCATCTTCGCCTGCGCCTGCGCCACAATCGCATCGGCAGCCGCGTGCAGGCTCAAGCCCAGCGCGTGCGCCAGCGGCTCAATCGCGCGCGCCGCGCGGTCAGGGTCAACCGCCACGCGCCCGAAGCCGAACGCCTGCGGCAGCAAGTGCCCCAAAACGAGATGCGCGTCGGTCAGCGTCGGCGACTCGCCCGTGCCGTAGGCGGCGGGTCCAGGATCTGCGCCCGCGCTTTCGGGACCGACGCGCAGCCCACCTGCCGCGTCCAAACGCGCGATTGACCCGCCCCCCGCGCCAATCGTATGCACATCCAAGCGCGGCAGGCGCAACGGCATGCCCTCAATCTCGCCCAAGTTCGTGCGCAGCGGTTCGCGGTCAATCAGCGCCATGTCGGTGGAGGTGCCGCCGATGTCCAGCGTCAGCAGGCGGTGCGCTCCGACGCCGCGCCCGACCGCCCACGCGCCCATCACGCCCGCCGCAGGACCCGACAGAATCGTGCCCACAGGCAGCGCGCAGGCGCGCCCCGTGTCCATCAAGCCGCCCGCCGAGTGGCTAATCAGCGTCCGTATCGCGCCCAACCCGCGCGCCTCCTGTTCCAGCGACCGCAGATAGCGCGTCATCGGCGGCGTCAGGTAGGCGTTCAGGAAGGTGGTGCTGGCGCGCTCGTACTCGCGGAACTCAGGCGCGACCTCGCTGGAAAGCGACACGGCGAAGTGCGGCGTCAGCCTCTTGCGCAGCGCGCACTCGTGCGCGGGGTTCGCATAGGCAAACAGCAGGCACACCGCGACCGCCTCTACCCCCTCGCGCTTCCAGCGGCGTATCAGGCGTCCCAGCCCGTCGGTCTCCAGCGGGCGCAGCACCGTGCCGTCGTGCGCGAGGCGTTCAGGCACTTCGGCGCATAGGGCACGCTCGGCAAGGCACGGGCGCGGTTCGGGCTTGAGTGAGTAGAGTTGACGCCTATCCTGACGCGCCAGAAACAGCAGGTCGCGGAAGCCCTCCGTCGTGAGAAACGCCGTGCGCGCCCCCTTGCGCTCCAGTATCCGATTCGTGCCGACCGTCGTGCCGTGCAGCAGCGTGAAGCCGTGCGGAGGCGGGTCGGGCAGCAGATGGCGCAACCCGTCCAAGACTGCCTGCTCAGGCATGTGCGGCGTGGAAGGCAGTTTCAGCAGCCGCAGTCGCCCCTCCCGCCACAGCACAAAATCGGTGAAAGTGCCGCCCGTATCGACGCCAATAACGATGGGGTTCACCAAGTGTAGATTCTACCTGTTATGTGTCCCTCCAAAACTGGGTCGGCTCGCTACTGCGCGACACTTTGAACACGCCAAACACCTTGCGTCCAGGTTCAAGCAGTAACAGCGCACGGCTGATGTAGCGGAGTGGTTGGTGTGGCTATTAGGGTCGTTTGTTGTTTGCCTTCTCTTTTGTGGCGAGTAGGGAGATTCATGCACCAAAGCCCGATCGGTATAAAACCTACGCGATTGCGTTCCCCGTCTCAGCATCGAACAGGTGCAGGTACTCCAAGTGCAGGCGAATGGGCAGCGGCTCGCCCTCGCTGACCTTTACGCGCGCACTCAGTTGCGCAATCACCGTCGCGCCGTCAATCAGCAGATGCACATCGTTGCGGTCGCCGTGCGGCTCCACGACATCCACGACGGCGTGGATCGGCTCGGACAGAATCGCGTCGGGCGGCGCGGTGCGGTCGGTGTAGATATCCTGCGGGCGAATGCCCATCAGCACGGGCTTGCCCACCCACTGGGTAAGCGCACGCGCCTGCGCCTCCAGCACGGCAATCGTGTTCCCGCCAAGGCGTAGGGCGGGCTTGCCGTCGTGTTCAACCACCTGCGCCTGCAGTAGGTTCATCGGCGGTGTGCCGATAAAGGTCGCCACGAAGGTGTTCGCGGGGCGGAAGTAGACCTCTTCGGGCGTGCCGACTTGCTGCAGTAGCCCGTCTTTCATCACCGCGATGCGCGTGCCCAGCGTCATCGCCTCTTTCTGGTCGTGCGTCACATAAATCGTCGTCACGCCCAGCCGCTCTTGGAGCTTTTTGAGTTCGGCGCGGGTCTGGTCGCGCAGTTTGGCGTCCAAGTTCGACAGCGGTTCGTCCATCAGAAACACCTTCGGCTGGCGCACGATGGCTCGCGCAAGCGCGACACGCTGCCGCTGTCCGCCCGACAGCTCTTTGGGCAGGCGGTGCAGCAGGTTCTCGATTTCCAGCATCTGAGCGACTTGACGCACGCGGGCGTCGATGCGCTGTTTGATGGCGCGCGCCTCGCTGAGGTGCGTCAGCTGCCACAGCGCGCCCTTCAGCTCGCGCAGGCGCAGTCCGAAGGCGATGTTGTCGTACACGCGCATGTGCGGGTACAGCGCGTAGTTCTGGAACACCATCGCGATGTCGCGGTCGCGCGGCGAGACATCGTTCACGCACCGCTCGCCGATGTAGATCTCGCCCGCGGTGGGGTCTTCCAGCCCTGCCAGCATGCGCAGCGCAGTCGTCTTGCCGCAGCCCGACGGTCCCACCAGCACCATAAACTCGCCTGGCTGGATGTGCAGCGTCAGGTTGTCCACCGCCGTCACCGCGCCGAAGCGCTTGGTCACCTGCTCGAAGCGTACACTCTCTGCGGTCATTGCAGTCCCAGTTTTTTGCGCCAGTAGCGGGCGTAGCCCAGCGCGATGAGTTCGTAGCCTGCGCCGAGGTCGTAGCTGCTGGGGTCTGCCCCGTGCGCGTGCATCTCGGCGTCGCCGTACTCGCGAAGTCGCTGAATCAGCTCCGCGTCCGAGACGCCCTGTTCGACGAGGGCGCGGGTGAATCCTGCCCAGTCGAGCAGGCGCGCCTCCAGCTCGTCCAAGTGGCGGGCGACATCGTCGTACAGCCCGAAGTGGGTCAGCGCGAGTTGGCGAATCGGCAGCGTGCGCAGTTTCGCGAGGCTCGCCTGCCACGCTTCGATGTCCAGCTCAGGCGGCGGGGTCGGCGGGCGCACATAGGTCGTGCCTGGCATGCGCACGCCCGCGATGTCACCTGCGAACAGCACGCCTGTCGCCTCGTCGAGGTAGGCGTGGTGGTGGCGGGCGTGTCCAGGCGTGTCCACTGCCAGCAGGGTGCGCCCTGCGGCTTCGATGCGCTCGCCGTCACGCACGATGCGCAGCCGCGCTTCGGGTACGGGCACAACCTCGCCCCACAACCGCTCCATCATCTCGCCGTACAGGCGCGACGCGCTGGCAAGTAGGCGGCTGGGGTCTACCATGTGCGGCGCGCCGACGGGATGCACATACGCAACGGCGTTCGGCAGCCGCTGCAGCAGCCAGCCCAGCGCGCCCGCATGGTCTAAGTGGATGTGCGTCACGATAAGGTGTCGGATGCGCTCCAACGCAACACCACGCGCCTGCACCTCGCTAAGCAGCGTCTGTGCTGTGCTGGTCGGACCGACCTCCACCAGCGCAGCGTCCGCCCCATCGTCCAGCAAGTACGCCGCAATCGCCAGCGGATAGCCCAGAAACTGTAGGTCTATTCGCTCCACAGGAGGGTGTGTCATCGCCCGTCCGATTCTAAACAGCGGCTGAATTTCCTGCCGAAACTGGATACACTACGGGCAGGTTGCGGAACACGGATGTTCCCGCTGTAGTCTGATACAGTGCTTGTGGATTCGCCCCTACAAGTGGAACAATCGAGAGGAGGAGTGTGCTCGATGCGAAAATACATGGCAATTTTGATTATACTTGGGGCAGGCATGGTGGTTCATGCATCGTCGACAGTCGGTGTCCCACGCAATAGCTATTTGATTCGCCCTGTGGCAAGCGCGCGGGAGCTGGCAAACCAGATTCGCACGGAGCCTGTAGTGGCGCAGCGATACGCTCGCCACTTCAAGCGGAGCGCCTGGGAGTTTGCGGACTATGTGGAGAAGCACTTGCGCCTGACGCGCTTGGAGCGGGCGCAGACCTTCAATGTGTACTACGCGCCGCCTGATAATCGCTTACTGGTAGTGCGCCGCACGCTTCCAAAGGGCACACCCGTCTTTGCGGAAAAGCGTTCGGGCAAGCCTATACTGAAGGCGGACTGTGGCAATCCGCTAACGCCAGCGGTGCGGCTGCCCATCCAGAAGCCGACGCTTCCTGTGGAGTTTGCTAGCACTGCCACGCCGATGCCTGCGCTTGCTGAGATGGTCGATGCACCGCAAGTGCCCGACATCGAGTTGGTGGAGGTCGTCGACGCGCCGATAGAGGAAGTGGTAGCCGCCGATGTGCTGCCAACAGAGATGCTGGTGGAGACACTGCCTGAATCTGCGCCCGAACCCGAAGCACCGCCTGCGCTGCCGCCTGTTGCCTCAGCGCCAACACCTCAGCTGCCACCTGCGATACGGGGCGGACCGAACTGGCTGCCGTTCCTGCCACTTGTGGCACTGTTTGCACCGCCGAGCGGCGGGGGCAACCCCACACCCATTCCAGAACCTGCCAGCGCGCTGATTCTGATCACAGGGCTAGGTTTACTCTACCCGTTTTCACGCAGGGCGCTTAGACGCTCCCAGAACTCTAGCCAGTGCAGGGGCGACTCCAGCGCGTCTTCGGCGTAGCGCAGCCCTGCGCGCAGCAGCATCCGCGCCTCATCAGGGCGAGCCTCCAGTGGCTCGCCCTGCAACGATTTCCGTAAGCGGGCAACTGCCACGCGGCTGAGCCGTATGCCGTTATCGCGCGGGGCGCACCGCGCGCACCACAACTGCCCTCCCAAGAGGACGCACCCATCGCCGCCTGCTGCGCCGCACTGTGCGCACTGGCTCAAATCGGGTGCGTAGCCCAGCACCGCCAGCCACCGCCAGATTGCCTGCGCCGCAGCCGACTCTGGAACCTTCCCACACTCCAGCAACGCCAGGGCATCTGTCAACTCGGTGTAGACCTGTGGCTCGGGCTGCTCTTCAGGGAGCCACCGATCAAGTGTCTCCCCCAACGCGAGTGCAATCGTGAGCCGTTCAAGGTCTAAACGGACATTCACATAGCTGCGCACCAGTTGCGGTTGTACGAGTAATCGTTGCTTGCGTCCTTCGATCACCCGCGCTTTGATTCGGCTGAGCGGTTCGGTAAGCATGCCCATCTTGCTGTTGGGCTTGCGTCCGCTACGCACACGCAGCCGCAGTTTGCCGCAATCTGGGGTCATTAGGCTCACCCACTTGTCGTACTCGCCCGCGTACCAGCGACGCAACACAACACCTTCCACCTGAACTTCACGCGCCATCAACAACCAATTCTACCGCACGAGATACCACGGGACACCCCCAGCACAGGGTGTTGACCTACTGCGTGGGAACCCTTGCGTAATCGAGTGCAGTGAAACGGTCTCTTGCTGTTAGCAAGAGACCGATAGAGCTGTCTTGCGCTGACGGCAGCAGGTCTTACTGACCACGCTCAATAGCATGGAGAGCGAGCCAGCGCAGCGGGTCAGCGCGATTGTCGAACGGTTGGCAGGGTGTTCAAGGCGTCTTGCATCGCGTGCTGAGCGTGAGCGCGTGCCTGCTCAGTGCCGAACAGAGCGGTGTAGGTTGCCTTGTTGCGGGCATGGTCGGAGTCCGCAGGCTTATCCAGCTGTTCGGTAGGTGCAGTGTCGTCCAGGAGGATGTATCTCACCTGACCGACGCGCATACCATGCACACCTGAAGCCGTCGCAATCAGTTGGAGAACCTGTGCCACACAATCTGGAGGGCTAAGATGCGCTTGCTCTGCCAGCAACTCGAACGCTTTGGCGAACAGTGCATCACCCACAAGTAGCCGCGCCTGCCAGTCCATAACCAAAAGATGCCCGATGGGTACAATGAGACCTCCACTGTCATGAGGCTTTTTCTGTGCGCATTGTATTGCGAGGGGATGGAGGCAGCCAAAGGCGCGTTGGGTAGTGGCACTGCAACGGTTCTACCCGTTGGCGCTGCGCGGCTGATGGCAAGCGACGACGAGATCTACGACTGGTACACCTTCCTTCGTGGGCTAACGGGAATCGCACCTATTGTGCAACCCTCGCCAGAGATGGTCGCCTTGCTTGGCGAAGTGTGCGAGCGTGCGCTAACCCCACACGACTACTTCGGCAAGGTACGCCGCTCACCACGATTTCACAACGCACTGGCACACAGCTTCTGCCGCTGGAGCATGGACGGCTTGACCCCAGACCGCTTGGAGCAGGGTGCGCAAGTGGTGCTGGAGCAGTATGCCGCGCTTGCCGAACTGGACGACGACGCGCTCCGCGATGAGTGGTCGCATAAGACGCGCGAGTTGGCGCGTTTATGGCGCGACTGGCAAGCCACCCTTACTGAAGCAGGGCTGGTGGAGCCGATACGCGGCTGGCAGTTGCTGTTGGACGCGCTGCCTGACCACCACGCGCCACCGCTCCTGCTGGCAGGCTTCGTGGAGCTGAGCGTGATGGACCTTGCTGCGCTGCGAATCTTGGACGCCCGCACGCAGGTCGCGATGGTCGCCCTGCACGACGACGCGCACCCCGACGCCTACCGCCCTACCGAACGATTGATTCGTATGCTCCGCGCGGCAGGTATCTCGCTGGAGGAAGTTCCCCTGCCCGCGGCGACTGTCGCGTTGCCCCAGATGACGATTTTGGACACGCCGAACCCGCTGTACGAGGTGGAGACCGTTGCCCGCGAGATTTTGAAGTTGCAGCGGTCGGGTGTTGCCCTCGACGAGATTGCGCTGCTGGTGCGTCAGCCCGACGCGCTTGCCGAGACGCTGGCAGTCATCTTTGCCCGCTACGACATCCCGTTGCACGGTGAAGTGGGGCTGCCGTTGGAGCGCTCGTGGCGCGTCCGCTGGCTGATGGATGGCATCCGCCTGCTGATGGGCGTGGGCGTCGGCGCAGACTGGCTGCACTGGCTGGAGCATCCCGCGCATCGGCTGGACTACGCCACGCTGCGCTCGCTGCACGCGCTTAGGCGTCACCAGCCTGCCCGCTCGTGGTTGGATGCCGCGCTGACGCGCGCGGCAGACCCCAACCTGCACCGCTTGCTCCAGCAGTTGCACGAGATGCGGCAAGGGCTGCCCGCCAACTTGCCCCAAGTGGCGCGACGACTCATCGCGCTGCTGGGCACGCCCACGCAAGAGAGTGACCTCACCGAGTGGCTGCAACTCATCGACGCGTACGCACGCCAATGGCGACGGCTGAGCCTTGCGGACGCCGTCAACCTGCTGGAGCGCGTGGTGCGTGGGGCGCGCTACACCCATCGGCTGGGCAACTCGGGTGTGCGCCTCCTGCCGATGGAGCATGCCGACTTGGTGGGCGCGCAGGTCGCATTCGCTCTGCAGGTGTTGGAAGGCGTGCTGCCGCGCCGCTGCCCCGATGACCCGTTTTTGCGCGAGGCAGAGCGCAACGCGCTCAACGCCGCGCTGGGCGCACAAGGGGTATACCTGCCCACTCGCGCCGACGCGCAAGCCGCCGAGCCGATGCTGTTTCAGCGCGTACTGCACACCGCGCGTGAGCAGCTCTACTTCAGCTACCCACGCACGCAAGGCGGCGATAGCGACGCGCTGCCCTCGTTTTACTTGGAGACGCTCAAGGCACGATACCGCAACGCTGTTCACACGCGCTTCTATCGGCTCGAAGATATCACACCCGCGCCCGACGACGCCCTGCACGCCTACGACCAGTTGCTCTGCGAGCCGACAGCGTATACCGAGCCGCCGCCGATTCTGCGCCATCCCGACCACCGTGCCCGCCTCGCTGACCTTAGTCGCCCCTTCAGCGTCACAGAGCTGGAGACCCTGCTGCGCTGCCCGTTCGAGCATTTCGCGCGTTATGGGCTGCGGTTGCGCCCGCTGGTGCGCGAGTTGAGCCTGCGCGAGGTGGGCAGCCTCACGCATGCGACGCTATGCCGCACCGTGCGCCAACGCCCACGCAGCCACGACCCACACGAGTGGGTGCAATGGCTCGTGGAGCATCTGCAGGAACTGTTAGCCGAGCGTGCGCCCGACCTGCCCGACTGGCAGATAGCGGTGTTGCGTGCGCTGGCGCAGCGACTGGCGCGACGATTCGGCTGGCGCGAGCCACGCTACCTGGAGCAGTTCGGACTGGAGCCACACGCCTGCGAATGGGCGTTCGGCAGCGCAGTGGACGACGAGGACGAACGCACGCTCGCCGAACCGCTGCACAACCAGCAACAGCCTCGCCGTGTGGTCTACACCCTCGCTAACGGGCAGGCGATTGCCTTGTGCGGCGTGATTGACCGCATCGATCTTAGCCCGCAACGCGATATCGCGCTCGTGCTGGACTACAAGCTGGGCAGCGCACCCTCCAGTACAGACTTTCGGGAAGGACGGATAGTGCAAGGCTTACTGTATGTGCATGCCGTGCGCAGCTTCCTGCCGAATGCGCAAGTCGTGCTGGCGTATGACCGTCTCAAGGCGGGCAAGCGGGTGCGCTTCGTGCCCAACACCACGCAACTCGTACAGCGGTTCAGTAGAGGCGATTGGGAAGACAACGGGTGCATGGTTCTGCTTTCACCGAGTCAGTGGCAACAAGCGGAGAATCGTTTACGCCAAATGCTTACGCAGGCGATTGAGGGGCTACGCCGCGCGCAGATTACCCCAACACCAGGCGACCACTGCCGTCGTTGCGCCTTTGCCGACCTGTGTCGCACCGAGCAGCGGTGAGGATAACTTCAGCGCAGCGTGAGGATTTCCACCGTGCGTTCGGGCAGCGTGATCACGGCGCAGGTGGGGTTGTCCGTCAGCCAGCCGCACACCTCGCCAGGGTTCAGCACGAGGCACGCGCCGACCGTGCGCAACTCCTGCTGGTGCGTGTGCCCGTAGATCACGAGGTCGTACAGCCCGCTGCGGGCGAACGCCTCCACAGGCTCTGGCTCATGCACCATCGCGATACGGCAGCCTTCCAACTCCAGAAACAGCGGCTGCACCTGCACCTGCCCGATTTCGCTGAGCCGCCGCGTAAGCCCGACGCGCTCGCCGTCGTTGTTGCCGAAAATCCCCAGCACTCGACACGGCAGCCGCTGCAGTTCGTTCACCACGAACGGCGCGACATAGTCGCCCGCGTGCAGCGCCAGCTCCACCTGCAGGTCGCAGAGCGCGTCCACCGCGCGGCGCAGATAGCCCAGATGGTCAT
>Ga0197142_1002243_pt1 | contig 17046 bp, 10 predicted proteins | sample GBS60_MetaG_FD_148614 | JGI IMG/M metagenome (GOLD analysis project Ga0197142, IMG submission 148614) | Sediment microbial communities from Great Boiling Springs, Gerlach, Nevada, United States - GBS 60_MetaG | ecosystem: Environmental > Aquatic > Thermal springs > Hot (42-90C) > Sediment...
TTGCAGGACCAGCGCATTTACCTGGCGGGCGTGCGTGGCGCCTGGAGCGAGCAACTGGCGGCCTCGCGCCAGTTTTCCACGGGTTTCACGCCAAATCGCGATTTCCGCAACCTTTCGCTTGCTTCCCTGACCCGACGGGAAGGCTCGCGCGGCGGCACCGCCATCACTTTGGCCCACAATGATCGGCCCTTCGGCGCCGAACGCTTCTATGGACCCTTCCCCTCGTGGGAACGGACGCGGACCTGGTACGGCGCCGTGCACCAGCGCCTGGCTAACACAAACCTGGCCGCAGCCTGGCGCCGTCACAGCGATCTGTTCGTTCTTTATCGCGACCGTCCTGAGATTTACACCAACAGGCACCGGTCCGAAACCTGGCAGGCCTGGCTGCGCCGCCGCAATTCCCTGGCCGCAGCCAGTACGCTTCACTACGGCGTCGAGTATCATCGTGACGGCATTCGCAGCACGAATCTCGGACAGCACTCGCGAAGCCGCGGCGCCGCGTACGTAGCCTGGGATGCCCGCGCGCTGCGGCGCTTCTCACTCACCCTCGGAGCCCGGCAGGAGACCTACCGCACGGGCGCATCGCCCTTCGCGCCCAGTTCCAGCGGCGGTGTCTGGATCCATCGGCGCCTCAAACTGCGCGGTGCTGTCGCACGGGCTTTTCGTTTGCCCAGCTTCACTGACCTCTATTACCGGGATCCGGCAACGCGGGGCTCGCCCGATCTCCGTCCGGAATCCGCGTGGAGCTTCGAGTCCGGGCTGGACATTTACGGCGAACGTCTCCAATTCGGGTTCACCGTTTTCGAGCGTCGCGAACGGGACGGCATAGACTATGTGCGTCGCCCGGGTGAAACCATCTGGCAAGCGGCGAATCTCCATCGCCTTCGCATGCGAGGATGCGAGATGGATTTGCGCGCCGACCTGATGCGCGGGCACCGGCTCGAACTGGCATGGACTGCCCTGTCGGGCTGGCGCAAGGCGCTCGGCGATCTCCAGTCGCGTTACGTATTCAACTATCCCTCGCAGGCCGCGGTGGCGAGCTGGCGTACGGCCCTCGCCCGGAGACTGGCAGCGCGTCTGCGAGTGGGCGGCTACAAGCGGACAGGACGCGACCCTTACCTGGTAGTGGACGGCGCGCTCGCATGCGAGCAGGGACGGTTGCGTCCTTTTTTGGCGCTTCAAAACGTCACCGATACGACTTACGAGGAGATCGCGGGCGTGCCCATGCCCGGACGCAGCGTTCTGGTGGGGCTCGAAATTCTGCTCGGCAGGCGATAGCCAAACCCAGCCTCTGTGTTTTCCGTGGACGCCCGCCAGGCGCCGCCCGGGCGCGGTTGACAACCGCCTTTCAATCGGCCTAAGATTTGGGAAGTATTGATCCATCAGCGGCTTGTCTGTCAGGGCTACGGTTGGCCAAGCGGGTCGGCTTCCGAACAGGGCGCTCAACCTCGTGCTAAGCTGAACTGGCTTGGACTGCCGCCCCCTGGCAACGTCAGCCCCGACGGCCAGGCCGCAGGCTTCCGGCGGAGAATTGGCGATGGCCCGCGAGCAGGATGATGTACGTCCCCAGCCGCAAACACAGCCCGTCCCTGAAGAGGACTACGAGGAGCTGCTGGAGGACTATGGCCACTTCGCCCCGCCGGCCCAGGGCGAGATTTTCGAAGCGCGCGTCCTGAAGGTCACCGACAAGGAAGTCATTGTAGACTTCGGCTATAAGACCGAAGGCCTCGTCCCCATCGAGCAATTCATCCAACCCGACGGCCACGTCGCAGTCCAGCCGGGCGACGTGGTAGACGTCATGGCCGATCGCGGCATCGAGGTGGATGGGTACGTCCTTCTCTCGCACGAGAAGGCGGTCCGCGTCCGGGCCTGGGAAAACCTCGAAAAAGCCTACCGCGAGCATCTGCTGGTCTCCGCCCTGGTGTTGGGGCGCACCAAAGGCGGCCTCACCGTGGACGTGGGCGTGAAAGCCTTCATGCCCGCATCCCAGATTGACGTCCGGCCCGTGCACAACCTGGAGGCTCTCATCGGCCAGTACGTGCCCGTGCGCATCCTCAAACTGAACCGGCGCCGGGGCAACGTGGTCGTCTCGCGCAAGCTGGCCATCGAGGAAGAGGCCAACGCGCGCAAGGCCGCCATCCTGGAAGCCCTGGAAGAAGGGGCGGTGGTCACCGGCGTCGTCAAGAGCCTGACCGACTACGGCGCCTTCGTAGACCTGGGGGGCCTGGACGGCTTGCTGCACGTCAGCGACATGTCCTATGGCCGCGTCAATCATCCTTCCGAGCTGCTGCACGTGGGGGACGAAATTACGGTCAAGGTCCTCAAGGTGGACCGCGACAAAGAGCGCATCTCGTTGGGTCTCAAGCAACTGCTGCCCGATCCCTGGGACACCGCGGCCGAGCGTTATCCGGTGGGTTCGCGCGTGCTGGGCCGCGTGGTCAGCATCACCGACTACGGCGCCTTTGTCGAGCTGGAACCCGGCATCGAGGGCCTCATCCACATCACCGAAATGACATGGTCGCGCCGCCTCAAGCATCCGTCCAAGGTGGTCAAGGTGGGCGACCAGGTCCAGGCCGTGGTGCTCTCCGTGCAGCCCGTCGAGCGACGCATCTCGCTGGGCATCAAGCAACTGGAGCCCGATCCCTGGACCACGATCGAACAGCGTTACAGCGTGGGTTCCATTGTGGAAGGCCGCGTGCGCAAGCTGACCGACTTCGGCGCCTTCGTCGAGATCGAGGAGGGCATTGACGGTCTCGTCCACATCTCGGATCTCACCTGGAGCAAGCGCATCAAGCACCCCTCCGAGGTGCTCAAGAAAGGACAGATCGTGCAGGCCGTGGTGCTCCACATTGACGGGGCCCACCGCAGGCTCTCCCTCGGCGTCAAACAGTTGCAACCCGACGCCTGGGAAACCTTCTTCCGTTCCCACCAGGTGGGTGACGTCGTGCGCGGGCGCGTCACCCGCGCCGCCACGTTCGGCGTCTTCGTGGAATTGGCCGAGGGCGTCGAGGGGCTGTGCCACAACTCCGAAATCCCGGGCGCCGGCCAGCGACCCAAGGGCGAGCCGCCGCTGGAAATCGGCAAGGAATTCGAATTCAAAATCATCCGTCTCAGCGAAGCCGAGAAGCGCATCGGTTTGAGCATCCGCGCGCTCACCGCGGACGAGGAGCGCAGCCGCTTGATCGAATACCAGCGCCAGGCGGCCAGCGCCACAATGACCATCGAGGAGGTCATGAATCTGAAGACCCAGGGCGAGGCGCGCTGAACCGCCACTGGGCCCGGGGACTGCGGGACTCCGCAGCAGCGATACCCAGACACGGAAAGGACGGCGTAACGATGACCAAGGCGGAACTGATCGAGGAAGTCTCGCGGGTCGTGGAAATGAGCCGCAAGGATTCGGAAGTCATCATCGAAACCATTTTCGACAGTATTGTGCGAGCCTTGCGCTCCGGCGACAAGATCGAAATCCGGGGCTTCGGCAGCTTCCGCACGCGCCAGCGCAAGGCGCGCATCGGGCGCAACCCCAAGACCGGCGCGCGCGTCGAAGTGCCCGCCAAGCGGATTCCTTACTTCAAGCCGAGCAAGGAACTCAAGGACCTGGTCAACGGCGCCGGGCGGCCGGTCGAACCGGCGCCGCCGGCCCTGGAGCAGCCGCCCGGTTCTTGAGGGTCCTCCGGGAATGCTCGCCTGTCTCCCCCGGCGGTGAGTTCATGGACCGGCTATGGAGCCCCTGGCGTTACCAGTACGTCAGCCGTGAGGCGCCCGCCGAGTGCATTTTTTGCCTCAAAGCGGCCGAGCAGCGCGACCCGGACAATTTTGTGCTCGCTCGCGCCCGGCTCAACTACATCCTGCTCAACCTCTACCCTTACACCACCGGCCACCTCATGATCGCTCCCTACCGGCACGTAGCCACGCTTTCGGAGGCGGACCAGGAAACCCTGGAAGAAATGATTCGACTTGCACGTCTCTGCGAAGCGGTCCTGCACAGCGTCTATAAGCCGAAGGGATTCAATATCGGCATGAACATCGGCGAATGCGCCGGCGCGGGGGTGGCCGGGCATATCCACTTGCACGTGCTGCCGCGCTGGCCCGCCGATTCCAATTTCCTCACCACCATCGGCGAAACCCGCGTCCTGCCGGAAGACCTACCCACGACTTATCGCCGCCTCCTTCAATCGTTCCGCGAGCAGGCCGCGGGCAAGACCGATCAACTTCGCTTTCCGCCGCCGGATTCAAGCTAACCGACCGCGGCTCCGCGCCGCGCGACAGCGGCCTCGATCTCTTCGATCACCAGACGCAAAGACGGGTACTGAAACACGGGAATCACGGCGTAGCGACTGGCGACCGGCAAAAGCGCCGTTCGCGTCCCTATCTGGATCGTCTTCTCCAGCCGCACGGAGGCAACCCGGTGCGCTTCCTCACGAACCTCGTCGAGCGAGCAGGAACGCTCCATCAGCACCAGCAGGCTTGAGGGACCCCAGCGATAAACCCGATCCGAGGACAGCAATCCCTCCGCCAGATGGTGGCGAAAGAATTGCAACAGTTGCTCGCCGACTTGCGCGCCGAAGCGCCCGCTCACCAGCTCGACGCGCTCGACCACGAAAACTGCGGCATAGACGTGCGCCCGTTCCTCCAAAGCCCTGGCCAGCGCTTCTTCGGCCTCGGCTCGACCCAGGCCCCCGGGAGCGGCGGCAGGCTTGGGGGCGGACGACGGGATCTGCCGTTGCTGGGCCCGCTTGATCTCGGTGCGCAACTCGGTGACCGTCCTGGCCATTTCCTCGCGCTGCCGTCGGGCCTCCTCCCGCACCGAAACCAGGCACTCGGCGAGCCTGGCCTTCAGGCTGCGGATATCCTCCAGCATCGAGGCACGCTCCAATTGCTTCTCGATGTTGTGCAGCCGGGTCACGGTCCTCTCAGAGGCGGCGGAAATCGCGGCTACGGTCTCGGTCAACATGGCCAGCATGCCTTGCAGCTCCGCGCTCTGCATGCGGACGTAGCGCGTGGTGCGCTGGTTGTAGTCCTCCAGAGTCTTGGCCGCGGCGCCCGCCACCACGAGGACCTGGCTGGGGACGAAGTCCTTCTCCAGTTCCGCTTCCAGACGGGCAATATCCTTCTGAAACTTCTCGTGTTCCGAAGGATCCCCGACCACGGTATGCAGGCGAACGGCCTCCAGCAACAGTCGTGCCATGCGTCGCGCGGATTCCGCCAGCTCGTAGTCCGCCCCGCTCAGATAGCGCTTCAGGCTGATGAACATGCGCGGGTCGCCTTCGGACCCTCTATACAGATCGGCCGGGCGCCCGCCGGACTATAACCGGCCCGGGCGAGCCTCAATCCACCAGCCCGGCGCGCACCGCGAAGCGCACCAGCTTGTTGAGCTTTTGTTCTCCGCAGCCAGGTGCACGATTTCGCGCTCGCGGCTGGTCACCAAACCCAGCGCATCGGTCAGGCGCCGCCGGACCTTGTTAAGAACGGCCTCGGACACCGCGAGACTCAGGCAGCGTCCCCCTGCCGCCACGGCACATACGGCAGTCTGAAGCACCCGGTCAACCGCGTCCTCGAGCAGGCGCCCGGCGTTCATCCCCCAAAGGACGGGGCGCTTCCTTCTTTCAGTCCGTCGGGCCGCGCAACGGTCCCCAATCGGCAGCTATCGCCTTGCCGCGGGCCATGATCCGCGCCATTTCCTCAGCGTTGAGCGGTTGAAACTCCCTCGCAGCAGCCAGGGCCTGCCGGAGCTCCTGATTGTTGCGGATCCCGATCACCGCCACCGCAACTTGGGGAACGCTCCAGACGTAGCGCAGCGTGTCGCGGTAGTCTTCCGGCGACGCCAGCCGCGGTTGCGGCCCGCGGACCGGGCCTCCGAGCACCTTCATCGCCGCCACTGCGATTCCCCTTTTGGCCGCTTCCGGCAACACCCGCTCTTCGAAGTTGTAGATGTGCCGCTCGACGAAATTGATCGTGCACATGAACAGCTCGATCGCCCCGGTGGCGAAAACCGGCAGGACCCGGCCGGGCCGCAGGTGAGCGGTGCAGCCGATGTGGCGGGTCATGCCCTTTTTCTTGGCCTCGAGCAGTCCACCCAGCACGCCGTCGTCGGAGAGAGCGGCCTGCAAGTCAGGGAAGCGATCGTCTCGGGCGATGTTGTGGATGTGGACGCAGTCCACGGAATCGGTGCGCAGGCGTCGCAGGCTTTCTTCCAGATCGCGCAAAGCGCCCTCGCGCGTGGCCGAGCGTGTTTTGGTGACGAGGAAAACCTTGTCACGCTTGCCCGCCAGCGCCCGCCCCAGTTTGTCCTCCGAGTCCCCGTAGCCTCTGGCCGTATCTATGTAGTTCAAGCCGTTGTCCAGGGCTTCGCCGATCAGGCGGTCCACAGCCGATTGCTCCAGGGGCTGGTCGGCGATGCGCTGCGCTCCCAGGCCGAGGATCGAAGCCGCGAACCCGATCTTGCCCAGCGGCCGAACAGGCAAGCCGTTGCCGGCCCACCCGGACCCGGCGGCGAAGGCGCCGCCGGTCATCAAGTGCGAGAATTCACGACGGGTGTACTCACGGTGCATGGTCGCTCCCTCCGAGGATTGACACCATGATAGCCGTTGGGCAAGCGGCGGCGCTGCCCTCAGTCGGCCAAGAAGCGCACGCAGGCCAGAAACGCCGCCCGCCAGGTGCGCAGCCGTTCAGCCAGATAGGCGCGCGTCACCCCGCCTTCCAGGTCCACGTCCATGTCCATGTTGATGTCGCCGTCCTCATCGAGGTAGACCTTGAGGAAGCGCTTGCGGCGATTCCACTCGTTGACTTTCTCGATGGGCACCTGTTCGCGAAAGGCGGCGCGAAATTGCAGGCTCATGGCGCGGCCATCCTCCACGCCGTAGAAGAACAGCAGGCAGTTATAGCCTTCCACGCGAAAGCGGATCATGGGATCGCCGTGCGCATCCTGATCCAGCTCCGGTGCATAGCCCTCCTCGCGCACGATCTGAGCCATTTCCTCGCCGCTGATCGTGGTAAAGACGCCGGCCGGCGAGCTCTTCGAGCCGAACAGCCCCATGCCACCCTCCTTCTCGCTTAGGCTAAGTTTCGTCTCGCCGGCGCGTGGCGCGCTGCGGGCTCGTCACAAGCGCCAGGACGGGATTCGAAACGGCTTTATTGTAGCGCAAAGGCAAGTCTCGGGATCGCCGGTGGGCGCCCGCGCGTCCGGTTTGAGCTTGACATTGCTGTCCCGGGGTTCTATTCTAAATTCGGATCCGGATGACCGCCGCTGATGCATCCGCAAGCCGCGGCCGCATCGGATCTGCGGGGTTTGGGCCCCGGAAGCAGATCAAGGGGTTGAAACAATGCCACACCGATATGTTTGCCTGACGCTGGTCGTCCTTGTGGTCGCCTTCGGGTGCCTGGCGCAGGACCCGCGCGGCGCCATTACCGGGCGCGTGGTGGATCCCCAGGGCGCCGTGATTCCGAACGCGACCGTCATCGTCACCAACACCGAGACCAACGTTTCCAGCCGCACGGTGACCAACGAGACAGGGTACTTCGAGGTGAGCCTGTTGAACCCGGGCAATTACTCGGTCGCGGCCGAAGCGCCGGGTTTCAAACGCACCGTGCAGACCGGCCTCGTCCTGCAAGTGGCCGGGCGGCTGAATCTGACTTTGCAGTTGCAAGTGGGCCAGATCGCCGAGACCGTCGAGGTCGTGGCCCAAGCGCCGCTGCTCGACACGACTACGGCTTCGGGCGGGCGGGTCATTGACACCCGGCAGATCCAGGACCTGCCCTTTTCGGATATGAACCCGTTCGCCATGGCCACCCTGGCCCCCGGCATGCACTGGACGGGCCAGCCCGAGTACCGGCGCCCGTTCGACAACGCGGGCACCTCCTCGTTCAACACGATGGGCGGCGTGGGATCGAACGAGTACAGCATTGACGGCATGCCGGTCACCGGCACCAACCGCCGCGTCGGATTCGTTCCATCCTCAGAAGCAGTGGAAGAGTTCAAGCTCGAGACGCTGGCGATTGACGCCTCTTACGGTTACACCTCCGGGGCCGTGATCAACGTCGCCACCAAGTCCGGCACCAACACCTATCACGGCTCGCTGTTCGACCAGCACTGGCAACAGCGCTGGAACGCCACGCCGCACTTTACCCGACTGCTCTGGGAGCGCGACGTGCGCGAGGGCAAGAAAAAACCGAGCGATCCCAAGCAAGCATCGGGTCGCTCGAATAACTTCGGATTTGACCTGGGCGGCCCCTTCCGTATCCCGAAAGTTTACAACGGGCGCGACAAGTTCTTCTTCTACTTCCAGTACAACGGCATTTACCAGAAGAAGGCCGAAACCACCGGTTCGATCAACCGCACCGTACCCAAAATGGCCTGGCGGCAGGGCGATTTCTCCGACCTGCTGGCGATTGACGCTGTCAAGTACACGGTGTATGATCCCCGCTCAGCCCGTGAGGTGGGCGGCCGCGTCGTGCGCACTCCCTTCCCGGGCAACAAGGGCGTGCCCATCCTGAACCCGGTCTACAAATTCTACGAGCCGCTGTATCCCAAACCGAACGACGTCCCCGGTCTGGTCTCGCCCGAGGGCATCAACAACTACTACGCGGTGAACATGCCCAAGGACGAGCGCTTCAACTCGATCGTCAACCGCTGGGACTACAACATCAGCGAGCGCCAGCGCCTCTTCGCCCGCTGGTACTGGAATCACCGGTTAGCCGACGAGTACGACTGGACGTATGAAACCAGGCGCGGCCTCCACACGAACGGTTTGACGCGAATCAACAAGGGCGGCGGCGGAAGTTACATCTGGACGCTGTCCAATACCACGGTCCTGGACCTGGGCCTGAGCTGGACGCGCTTCAACGAGGGCGCGGAGCGGCCCATCCAGACCAAGTACAAGCCCACCGATGTGGGGCTGCCCGCCTACCTGGATGCCAAAGCCGACAGGTGGCATACCCTGCCGCAAATGTCCATTTCCGGCGTCGAAACCGTGGGCGCCTCTTATCCCGCGATTACCATGCGCGGCACCACTGGTGAGGCGCGCATCCACCTGACCACGGTGAAGGGCTCCCACTCTTTCCGCTACGGCTGGCAGGAACGCCGCTACTGGACCACCACGGCCGGCCCAGGCTACTCTTCCGGGACCTTCTCCTTCAACAACTACTACACCCGCCAGGCCGACAACACCACCACCGCTTCTAACCTCGGGCTGGCCTGGGCCGCTTTTATGATGGGACTTCCCTCGGGCATCTCGATTGACACGAACGACACCGCCATCTGGACGACCCCGTACCGCGGCATCTTTTTCCAGGATGACTGGCGCGTGACGCCCAGGCTCCAGCTCCAGCTCGGCCTGCGCTACGAGTGGCAGGGCGGCATCACCGAGCGCTTCAACCGCGGCATCGCCGGAGGCTTCGACTTCGATTACAAGCCACCCTTTGCCGACCTGGTCGAGGCGGCCTACGCGAAGAATCCGTTGCCGGAGCTGCCCGCTTCCCAGTTCAAAGTCCGGGGCGGCATGTATTACCTCGGGCAGAAATACAAGACCTACACCGACGGCAACCACTTGTTCATGCCGCGCATCGGCGTGGTTTACCAGATCACGCCCAAGCTCGTGATGCGCTTCGGCTACGGTTGGTACTACGATGTCTTCCACTCCAATATCACTCGGCCGAGCCAGGATGGCTACAGCCAGCCCACCTCGACCATCATCAGTACGGACCGCGGGCTGACGATCTGCTGCGGGGTGGGCCCGGTGGCCAACCTGTCGGCCACCCGCAACCCCATGGTGGATCCCTTCCCAGTCCGGGCCGACGGCACCCGTTTTGACGTGCCTTACGGCAATTCGCTCGGCCCCATCATCCGCCAAGGACGCGGCTGGAGCTTCGTGCCCCGCGACTACAGACCCGCCTGGCAGCAGCGCGGCCGCTTCGGCTTCCAGCGCGAAATCTCAACCGACATGGTGTTCGAAGCGGCTTACAACGGTGCTTATTCGCGCATCCCCGTCACGCAGACCGTTAGCTATTTGCCGCCCCAGTACTGGGCCTACGGGCTGACGCGCAATCAGGCCATTGACGACGACCTGAACCGCAGTCTGCCCAACCCGTTCAACATCAACAATCTGGCGCCGCTGCAAAATGCGGATCCAAAGCTCTACAACTACCTGCGCAGGTTGGGCTTCTTCACCGGCACCACGATCCGCAAGCATCAGTTGCTGCGCGCTTTCCCGAACATGAACGGGCTGAGCGGCCTGCGCCCGGGCGTCAAATACGGCGACGCGCGCGGCATCAACATCTACCACGACATCCAGCTCCGCCTGGAACGGCGCTTCTCCAGGGGCTTCCAGACCGCCATCATGTACACGTGGGCCAAAGGCAGCGAGTCGGACTTCTACGCCAATGAGTTCGACCCCAAGCCTTCTTTCCGGCCCCAGGATGCCGTCCGGCCGCACCGCACGGTCTGGAGCGCCATCTGGGAGCTGCCCTTCGGCAAGGGCCGCAAGTGGGTGACCCAGCATCCCGTCCAGCACATCATTGGTGGATGGCAGCTTAGCTGGGTCTACCAGTTCCAAATGGGGCCGCCCACGAGCTGGAGCAACCGCTTCTTCTACGGCGACATCTCGAAGATTGCTGACTTGTTCAAGCACGAAGAAATTCACAAGAAGGACATCCACCGCTGGTTCGATGGCTCGATCCGTTACACGGGTTCGGGGCCCGTGCCGCAGGGCTTTGTGGGCTTCGAGGGCCGCACGGCCATGCAGCCCGGCTCCTTCCACGTGCGGGTCTTCCCGACCCGGCTGGATGTCCTGCGCGAGGACGGCATCCGTAACTGGGACGTCAAGATCAAGCGCGTTTTCCGGATCACCGAACAGTTGCGGACCAGCTTTGACGTGGAGCTGCTGAACGCCACCAACCATACCAACTTCGCCGGGCCGGTGACCGATCCCACCCGGGCGGACTTCGGTATGGTCAACACCCAGCGCGGCCTCAGCCGCGTCATCCAGTTCAACCTGCGCGTGGACTTCTGACGCGCACCCGGCGCCATCACCAGGGCGGAGCGCGATGCGCTCCGCCCTTTTCGTTTCATCGCCGCGTCCTATACTGAAAACCAGGATGGCTGAGGTTCCCTTCGTCCACCTGCACTGTCACACCGACTATTCGCTGCTGGACGGCGCCTGCGAGATCGGCCAGCTCATGGAGGCGGTAGCGGCCCAGGGAATGCCCGCCATCGCCATGACCGACCACGGCAACCTGTTCGGCGCCGTGCAGTTCTACAACGCCGCCCTCAGCCGCGGCATCCATCCCGTCATCGGCTGCGAAGTCTACGTGGCCGCGCAGGGTCACAAGAGCCGGAGCGAGAAATACCATCACCTCGTTCTGCTGTGCGAAACGCAGGAGGGATACCGCAACCTCATCCAGCTCGTCACCACCGGTTACCTGGACGGCTTCTACTACAAGCCGCGCATTGACAAGGACCTGCTGGCGCAACACGCCCGCGGGCTGATCGCTCTTTCCGGCTGCCTCAAGGGCGACGTCAGCGAAGCCCTGGCCGCCGAACGCTACGACGAGGCGCGGCGCCTGGCTTACACGTACCTGGATATCTTCGGCAAGGGCAACTTCTTTCTCGAATTGCAGGATCACGGCCTGCCGCAGGACCAGGTGGTGGCGCCCGGCATGGTCCGCCTCTCGCGCGAAACGGGCATCCCCGTCGTAGCCACCAACGACACGCACTACCTGCGCCGCGAGGATGCCCGCGCGCACGAAATCCTGCTCTGCATCCAGACCGGCAAGACCATGAGCGATCCCTCGCGGCTGCGCTGGCCCACGCCCGATTTCTACCTGAAATCCCGGGCGGAAATGATGCGGATTTTCGGCGAGATCGAAGAGGCCCTGGATGTGACCTGGGAGATCGCCCAGCGCTGCCGCGTGCGGCTGGATCGCATCGCGGACCCCTTCCCCAAATTCGAGGTCCCCGAGGGCCACAGCGCCGACACCTACTTCGAATGGGTGGCTCGCCAGGGTTTCCAAAAGCGTCGCCCGCGCCTGGAAGCGCTGCGCGCCGCCGGGCGTCTCAAGCACGACCTGGCCGAGTACGAAGAGCGGCTGGATCTGGAGATCCGCACCATCCAGCAGATGAAGTTCTCCGGCTACTTCCTGATCGTCTGGGACTTCATCCGCTTCGCCCGCTCGCACGGCATCCCGGTGGGACCCGGACGCGGGTCCGCGGCCGGCAGCCTGGTCAGCTACGCCATGGGCATCACCGACATTGATCCGCTCCAGTACGGGCTGCTGTTCGAGCGATTTCTCAACCCGGAGCGGATCAGCCTTCCCGACATTGACATTGACTTCTGCACCTACCGCCGCGGCGAGGTGATCCAGTACGTAACCGAGAAGTACGGGCGCGATCACGTGGCGCAAATCATCACCTTCGGCACGCTGGGCGCACGCGCCGGGATCAAGGACGTGGGACGCGCGCTGGACATGAGCTACGCGGAAGTGGATCGCATCACCAAGCTCGTGCCCAACGTGCTGAACATCACGCTGGATGAAGCGCTTCGGCTGGAACCCGCGCTGGCCGAGGCCGCGGCCAAAGACCCGCGCATCGCGGAAGTGATCGAAGTCGCCCGCCGGCTGGAGGGACTGGCGCGCAACGCCTCCGTGCACGCCGCCGGGGTGGTGATCTCCCCCGTGCCGCTCCGGGAGCTGGTCCCGCTCTATAAAACAAACAAAGACGAAATTGTTACGCAGTTCGACTTGCAGGGACTCGAGCAGCTCGGCCTGCTCAAGATGGATTTCCTCGGCCTGACCACGCTCAGCCTGATCCACGAGGCCCTGCGCCTGATCGAGACCCACCGCGGCGACAGGCTGGTCCTGGAAGAGCTGCCGCTCGACGATCCCAAGACCTTCGAAGTCTTCTCGCGCGGCCTGACCAGCGGCGTCTTCCAGTTCGAATCTGCGGGCATGCGCGACTTGCTGCGCCGCGCCCAGCCCAGCCGCTTCGAAGATTTGATCGCGCTCAACGCCCTGTACCGCCCGGGTCCCATTCAGGGCGGCATGATGGACGACTTCATCGAACGCAAGCACGGACGGCGCCCCGTCGTCTATGACCTGCCCGAGCTGAAAGAGATCCTGGAAGAGACCTACGGCGTCGTGGTCTACCAGGAGCAGGTGATGCAGATCGCCCACAAGCTGGCGGGATACACGCTGGGCGAGGCCGACATCCTGCGCCGCGCCATGGGCAAGAAAAAACCCGAGGAGATGGCCGCCCAGCGCGAACGCTTCATCCGCGGGGCGGTGGCTCGCGGGCATCCGCGCCGCAAAGTCGAAAAACTGTTCGATCTGATGGAGCAGTTTGCGGGCTACGGCTTCAACAAGTCGCACTCGGCGGCCTACGCGTATCTGGCGTACATCACCGCCTACCTGAAAGCCCACTATCCGGTCTACTTCATGGCCGCGCTGCTCACTTCCGAGGCGGGCAACACCGCCAAGCTGGTTCGCTACATCAACGAGTGCCGGGAAATGGGCATTCGCGTGCTGCCGCCGGACGTGAACACCAGCGAGTGGAGCTTCACGCCGGACGGCGAGGCGATCCGCTTCGGCCTGGGCGCGATCAAGAACCTGGGCCACAACTCGGTGGAAGCCATCCTGGCGGCGCGGCGCGAAGTGGGCCGTTTCCGCTCGCTCTACCACTTCTGCGAGCGTGTGGATCTGAGCGCGTTGAACCGCCGCGTGCTCGAGAATCTGATCAAGGCCGGCGCGATGGACTCGCTGGGCGGGCGCCGCGCCCAGTTGCTCGCCGCCTTGGACAGCGCCATGGAAGCCGGGCAGCGCGCCTGGCGGGACCGGCTCAACGGGCAGGTCGCCCTGTTTGCCGGCTGGCAAGACCAGCAGATCGAGGAAAAGGCTCTGCCGCCCGTGCCCGAGTGGGAGCCGGCGCAGAAGCTCGCGTTCGAAAAAGAGGTGCTGGGTTTTTACGTCACGGGTCACCCGCTGGAGCAGTACAGCGACAAGATCCGCGAGCTGGCCACGCACACCAGCGAGACCCTGGAAGGAACGGAACGCGGCGCGCAGGTGGCGATCTGCGGCTTGCTCGGCGGCGTGCAGCGGCGGCGTTCGCGCGAGGGTCGCGCGTGGGCATCAGCCCAATTGGAAGATCTTTACGGCACGGTGGACCTGGTCGTCTTCGGCCAGCACTACGAGCGGCTGAGCGCCGAGCTCAAGGAGGGCGAGGCGGTGCTGGTGCGCGGTACGGCGCTGCCGGAGGAAAGCGGCCCGCCCAAGATCTCGGTCCAGGAACTGATCCCTCTGGCGGTGGCAAGCCCGCAACTGCCCTCCCTCATCTCCATCCGTGTTCCGCTGAGCACAGCATCGGAGGACGCCACGGCGGAGGCTCTGGCCCGCCTGTTCGAGCGCAAGCCGGGCGCCACCGAGGTGCGGCTCCGGCTGGAACGGCCCCGCGATTTTTCGCTAATCTTGGATATTACGCAGAAGGTCCGGCCAGACCGCGAGTTCCGGCAGGAGGTCGAGCGGATCTGCGGTCCCGACTCTCTGGAAGTGCTCGCAGGGTGAAGGTGCGGATCCCTGAGGATTGCCCATGAGCGACGCAGCCGCGCAAGCGCCGGCGCCCGGCGCTGCCGAAACCAATATCGCCTGGCAGCGCGTCCAACTGGCGCGCCATCCCAAGCGCCCGCACTCCCTCGATTACATCCAGCGCCTGTTTACCGACTTCCAGGAAATCCACGGTGACCGGCGCTTCGGCGACGACCCGGCGATCGTCTGCGGCATGGGCTTCTTCGAAGGCCGGCCCATCATGATCGCGGCTCAGCAGAAAGGGCGCGACACCAAGCAAAAGCTTTATCGCAACTTCGGGATGCCCAAGCCGGAGGGCTACCGCAAAGCCCTCCGCGTCATGCAGCTCGCCGCCAAGTTCGGCCGGCCCATTCTGACGCTGCTCGACACCCCGGGCGCCTACCCCGGCGTTGACGCCGAGGAACGCGGCCAGGCCGAGGCGATCGCCACGAACCTGCGCGAGATGGCCCGCTTGCGTTCCCCCATCATCACCATCTGCATCGGCGAGGGCGGCAGCGGAGGCGCTTTGGCCCTGGGCGTCGGCAATCGCGTCTACATGATGGAGAACGCCATCTACAGCGTCATCTCCCCGGAAAGCTGTGCGGCCATCATCTATCGGGACGCCAAACTGGCCGAGCGCGCCGCAGCCGCCCTCAAGCTGACCGCGCAGGACCTGCTCCGCCTGGGACTCATTGACGGCATCATTCCCGAACCCGGCGAGGGCGCTCACACGGACTGGGACGCGGCCGCGGCTCGCCTGCGCGAGACCTTACGCCAGGCCCTGGAGGAACTCTCGCCCCTAACCCCGGAACAGCTCGTCCAGCAGCGCTTCGAAAAGTTCCGACAAATGGGGAATTTCTTCGCCGAATGAAGTTGCCGGCGACGCGCCGCCTGTGAGTGAACCCGTCCGCCTCCGGCTTCACCCCCTCGGTCGGGAGCTTGCTCTCGAGCCCGGCGCTTCCCTGAAGGACGAGCTGTTTTCCTGGGGCGTGGAATTCCCTTGCGGCGGCCGCGGCCTGTGCAAGCGTTGCCGGGTCCGCGTACTGGAGGGTTCGCTCCCTGTCACGGAGGCCGACCGCCAGGCCTTCAGCGATTCCGAACTGGCCGCCGGCTGGCGCCTGGGCTGTCACGCGCGCGCCGAAGGTCCCCTCACGCTGGAAATCGGCCAGTGGGAGACCGCGATTCTGGCCGACGACACGCCGTTCGAGTTCACGCCGTCCGAGGGCCTGGGGATCGCCGTGGACGTGGGCACGACCACCCTGGTGGCGCAGCTCGTGGATCTGGCGAGCGGGCGCGTGCTGGGCGTGCGCACCGCCTTGAATCCCCAGGCGGCTTTCGGCGCGGACGTGATGAGCCGCATCGAACACGCGCTCACGCCGGGCGGCTTGATCCGACTCTGCGATGCGATTCGACGCGCAGTGGGACGGATGGCGCAGGAGCTGGCGGCCGGACGCGAGCTGCGCCGCGTGGTCCTGGCAGGAAACACGCCCATGCACCACCTGTTTGCCGGGCACGACGTGGAACCGCTCTCCCACGTGCCGTTCCAGCCGAAACACGACGGGCTTGAAATGTTCCAGTCCCGCGAGCTGGGCTGGGATCTCGCCGGCAACCCGCCCGTCTGCTTCCTGCCCTGCCTGGGCGGTTTCGTGGGCAGCGACGTGCTGGCCGGCATCCTGGCCACGGGGCTGCCGGAAAGCGAGCAGCTCGTGGGCCTGATGGACCTGGGCACCAACGGCGAAATCGTGTTCGGCTCCCGCGCGGGCGCCGTCTGCGCCTCCGCAGCGGCCGGTCCGGCCTTCGAGGGCGGACGCATTCGCTGGGGCATGCGCGCCGCCACCGGAGCGATCGCCGAAGTCGTGTTGCGCGACGGTCGCATCGAGTGCCGCGTGCTGGGCAGGACCGAGCCGCGCGGCATCTGCGGCAGCGGCCTGGTGGACGCGGCGGCAGTCGCGCTGGAGATGGGCCTGCTGGATGAACGGGGCCGCCTGCTGGGCGATGGAGACGAATGGCCGCTCTGCCCGCCGGTGGTCCTGACGCAAAGAGACATTCGCGAGTTGCAACTGGCCAAGGCCGCCATCGCCGCCGGCGTGCGCATCGTGCTGCGCCGTCTGGGGCGCACGCCGGAAGAGGTTTCGCGCCTCTACCTTGCCGGCGCCTTCGGCAACTACATCAACCGCACGAGCGCCCGCCGCATTGGATTGCTGGCGTTCCCGGAAGAGCGCATCGTGCCCGCCGGCAACACCGCCCTGCTCGGCGCCAAGATGGCGCTCTTTCTCATCGAGCACGGGACGGACGTGTTCGAGCAGGTACGCCGCCGCGTGGAACACATCTCGCTCGCGGCCGATCCCGAATTTCAGGAGATTTTCGTCGAGCAGATGCGGTTCGCGCCCGCCTGAACTAAGCGCCCGTGGGGCGAGCTTCGGGGTTGGGGGTGGGCAAAGGCGCGCCCACCTGCTTCCACCAGGCGTGCAGGCGTTCCCGCAACCGCCTGGCGACTTC
>Ga0197142_1002244_pt1 | contig 17042 bp, 14 predicted proteins | sample GBS60_MetaG_FD_148614 | JGI IMG/M metagenome (GOLD analysis project Ga0197142, IMG submission 148614) | Sediment microbial communities from Great Boiling Springs, Gerlach, Nevada, United States - GBS 60_MetaG | ecosystem: Environmental > Aquatic > Thermal springs > Hot (42-90C) > Sediment...
TCGCCGGATCAGCAGGCGGACACCGCAGCGCGCCGCAATCGCGTCCCCTTCGTCAAGAATCGTGCGCGCCACCGCCCCGCCGATGGTTCCGACTCCAAGAAGTGCCACACCGACGTCACGGGTCCTCACCTGCTGTACCCTCCCCCCGACTCGACGAATCGCCTCTTGACGCGCCGCGGCCGGACTGCTAGAGTACATTCCAAGCGCTGACAGCGTATGGGCTGCCGGCGCGGCAGGCAAGCAGCGAGAGCGAATAGCCCGTGACCACTCAGCCCATCGTCACCATGACTCCTCGGCCCGCCGGCGTACGGGCGGGCGGCGTCATGTGACGCGCTGAGTCCCGACAGACGGTACGCCGGCAGGGGTCAGTACCCCTGCCGGTTTTGTTCTGGTCCGCGCGTGTCCCTAGTCGGAAGGAGGACGAGGCTCGTGGACGATCGGATCGAGGTTGCGATTCTGGGCGCGACCGGCAGCGTCGGTCAGCGGTTTGTCCAACTCCTGGCTGGACATCCCTGGTTTCGCGTCGCGGAGCTGGTAGGAAGCGAGCGCTCCGCGGGCAAGCCCTATCTCGAAGCCTGCGACTGGCGTATCAGCAGCGCCCCCCCGCAGGAGGTCCGTTCACTGACGGTCAAGCACTACGAGGAGCCGCTCCGGAGCACCATCGTCTTTTCGGCGTTGCCCGGGGGTCTCGCTGGGCCGATCGAAGAGAGCCTAGCGGCGGAAGGAAAGCGTGTTTTCACCAATGCGCGTGACCACCGGATGGATCCCGACGTCCCTCTCATGATTCCAGAAGTGAACGCTGAACATGCAGCAGCAATCGAACGCCAGCGCCACGAGCGCGGATGGCGGAACGGGTTCATCGTCGCCAACCCGAACTGCTCGACCATTCACCTTGTCCTGGCGCTCAAGCCGATCCTGGACAGCTTCGGCATCCAGCAGGGGATCGTTACCACCCTCCAAGCCTCGTCGGGTGCAGGCTACCCCGGCGTACCCTCCCTCGACTTGATTGACAACGTGATCCCGTACATCGGCGGTGAAGAAGAGAAGATTGAACAAGAGTCCCGGAAGATTCTGGGCCGCTGGGTCGACGGCCGCTTTGAGGAGGCACCCATCGTCCTCAGCGCCCACTGCAACCGGGTACCCGTCCGCGACGGGCACATGGAGACGGTGAGCCTCAAGCTCGGGCAAACGGCCGCGCCAGCCGACATCGCCCGTGTCCTCGCCGACTTCCGAGCCCGACCTCAGGAGCTTGAGCTACCGACGGCTCCTCGTCGACCCGTGGTCGTGCTCGACCAACCAGATCGGCCGCAGCCGGTACTCGACCGCGACGCCGAGGACGGAATGGCATCAGTCGTCGGGCGAATCCGCACCTGCCCGGTGTTCGACGTCCGTTTCGTGGTGCTCGGTCACAATACCATCCGCGGCGCGGCCGGCGCCTCCGTCTTGAACGCCGAATTGCTCTTGCGCGAGGGCTGGCTGGATTGAAGGGCGCCGCCCAGACCAGGCTCCTTCGCAGATGGCGGACCTTCGAGAAGCGATCGCTCTGGCGCTCAGGCACTTCGTCTGGAGGAGCGTCAAGAGCAGCTGCAGAAGAGAGTTCGGCATCTTCGCGCGCCATGGCCGCCGAGTGCGACGCTGCTCGCGGTCGCGGGCCGCGCAGTTTGCTTGCGGTCAAGCACCCGTCTGGGTCGACATCGATCCATCCAGCTGACGATGATGTGTGTTGAGAGCCGCGGTCGCTGGCAACGCCTGCTGGCAACCTGCTCCGTCTATCCAGCTCGCGTTGCCCCAGCCGACTTGACCGACACCCTCGTCGGACTCTCCTTCAAGAGTCTCGCCGGTACGACCAATGGGTACGTGAGGCTGTCGGCTAGCGCCATCCAGGAGGCCTCGATGATGTTGGTCGAGCAGCCCACCGTGCTCCAGCTCCGCTGGTGATCGCCGGAGCGGATCCAGACGCGCACCTTGGCCCCGGTCCCATGGTGGTCGTCGAGGACGCGTACCTTGTAGTCTTCCAACCTGACATCACTAATTTGCGGATAGAATGCGCCGAGCGCCTTGCGGGTCGCCTGGTCGAGTGCATTGACCGGCCCATTGCCCTCCGCCGCGGTGTGGAACACTTGGTCACCGATTCGGAGCTTGACCGTGGCTTCCGCGAGCATCCCACGCCCGCCCCGGTATTCGGTCAACACCGTATAGTCGATGACATCAAACGGTGCCTGGTAGCCGGGCAGAGCGCGCCGGATCAGCAGCTCCAATGAGGCGTCCGCGTCCTCGAACCAGAAGCCCGAGAACTCAAGCTCCTTGATCTGCTCGACGAGCATGCGCACCGTCTCGGGCTGATCAGCCAGGTCGATCCCGAAGGAATGCGCCTTGATCACGACATTGCTTCGGCCACTCAATTCGGACACCAGAATGTGGCGTGTGTTGCCGATCACCTCCGGGGGGATGTGCTCGTACGCGGCAGGAACCTTCGCCACCGCGTGGACGTGCAGGCCAGCCTTGTGCGTGAACGCCTGGGCACCCACGAAGGGGAGCTTTGGATCGTGGGTAAGGTTCGCTACTTCCGCAACGTAGCGCGACACTTCGGTCAGATGGACCAGCCGCCCAGGCGGCAGGCACCGGTAGCCAAGCTTGTATTCGAGCAGCGGGATCAGCGAGCACAGGTTCGCATTGCCGACACGCTCCCCGAGGCCGTTGATAGTTCCTTGTACGTGGGTTGCACCGGCTTCGACGGCTGCTAACGAGTTCGCCACTGCCAGTTCGCAGTCGTTGTGCGTGTGAATGCCCACCGTGCAGGTGACCACCTTCAGTGCCTCGCGGACGGCATCAGCCAGTGGCCTGGTCATCGTGCCGCCGTTCGTGTCACAGAGCACGACCCCGTCCGCTCCGGCTTGACTCGCAGCGCGTACCACCTCCAGCGCGTAGGTGGCATCCTCTGCATACCCATCGAAGAAATGTTCCGCGTCGAAGAAGACCTCCTTGCCAGCAGCCTTGAGATAAGCCACCGACTCGGCAACCATGCGCAGGTTTTCCTCAAGCGTGGTGTTCAAGATCTGCTCGACCTGGAAGCGTGACGCCTTGCCGACAATCGTCACAGTCGGTGTTGCGGCCTCCAGCAGAAGCCGAAGGTTCACATCGTCTTCTACGCGTGCAGCGGCGCGGCGAGTGCTTCCGAAGGCCACAATGCGGGCGTGCTCCCAAGACTCTTGCCGTGCCCGTTCAAAGAACGCAATGTCCTTTGGGTTGGAGCCTGGCCAGCCACCTTCGATATAGGCAACGCCCAGTCGGTCGAGCGCCCGCGCTACCTTCAGCTTATCCTCAGTAGTCAGTGACACTCCGGAGCCCTGGCAGCCATCGCGCAGTGTAGTGTCGTAGATGTCAATCCTGCCCCGTTTTTCGGTTTGACCCATACGCTGCCCCTCCCCTGTCCTCATGACGAAACCGGCGCGGCCTCCCCACTCTGGGGAGGCCGCTCACATGTCTGAAACCGTCTGCCCGTCGCTCAGCGCAACCTTGGCGAGCCCCTCCCCAGCACGAGTAGCCCCGCCTCGCGGGGCCGAATAATTCCCGAAAGGCCGCGAGCGCCTGCCTGGAACAGGGCCAGCTGCACTGTTGTCTCGATTCGCAGTGACTCGATCGACATCGTCTACGGTCCCCAAGACCTGCTGGCTACGGCTAGCCTACTACAGGCGCGTTTAGTCGGTCAAGTGCACACAAGCCCTGCTCTGCGACTCATCCCGCTCACCCAAGCTAGATCGGAAACGTGACTGGGACGTGAATCAAGGTCGGAAGGTCGCGAGTGCTCGCCTGCACGACCGCCTCGCTGAGCTCCTCCGGCGACTCGGCACGCACGGCAGGGATCCGGTAAGCTGATGCGAGAGTGAGGAAGTTTGGATTGACGAGATCGACCGCGATAAAGCGCCGGTCGTACTGTCGGGCCTGAGCGTCCTTCACCGCCGTATAGGCCGAATCGTCGAAGACGACGATGGGGATGTTAAGCCGGAACTGTACCGCCGTCGCGAGCTCCTGCATGGTGTACTGGAAACCTCCGTCCCCGACCGCGGCCACGACCGTCGCTTCCGGCCGGGCAATCTTGGCGCCGATCGCTGCCGGCAACGCGAAGCCGAGTGTTCCATAGCCGGTCGGAAAGAAAAAGGTGCGCGGCTCGTAGACCGGATAGTGGCGCGTTGCGACATAACACATCATCGTCATATCGTTGACCAGGATGCCGTCCCGTGGAATCGCAGCGCGGAGCGCATGAACCAAGGCGGCATGGTCAGCTCCCCAGCCCTCGCGTAGCGCCTGTCGTCTGACTTCCTCGATCTCTCCGAGCGTCCAGCCCACCTTGCTCATCCCGCGCGACCGCAAGGCCTCAAGCAAGGCGCCCGCAGTTGCACGAACATCTGCCACGATCGATTGGGTCGGCCGATAGTTGCGCAAGATTTCCACAGGGTCGATATCGACGCGGATCATCCGTTCGGGAAGCGGCATCTCGCCGTTCGCGGTGTCTTGGGCGCCAAGCTTCGAACCGAAGACGAGCGCCAGGTCGGCCTGCCGCAGGAGGCGATCCACTGCGTTCCCCGGTTCCCAGAGGTTTCCGAGACAGAGCGAGTGATCCTCTGGGACACTTCCCTTCCCCTGGATGCTAGTCAAAACTGGCGCTCCGAGCTGCTGGGCCAGCGCGATCAGCTCACGGCTGGCCCCGCTGGCGACCGCCCCGCCACCACAGTAGACAACGATGCGGTCTGCCTGTTCGATCGCGCTCATCGCGAGCTGCACGGAGGAGGCACTGGGCCCGAGGCGAGACGTCTCGATAGGCTCGATCGCTTCGAGCACGACTTCACCGGCAGCCCCGAGGACATCGAGTGGCACCTCGACATACACCGGGCGAGTGCGGCCAGCCGTCATGCGTCGGAAAGCTTCGACCAAAAGCTGAGGGATTTCGTCCACTCGCCGAGCCTGCCCGGCCCACTGCGTCACCGCGCGCATGACGGCGAGCTGGTCTTTGAGGTCGTGTAAGTGCCCGAGCATCTGGCCCTGCCATGGCAGGGCTACGTTGGACGCAATCACTAGGACGGGGGAGGAGTCAGCATAGGCTTCGCCGATCGGCGTGGCGACGTTGGTGACTCCGGGTCCAGTAATCACGATCGCGACCCCGGGACGACCGGAAGCGCGAGCGTAGCCATCGGCCATAAAGCCCACACCCTGCTCATGTCGCGCAAGGATGTGACGCATCGGAGAGTCGTATAGCGCGTCGTACATCTCCAGCGTGTGGACACCCGGAATGCCGAAGACGACCTCGACACCCAGTCGCTCCAACACACGGATGACCGTATGTCCACCGGTGATCTGTTTTCTCACACCCCCTCCTCACCAACACAGCTCATGGCACGAGACAGCGCGCATTATACCCGTGCATCTCCACTCTACGCTCGATGCTCGGTCCACCCCAAGCGAACCAGCCGACACAAGGGTGACCAGCGGTCAAATTCGGTCCCCGGAGATCCCCGCATGCCACTCATCCGCGAGTGACCGAGGTCCTCCAGCAGCCTGCGCAGCCTGCGAATCGCTCACCAGCCCGTTCTGTCGGCATTGCTGTTGCGGAGTAGCTGCTGCGAAGCGGCTCGGATTCGCTCGAGGACGACACGTCGCTCCTCGTCGCCAGCCAGACGCGGCCGATGGAAGTCCTCGATGATGACTGGATCGAGCGCGAAGCTGAGCAAGCGGGCACCTTCGAAGTGCAACCGCAGAATGACTCCCTCCTTCGTTTCCATCGACCACTCTTGGTCGAAGACGAAGTTGCCGAGCGAGTAGAAGATGGGCCTTCCCTCGTAGAATTCGAACCCCTGAACCCAGTGAGGGTGTGAGCCGAGCACCAGCGTCGCCCCTGCATCGATTGCGACCCGGGCGAGCCGTTGCTGCTCCTGGGTCGGGCCAGGCGTGTACTCGATACCCCAATGGAAGAAGGGGACGACCACGTCGGCGAGCTCAGCCGCAGCCGCGACATCTTCCTTCAAGAGCTCGGGTTCGAGCGGAACCGTGCCCGGCCCGCTCGCTCTAGCACCGTACCAGCCTGCACTCACGCCGTCAAAGCCGAGGATCGCGACTTGTGTGCCACTGATGTCGAAGACCGCCGGTCGCCGCGCGACGGCTAACGTCTCGCCAGCTCCGATGTGAGCGATCCCGTGCGCGTCGAGCACGGCAATCGTGTCGCGGAGGCCGACTGGACCAAAGTCCATACTGTGGTTGTTCGCTAAGGAGACCACATCGATTCCCGCGAGGAGCAGGCCCTCGACCGCCTTGGGCACACTCATGAAGCGCATCGTGTATGGGTCTTCCGGAGGTGAGAAAGACGACGTCAAGGCACACTCGAGATTCGCCACTGTCAAGTCCGCATCGGCCAGGACTGATGCCACGAGACGAAATGGCGCAGCCCAGTCACCGGTCCGCTCCATAACCCGGTGAACCGTGCGTCCAAGCAGAATGTCGCCGACAGCGACGATCGTAAAGGCAGGCACCGAAGGGGGCTCAGCGAGCGGGGCTGCTGCTTCCCGAACGACCTGTTGCAACGCCCTGTCGCTTTCGACCACCCATCGCTCGAGTAGCCCGAGTGACGCGAGCTCGCTAGAGCGCAGGGCGAGGGGGTCGCGGCCGTCGATCCGGAGCGCCCGCATCTCCGCACGCAGGGCGGAGCGCTCGATAAGCGCCAGCGCCCCAGGCCGCTCCAAAAGGAGTGCGGCACAGTCGTCAGGACCCTCAACATGGTGGACGGCAGGCAAGAGCTGACGTCCACCGTCGCCCATACTCACAAGTTCCACGTTGAGAGGCTCCGGCCCGCCGACTGCCTGCCACTCGTCAATTCGGCCGCTGACGAGGGCATCGAGCGCTTCTCTCGAGACGCCGGTGAGCAGGTTCCAGTGGGAGGTCACCGGCAGGAATGCCCGTTCCCCGAACGACACCTCGCCAGCCGGCTCGGTGGTGTACCGGAGGCGTAGGTCAGCCTTCTCTGCCGCCTCGACCCCCACCAGCCGCCACCCCTCCGGGAGGAGCGAGCCCAGCGCGAGCAGGAAGCGCTCCGCACGGACCATTGCAGCTCGATCAGCGTCCGGCTCGATCCAGACGGCCACCACACGTTCTGCCGGATGGCCGGGGCGAGGCCGTCCCGCAGCCCGACGAGGTGCCTGCTCTGGGGTCGACACTGACTCTGCGCTCAGGACGGTGCGTGACGTTGAGCGGTCACCCCGGCAACCCAGCGCCACGGTGATCACGGAACCCAACGAGGCGATCAGTTCTCTTCGGCTGAACCGAACACCCATTGCCAGGAGCCCTGCCGTTCACCTTCCCACTGGGGTCAGAAGACGCACCTCTACCCCAGGAGGGACCAGCCGGGCAAAACGCCTCGCATCGTCGACCGACCCGACAACTGCTCCGTAGTGCATCGGGAAGACGACACGCGGGCCGAGCCGCCGCACTGCTTCCGCCGCCTCTTCCGCGGTCATCACGTAGGTGCCGCTCACGGGCAAGAAGGCGTAGTCAACTGGCCCGATCTCGCTCATCTCTGCAATCAGGTCAGTATCGCCGGCGAAGTAGAAGCGAACTCCCTCGATCTCGAAGACGAAGCCGACATGTTGGCTCTCCCGTGGGTGGTACGGAACGCCGGGGCGACGAAACTTGTTAACGTTGTAGGCAGGCACTGCACGCACACTGAACCGCCCATGTCGCGCGCTCTGCCCCGGCGCCAGCGGAGTTACCGGGTGGTCGAGCTTTGCCGCAGCTTGAGGGCTCGCGAAAACAACGGTCTCACCCGTTCGGATCGTGGCGATATCCTCCGGTGACAGGTGATCGCTGTGTTCATGGCTCACCATGATGATGTCGGCGGCCGGTTGGTCGGGCGCAAGACGGTAGGGATCGAGGTACACCCGCAGCCCGCACGCGTCAATTCGAAAGGCTGACTGGGCATACCAGACAATGTTGGGTTCCACGTTGCACCTCCTGCATCCCGAAAGACGCACGCCTAGGATGGGGTGTAGCTAGGCTCGCCAATCGTCGTTAGTGGAGAGGCCAGAACTTCCAGCACCGCCTCCCGCACCATCGAGGCCAGCCGCTCCAGCAGCTGAGCACCTTCCTCAGCGCTCGCACGAGCGGGATCGCCAAAGTAGCCGAGCGGGCTACCCGCTTCGACGAAGGTCTTCGCTCCCTCGCGCAAGCGGGCCGGCAGGTCAATCCAAAGCGGTGGCAAGTCCTCAAGCTCGGCGAGGCGAACGACCTCCGGAGTCGTTGCGAGCAGCAGGGCGGTTTCATAACGACCAGCATGGCGAGCGCCACGGCGGAATTCCTCCGATAGCTGGGCAGCCCAGCGCACCTCTCGCTTGTCCGGGAAGGCGATCGGTACACCAGTGACGGCCTGGGCCGCCCGAGCAGCTGCCTCGACGGCTGCGACATGAGCGGGCTCGAGGTGCGCGTTGCAAATGCCGAGCGCGCGGTATCCCTGCGTGCACAGGTAGACGAGCACGCTCCTCAGGTACGGCTCGAACACCTCCGGTGCGACCGGGGAAGTACCGGGGAAGCACGACCCAACAAAGCTGACTCCGTACACGATTGGCGGCAAGACGAGCACCGGTAGACCAGCCCGCTCCAGCAGGTCAGCCGCGCGTTCCGCCATCCGGCAGGCGATGCGGACGTCAGTATCCAGCGGCAGATGGGGACCATGGGCCTCGATCGCACCGACCGGTAGAAGCCCGATCGGTCTTTGTCGGAGCACGGCGTCTGCCTCCGGCCACGTCAGTTCACCGAGCGTGTACGCCGCCATCGTGCCTCCTTTCACGCACCGAAGAGGTCGTCAATCGAGCAAACTCACGGTCGCTATCCACAGCGGAAGCGACTAACTACGCTCAAAGGGGAAGACACCATGGAACGAGCCGCTACCCCGTCACAGCACCCGGATCACGGTCTGCGCGAGACTCGTCCGCTGCAAACTGGAACCCACACGTGCCCCTGAGCGGGGCGGAGAAGACCTCTCAAGTACGAGCCTCCAGGAATACGATACCAGCCGGACCTCATCAATGCTGAGTCAAGTGAGGTACGTCACCACCCGGCTTGAGCGTTTCATCGGAGTGTTGCGTGCGAGCGACACCGGCTCCACCTCGACATTGAGCCGAATCTGTGGTCGTCGGAGACCACCGGCTTCTGCTGCCCCCTGCCCCAGGAGTGATCCCTATCGACGACGACATCGAGAAGCTCATCGGAGATCATCCGCCCAGGAGCGCCTCTCCGCACCGCTGCAGCCGACTACGACGAGGTGACGTCTCCACGGAGGGAAAGCCGTCTCTGCACACCGACGTTCGACGGCGCAGGTCGTCCTCGGTTCGCATGCCCCGTGGTTCGCAGGAACCCCTCGACCGCGTCCGGCGGGGCGCCGTTCACACAAGTGGAGCCGACCGTGCTGAGGCGAATCAGTTCCAGCTCACCCGAGCAGCGCCTCGGAAAGCAGCCTCGACACTGGCGTGCGGCAGCGTTACGCACATTCTGACCACTTCTGCCGGCACGCCCACGCTCGCTGTGGAGTCAGTGCGTGCCGCTTGCTGGCACGTCTTCCGGGATCATCTGCGCGAGGATTCGTTCGAGCGCCATGATGTGGCTGCAAGTCCCGAGACCGAGCGCGGTGAAGGAGTGGCAAGTGCAGGTCCAGTGCTTGTTTTCGAAGTGGACATCGTAGGTGTCATGCTCGCCGCGGAAGCGGACATGGAGCGACTGGAGCTGAGCGCGGTGCGGCTCAGCCGCGTAACGTCGAGCCTTCTCGATCTTGCCAATCAGCGCGGAGTTCATCGATGCCTCTCCTTCCACGCTCCGGCCTCCACCTTGCCCGGGGTCCTCGCGAGAGTGCTTGCATACCCCCTCAAGGCGCTGAGCACCAGGCAGCGTCTTGCCTGGTGCTCAGCCACCCCCTCGACCCGGTTGTGGACGGCCGTCCATCTTTGACGTCCTGTCGATGCGCGGAAATCGTTCGCGCAGAGTATACCGGATCGTTCCGCAACAGAACAATCTGTGCTTTGACCAACGCTCCACTTGGCCCGCGCGAGATAGCGTGGCCGATCAGTACAATGAAACCGCAGAAACCGCAGGGGTAGAACGAGGCTGGCCGAGGGATCCGCATGATCGGGCTGAGTATCGCGATACTGGCCGGCGGGCAGAGTCGTCGCATGGGTCAGGACAAGGCACTCCTCGACTTCCTCGGTGAACCGCTCCTCAACCGGATTCTCCGTCGTGTGCGGTCGCTGACCGATGACGTGTTCGTTGTCGCGACAGGACGCCCCGAGTATGAACGCTTCCGTGTGCCAGTCGTTCCAGACCGTCTACCGGGTAGCGGACCCCTCGGTGGGATCTACACCGCCCTCGCCGAGGCGAAGCATGACCGGTGTCTCGTGCTCGCCTGCGACCTGCCGTTCGTCAACACGGGCTTGCTCCGCTTCATGGCCGAGCAGTTCGCTGACTGTGACGTGCTAATTCCTGCACTCGCCGCGCGGAGGAGCGACCAAGGGAGCGATGAGACTCTCGAGACCCTGCACGCGATCTACGGTCGGACCTGCCTACCAGCCATCGAACGGCAGCTCCGAACTGGCAACCACAAGATCATTGCATTCTTCCCCCACGTGCGAGTACGAAAGGTACCGGAGGAGACTGTGCGGCGTTTTGACCCAGAGTTACTTTCGTTCTACAACACCAACACGCCAGAGGCACTCGCGTGGGCAGTCGAGCGTGCGAGACATGCTCCGGTCTAAACCGAGGAGCGAGAGGATGCCAGCGCCAAGAGTGCAGATCTTTGCAGAGCAGGCAGGCCGGCCAGTCGTGATGGGTCGCAGGGGTGCAATTGCGGCAGGCCACCCGCTCGCATCTCTGGCCGGTCTCGACATGCTCCAGCGTGGTGGCTCGGCCGTCGATGCCGCGGTGGCAGTCGCAGCCGCGCTCAACGTGGTCGAGCCGCACATGTCAGGGCTTGGCGGCGACCTGTTTGCGCTCGTCAGGGAGGGAAACACCGGACGCGTTTACGCGGTGAACGGCACTGGGCCAGCCCCGCGCGGAGCGACCATCGAGCAATTCGCTCACGGGATCCCGGAGCGGGGCGCAGCGAGTGCCTCGGTCCCGGGAGCGTTCTCCGCGTGGGTGATCATGTTGGAGCGCTGGGGCCGGCTCGACTTGCGCACCGTACTGGAGCCGGCAATCCGGTTGGCCTCTGAGGGCTTTCCGGTCAGCCACAACCTGGCGGCCTATCTCGAGACGTACCGGCCGCTCTTGGCGGAACACGGCGCGTTGGCCTACCTTCCCTCCGGCCGCGCTCCCGCGCCCGGGCAAGTCCTCACCCAGCCCGATCTCGCACGCACGCTCAACAGCCTGGCCGAGGGAGGTCACGACGCGTTCTACCATGGACCAGTAGCAGCGGAAATCACAGCCGCCTGTGCTGCGGCTGGCGGCCTGCTGGACGAGGAGAGTCTCGCCGGATTCCGAGCCGAGATCGTCGATCCGTTAGCGATCTCCTACCGCGGTTACCGCGTGGTCACCCCGCCTCCGAATTCCTCAGGTCACGTGCTGCTCCAACAACTCCTGATGCTCTCTACGTTCGACCTGTCCTCATTTCGCCTACTGTCACCCGAGCTGATCCACGTGATGGTGGAGATGACCAAGCTCGCGTTTGCAGACCGGGAGGCGTACAACGGCGACCCGCGCGTCATCGGACCCTTACCGGAGTACCTGTTGAGCACCGAGTATGCCCGGAGGCGTGCGGCCCTGATCGATGCCCAGCGAGCACGCGTGTCCGCTCATGGCCCGCCTTCCTCAGAGGCGGACACGACGTACTTCGCCGTGGCTGACCGTGACGGCAACGTCGTCTCGGCTACAACCAGCATCAACATGGCCTTCGGCTCCTGCTTCGTCGCGGGATCGACCGGGATCCTCCTCAACAACCGAATGACCTACTGGCACCTCGACCCGAGCCATCCGAACGCTCTGGTACCTGGCAAGCGCGTGCGGCACACCTTGAGCCCGACACTCGTCCTCGCCGACGATACGGTGCTCGCCATCGGCTCACCTGGAAGCGACGGCCAGGTTCAGACGATCTTCCAGGTGTTAGTTCACCTACTGGAGCACGGCTTGACTCTCCAAACCGCGGTCGAGCAGCCTCGCTGGCGCAGCGTGACCCGCGGCCACGAGTCCAACTGGCCCCACGCCGACCGTGATGAACTGCAGGTCGAAGCCCGCATGCCGAACCGGACGATCGAGGGGTTGCAGGCCCGTGGGCACCCGGTCGTTCGCCTCGGTAAATGGGGACCGATCGGCTCTTGCCAGGCCGTCCTGCTGGATGCAGCTCAGGGCGTATTCCAGGCAGCCGCGGATCCCCGATCCGACGCCTACGCCCTCGCGTGGTAGGACAGCGAACGGAGATGTGCATGGGGAGCGACGACACCTGGAGGCCGAGTGGCATCGTCACCCTGCTGAGTGACTTCGGTTCAACCGATAACTATGTCGGGCAGGTCAAGGGGGTGATTCTCGGACTGGCGCCCCAGGCGCGTCTGATCGACTTGACGCACGAGGTACCGCCGCAAGACGTGCTCGAAGGCAGCTTCCAGCTCGCCACCGCGTGGCGCGCCTTTCCACCGGGGACGGTCCACCTAGCCGTCGTGGATCCTGGGGTGGGGACGGAACGTCGGGCTGTTGCCTGGATCGCCGGCGAACACTGTTTCCTCACCCCCGACAATGGGCTCGGCACCCTCGTCTTCCAGCAGCAGGCGCCTGAAGTCGCGGTCGTCCTCGACCGCGAGGAGGTGTTCCGGCGGCCAGTGGCCCGAACCTTCCACGGTCGCGACGTGTTCGCACCGGTCGCCGCCCGTCTCGTCGCTGGTCTCACACTCGACCGTCTGGGGACGCCAATCGACCCGCTCTCGCTGGTCCAGCTGAACATCGAACCGGTTCGCCGCACGGGCACCCACACGACTGGTCCGGTCGTTTCGATCGATCGTTTTGGCAACTGCCGGTCACTGATTGGCCCGGAACACCTCCCGGCTCCGCCGGACCGCGTGCTGATCCGGTGCGGAGCCGCTCGAATCCGCGGGATCGTCCCCACCTTCGCGGCTGTTCCTCCCGGTCGCACGCTGGCACTCTTCGGCAGCCACGGTGGTCTGGAGATCGCGGTGCGCGATGGACACGCGGCCCGTGCTTGGGACATCGCACGCGGTGCCATCATCGAGATCAGCGCCGACGGCTAACCATGTCTCGTTCTCCGCCCGCATCCTCGACCAACTTCGCGACCCTGTTACACTTTGCTCGCAGACCACCACCGGACTAGCCCGACCTTGGATGGGGTTCTTGACCGAGCGAAGGGAAGAAACGAACCAATGGCTCGCCAGCAGCATCGCTCGATGCCTCACCGGCGTCGACCGAAACGGCAGATCTCTCCTCCCGAGCGTACCGAGACCAGGCATCCGGCCCTCGGGGCACAGACGCTTCCCGTGTCGCAGAGCAGCACTGAGATTCAGTCTCCATGGGGGCGCGTCGACGAGGAGTACGCGCTCATTCGCTCCGATCTCAGGCGCCTGATGATGGTCACCGCACTGATCTTCGCCCTGTTAGTGGTGCTGACCGTCATCCTGCGTTAGCCCTGTTCGAGCCCACCACACCAGCCAGGCGGGAGGGACGATGACCGGCTCAGTCAGCGGTGAGCTGGTCACATTCAGTGTACTGGCAGTTGATCGCTCGGTACGTTAGGGTAACTTGGGATCGCTGTCGATGTCGAGGTCGGAAATGAGTGGCTCGACAACGGCTCCGATCTCCTCCCCGGTCTCTTCTTCGTCGCCGAGGTCCTCTTCACCTGCCTCGCGGAGCAGATCGCTTTCAATCTCTTCCTCTTCCTCCAACTCTTCTCCTTCTTCCCGTCCGATCCACTCGGCTTCGCGAAGGTAGGGTCGTGGTGCGGCAATCTTGGCCTGTCGCGGAAACGATGGTCGGTCGAGATGCGCCGGGTGGCGGAAAACCTCACGCAAAATGACCCGTAGCGTATCGCCGGTGAGCGCAACAACGAAGACGCGGTACCGGTTGCCGAGCTGGCTCGCCTCGATGATGCGCTCGCTTAACTGCCGGTCGAGCTGACCGAGTCGGGTGCCGCTGGCATCGACGACCTCGACAGTCTGGTCGAGAAGACGCAACCCCAACTCTGCTCCGGGAAAGATCCGGGCGAGCTGCGCTGGCGCGGCAGGCCGCAGCAGGTCAGTGACATAGGTCTTGCCCACCTCTTCGACGAAGACGTCCGCCCGCAGCCGCCCGGTTCCTGGGCGGACACCCGGGCCGGCATCGGCAGACACCGTGCTGAGCCACTCGAGGCGGTGGACGTTTCGTTGGGCAATCTGGTTACTTGGATCCAGCTCGAGTGCCCGCTCGTACGCTTGCTTCGCCTCCGCGCTCTGGCCGAGCTCGGCAAGCGCTCGACCGAGCCGGTTATGGGCAGCTACATCGCGTGGCGCGAGCTCGACGATCCGGCGATTGACCTCGACGGCCTCGGCCCAACGCCCCTCGAGCGCCAGCTGCTTCGCTGCAGTGGTCAGCCTTCGAACCAGACGCCGCTCTGGATTGACCTGACCGGGCATCGATGTCATCGCTGCTGTCCCTCCCGCAGTTTCACGCCTCGGTGGCTACGGCTGATAGTCGTTGCGAGTCGTCGGCAAGTTCCCCTAGAAGGTACCAGGGGCTAGCCTCGGTGACGCGGACATGCACGAGCCGTCCCTTCCATTCACCGGGATGGTCGAAGAAGACCAGGGTGTTTCCGCGCGTGCGTCCACGCCAGCGCCCCTTGGCGATGCCGTCGACGAGCACCTCGAGTTCAGTACCGACATATCGCTGGTTACGCTCGCGGCAGATTCGCTCCTGAAGCATCTCGATCGCCCGGTGACGCCTCCATTTCTCGCTGCGCGGCACGTCGTCGGGCCAGCGCGCTGAGAGCGTCCCTGGCCGCGGGGAGTACATCGCCACGTGCACCTTATCGAACTCAACCTCCTCGAGCAGCCGGTAGGTCGCGCAGAACTGTTCTTCGGTCTCCCCTGGGAAGCCGACGATGATATCAGTCGAGAGTGTAACTCTCGGGATCATCTCGCGGATCCGCTCGATGCGCTCCCGGTAGAATTCGACGGTGTACGTCCGGCGCATGCGCCGGAGAACCTCGTTGTCGCCCGCCTGAACCGGCAGGTTCACATGCTCACAGACCTTGGGCAAGGTGGCGATCGCTTCGATGAGCTTGTCGCTAAAGTACTTCGGGTGCGAGGTCAGGAAGCGGATCCGCTCGATTCCCTCCACCTGGTGCACCGCGGCGAGCAAGTCGGCCAAGTCGGGCTGGCCAGGCAGGTCGTGCCCATAGGCGTTAACCGTCTGCCCGAGCAGCGTTACCTCTTTCACGCCCCTGGCGGCTAGCCGACGGATCTCATCGACCACCTGCTCCACCGGCCGACTTCGCTCGCGACCACGCCGATACGGGACAATGCAGTACGAACATACGAAGTTGCACCCGTAGATCACCGGCACGTAAGCGGTCACCTCTGGATCGGCTGATCCCTCGTCGTAGTAGTGCGGCAGCTCGGCCAGATCCAAGTCGATCTCGCGCAATTCGGGCACGACCTCCGCGAGCCGCTCGAACTCCGACGGCCCGTAGAACAGATCGACGTACGGGAAGCGCTCGACCAGTTTGGTTTGCTGCCCAGTGACCAGGCAGCCGGTCACCGCGATGCGCAGACCGGGCTTTCGGCGCTTCAGGCGGGCCAGCGAGCCGATGTGGCCCACGGCCTTGTCTTCCGCCTGCTGCCGGACAACGCAGGTGTTCACGATGATCAGATCGGCTTCCTCCTCGACCGGCGTCGGAAGGTAGCCGGCCTGCCGGAGAAGCGCTGCCGCCTTCGACGACTCGGCCTCGTTCATCTGGCAGCCGATCGTCCAGATGTGAAACCGTTTCACACCGAGTGCCGGTTCCGCCGCCGATTCCAGGCGTGGTTCGACGATGAGTGACACCTCTGGCCCTCCAACCCGAGACTGGCGCACCACGTGCACCGAGCAACCGTCCAAGTATAGCTGATGCACGCCAGACCGGCTGCAACCGCTCCGGACACTCGACGTTAAACAGGGTGGGGCGATGCGCCAGGGGAAGGGGAGTTCCGGGCTCGCGTCCTTCGACGCCGTACCGTGAGCCCGGCAGAATGCGCCGGTTTCCTTCGAGCCGGCGCATTCTCTTTCCCCTCAGGATTTGCGGCCGGTCATACCCAGCCCCGCACTCGTCGCTGAACCACTCCCGAGACCTGTGCTACCATACCTCCTCGGATGGTGATTCCAGGCTCCGACGGCGTACTCACATCGACCTCTGGGTCGTCTCTCGTTGCCTCGGACGCAGCCGCACCAAGACGGGAGGGGTGGGCGTGTCACAACGCCGCTGTGGAACTTGCCGCTATTTCGAGGAGGGAACACTTGCGGGTTCAGGCTGGTGCCGACACCCCCAGCGACGCGACCTGCAGCATATGGTGCTGGTGCGCAAGAGCGAGCTGGCCTGTCGAGCCGGCTGGGATCAGGACCTCTGGGAACCGAAGGCGAGCCAAGCGGATCACCCGATGCTGGCAGCCCGACATGCTGACGCTGCGCTCACCTTCGAGCCACCGCCGCTCCACCGGCCACCCACCGCGGAACCGGCCGAAGGTGTCGCCACATCGGGAGACCGTCCCCAGGCAACTCCCCAGTCCCTCGCTACACCCATCGGGCCGATGGCGCGTCCAGATGAGTTCGACACCCTCTTCCCCAGATTCCTCGAACCGCGTCAGCGAACTGAATCCCGACCGGAAGAGCCTCCCGGGAATACGGTGCCGCGCCCAGGACGTTTGGCCGAGCAACGACACGACGTCCCTGTCCCGCCCGTACACGGCTGGTTCCAGAGCGGCGAGACCGAGCCCTTCCCCGTGACCGAAGCGACTCCATCCGCGGAGCTCTCCGCGTTCGACGACGGACTTGACGAACTGATGGGGGAT
>Ga0197142_1002245_pt1 | contig 17034 bp, 17 predicted proteins | sample GBS60_MetaG_FD_148614 | JGI IMG/M metagenome (GOLD analysis project Ga0197142, IMG submission 148614) | Sediment microbial communities from Great Boiling Springs, Gerlach, Nevada, United States - GBS 60_MetaG | ecosystem: Environmental > Aquatic > Thermal springs > Hot (42-90C) > Sediment...
GTCGTCGATCAGTTTATCGCCCACGCGGATGACAACGCCCCCCAGGATTTCCGGATCGACCCGAAACTGGAATTCCAGATTCGGCCCGAAGCGGGCCACAAGACGGGCGCGCAGCCTGTCTTGCTCCTCGGGCGTCAAGGGGACGGCGCTGGTGATATAGGCGATCTGAGGACCGATGGCCTCCTCGGCTACCACGCGGCCCAGGCTGCGGTAGATGTCGCCCAGCAGGTCCAGGTCGTTGTTGGTGAGAAGGACGCCGAGAAAATTGCGCAGTTCGGCCGGCGCCGAAGCCGGTATCAGGTGTTCGAGCAGGGCCAGCCGTTCCGCCGTGTCGAGCATAGGGTCTTCCAGCCTGGCCCGCAGGCGTCCATCCTCGCGCAAGGTGGTAAGAACCTTGCCCAAGCCGTCCAGCCAGGGTTCCAACACCGCCGCGAGCAGGCCACGGGTATAGGTTGCAGGGGTCCTTTCCATATCAATTCAGGCTCAATTCCGCAAGGAAGTCCTCGATCAAGCGGCGCTGCAGCGATTCATCCAGACCGCGGCGCACCACACGCTCGGTCGCCAGCACCGTCAGTTCGGCGATCTGCTTGTGGGCTTCGGCCAGGATGCGCTGGCGCTCGGCCTCGGCTTCGGCGATGGCCTTGGCCTTGATCGCTTCCGCTTCGCGCTGGGCCTGGGCCACGATCTCGGCTTTCACCCGTTCGGCTTCGGCCGAGGCCGCGGCGATGCGCGCCTGGGCTTCTCTCCGCTCGGCTTCGATCTGGGCCATCAGGCGGGCGCGTTCGGCCTCGGCTTCTTTGCGGGCGATATCGGCCGCGGCCAGCCCTTCGGCGATGCGCCGCTTGCGTTCATCCAGCATCCGCAATAGGGGCGGGAACAAAAAGCGCCGCAGCAGCAGGAACAAGATGATGAAGTTGATGATCTGGGCGAGCAGGAAAGGCCCGTTGATACCCAATTGCGCCATTCCGGCACCTCCTTGGGGGCAGCGAGAGAAGGCGTGGTCAGCTCAGGCCGGGCGCGCCCACGAAAATGAGCAGCAGCGCTACCACCAGGGCATAAATGGCAATGGCCTCGGCGAAGACGATGCCCAGAATCATGTTCGTACGGATTTCGCCGGCCGCTTCGGGATTGCGGCCGATGGCCTGGAGCGCGCCCATGACGAGCAACCCTACGCCAATACCGGGACCAAGGGCGCCTAAACCGATAGCGAGAGCAGGAGCAAGGATTTGCGTCATGTCAGGATTTCCTCCAAAAAGTAGGATTTAGAAACGAGATGGATGCATTACCGAGCGCATATGCTAACTAATGATGTTCATCTCCGGCATGGCTGTGAGTAGCCTGCTCCAGGAAGATGAACGTCAGAATGGCAAAAACAAAGGCTTGCATGAAACCGACGAACAATTCCAGCCCGTAGAAAGGCAACGGCACCAGAAAGGCGATCAGGAAGGGCATGACAAACAACAACACCTGCCCGGCAAAGATGTTGCCGAAAAGACGGAAGGTGAAGCTGACAATCTTGGCGATTTCGGAGACGAACTCAAGGATGCCGACGAATATGTCGATCGGCTTCGAACCGGTGATCACCGGGTTGATGAAGCGTCGCCAGTACTTCATTCCCAGCGTGCGGATCCCGGTCACCTGCGCCAGGGTGACCGAAATGAGGGCCAGGGCCAGCGGCAGATTCAGATCGGTGGCTGCTGCCCGGAGGAAGGGCACCAGCACATAACCCCCTGATGCCTCTTCGGGGTGGGGATGATACGCATGGCCTTCGGCTTTGGCCTTTTTGTACGCTTGCTGGGCCTGTTTTTTCTGCTCGTCGGTCAAGCGCACCGTTTTGCTTACCAGGGAAGGCAAGCCCAAAAAGCTCCCCTTCTCGTAGCCGTTGCTCACCGTATAGTTGGAGTGGACATAAGCCACCTCCAGCGGCTCGATATAGCCGATGCTGTCGAAGCCGGGTACCAGTTCCCACCAGTTGGCCACCATCAGGAAAAAGAGAATGGTGAGGAAGAGGGGCAACCAACGGCGGGCTTTTTCCTTGCCGGCAATGTCCGTCAACATCCCGTCGAAGGCCTCGATAATCCACTCGACCAGGTTTTGCACCCCTGTGGGTATGGCTTTGACCTTACGCACGGCGAAGTAGGTCACGAGCAGGATGGTTGCATCGGCCAACAAGGTGGCGATCAGGGTGTTCGTAATCGGAAAGCCAAAAAGGGTCAAACCGGGGATTTTCTCGGCCGGCAGCAGGATCGTCGGTAACGGTACACGCACAAAAACCGAAGCGACCAAGAGCGCCAGTGCTATAGCGATCAGCAGACTGTTATCGATGATAAGTTGACGGCAGGACTTTCCACCCACTAGGGCATCTCCTTATCGGCAGGATCATCAGGTGGGGCAAGCAGGCGATAACGTCGGAACACACTCAGGACAACAAAGCCGGTCGCCAGAACCAGACCGGCCGTCACGCCGAGCACCATACCCCAGGGCGCCCAGCCGGCCCTTCGGTCCAGCCACAGGCCTAACCCAAAGGTTACGACCAGAATAGCCAGAATACCGACGCCCAAGGATACGGCTGAACGCCACCGGGAGGAGCAACAGGAGGTAGGATGAAGGGATGACAAGCAACCTCGTTATCTCCCTGCCGAGCGTCCTGAGGGCCTCCGCCTTTGTGGCAGAGCAAGCGGTGGCGCAGGACAGGTTCCGGCAGACAAGGTGGGATTGCGTGCGGGAGTATAGCCGATGTTCTTACATCGTGCAAAAATGAACAACCCTGCGCGTGGGCCTTGCTTATTGGATAAAGTGGAGACGCCAACCGGCCGGATCAACGACCGTGAAGCGATTCCAGCGCTCTGTCGTCGCATAACCGGCGGTATGCAGACGTTTGAGCAGGGCATCGCCATCGGGCACGGCCAGGACCAGCTCGGTGGCGTGGGGGGCGCCGGGGGTCTTACAGCGCCAGTTATTGCCGCGCAACACCAGCGGTGCATTGGCCATGACCAGATGGATATGGCCGAAGAAGGACAGCCCCACAGGCAAACCGATCAGGTCGCGATAAAACGCAACACTGGCCGTGATATCCGGAGTGTATATCGTGATTTCATCCAGAGGCCCCAGCCGTAGCGGACCGGGAGGAACGGTGTCTACCCGTCGGCGCATGCGCAAGAGCCGTCGTTCGGCCATATCCCAGATGGTGGGATCGGTCGGTTGAGCCAGTTGGATGGGGGTGCCATCGGGATCGAGAAAGACCAGCAGCTTCAAACCGGGCAAAATTTCTTCGAAGACGATGGGTACCTTGTGCGCCAGCAGATAACCGCGCGCCTGACCGAAATCGTCCACCCGAAACGACGGCAAAAGCCCATGGGGCCCGCGTGTGCCACAGGGCTGGGCGCCCGGCAACAGACGCCAGGCAATCCCTTCCCCCTCCGGTTCGTAAGCCGACCGGATGGCAAAGCTCGCCGACAGCGGTCCCTCGGCCATCAGCCCGAAATGCTCACGCCAAAACGCCTCGCTGGCCAACACCGAGCGCACATACGTCTCCAGAGCGACGACGCGGGGCAGGCTCTCGGCGCTTCCAGGGCTTGCCGGATCGGGCTGCGGGGCGGGTTCAGGCATCGTCGGCGGTCAGGAAACCGATCTCGTCCTCGGGGATGAAGGCATCGTGCTCTCCCAGCTCTTCCGTAAACTCCACCCGTTCTTCCGGATTCTCCGGCAAAGGCTCTTCCGGCGGCGGTTCTTCCGGTTTGACCTGCTCGTACCAGGGACGGTCGGGCAGGATGTAGGTGCCCGGTTCACGGCCGGCCGCCTCATCCAGGGCCATGAGCAGCCGCTCGAACTGATGAATCGGATCCACCTCCAGCAGGATCGCTAACACCCGGTCTTCCTGCAACACCAGGGAGACATGGGTGCGAAAATGGCGACCGCCGACGCGCTTGATGGGAATGCCCGCCAGCGCCGCAAACGTCCGCTGTTGGTCGCTGAGCACATAGAAATCGGCGCCGATATACTCCAGCCAGTTCCTCAGCCGGGGTAAACTCAGGCCGCTGATGACATAAAGTCTGACCCCTCGCTCTTGCAACATGGCCAGCCGTCGCGGCAGATCGACCCCGCGGGGAGGGATGGGAAAAGGATTGACCGCCGCCGGGTTATAGACGCACACGGCCAGTTGTTCCTCCTCGACCAGGTCGGCCGGTGTCAAGGGGATGCCGGCGAGAGAGGGCAACGGCACGCGCGGCAAAAAGCTCCCCACCGTCAGGTTGAGCCCGGCCACGCGCGGGGGTGTCACGCTCGCGGCGACCTTCAACGTCCCTGCCATTGCGGTTTCCGCTTCTCGATGAACGCCGCCATGCCTTCTTTTTGGTCGGCCGAGGCAAAGAGCATCTGGAACAGCCGCCGCTCGAACGTCAACCCTTCGCTCAGGCTCAGCTCCATGGCCTTGCGGACGGCTTCTTTGGCCAGCCGCACGGCCAACGGTGCCTGGGCGGCGATGCGGGCCGCCAGTTTGAGCGCCTCGTCCAGATACGTCTCCACCGGATAGACGTGATTGACCAGCCCCACTGCCAGGGCTTCCTGGGCCGTCAGGCGGCGATCGGTCAACACCATCTCCATGGCCAGATACTTGCCCACGGTGCGGGTCAGGCGTTGGGTGCCGCCGAAACCGGGGATAACACCCAGGTTGATCTCGGGCTGGCCGAAAACGGCGCTTTCACTGGCCACGATGAGATCGCAGGCCATGGCCAATTCGCAACCCCCGCCCAGACAAAAGCCGCTGACCGCCGCGATAATGGGCTTTTGCAGGTGGTTGATGGTCTCCCAGCGGGCGATGAGGTCGTCGTTGAGCATGTCCACCGTCGAGGCCTGGGCCATGGCCTTGATATCGGCGCCCGCCGCAAAGGCCCGCTCGTTGCCGGTCAGGACCAGGCAACCCACGTTGGGATCGGCATCGAAAGCCAGAAGGGCTTCGCCCAACTCGCTCATCATCTCCGGGCTGAGGGCATTGAGGGCCTTGGGCCGGTTGAAGCGGATCAGGCCGACCCGCTGATCGGTGATTTCGGTAAGCAGGTAGGTGTATGCCACAGGTTGACCTCGTCAAAGCGAAAAGAGAGGATAACGGCAGGCGTCATTATGCCATATTCTTGCCGCCGTCCACATGCCAGGCCACGCCCGTGACGTAGCTCGCCGCATCCGAGGCCAGCCACAGACACAGGGCTGCCACCTCTTCGGCCTCGCCCAACCGCCCCAGGGGAATTTCGGCCAGCCAGCGCCGCATTTGCCCTTCATCCTGACGCAGATGTGCGGTCATGGGCGTGATGATGACACCCGGACAGATGGCATTGACGCGAATGCCATAAGCGGCCAGCTCGCGGGCGGCCTCCTTGGTGAAGCCCACCTGCCCGGCCTTGCTGGCGGCATAGGCCGAGCGCAGATAGAGGGGCTGGGATTTGCCGGCGATGGAGGCGATGTTGAGGATGACCCCGCTTTTTTGCGCCCGCATCCGCCGCGCGGCCTGTTGGGTGCACAGAAAGGTGCCCGTGAGGTTGACGGCCAGCGTGCGTTCCCAGGCATCCAGGGGGTGGTCGAGGATGGAGTGGACCGGTTCGATGCCGGCGTTGTTGACCAGCACATCCAGCCGGGGCCAGGTGGCCTCCAGACGGGCAAACATGGCCGCCACGGCGGCGGCATCGGCCACGTCGGCGGGCAGGGCGATGGCTTCGGCGCCCAGCTCCCGGCAGGCGGCCACCGTGGCCGCCGCCGTCGCCGCATCCAGGTCATTGACACCGACGCAGGCGCCGCACCGGGCAAAGGCCAGGGCAATGGCACGACCGATGCCGCGGCCCGCCCCGGTGACACACACCACCCGTCCGCTAAAGTCGTAAACAGGCATGCTCATGACGGTTCAGGACTCAGGAGGACGATCGCAACCGGGAACGGCCCTCCCGATGGCCGTATTCCTGGAGCCAGGCAATGGCGATAGCGGCCAGCAGGGCTGCCCCCAGGGGGAGGGTCGCTTCATCCAGGTCGAAGGTCGGGGTATGCAGCGCACGCGGCTGCGGGTCGGCCGGGTCATGACAGCCCAGACGCACAAACGTCCCCCGTGTCTTTTGCTGATACCAGGCAAAATCCTCGCCGCCGGTGCTCTTGGGGATCTCAACGACCTGTTCGGCGCCTACCACCTGCCGGGCCACCCGCGAGACAAAGCCCGTCAGCAGGCCGTCGTTGTTCACCGGCGGTGAACCGCGGACATACCGCAGCCGATAGTCTCCGCCCAAAGCCCGCACCAGACTCGCCACCTGGGCCAGTTCGGCCTCGAGCTGGTCGCGAATGGCCGCTTCGAAGGTGCGCACCGTGCCGGTCAGGACAACTCGATCGCAGATGATGTTCTCCTTGCTGCCGCCCTGAATGGTGCCGAAGGTGACGACGGCCTCCTTGCTGGCCGGGATCCGCCGCGAAACCAGGGTTTGAACAGCGGTGATCACCTGCGCCGCCAGGACGATGGCATCCACACCCTGATACGGGTGGGCGCCGTGAGCGGCCTTGCCCAGGATGGTCAGCTCAAAACGGTCGGCCGCCGCCATCAGCGGGCCGGGGCGGATGCCGACCCGGCCTGTGGGCAAGGTGGGATCCACATGCAGCCCGACGATGGCATCCACATCGTCGAGAACCCCTTCGGCGATCATCCGCCAGGCGCCGCTGCCGCCCTCGTCGGGGATGACCTCTTCGGCCGGCTGGAAGATGAACTTGACCCGGCCCGGCAGTTCTGCCTCGCGGGCTTTGAGAAGGCGCGCGGCGCCCAGGAGCATGGCCGTATGGGCATCATGCCCACAGGCATGCATCAGGCCGGGACGTTCGGAACGATAGGGTACCTCGTTCTCCTCAGGGATGGGCAGGGCATCCATATCGGCGCGGAGGGCGATGGTGACGCCGGTCTCGGGTCCGACCCAAGCGACGACGCCCGTCTGTGCGATTTCGGTGGCGCAGGGTATACCCCATTCGTGCAGGCGGGCGGCCACCAGGGCGGCCGTCCGCTGTTCGCCAAAGGCCAGTTCGGGCCACCGATGGAGGGCACGACGCCACGCGCTAAGGTGAGGGGCCAGATCGTGGGCCGCAGTGAGCAACGATTCGAACTCCATGGCACCGTCTCTCTCAATCCGGGAGCAGAGCCGCGCTGGCCTCGATCACCGGCAGGTTTTCGTCTGCAAACCGCGGTTGAAACCGACGCACGGCTTCCGATAAGGCGGCGATCGGAAAGAGGTCAAGATAACGCAATGCCGCCGCCGTGACCATGAGCGATCGATTCGTGCGGGTTATACGGACCTGACCGGCCTGGGGATGGAGGATGACCTTGCGCGCCTGGGTCGGCACCGTCGCGAATTCCGGCGTGGTGATGAGCACGTCGGCCGGCGTCATCGCCGCCAGATGATGGCGGACCTTGGCCAGGCCGTCTTCCGAAAGCAGGACAAGGGCATCGGGCTTGCGGATGCCGGTGTAGCGGATTTCTTCGGGGCTGAAGATCAGCTCGCTGACGCTGTGGCCGGATTTGACGGTGGTCGGATAATCGTCGGCCTGGGTGACCCACAGGCCCGCCAGCACCCCCGCATAGCCGGTCGCCTGCGCGGCCGACCGCACCTTGGCGCCGGCCGAACCGGCGATGACGAGATGAAACTTGCGGTCAAGCCGGGCCGGAAAGAGCGGCTCGATGGGCCGTAAGGGGAGGGTAGGTTGGCCGAAGACGGAGGCGCCCTGCGCCCGCAAACGGCGGGCATACTCGTGCTCCTCACGTTTCCGGATCAGACCCGTTTCCATGCCGATGGTGGCGAGGGTTCCCATCAGCTCCTTGCGGCCGAAGTCGTTGTTGACGACGAAATAGGCCGTGCACAGTTCCCAGATGTCGAGCAAGGCAAAACCCTCGTACAGGATGGCTTCGGCGATGCGGTCGGGCAGGTCCTTATCGAAGGAGGTGCCCCGGTAGACATAGCCGGCGCCGTTGACGGCCACCGTGGCGCAAATGTCCAGGGGATTTTCCAGGTTTCCCGCCCGCGTGCTGGCCGTGATCATCCCCATCGGCGTGGTCACGGAATGTTCGCCGCCGGTCATCCCGAAGTTGAAGTTGTTGAACACAAGCACGGTGATGCCGATGTTGCGTCGCGCGGCACTGAGGATGTGGGTGCCGCCGATGCCCAGGCCGCCATCCCCCATCAGCACGATGACCTTGAGATCGGGGTTGACCAGCTTGATGCCGGTGGCATAGGCCACGCTGCGGCCGTGCAGGCCATGAAAGGCATGGGTCGTGAAGTACTGATCGCTTAATCCGACGCAGCCGATGTCGGTGACCAGCACCACCTGACGCGGGTCAAGCTGAAGTCGGGTCAGGGCGGCATCGAGATGATTGAGGATGAGGGTATGACCGCAACCCGGGCAAAAAGGGTCGGGACGTTCGTTTTTGTAGGTGGTTATCGGCTTAAGGGCCGGTTCCAGAGCAATAGCCATAACAGCCTCGTTCTTTTCAAAAGTCGCCGATTGCATCCAAAAACTGTTCGGGAGTAATCAAATTGCCATCAACCCGCTGGATCGAGATGATTTCCGGTGGGTCCAGACGCTGGAGTGCGGCATGACGATAGAGCACCCGCTCCACCTCGAGGGCGTATTGGCCATGATTGAGTTCGCCGATGACGACCCGCCGTTGTCCGGCCGTCGCTTCCAGGAGCAGTTGCTCCGGCACGGGCCAGAGGGTATGCAGGGTCAAATCGCTGACGGGGAGGCCGGCCCGCCGCGCCCGGTCCCCGGCCTCGCGCATGGCCCGCGCCGTGGTGCCGTAGCCGATAAAGAGCACCCCCTTCGCATCGGCGCGGTGGAGCAGGCCGAACTCGAACCGATGCCGATGGTTCTCGATTTTGGCCCGCAGATGCTCGTTGAGCCGTCCCACTTTGAGGGGGTCTTTGGTCAGAAAACCGTGTTCATCGTGGCTGGAGCCGGTAAAGCGGGTGATATGGGGGCCGCCAAAGGGACTCGTCGGCGGCACGGCATCGATGGGGTCGAAGTCATAGGGCAGATAGGTCTCCTCCGGCCGCAGGCGCGGGTCCGGACGTCCGGTAACGGCATTGATACGGCCGTTGGGGCCGCCGTTGCCGGCCGGGAGGGGCGGAACCAACGGCCGTTGTCCGACCGGTACGTCCACGTACTCGGCGATGTCCACGGTGGACATGGACATGACGAGTTCCTTATCGGGCAGGAGAAAGACCGGTGTGCGGAAGCGCTCGGCCAGGTCGAAAGCCCTTTGGACCAGGGTGTAGCATTCGGGCACCGAGGAAGGGGCCAGGGCGATGATGGGATAGCCCCCGCTGGTGCCCCACCGCACGAACTGGACATCGCCCTGGGCGATGGTGGTCGCCCCACCCGTGGCCGGGCCCATGCGCATGACATCGACGATGACCAAGGGTACCTCGCCCATAATGGCCAGGCCCAGGTTTTCGGAATAGAGGGAAATTCCGGGCCCGGAGGTAGCCGTCATGGCGCGGGCACCGGTCATGGCCGCCCCGATGCACATGCTGATGGCGGCAATTTCATCTTCGGCCTGAATGCCGATCCCGCCTACCTTGGGCAGCTCGCGCAGCATATGGAGGAGGATGGGCGTGGCCGGGCTGATGGGATAGCCGGCAAAAAAGGTACAACCGGCGCGTAAAGCGCCACGAGCAATCGCCGTGGCGCCGTCAACATACTCGCGTGGCATAGGACAAAACCTGCTCCGTTGCAGAAGAATGAGAGCGCCATCTTCGCGAAGATGGTCGCGTCGTGCGGCCAAAGCCGCTGGTCAACAGTGGCCTTAATCATACTCGAAATGGCGTTTTCTGGCTAGAATGAGGCCAATCAGTCCCTCCTCCGTTCCGAGGTTAGCCATGAGCGTCAACCACACCCTCAATATGGACCTTTCCCCGGCCGAACAGGAGATGATCAGCCTGTTGAAAGAGGCCCTGGGTCTCGACAGCGAGGAGGCCGTGCTGCGCTTGCTCATGCGGCAGGCCATCCAGCGTATTGCCATTACCTGCCCCACCTGTGGCCATTACGCCCGGCTGAGCGAAGAAGACCGTGCCTATTGTCGTTCCTGCCTCTCCGTTATCACCCTGAGCGAGGGCATCTGGGAGGCCGGGCAGGCGCCGGTCGTGCCGCCCGCCTCGTCGGGCTAGAGCACAAGCTCGGCCATCAGGCGGATGGTCTCCAGGTCCAACGTCGCCAGGTTGAGCGTGGTCACCGGGCTTTGACGCCACAGCGCCAACCGCTCGGCAATGCGGGCTTTGGGCCCTACCAGGGCGATGTCGTCGATGAGGGCGTCGGGTACGGCGGCCAGGGCGGCTCCCTTATCGCCGGCCAGATAGGCCTCCTGGATCCTGACCGCCGCTTCCTCATAACCCAGACGGCAGGCCAGGTCGAAGTAGAAGTTCTTGCCGCGCGCGCCCATGCCGCCGATGTACAACGCCACAAAGGGCCGCACCTGATGGTAACAGGCCTCCAGGTCATCGCCGACGACGACCGGCACGGTGGCGGCGATGTCGAATTGCGCCAGGCTTTTGCCGTTGCCGGCCCTGGCAAAGCCTGCTTCGAGATGGGGCAGGAAAAGATGGGCGTGGCGCGGGGAGAAGAAAACGGGCAGCCAGCCATCGGCGATTTCGGCGGCCAGTTCGACGTTTTTCGGCCCGATGGCCGCCAGGTAGATGGGCAGATCGGGACGGCCGTGGAGGATACTCTTCAACGGTTTGCCCAGCCCGGTGGCATCGGGGCCTTTGTACGGGATCTGGTAATACTCGCCTGCGAAGACAAGGGGCGACTCCCGGCGGAAAATGGCGCGCACGATGCTGACATACTCGCGTGTGCGCACGAGAGGTTTCCCGTAAGGCACGCCGTGCCAGCCCTCCACCACCTGAGGGCCCGACAGCCCTAAGCCCAACAGCATGCGGCCGCCCGAAAGTTGGTCCAGGGTCATGGCCGTCATGGCCGTATTGGCAGGGGTGCGCGCCGGCATCTGCATGATGGCCGTGCCCAGACGGATGGTGGACGTCAGGGCGCCGATCCAGGCCAGGGGTGTAACGGCATCGGACCCATAGGATTCGGCCGTCCATACGGCATGATAGCCCAGACGTTCGGCCTCGCGGATGAGGGACATGGGCAACTGGATGCGGGCGCCGGCGTAGCCGAGGTTGAGGGCAAGGCGAAGGGAAGCGGTCATCGTGGTTTGGGCGGAAGGATTGGAAACGAGAGGCCTATGACAAAGGTAATGGCGACTGTAGCCAGGCAGGCCGTGACGAGACGTGGATACGGGTTATCCATTTGACCCAGGCAAAGCCGCGCTGGCCGGGTACCACCAGGCGCAAAGGGAAACCATGGCCGCGGTCAAGGGGTTGATCGGCCACATGGGTGGCCAGCAGGCATGTGGCGGCGGTTGCCAGATCGAAACGGCGGGCATACCCCGTAGCCGCCTCAATGCGGACGCTGCGGGCGGTCGATTGCACACCGGCCAGGTCCAGCAGGCGTGCCAGGCTGACTCCGGTCCAGACCTGGGCCGAATACCAGCCGCCTGTGCAGTCGAGGACTTCATCACGGCGGGTATCGGCCAGGGCCAGCAGGGCCGGGTAATCGAGCACCAGCGGCCGAAGCACCAGCCCATCCACTACCAGCCGCCAACGCGCGGGCTCAAGAGCCGGCGGGGTATCGAACAACCAGCTCGTGACCGGAAAGTGACCGCTGTAGCTGCCCATCTCATAAGAGCCGGTAAAACGGCGGAAAGCGCCGGGCAAAGCCAGGGCGGTTTTGGTCGGGCCGGCCAGCCACCAGGCGCCGAAGCCTGCCAGCGCGCCTGCGACCAACCGTAAAAAGGCCCGGCGGTCGCGCGCCGGTGCCAGGCGCAGGATGAATCGACGCGCTCCCAGATGCCACAAAAACAGCGCTGCCAACACCACCCCCAACAGGCCGTGGACCACCATCAGACTGATGGCCCCTAACCAGACCGGGCCGACATAGCTCCAGACAAAACCGGTGCCCAAAAGCGCCGGCAACAGCACGGCCAGGAACAAAAAGCCAAGCCCGGTTGGGCTGAACAGCCGGCGCCGGCGATACGCACGCAGGATCACCGCGGCCTTCCAGCCCAGCAGCACCAGAATGGCATAACCGCCGACGCCGTGCAGCCCCACGACCCAGCCGCGGCCCGGATCGCCCGTCAGCAAGGCGCCCAGGCCGCCGATCAGGCTCAGAGGGACGAGCACGAGCAAGGCTGTGTTGACCCAGGGATAGCGCATCGGCCTTTTAGGAGCGGCGGTAAGTGCCCATCAACTCGCCCTGGTCCAGGACATGGCCTTCCATGGCCTTCAGGACTTCCTCACGAATGGCGCCGGCTTGCAGCCGCAGCGCGGTATCGAGGGCATACAGGCGGAAGAAGTAGCGGTGGGTACCCTGGGGCGGACAGGGCCCGCCATAACCCCGGCGCCCCCAACTGTTCTTGCCGTCCAGGCCCACGCCGGCCGTGGCCCCTGCCCGCAGTTCGGGCAGACCGGTCACCGTGGGTGGGATGTTGAAGACCACCCAATGGGTCCAGGTCCCGCGCGGGGCATCGGGGTCATCCATAATAAGGGCCAACGTCTTCGTTCCGGTCGGGATGTGCCGCCAGTTCAGGGCCGGGGAGACGTCTTCGCCGTCACAGGTGTAGCGGCGGGGAATGGGTTGCCCGTGTTGAAACGCCGGACTGGTCAATTCGATGGTCATAGGGACCTCCTCCGTCATGGTGACGGCAGGTGGGGAGGCGGGGGCGGTGCAACTCGCCCCCAGAATGAGGATGAGGAGCAGGAAGCCAAGCCCCAATAGCCTGGTAGACATCGGTGTTCATTCCGCGCTTCAAGGGCGTGCCAGGATGTGGTCCACGGCCCGGACCAGGTCGGCCAGGTTCTGCACATACTCGACCTGATCGAGATAGGGCAGGTATTGGAGCATGTCGCTATCGCCGGTGCCCCACATGGCTTCGGGTTCGGGCGTCAACCAGAGCACCCGACGGGCGCGGCGCTGGAGCATCTGCATGAGGTCAAGGCGGGGGTTGTTGTAGTTGTTGCGGGCATCGCCCACGAAGATGAGGGTCGTCCGGCCGTCCACGGCGCTGAGATGCTCGCGGGTAAAGGTCTCCAGGCTGCGACCCAGATTGGTGTTGTAGTAGCCGGGTTGCAGGCGTTCCAACACCCGGCGCACGGCCACATCGGGGCGATGTTCGGCGAAATCGGCCGAGATGTCGTGCATATCGGCGATGAAGGCAAAGCTCCGGGCCTGGGCCACCTGATCTTGCAATTCGTAGATGAGCCGCAGCATGAACTCGACCACCGGCCGCATCGAGGTCGAGACATCGCAGATGAGACAGAGCCGGGGCTTGAGATGGCGCTTTTTCCAGCGTATCTCCATGGGTACGGTGCCATGACGCAGGTTTGTGCGCAGCGTGCCCTTGGCATCGAGATAGCCCTTTTTGCCGCGTTTGCGCCGCAAGGCCGCCCGCGAGCGCAGGTGGGCAGCCAGACGCCGTACCTGTTCGCGCAGAGCCTCGGCTTCGGCTTCGGAGAGGCTGCGGAAAGGCCGCTCCATCAGATCGTCCATACTCGGCCGGATGCGCTGTTCCTCGGCCTGCTGCCGGGCAATCTGGGCGCCCACATAGTTGGCGATCTGCTCGCGCCAGGCCTCCAGGTTTTCGTAAATCCCCTGGGCCAGAAGCTGGGCTTCGATGGGGTCCATGCCCTGGCGGGCCAACTCGGCCAACAGGGCTTCGATTTCTTCGATCAGCTTTTCCAGACCGAGTTCTTGCAGCATGCGCCGGGTGAACCAGCGTTGCTGGTAGGGATGGCCGGCATGTTCCAGGCCGGCCCGTTCGCCGGCCTCTTGCAACTCCTCCGGCCGTAGCCGGTCCCCGCGCAGCAGGCGTTCGAGCATTTCGCTCAGGCGATCGCGCAGGTTCTCCAGGGCGCGACGCAGCATCTCCCGTTCGGCAGCCCCCATGTCCTGGGTCAGGTCAAGGGTGGGGGGTTCGGCCCCGCCGAAATAGAGGGGAAAAAGACGCTCGAAAATGGGGATATCGGCCGGGTCCTTGACCAGGGTAGCGGCCAGCAATTGCCGGAACCGCTCCCGGTCTTGCACACCCAACAGCTTGATGGCCCGCCAGGCATCGGCGCTTTCGGCCAGCGAGATGCGAACGCCACCGGCCCGCAAGGCCGTGATAAACTCGATGATGCGCTGTTCCATGGGCTTGTACGGCAGAAGGGAAAGGGAAAAGAGAACCTACCGAAGGGGCGCGCCCACGCTTCCCGGCGGGGATGTCGGCGCCTGTTCAGTTCAGCCGCTCGCGCAGCAGATAGAGCAGGGCAGCGGCGTAGGCCTCGGCGGCGTCGAAAGCGTCGAACGTCATGACCCGGCCCTGCCGATGGATCTCACAGCGGTAGCCGAGCGGGATCGTGTGTAAAACCAGCCCGGCCTCGGGTTGACCGAGGAGCTGCGCTTCGATCAGCTCACGGAGCTGGTCTTCGCGGGGCAGCCACAGGGCCTCGCCCACCCAAACGTGGTCCAGGGCCCATTCGGCCACGCCATGAAAGGTCAGGGCCAGTCGCTCGCGGATCGGTTCGGCCATCACCGTCATGTTGGTGATGACGAAGACCTGGTCCTCGAAACCCGGCAGCGGAATGGCAAAAAAGTCCAACTCGGCGGGCTTCCAGGTCAGACCGGCTTCGCGTAGGGCCTTAGCCGTACTCAGAGAAAGCATGGGGCCGGGATGGAGAGACGCCTCGGGGAATCGACTCAGTTTCTGCGCGTGGGGGGCATGGGTGGCAGGCCGGAGCTGCCGCGGCGTTGGAGCTGCCGCCGGGCACGGGCGATGTCGCTCTCATGCTTGAGCAGCACCGTGATGGTGGTCTCCAGGGTTTCGTCGTCCAGGGCCTCGGCATTGAGCATGACCAGGGCCCGCGCCCAATCGAGGGTTTCGGAGATGGAGGGGTGTTTCTTCAGGTCAAGACGACGGAGCTGCTGCACCAGGTCAACGGCCTGACGTGCCAGTTCGGGCGCCAGATCGGGAACCTTCAGCCGGACAATGCGCAGTTCGGCTTCCGGCGTCGGATAATCGAGGAACAGATAAAGACAGCGACGCTTGAGCGCCTCGGATAGCTCGCGGGTGTTGTTGGATGTCAGCACCACCATGGGCTGGTGTTGGGCCCGGATGGTGCCCAATTCGGGGACGGAAACCTGAAAATCGCTCAGGACCTCCAGCAGAAAGGCCTCGAACTCGGCATCGGCCCGGTCAATTTCGTCGATCAGGAGGACAACCGGTTCCGGGGATGTGAGCGCGGCCAGCAGCGGCCGGGGTAAGAGAAACCGTTCGGAAAAGAAGACCTCTTCCTCGGCGGCAATGCGGTCCGCTGCCTCGCGCAGGCTGGTGGCTCCGGCCATGATCTCCCCCAGTTTGTCGCGTAGCAGTTGGGTGTAGAGCATCTGCTTGGCGTATTCCCATTCGTACAGGGCTTTCGTTTCGTCCAGGCCTTCGTAGCATTGCAGACGGATCAACTTGCGGCCGGAAGCGGCGGCCCATACTTTGGCCAGTTCGGTTTTGCCCACCCCGGCCGGGCCTTCGGCCAGCACGGGTTTACCCAGATGCTCGGCAAGATAGAGCACGGTGCAGATGGCTTCGGAGGGGATGTAGTTTTGGCCGATGAGAGCCTGGCCCACGGCCTGAGGAGAGTTAAACATGGTACACAAGGTAGATTGGCCGAAAGAGAGGTGTCGAAGGCAAAAACGACACCCATTAAGGATACCCGATGCCGTCAGGATAGTAAAGACGGGCCTCATCTGTCGGTAAGCCAATGTGCGAACAGGAGGCGAGAGCACGACCTCGCAGGCGGTAGGGCGCTTCAGGGCGACTTCCTGAAGGCGAACATGACCTGGATCAGCGTAACGAGCATCAAAATGGGCCTAGAATGGAACCGTAGCCATCATCGTTTCCCGAGGAGACCGCATCATGTCACGCCCTCTGATCACCGTTGACGGCAACGAGGCGGCCGCCTATGTTGCCTACAAGACCAACGAAGTCATCGCCATCTATCCGATCACGCCTTCTTCGCCCATGGGCGAATGGGCCGACCAGTGGGCAGCCGAAGGGCAGCCGAATCTGTGGGGTACGGTGCCTCTGGTACAGGAAATGCAGTCGGAAGGCGGCGCTGCCGGCGCCGTCCACGGTGCGCTGCAGACCGGCAGCCTCTGTACGACCTTTACCGCCAGCCAGGGGTTGCTGCTCATGATCCCCAACATGTACAAGATCGCCGGCGAACTGACGAGTACGGTCTTCCATATCGCGGCCCGCACCCTGGCCACCCATGCGCTGTCCATTTTCGGCGATCATAGCGATGTCATGGCAGCTCGCGCCACCGGCTGGGCCATGCTTTTCGCCAACTCGGTCCAGGAGGTGATGGATTTTGCCCTCATCGCCCAGGCGGCTACCCTGCGCAGTCGGGTGCCTTTTCTCCACGTCTTCGACGGTTTCCGCACCTCTCACGAGGTCATGAAAATCGAGCAATTGACCGAAGACGACATGCGGGCCCTGATCGATGAGGAGCTGGTGCGTGCCCATCGCGCTCGCGCGCTCTCGCCCGATCGGCCCTTTATCCGCGGTACGGCCCAGAATCCCGACGTCTATTTCCAGGGTCGCGAGGCGGCCAATCCTTTCTATCGGGCGGTTCCCGACATCGTCCAGAGAACGATGGACCAATTGGCCCGTCTGGTGGGGCGATCGTATCACCTGTTCGACTACGAGGGCGCGCCCGATGCCGAACGCGTTATCGTCCTCATGGGATCCGGGGCCGAAGCGGTGGCCGAAACGGTGGCCTATCTGAATGCCCATGGCGAGAAAGTGGGTGTGGTGAAGGTGCGGCTCTTCCGTCCCTTCTCGGCGGCGCATTTCCTGGCTGTTTTGCCTCCGACGGTCGAGGCGATAGCCGTGCTCGACCGCTGCAAAGAGCCGGGTGCCGCCGGTGAACCCCTCTATCA
>Ga0197142_1002246_pt1 | contig 17028 bp, 12 predicted proteins | sample GBS60_MetaG_FD_148614 | JGI IMG/M metagenome (GOLD analysis project Ga0197142, IMG submission 148614) | Sediment microbial communities from Great Boiling Springs, Gerlach, Nevada, United States - GBS 60_MetaG | ecosystem: Environmental > Aquatic > Thermal springs > Hot (42-90C) > Sediment...
CTCCGGCACTACCCCCTGGCCCCCCGTCCGCTCCTACCAGGGGCGAGGAAGGGGGAGCTTGTCTCCGGCACTACCCCCTGGCCCCCCGTCCGCTCCCACCAGGGGCGAGGAAGGGGGGGACGGCGCGAAAGTATGTTGGCACTCCCTCACGCAATGACTGCGCGGGTACAGTATGTTCCCAATAAGAAATTCGGGTTTCTGATCGCCCGCTAAGGCCAGAATCAAGACGATGTCGGCAAGAGTGCAGCACTGCTGCGCTCTGCTATCGCTGCGAGTAGTGCAGCGCGTCGGACCGTGTCATACCACCGGCACTGCCTCGTTCCAAAGATAACTAGCCCATTCTTCTGCCGGGTAGACGCGCTGTGGACGGAGCGGATTGATACGCGCATTAAGCATTGCCCCTCGTCGCAAGTGCGGCAGACCAGCCTCTTCGACCAACCAGATCACTCGTGCTTCATAGGGACGGTTCGCCGGCGGATAGACCCAAAGTGTCAGTTCAACTTCCACTGCTCGCATCAAGATAGCACGCTTATACGAACCGACCATCGTGACCTTTAGTAACTCGGCGCGTACCGGTACCGATGTCGCCAGATCACGTTCCATGGCTTGTTGAATGATAACGCGCCGCCGCTCAAAACGTTTCAGTGCTGTATGTACTGACGGCACCAGCAGCAACGATGTGCTGATAATGGCATACGGCAACATTTGCCCAAGATGTAGTCGCTGCTCGTCACCATTCACGGTACGGCAGCGAAAGGCCAGCACACCGTCACTTCGATCCGGTTGCAGCTCACCAACACAGACAATCGGCCCTATCACACGGGCTAGATCAGGCATAAAGACCAATCCGGTCGTGCCGCAAATAAAACCGAGTAACAGGCTAAGAGCGATCCGTACAAACATAAGGCGCCCCTCCGGTGGAAGAGTGCTGGTTGCCAGGATGACGAGATCGGTCATTATAGTGGCAATGGGGGCAGACGAGGAACACCGATCTCATTAGTTATGTCTTATTGTAGCACGTCGTCTATACCAGAGCGTATCGAATCAGTGGGCATGTTGGGAACGGGTCAAAAGCTGCTCGATTCGTGCCACCAACCGCTGTAAGCGGATCGGTTTGGCGAAGTAGTCAGTTGCACCGGCCAAGAGACAGCGTTCACGATCACCGGGCATCGCCAGCGCCGTCACCGCAATAATTGGCGTCTGGGCAAACCGCTGATCGGCGCGTAGCCGTTTGATGACCTCAAGCCCGTCGATCCCAGGTATTTGAATGTCCATGATGATCAGGTCGGGATGCCATTCGGTGACAAGCGCCAACACTTCATACCCGGTATGGGCCACACGCAGTTCATACCCATGGGCGATCAGGTAGTCGCTCAGTATCACTCGATTGGTTTCGTTATCTTCGGCCAGTAAGATGCGGGCAACGGTCGTACGCTGATTGGCGTGATCGATGCTCGATGAAGCCATCTTCAGTTCTGAAAGCTGGCTCAACGCTTGCCGAAGCATAGCACGACTGATCGGTTTTACCAGATACGCTGCGGCGCCAGCGGCCAGTCCACGTTCAGGCTCATCAACAACCGACACAATAACAACCGGGATCGGAGCCAGTTCAGGATCACGTTTCAGGTCGGCCAGTATCTCCCAGCCTGACCGATCGGGTATTTGCAGATCAAGCAAGATCAGATCAGGACGCAGATCTTTTGCCCGTGCAACAGCTTCGTTACCATACGTGACCAAGACCGGTTGAATCTGCAATTCTTCCAGGTAGCGAGCCAACTGATCAGCAGTCGTCACCGAATCTTCGATCACGAGCGCTAACTGCATCTGCGGCACGCTATCAGCCTGTTGTGATTCATCGGTATACAAGACCGGTTGATACGGTAGGGTAACTGTAAATGTGCTACCGACACCCGGCGTACTTTCGACTGCAACGCGACCACCGTGCAGCTCGGTCAGCCGTCGTACCAACACCAGGCCTAGACCGGTTCCTTCGTGCTGGCGCCGTAACCCACTATCGAGCTGCACAAATGGCTGAAAGAGCCGGGAAAGATGTTCGGCAGCGATACCGATGCCGGTATCACTCACCGCAAAGCTGATCGTTCCCTGGGTAACGTCGGTCGTTACCTGCAAGGTCACCGTACCACCAGCCGGAGTAAACTTCACCGCATTACTCAGCAGATTAACCAGAATTTGCTTGAGCCGACGTGGATCGGCGAGAAAACGGGCCTGACGATCCTCAAGTTGTAAGGAGAGTTGAATCTGTTTCTTGCTCGCCTGCTCTCTGATCAAGGCTAAGCTCGCCTCACACACATCACTTGCAGCCACGACTTCCTTTACAACATCCATCCGTCCGGCTTCAATCTTCGCCAGATCGAGGACATCGTTGATCAACGTTAGTAAATGCCGACCACTTGCTTCAAGGGTATGGATTGCGGTTCGCTGTCGTTCACTTAACGGGCCGTACAACTCTTCCAGCAAACTTTCGCTCAGAGCCAGAATAGAGTTCAGCGGCGTGCGCAACTCGTGGCTCATGTTGGCCAGAAATTCATCTTTAGCTCGTGCCGCACGGGAAAGCTCGGCATTCGCCAGTCGCAACTCGGCTGTACGCTCAGCAACTCGTTGTGCTAACAAATCGCGCTCGATCTGTAATTCCTGTTCTGCAAGACGCCAGTCGGTTATATCACGAATAATCGCGATTGCTTCAGCGCCCAACGGATTAGCTTTGATCCGAGCCTCGAAAAAACGCTCGCGATCAGCAATCGACAAGCAATACTCTAGCGTTTGTAATTCACCACTTGTAAATGCTGCGTGCAATGCAGCCCGATACTGAGCACCAATCGCGGGCGGAAAGACCTGATCAATTGGGCGATTGAGAATCTCTTCTGGTGCAGCAAAGGTAAAAACGGATGGTGTTGCGGCGACATCAATAACGAGACCATCGTCACGCAACCGCAACACAAGATCGGGGAGTGCACTTACTATCAGATGGTTACGTTGTTCACTTGCTCGCAATTGCGCCTCTTGTTGCCCAACGACAATCGCGAAGGCAATATCCTGGGCCAATTCGTTGAGCAAACGTAGTTCGTCGGTATCAAAAAAACCTGCCTGATCAGCGTAGAGGCTCAATGTAGCATAGACCTCATCATTGACCAGCAACGGAAAGCTCACCGATGAGCGATACCCAATCTGCATGGCGATGTCACGCCAGGACGCCGCTAGTTGGTTCATCGCCAGATCGTTGATAATCACCGGCTGACGCTTTAAAAATGCCTGCACTGTCGGACAGGCGCTATCGTCAGTTATCTTGAAATCAAACTGAATCAGGTAATCCCTTGCTTCGCCCGCCACGGCCACCGGCTCGATTCGCTTGGCGATAGGGTCTGGTCGGCCAATCCATGCCATCCGAAATCGACCTTCTTGAACGGCAATCTGACACACGGCGGCGAAGATGCGTTGTGGATCACGTTCACGGATGATCGTCTGGTTAATGGCACTTAACAACGCATAGGTACGCATCAGTCGTCGCTGACGTACTTCGTGCCGTTGCCGTAGCGCAACGAAGAGAAAAAAGACTACAACGCTGGCCATAACCAGCACCGAACTCTGGATGGCGTTGATATTAGACCAGGGACGTGGATACCCAAGCCCAGGCCGAAAGACAAACTGCCAGGAACGACCGTAGCGTTCAATCTTTCTGATGATCGCTGCCTCACGGATATATGTCTCCAGATCGACAATGACGGTTGGGGATTGAACCCTCCCGCCCGACAGATAAGCCAGTGGCCGGATCGAAGAATCAGTCGTATCAACCAGCAGCAATTCCATATCGGGAATATCTATCGGTTGCAGGGCTTGTTCCATCATCACGTTCGGCGATACAAGCATCGTAATAATGCCACGGATTCGCTCCTGACGTGCTTCAACGGTCGGTGGAAACGGGCCAGACCGATACACCGGTGCGACCAACAGCACTGCTGGCGTCATAACATCCGTAAGATACGGTCGGATCGGAGCCGTCATCATCACACGGCCACTATCACGGGCCTGCGCAATGGTATCGCGACGTATTGGCTCTACAAGCATATCCAACCCAAGCACAGCCCGCCGCCGCGCAAACGGCTCAACGTAAGTCAGAGGATAATACTCATCGCGAACCGCAGCCGGTGGGCCAGGTGCTCCTGGTTCGCGAATGGTAAAATCAGGGATGCCATTTTCGCGTATCTGACGCTCGAAGAACAAACGCTCTGCCTGAGTAATACGCGGCGCCCATCCTACCGATTGCAAGGCGGGCAATTGTTCCAGTAGCGAGCGGCTAAATGTACTGAATTCGGTCTGTTCAATCTGTTGTGAAGCCGCAAAGAGGCTCTGAACGCTCTGGATCGCCTGTTCATAACGGGTAAGCCGATCATCGATCAGATTGACAATTTCCGTGGCATCAGTCTGTAATTGTCGCTCATACTGTTGCAAGGCATCGCGCCAGATCAGTTGAAGCGAAAACAACATAAATGCCAACAACAGACCGACTACCGGCCATACCAACAGATCAGTTGTGCGTTGCGCCTGCCTCTGGAAGCCAATGACAATCCACGGCGCGATGAGCCATACCCCTGCGACTACATTTAGCCACCATTGCCAGATGTTCATCGGGGCACTGGCGACCATTGGCACCTGCACCACTACCAGAATCATAACCGCGATGAACGAGGCCGGTAGGAGGGCTAATGCCAGTAAACCACAGGCATACACGCCACGCCAGATAGACAGCGGTGGGAGAGCCTTGACGAAACGATACACGAGCCAGCTTCCCAGCCATGCCTGAGCCACAGCACTGAGCGCCAGGCCAACTGCAATAACTATCACCCGTGTTCCATCAAGACCCAACTGCGCGAAGACGGCAGTATAACCAAGAAAAGCCCCGACCAGAATAATCGGCAAAAACTGGTTACCGGCTACCAACGCACCACCCATTGCGACCCCGGCTGCAACCCAGATAAGAGGAATGCCACGTTGTATCAACAACGGTTGGGCGCCCAACCATATCGCAACGGCGTACACCAGACCTAAACCAATAAGGGTAGATCGGGGTAAACGGATCATGGGCTGCACTCCGGTAGAGAGATGCGTATATACGTACCCAGTTGCTACGATGCGGGCAGTATACCACCGCAAGAGGGCAGATTGCAGTAGGATCACCGACGGTTCACTCGCCACCGAGTCGGTTGCAACGGTCGCCAAACCTGCCCCCTATCGCATAGCCCGGTAAGCAATCGGGATTATTTCATTCTACCAGAGTGGATCGTACCACGCTGTACCGGTTTATGCCAGCGTTGGCGACAGTTCGGCCAACTGCCGATACGCTCCGGCGAAGTATAGCAGCGGATCACCTTCTGCAGCTCGCCGTAATGCAACGACACGCCCCAGAACAATCCAATGATCGCCACCGTCGAGCAACCGCTCACGCGCACAAACCAACGTAGCCAGACTGTCTTGCAGTACCGGTACACCGGCCAAGTCGGTCATCGTGACCTCCAGATCGGCTTGTGGCCGACCGGCAAAATGACGGGCGACTGCCTCTTGATCAGCACGCAGAATGTTGACCGCAAAATGAGAGGCAGCAGAGATCACTGCTGCCATACGAGCTTTACGATCGATACATACGAGCAACAGTAGAGGATCAAGTGAAACAGAAGTCAGGGAATTGGCAGTCATCCCTCGCATTTGCGTGCCATCACTAGCGGTAATGACTGTTACCCCCGTGGCAAAAAGGCCTATCGTAGCACGGTATTCACGTGGATCAATCGTCATGGTGCATCTCTGTCGATTTCAAAAGATACTCCTTATGTAAGTATACGTCAGTTTTGCACACTCCGGCAAGGAACATATTGCTGACGAACTCATCACAAAACTTCTCGTTTCAGCGAACATCCGACATCTACCGGAGGAGTTGAATGCAAAACCTTGCTCCAGATTGCTGTCTTGCTCAATAATGGCGAGCACCAGAGAGACCAACTGTACAAAGGCACGACAGACCACTTCCCTTCCCGGAAACAGTTCAAAGGGAGAGAGGAAAGTACCATTGTAACACGAAGGAGAGACGACCGACCGGTCGCCTATTTTCAAAGCACCACTCTTGAGAAATGATTGAAACGCCAAGAATGGGTAGGACAGCACTACTGCGTTTCCTAGCTGCGCCTGTCACCCATCACATGCGTTGTGGAGACGTATCTCACTCAAACGTTCTGTACGCTCTTAACATTGAACAATGGGTGGAGCGGCTTCCAAACCCACCCTTTCCTCATGTGGTAATGTATTAGGGGTTTTCACTGCGATGTGCGCTTGGCCCCCTCACCTTCCCCCCGGACCCCTTCCTCTCCCACCAGGGGAGCGGAAGGGGGAGCGTGAGGCAAGGGTTGGAACCTATCTCCGATAGCTTGGTAATGCAACAAACCACAGGTTCCAGCCACACACCATAGGACGCGGGCCGGAGGCCCGCGCACCCAGGTAATGGTGTGCGTCGGGGGTCATCGGCAGCGGATGGGTGAGAGGCGTCGGTGTCGATCCGTTGTAGCATCGTCCAATCATCGAAGGTGAGCCGAAACTGAGAACTCTGAAAACAACGGTATGCAAAACAGTTGTCGCTCAACAGCCTCTGTGCTATGCTGTATGAAACGCAATACTGTCGTAAACTCGGCTCGGATTAAGCAGGTGCACCTATGACCATCACTGATCGCATGCTCACCGGCGCCATCGCCAACAATCCCGGTAACTACCATGGTGACGGTGAATGGCGCTACTCGATTACGCAACGTACACTGTACTTCAGCAAAGCTGCCGCCCCCGATCCACGCGATCAGGAACCGTTCTTCTCGTTGCCCTCATTGAATCCTGATGGATCGGGGCGTATGGAGCGCGCCTTCCGGCAGTTTATTCGTCGGCGCTGGCCGCCAAGTCGCTGTGCCGAGATCGAGAAGTTCGCCGAGCGCCGGGGCTGGCATCTGGCAATGGAGCTGAAGTACGGAGGCGGCGCCCTCGAAGATCACGAAGCCGCCGAGTGGCAATACGTCGTCAATCGTGAACTTCAACGACTGGCCGCTGAAGTTCGCGCACGGATTGCCGAACTGGAACGTCAGGCTACTCAACCTGAGCAGACACCTGCATCTGGCGAGTAAGAGTTTGCCCCAGGATGCGGTAGACGAGCGTTACCGTGATGGTGTAAGCCTCACCGCTGTGCGCCTTTCCAATGAGAGGCACTTCAGCCTCTAACGCCTCACCATCAACGGTAACGCTGCCATACGCCCCATCGGCAAACTGTACGTCGAAAATTACATTTACCGGTCGGTTACCGGGGCCATACCCCCAACTCAACATCGCATAGACCGGCCCGATCCCGCTCAGGCTGGTCATTCGCGGATGACGCAACCGCGCCGGAATCAATGCCCCGCGCACCGTCATCCAGGTTACGACCGTCCAGAATGAAAGCCAGAAACCACGCTGTAAGGCTTTTACATTCATACCCGTATCTTTCTTTGCGCAGGATCGGCGTGTTGTCGGTAGAGAATCGCGGTATGACCGATGATCGCAACCAGATTGGCGCCTGTCTCGGCGACGATGGTATCGGTGAACGATTGCTTCATATCTTTGTAATCGAGAAAGCGTACCTTGATCAACTCGTGAGCATTCAGCTCCTGTTCAATTTTGGTCAAAAGACCCTCAGTAAGGCCATTCTTCCCAACCATCACCGTTACGGGCAACGAATGGGCCAGTCGGCGGAGATAAGCACGCTGGGCAGGGGTCATCGTGGAGCAACCTCCTCTATCGGGGCGGATGTTACATCATATCGCCCACACAAATCATTAATACGAACACGCAACACATCACGCAAATTCCGCCACGAGTCACGCAAGGGATTAACCTTCGTTTCGCTACCGTAGCGCCATCGCACCGGGATTTCGCTGATTGGGTAGCCACGTCGCTGGGCCAGAAAGAGCAATTCCACATCGTAGGCAGTAACTGCCGCATCGCGCAATACTGGGGCATCATCACCGTAGATCCGCACCCGCTGAAACAGATCACGAGCGACTTCGCGTCGCAATGCCTTAAAACCACATTGCGTGTCATTAATGCCGCGCAATGCAACTAACCGGATGATCCAGTTGAAGACCCGACCCATCACATGACGATACCAGGGTTCACCTTCACGTGATGCACCTACTCCTTCACGTGAGCCAATGGCGATTGGATAGCCACTTTCGATAGCGGCCCGCAGCCGTGGCCATTCTTCAATTGGCGTTGCCAGATCGGCATCACACAGCAAGATGATCGCGCCGCTCGCTGCTAAAGCACCGGTACGCACGGCAAACCCTTTGCCGCGATGATCACAGCGAATCACCGTGACTCCAAATGACTCTGCCAACTCTGCTGTGCGATCCTCACTGCCATCATCAACTACGATGATCTCCGATTCGTATGGCTCGTTGGCGAGAAATGTCTTAATGGCGATCAGTGTTTCCGGTAAACGGCGCTCTTCGTTATAAGCCGGAATCACTATCGAGAGAAATGGTTGATCACTCATCATTCATCACTATCTCTCCACTGTCAGCTACCCGAGATCGAGTGCTTTGGCAATGAACTCTGTTTCTGCGGCGGTAAGTGCCCGCCGCGACCAAAAGTGAGGTAAGGCCCGCAGCCCGGCCAACTGACCACGCAAGCGCGCCCGCGCTGCCGGCTCGCGAATATGACGCAGGCTATGCAGCGCAAACCGCAATTGCGAAGCAATGAGCGCCGGCCAGTAGCGTCGCATCAAGCCTGACGGCATGTTTTTAACCCATACCAGTGGGAAATTGCGCCCACAATAGTAACTGGCCAGTGCTCCACCACCACTGGCACTCAAACGATGATAGACAACCGCCGTCGGCACGAAAATGGTGCGCAATCCCTTCCGGCGGGCACGTAAATTCAAGTCAACATCTTCACAGTACATCACAAGTGCTTCGTCAAATACACGCCCATCTTCGGCTAGAAGCTCGAGTGCACTGCGCCGATAGGCTGCGGCGCCAGCACATGGCCCAAACACTTCACTGTACGCATCGTATTGACCGCGATCTTCTTCCCAAACCCCACGGTTACCCGGCTCACCATTTGGACGATAAAAATCACCGGCTGAATGCAGAACATTGCGCCGATCAAACAGCCGTAACTTAGATGCGGCAAAGGCAAATTGCGGCCAGCGTTCGAGCGCGCCGATCAGTGCTGCCAGCCAGTGCGGATCAGCCTCGGTATCGTTGTTAAGCAGGGCCACAAAAGGCTGGTGCGTAGCCGCCAATCCCGCATTGACCGCTGCCGCAAAACCGCGATTCTGAGCTAAGCGTAAGACCTGCACTTCCGGGTAGCGCGACGTTATAATGGCTACCGAGTCATCTGTACTGGCGTCATCGACAACGGTTACCGTGAAGTCACGTCGGGTCTGTGCACGTAACGAATCGAGACAGACGGGCAGAAGGGTGCTACCGTTGTAGTTTGGAATAATGACATCGATCATGACGACAATTCATTGCGCAGCCGCGCCAGATACACCGCAAGCGCCTCTTGCCACGGTCGAAAGGTAATGCCTAGTGCCGCTCCGGCTAGATTGGCAAGGGGAGTGTACGGTGGCGGCGTACTATCACGCTGAAAATCACGTAAACGGATCGGATGCAGCGGCGTGCTCATGCCAAGCTGACGCAGAATCTCGGCGGCAAACTCATAACGTGAGCAGATGCCGTCGTTGACAAAATGGTACGTCCCGTAGTAGTCAGTGTTGATCAGGCGAGCCAATCCGATCGCAACATCATACGTATACGTTGGACTACCAATTTCATCGGCCACCATACGCAGGCCCTGAGCTGGTGGATTACTCGCCAAACGCAGGACGGTACGCACAAAATTACGTTCACCGCCGAAGAGCCAGGCCACCCGCACAATAAAGTGTTGGGATATTAGCGTTCGCACAACCTGCTCACCAGCCAGTTTACTCTGCCCATACGGATTGATTGGCCGGGTAGGATCGTCTTCAACATACGGACGCTGCCCATCACCTGCAAAGACCTCGTTCGTGCTGATATAGACCATCGTTGCCTGAATGCGCCGACATCCAAGCGCTACATAGCGCGTTCCCAGACCATTGACCCGATAGGCCAGGATTGGATCCCGCGCACACCCATCAACATTTGTGTAAGCAGCAGCGTGAATCACCACATCAGCGCCCGTGGCGGCAATATGATCAACCGTTGCCGGATCGGTTAGCTCAAGCTGATCGTGGCCTAATGGTATCAACTCATGCTGATCGGCCAATGTGGCGACAAGCGCCTGGCCTAATTGTCCATTTGCTCCGGTAATTGCAATCCGCACGTTGTGGCTCCTCAGATACCAGTTAACCGACTTCACAGAGTAGCAGAAGAGCCGGTTTGCGTCAACCAATCTCGTTGATCTACTTTCAACATTCTCACCCGACCTGGCAGACGTGAGGAGAGCAGGGAGGTCGCAAGGGGTGAGTCGGAATCACCTGCTAGAGCACGGCATGTCTCATAAGAGCCTGATCAAAAACTCGGATTTCTCATCGAGCACATACCGTGCCCGCACGACTATTGCGTGAGGAGTTTTCAGCGTTCTTTCTCTCAGTCCCACCTGCCCCCTTCCTCTTCCACAAGGGGAGAGGAAGGGGGCAAGGGGGAAGGTGAGGGGGGCCAGGCGCGCTCCGCAGCACAGGCCCTGAAACTGTTAAAACCCTTCTCCATCGCGTAGTGGAGTAGCGGAGGCGCATGCGTTGCCCGCCAGCGTTCCCTTAAATACGATATTGCGTACCATTGTCGAGCCTCATCAAAAGCCCAGGTTTTTAATCACGCTCTAGGGGCACGGCGCGTCGTGCCCCTACAGCCCTCCCTCATTACCCCAAAACCCCTTCGCTAGGAGCGAAAGGGTGATTTAGAAAGGAATGTGTAGACATACTGTTAGCCCACGATACGGCCCTAAACTGCTTAGCGCCGCTATCTCCCTGTACACACCGTTACGAGAGGCTATCACTATTGGTTAGAACTTCGATCGAAATCCCTGTCCTGAGCAAACGGAATGCGCAATTCAACGCAAATACCTGGCCGATCAGGGCGATTCCGCATCTGATAGCTCCCCCCTACTGCCAGGATAATCCGCGCCACTTGAGCCAGACCCAGTCCCATCCCTTCAACCTGGCCGGTAAAACTGCGTTCGGCCTGGTAATAAGGTTGCCATATCTTCTGCAAATGCTCAGGTGGTAAATGCACACCATCGTCGCAAAATACCAGACGAACCTGCTGCTGGGCAAGATCGGCGTCAACCTGTAACGTCACGACCGGACGTTGTTGAGGATGAAATTTACGTGCATTTTCACACAATTCACGCAAAACGATTTCTAAGCTACGCCGTGAAATGAGTAAACGACGAGAGTCAAGTGCCGGATCAATCTTGAGACTGATCGTTGGCATCGCCAACTCTTGATTGATAGCGGTAACAATCACGGGTAAATCAAAGACAGTACATGGATCAACTTGCTGAATGTCACCAGGACTACGTACATAAAGTAAAATATCATCAATAGAATGTTTTAGACGATGAGCGCCACTCAGCGCAATCGCTGCAATATTTTTTGCCATTGCGCGATCCATGTGCTCGATATTATCGTGGAGAATATTCAAACCACCTATAATACTGACCAAAGGGGTTCGCAATTTATGCGAAATGGCGGTGTGAAACGTCCACATATCACGTTGTGCGGTAATTTGTTGGGTTACATCACGGAGCGTAACGACTACTTGATCGTCAGTGGCCTGGATGAGCGCAGCTTCAACCTGGAGCCACTGCTCAGGGCTATGGAGTGTTTCTGGATGAACGAGATAGCGCGGTTCCGCCGTCGCAGCGGGCCATTGTTCCCACGCCTCTGGTGGAACTAGGCGATAACGCTGAGAAACTAATTCCCGCAATGTCTGAACCGGATGATCCTGCTCACTAAGACCAAGATAGGTGCGGGCACGCTGATTAGCATACCGAATCCGATCATTCCGGTCGATAATTACGTAAGCGTTATCAGATGTCTCAACCACCCATTCAAAGCGCGCCCGCTCGGCATTCACTCTGGCCTGCTCTTGGAGCAGCCGACGGTACCGATTCAGGCGTAAGACGGTGTTAATACGCGCCTGTAATTCACCTGGATCAAACGGCTTCGTAATGAATTCATCGGCGCCAGATTCAAATCCGCGGATCTTTGCCTCACGATCATGCAGGCCCGTGATCATCACAATAGGTATCTGAGCCAGCAGCGGATCGTCGCGTAGCCGCCGACACACCTCGAAGCCGTCCATATCTGGCATCATCACATCGAGCAAAATCAGGTCAGGCAGGTGCTGCTGGGCAAGCTGCAATGCCTGTTCACCGCGCTGAGCGGTAAGCAGGCGGAGGTTGAAAGGGGTAATAATTTCGACGAGCAGTGAGCGCATCAGCTCATCGTCGTCAACGATCAAGATCGTATTTTGCTCCATAGTTATATCGTACCACAGAGGCATTACGGCTGTCGTGACAAAATTGTTCTTTTTGAAGGGGCTTTTGCCGGGTCAAGATAGACCGCGTTGTCTGTTAGCGCATCAAAAAGCCGGGTTCTTGATCAAGCTCGAAATCTGTTCAACCCATCCGGCAGCATCGCCTGTGTATCATGCGATCAGAATGGCAGGTCCTGATCAGAAAGCGTGCGCATAGCACCATCAAGTATTGCTAGGGGCAGCCCATGCGTTGCCGCTCCAAATAGATAGGGTGTTGTCGAGGAATCATTCCACAAATGATTACACGACCACGTGCGGGCAAGCCAGGCATCATGCATACTATGTGACATTCGTTGAGACACGACATACCGTGTCCGTCAGTGGTACCGAGGTGGAGTGCCGAACATACAGACGGTAACAACAGTGGCGATACGATCTGTATCGGTTGGGGTATCGCTACTCTTTCGCGTCGGGTCAATTACCCGACTCTCACGTCAAGCCGGATGCGAGGAATGCCTAAGTGACGAATGGATTATTGATCAGGCGCCGAGAGTAGGTCTGAAAAACGTCCCGTTACCTGGGAACGTGAGCCTCTGACCCGCATCCCGAAGGAAGCGGGTGAAATCTGTCTGAGCGGAACAATACACGACAGCAGAACGCGGCTGCGTTCCGCAACCACCTTAGCTTCCCTCGTCCCTTCCTCTCCCAAAATGAGAGAACAGATGGGTTAGCAGACGGTAAGGTGCGGAAAGGGAATGCTTAGAAACCCTTTTAAACCGGCCCCAATCCCGCCCGTGTGGCTTGGATGATGCTCAACAGCTCATCATCGCTTAACGAATAACCATTCTGCTCCCACCACTGCCGATACCAGGCCAGATTGGCCGTAAACGCTCGGATCACCTCATCACGACTGAGCGGTGGTATCTTCCGCCGCAATGCCTCCCGTATCTCCTGCCGATCATCTTCGGTCAAATCAGGCAACGATTCGAGAATGCGGTCGGCGCGAAGCAGAAACAACTCGCGCTCAATGGTTGGAAAGTCGCCACCGATCTGGCGAATATTGCCGAGATAGGCAACAGTGCGTTGCCGTGGTTGACCGCGTTCATCACGATAGCTCTCAACCAGATAGGCATCGTAGAAATTGGTGTTGGCAATCTCGGCATTTTTGTGTTTACGCACAACCCAACGGATATACATAGCGCAACTCCTGCGCGAATGCCCGGCAATACTGCATGAAGTGGTTGAGTAAGAATGAAGAACATTATCTCTCTGGCCGATAGGGTACCGACTGATAATCGGTAGGTTTCCCCTTCCATCCATAACGACAGAGACACGGATATTTATAGACTTTGCTTTTATTTGCCTATTATAGCATATTCGCCCAGTTTTGTCATGCCTTTTTGTTTTTAAATCAAAAAATTGTCTGAAAAACGCACTTCGGCTGATCGGTATTGTGAGGCATAGCCCCCCTACTTTCCCCCGACCCCTTTCCTCTTCCTCTGTGGAAGAGGAAGGGGGACATAAAAACAGGAGGAGCGAGTATCTCTTCGCTCCTCCTGTCTCCCTAGCCTGATCGAGCCAATTGCCGTTACGTACAGTGACCGGGCGCTGCCTCAGCGCTGAATAATCGGCACCAGCACCCGATAGGTGAACTGCATCGCCGGACTGATCAAGCTGAATTCATGCCGTTCACCATCTGCTTCGATCTCGACCAGCCAGTAGTGATAGCTCACATTCGGCTGCGCCGTGCGGTCAAACCACTGGTAGCTGGCGCCACTGCCTGCACTGCCCTGAGCCGGAATTGGTGTGGCGACAATGGGCATCGCATCGGCGCGATCACCAGTACTACTGCGCAGCAACAGGAAGCCAACCGTGTCACGCTCACTACCGGTAACCCAGCGCAGCAGCACACCATTTCCCTGGCGCTCGGCAGTGAAGCTGAGTAGCGTGATGGCGGTTGGCGGTGCCGGTTGATGAATACCCGCCCACCAGCTTGTATCGGTCTGACCGTACCCTAGCGTGAAGATAGCTGTCTGCTGCGTATCCGGATCGACATCGCTATCACGGTTGTCGTCACCTCCCTGGCCGGGGGCACTGAATACCCAACCGTTCGGAATTGTAAACGTGAGGTAGTATTCTCCCGGTGGCAGGTTTGTGAACAGGTAGGAACCGCTACTATCGGTTATTCTTGTATCCACCAGCGTTCCATCAGACCGGTAGAGACTGACGGTGATTCCACTGACACCCTGTTCTTCTGGCTCGGCAATACCATTCGCATTGATGTCATGCCAGACCCGGTTGCCAATGCTGGCCGGGCGGTAGAGGCCCGCGTCCCAAGTCAGGTCCACTTCGCCGGACTCGATCACCGTGGCGGTCATGACGCCCGTGGTCGGGTCAGCGTCTGAATCGGCTGCATCATCACTCCCCTGGTTGGCTGCCGTGAAGACATACCCTGCTGGCGCGACCACCGTCACCGTGTACGTGCCCGGCGCCAGATCGTCGAAGCGGTAGAGGCCATTGCCGTCAGTCACGTCTGTCCGGCTCACGACCACACCAGCGCCAGTTGTGCCACTCAACTGCACCGTGACACCTGCCACCCCCGGCTCACCGGTCTCTTGCACGCCGTTGCCGTTGAGGTCCTCCCAGACGACGTTGCCGATGCTGGCGAAGCGGTAGAGGCCCGCATCCCAAGTCAGGTCTACTTCGCCGGACTCGAGCACCGTAGCACTCATGACACCGGTTGAATCGGTGTCGGAGTCGAGTTCGTCGTTCCCCCGATGAACTGCCGTGAAGACATACCCTGCTGGCGCAACCACCGTCACCGTGTACGTACCCGGCGCCAGGTTCTCGAAGCGGTAGAATCCATAGTCGTTTGTAACAGCACTAGTATCAATGCTATTCCCATCAATGTCGGTACCGATTAACCGTAATGTAACTCCTACCAGTCCCGGTTCGCCATCGTCCCGGAGACCGTCACCGTCTCGATCTTCCCAGACCAGATTACCGATACTGGCTGGCAAGATCAGTCCGGCATCCCGTCGATCAATGTCGGTTCCACTCTGCAAGGTAAAGACCGCCGTTGAGCTGTTATTCGGATCAACGTCGGAGTCAGTTGATTCATCACCTCCTGCACCAGGTCTGGTGAAGCGGCCACCGGTTGGAAGCTCACTGAAGACCAGATAGTAAGTACCGGGTGGCACATCCTCGAACATATAGAAGCCGTCGCTGTCTGTCCGTTGAGTAGCGACAAGGGTATCGTCGGTTGTGCCAACATTCCCATCGTCTCCCACATCGTAGAGCGTAACCAGCACACCCTCGATCCCCGGTTCACCACCGTCCTGGATACCATTCCCGTTCAGGTCGTTCCAGACCCGATCGCCAACTGTTGCCGGACGGAAGATACCGAAATCAACGGTCAGGTTGCTATTGCGGCCATCGCCATCGGCTGTCGTGTCTGGCTCGGTATCAGGTCGCAGGGTTATCAGGCTACTGATAATGGCCGCATTACTTTGTCGCGTACCGTTATCGTCGTTGTCGAGATCGCTGTTTACCAGAACACCAGGCTCATACGGTCCGCTAGTCAGCGAGCGAGCGCCGGTGCTGCTACGATAGCCATACCACGGCGAGTCGGCTGCAAACTGCGTACCCGGCAATACCACAAAGTAGTCACCTTGCGGCAGGTCCGTGAAGCGGTAGAAACCATCACTATCGGTAAGATCGTTACCGACCAGCGTATCGGCTTCATCCCATACACCACTTCCATTGCTATCACGGTAGAGCAGAACCTGGACTCCAGCAGCGCCTTGCTCACCGCTATCAACAATACCATTGTTATTGACATCCTCCCAAACCAGATTCCCCAGACTGAGCAGCGGGTAGAGACCTACATCGCGACTCAGATCGGTCTGGTTGCTGAGCAGGGTAAAGCTGGCGGTCTCACCAGTTGCGGTGATCACATCACTATCAGTAGCGTCATCACCACTGCTGTCGGCCGGGCTGAAGGTTAAGCCGGCTGGAATATTCGTGAACTGCAACCGATACTCGCCAGGCGGCAGATTCGGGAAGATGTATTCGCCATTGTCATCAGTTATGGTAGTGCGGCCGATGTCATCCGCCGTCCCGAACACGCCATCAGGACCGGCTCCGGTCAACGTTACTACAATGCCCCTGATGCCCGTTTCAGTAGCGTCTTGCACGCCGTTGCCGTTGAGGTCCTCCCAGACGACGTTGCCAATGCTGGCCGGGCGGTAGAGGCCCGCATCCCAAGTCAGGTCCACTTCGCCGGAATCGAGCACCGTGGCGGTCATCACGCCCGTGGTCGGGTCGGCGTCTGAATCGGCTGTATCATCACTCCCCTGGTTGGCTGCCGTGAAGACATACCCTGCTGGCACGACCACCGTCACCGTGTACGTCCCCGGCGCCAGAGTAGCGAACTGATAGAAGCCAGTGATGGTGGTGGTTGCCGTCAAACTGACAGTCGTGCCTA
>Ga0197142_1002247_pt1 | contig 17024 bp, 14 predicted proteins | sample GBS60_MetaG_FD_148614 | JGI IMG/M metagenome (GOLD analysis project Ga0197142, IMG submission 148614) | Sediment microbial communities from Great Boiling Springs, Gerlach, Nevada, United States - GBS 60_MetaG | ecosystem: Environmental > Aquatic > Thermal springs > Hot (42-90C) > Sediment...
AGAGTTAATATCACCTGTTGCATTAGAAAAGGAACTTAGGTTTGCAATCCGTGAAGGTGGTAGAACTATAGGTGCAGGTGTTGTAACTGAAATTTTGGATTAGGGGATTAGGGAATAGAATATGAGAGAGATAATTCATTTAGCTTGTACAAATTGCAAAAGAAAGAACTATACAACAACGAAAAACAAAAAGAAGCATACAGAAAAATTAGAATTAAAAAAATACTGTTCTTTTTGTAAAACACATGTAGTTCACAAAGAGACAAAATAACTATGTTTGGCACAGGACAGTAGCTCGAACGGCTAGAGCATCGGTCTCCAAAACCGAGGGTTGGGGGTTCGAATCCCTCCTGTCCTGCCATTCAAAGGATGGTTATGGACATTAAGGCTGAAATTCAAAAAATAAAGAATTTTTTAGAAGAGTCATATAATGAGATGAAAAAGGTATCCTGGCCACCTAAAAAGGATACTTTAAAAGCTGCATATGCAGTGATAAGTTTTGTGATTATTTTAGCTTTTTTTCTTGGTATAGTTGATTACATTTTAGCAAAAATTACAAGTTGGATAGTGGGTTGATATATGTCATTAAAATGGTATATTGTGCATACATACTCAGGTTTTGAAGAAAGAGTTAAAAAAATTCTTCAAGAAAGGATAAAACTAAATAATTTACAAGATAAATTCGGTGAAATAGTTGTTCCTATTGAAAAAGTTGTAGAAGCTGGAAAAGGAGGAAAAAAGGTTGTTCCAAAAAAACTGTATCCTGGATATATACTCGTACAGATGGAACTAAATGATGAAACATGGCACATTGTTAGATCTGTACCCAAGGTTACTGGTTTTGTAGGTCCTGAAAAAGGTACTAAACCACTTCCTCTTTCTGATTCAGAAGTGGAAAAGATTTTTCAGCAAATGCAGGAAGGTGTTAGAAAACCAAAACCAAAGATTGATTTTGAAAAAGGTGATACTGTTAGAGTGACAGAAGGTCCTTTTGCTAATTTTCATGGTGTCGTTGATGAAGTTAATACAGATAGAGGCAGACTAAAAGTATTAGTTAGCATCTTTGGAAGATCTACACCCGTTGAAGTAGAATTTCATCAAGTTGAAAAAACATAAAAATGGAGTGAATAGATGGCAAAGAAAGTTATAGCTCAAGTTAAGATTCAATTACCCGCTGGTAAAGCTACACCAGCACCACCTGTAGGACCAGCATTGGGCCAGCATGGTGTTAATATTATGGAATTTGTCAAGGCCTTTAATGCTGCAACGGCAAAGCAAGAAGGTATGATTATCCCAGCAGTAATAACAATTTATGCTGACAGGAGTTTTACTTTTGTTACAAAGACACCACCTACATCAACATTGATACTAAAAATGGCGGGTATTGAAAAAGGCTCATCGAAGACTAAAAAAGAAGTTGCAGGTAAAATAAAAAAAGAACAAATCATTGAAATAGCAAAAATAAAACTACCTGACCTTAACTGTGATTCCTTAGAAGCAGCTATTAAGTGTGTTGAAGGTACAGCACGTAGCATGGGTATAGAAATTGTATAAAAAGGAGATAAAAATGGGTTTTGTTAGTAAAAAGTATAAACAAGCTATTGAGATGTATGATACAACAAAATCTTACCAGCTAGATGAAGCATTAGACATACTTATGAAACTGCCTAAAGCAAAGTTTGATGAAACAGTTGAAGTAGCTGTTAATTTAGGTGTTGACCCAAGACACTCTGACCAAATGGTACGTGGTTCTGTCACTTTACCACATGGCACTGGAAAACCTGTAAGAGTGTTAGTTTTTGCAAAAGGTGAAAAAGAAAAAGAAGCTCTTGAAGCAGGAGCCGATTATGTTGGTGCTGAAGACCTTGTTGAAAAAATACAACAGGGATGGCTCGAGTTTGATAAAGCTGTTGCAACACCTGATATAATGGGATTAGTAGGTAAGTTAGGAAAGATTTTAGGTCCAAGAGGACTTATGCCCAATCCAAAAGTAGGTACTGTTACATTTGATGTTGCTAAAGCCGTTAAAGAGCTTAAAGCAGGTAAAATAGAATTTAAGGTTGATAAAGCTGGGATTGTTCATGCACCTATCGGAAAAGTATCCTTTGGTAAAGAAAAACTAAAAGAAAATTTTATGGCACTGCTTGATATGATAATAAAATTAAAACCAGCAAGCAGTAAAGGTATATATCTCAAAAAGTGTGCTATTTGTAGTACAATGGGGCCTGGAATAAAGTTAGACCCAGTTGCTTTAAGAACTATGTTTAGGTAAAAATCTTGGTCGAAGAAAGCAGGTACACTTTATGTGTTTAAACAAAAAGGCCTGCCGAGACGGGATTGAAAATATTTCCTCCCGTCTTATAAAAATTTAGAAAAGGGAGGTGAAATAAGTTTGAAAAAAGAGCAAAAACCAATTATAGTCCAAAATTTAAAAACACGCTACGAAAAAGCCAATGTTTCATTCCTTCTTAAAAACAAAGGTTTAACAGTGGCAGAAATGACGGAGCTAAGAAAAAAGCTCAAAGCGGTTAACGTTGAAGTGAAGGTAGCAAAAAACACTCTATCAAAAATCGCAATTAAAGAAACTCCATATCGCAATCTAACAGACTACTTCGAAGGTCCAATTATTACTCTATGGGCTTATGGAGATCCCGTTGCTCCTGCTAAAATCTTAAATACCTTTATCAAAGACCAACCAAAAGCAGAATTTGTGATAGGAGCGATTAAAGAAAAGCTTATAACACAAAAAGAGTTGGCAGTACTTTCTACGCTTCCATCAAAAGAAGAATTGCTCGCCAAAATGCTTGGCAGCTTAAAATCACCAATGAATGGATTGGTTAATGTTCTTACAGGTGTACCAAGAAGTTTTCTAAATGTTCTAAATGCAATTAAAGAAAAAAATCAAGTTAAAAAATAGGAGGAGATGTTAAATGTCTATCACAAAAGAAGATGTAATTAAGTTTATTGAAAACATGACCGTTATTGAGTTAGCAGAGTTTGTAAAGGAATTGGAAGAAAAGTTTGGAGTTTCTGCTGCAGCTCCAGTTGCTGTTGCAACGGTATCTGCTGGTCCAACTAGTGCAGCACCAGCCGCTCAAGAAGAAGAAAAAACTGAATTTGACCTTGTATTAACAGATGCAGGTGCAGACAAAATTAAAGTAATTAAAGTTGTTCGTGAATTAACTAACTTGGGCTTAAAAGAGGCAAAAGACTTAGTTGAAGGAGCTCCAAAGGTAGTAAAAAGTGGGATTTCTAAAGATGAAGCAATGGCTGCAAAGAAAAAATTAGAAGAAGTTGGTGCAAAAGCTGAAGTTAAATAATTCATGTTGTTTCGGGAGATTTATTCTCCCGAAACTTTATCATATGAATAGAAACGCCATAATTAAACATAAAACCTCCAAAAAACCATAAGGAGAATCCTTGCATATGAATAAACAAACAAAACTACATTTTTATGGGAGATTAAGAAAAGATTTTTCAAAAATTCCAACAGTACTTGATGTTCCTTACTTACTAGAAATACAAAAAGCATCATACAAAAACTTTTTAGAAAAGGACTCTTCAAACTCAAAAAGAAAAAAAGGCTTATTAGGTGCATTTCTTAGCGTATTTCCAATAACCGATGATACAGGAAAATATACAATTGAATTTGTTGACTACAAACTTGAACAGCCAAAATATTCTGAAGAAGAAGCACGTATAAAGGGATTTAGCTATGAAGCACCTTTAAAGATTACTGTTAGACTTTTGATAAGAGATGAAATAGATGGTAAACCTGGTGATATTAAAACTTTTAAGGAACAGGAAATATATTTTGGTTCTATACCTCTGATGACAGAAAATGGAACTTTTATTATAAATGGCACGGAAAGGGTAATTATTAATCAGTTACATCGTTCACCTGGTGTGTTTTTTGAAGAAGAAAAACAAAAAAACCAATTAACAGGGAAAAAACAATATACTGCCAGAGTAATACCAATAAGAGGTTCCTGGCTTGATTTTGAATTTGACCAAAAAGACATTTTATACGTTCGCATTGATAGAAAAAAGAGGTTTTATATAACAACATTTTTGAAAGCTTTAGGTCTTACTTCAGAAGAGATTCTAAACACTTTTTATACCGCTGAGAAAATAATCATTAGAGATGGGAAAATATATAAAGAAATCAATCCTTATGTTTTAGAAGGACAGAAAGTTAGCTTAGATATTCATTCACCAAAAGGAGAACTCCTTGTAAAAAAAGGCGGTAAATTTACCAAAGGTAATCTTAAAAGAATTATTGCATCTGGCTTAAAAGAAATTGAAATTACTAAAGAAGATTTGATTAACAAGGTAGTATCACATGATATTATTCATCCAAAGACTGGTGAGCCAATATGTGAGTGTAATAGCATACTTACAGAGGATAAATACGATGAATTGATTATGGCTGGCATCAAAGAATTTTCAATAATTTTCATTGATGGTATTAATGTAACTGCTTCAATAAGAGAAACACTGCTTGCTGATAATAAAATTAATACGCAAAAAGATGCATTAATTGAAATATTTAAAAAGATGAGGCCAAATGACCCTGCCACTGAAAAGGTCGCCAAGGAATATTTTAAATCGTTATTCTTCGATCCTGATAAGTACGACCTTTCTCCAGTAGGGAGGCTTAAATTAAATTATAAATTTAAACTTGATACACCATTAGACAAATGTATCCTTACAAAGGAAGATATTTTAAAAATTGTTGAACATCTTATAAATCTTAAAAATGGTAAAGGCTCACCTGACGATATTGATCATCTGGGAAATAGAAGGGTAAGAACTGTGGGTGAGCTAGTAGAAAACCAATTCAGAATGGGACTTGTAAGATTAGAAAAGCAAGTAGTAGAAAAGATGAGCTCCCACCCAGATATTGAAACGGCTATGCCACAGGAATTAATAAATGCTAAACCTGTTACATCTGTTTTAAAAGAATTTTTTGGTAGCAGCCAGCTATCACAATTTATGGACCAGACAAACCCACTTTCTGAGGTTACTCATAAAAGAAGATTAAGTGCATTAGGACCTGGTGGTCTTTCAAGGGAGAGAGCTGGCTTTGAAGTTAGAGACGTACATCCAACTCACTACGGTAGAATATGTCCTATAGAAACCCCAGAAGGTCCTAATATAGGTCTTATTACATCTTTAAGTACTTACGCAAGAGTTAATGAATATGGTTTTATTGAAACACCATATAGAGTAGTTAAAGATGGAGTAGTTACAAACGAAGTTAAATATTTATCTGCTTTAGAAGAAGAAAGGCACGTTATAGCTCAAGCAAATGCTCCATTAGATGAAAATGGAAGATTTGCAACAGATTTAGTCCTTGCAAGACAAGCAGGTGAATTTGTTACTGTTACACCTGATAAAATAAGTTTTATGGATGTTTCTCCCAAACAAGTTGTTAGTGTTGCTGCATCATTAATACCATTTTTAGAACATGATGACGCTAACAGAGCATTGATGGGTTCGAATATGCAAAGACAGGCCGTTCCTCTTGTGAAGCCTGAAGCACCACTTGTTGGAACAGGTATGGAATATATTGTTGCAAAAGATTCAGGCGCCGTTGTTCTTGCAAAAAGAGATGGCATTGTGGAAAATGTTGATGCCACAAGAATTGTCATAAGATCTGTTGAACCTGATGATAATGGTTCTAATGTTGATATATATAATTTAATCAAGTTTAGAAAAACTAACCAGAACACCTGCATTAACCAGAAACCAACTGTGAAAAAAGGTCAAATGGTTAAAAAAGGTGATGTAATTGCTTCAGGTTTTGCTACAGATGGTCCAGAACTTGCACTTGGTAGAAATATACTTGTTGCTTTTATGCCATGGGAAGGTTATAACTTCGAAGATTCCATTGTAATCAGTGAACGTTTAGTCAAAGATGATGTTTACACATCAGTACATATCGAAGAATTTGAAGTTAGTGCAAGAGATGTTAAAGTTGGTAAAGAAGAGATAACAAAAGATATACCAAATGTAAGTGAAGAAGCTACCAAAAATCTTGGGAAAGATGGCATTGTGAAAATTGGAGCAGAAGTAAAACCAGGTGATATTCTTGTTGGAAAAGTAACTCCAAAAGGTGAAACACAATTAACACCAGAAGAGAAGCTTCTTGCAGCAATTTTTGGTGAAAAAGCAGCTGATATGAAAGATACATCTTTAAGAGTACCACCTGGAATCGAAGGAATCGTCATTGATACTAAAGTTTTTACAAGGAAAAATATAGAAAAAGATGAGCGTTCAAAAGACATTGAAGAAAAAGAAAGAGAAATGATTTTAAGAGATAAAGAAGATGAGATAAGGGTTCTAAAAGAAAGTTATTACCAAAAGATAAAAAAACTTTTGATTGGTAAAAAAGTTGCCCATAAACTGACAGATGAAAATGACAATGTAATACTTCAGAAAGGCAAGGAAATCACTGAAGATGTACTTGAAAAAATACCCTTAGATGAATGGGAAAACATATCTTTGTTGCAAAATGCAGAAACTGAACGATTAGTTAAAGATCTTTTTGATAAACTAAAAGACCAGATTGAATCGAGGGAGATGCTTTTTAGAGAAAGAATAGAAAAAATACAAAAAAGTGATGAGCTCCCTCCTGGAGTCTTAAAACAAGTAAAAGTATATGTGGCTATTAAAAGAAAGTTATCACCTGGCGATAAGATGGCTGGAAGACATGGTAATAAAGGTGTAGTTTCAATAATAGTACCCGAAGAAGATATGCCATTTTTAAGTGATGGTACACCAGTAGATATAGTTTTAAATCCATTAGGTGTTCCTTCTCGTATGAATGTTGGGCAGATTTTAGAATGTCACCTTGGATGGGCCGCAAAAGAAATAGGTAAAAAACTCAAAAAATATCTTGATGAAAGACCTAAAATTTTAAGAGAGGAATTAAAAAAATTGTATGAAGATTCTCCGAAGATGTGTAAATTAATTGATGAACTCGACGATGAATCAATATACAATGTAGCTAAAGAACTCTCAGAAAAAGGATTTTTTGTTTCTACACCTGTTTTTGAAGGTGCTACTGAAAAGGAAATTAAATCAATGCTTTCAAAAGCAGGATTGCCTGAAAGTGGACAGATAACTCTGTATGATGGTAAAACGGGAGAACCCTTTCACCAAAAAGTAACTGTAGGTTATATGTACATGTTAAAACTCCATCATCTTGTTGATGACAAGGTGCATGCACGTTCAACGGGACCATACTCACTTGTTACACAACAACCTCTTGGTGGAAAAGCACACTTTGGTGGTCAGAGATTAGGAGAAATGGAGGTTTGGGCATTGGAAGCATATGGTGCTGCTTATACATTACAGGAATTTCTAACTGTAAAATCAGATGATATTATTGGTAGAAGCAATGTTTATGAAGCCATCGTCAAGGGAGACAATATTCCTGAACCGAACATTCCAGAGTCATTTAACGTTTTAATAAAAGAATTGAGAAGCCTCGCATTAGATGTAGAATTATTGAATATAGAAGATAAAGAAGAGTAATAAGGAGGCGTTTGTGGATACAATTTATACTTTTACTGATTTTTCAGGTGAAAAGAAAAATTTCAACGCAATAAAAATTTCTTTAGCATCACCAGAAAAAATTAGAGAATGGTCTCATGGTGAAGTAAAAAAACCAGAAACATTAAACTACAGGACTTTGAAGCCTGAAAAAGATGGTCTTTTTTGCGCAAAAATTTTTGGTCCTGTAAAAGACTATGAGTGTATCTGTGGAAAATATAAGAGAAGAAAACATCACAACCTTGTTTGTGAAAGATGTGGTGTTGAAGTGATTCATTCAAGGGTTAGACGTGAGAGGATGGGACATATAGAGCTTGCTGCCCCAGTTGCTCATATATGGTTCTTAAGAAGTTTGCCTAGTAGAATAGGTATGCTTCTTGATATGTCTTTGAAACAACTTGAAAAAATTCTCTATTTTGAATCTTATGTTGTCATTGACCCTAAAAATACTGATCTTGTTAAAGGTGAACTTCTAACAGATGAACAGTATAAAAGTAAAATTGAAGAATATGGAGAAGGTTCATTTGATGCTCGAATGGGAGCAGAAGCTATAAAAGAGCTTTTAAAAAGAATAAATCTTGAAGAACTTGCTGCATCATTAAGAAAAGAAATGGAAGATCCATCTGAAAGTAAAAGAAAAAAAATTGCAAAAAGATTAAAAATTGTTGAAGCTTTTATTAAATCTGGGAATAAACCTGAATGGATGATACTTGATGTAATACCCGTTTTACCACCAGATCTACGTCCACTTGTTCAATTAGACGGTGGAAGATTTGGTTCTTCCGATTTAAATGAATTATACAGAAGAGTCATAAACCGCAATAATAGACTAAAAAAATTAATAGAAATAGATGCCCCTGAAATTGTTATTAGAAATGATAAGAGAATTCTTCAAGAAGCAGTAGACACTCTATTTGATAACGGAAAAAGGGGTAGGGCAGTTCAGGGTAGCAATAAAAGACCTTTAAAATCCTTAAGTGACATGATAAAAGGTAAACAAGGTAGATTTAGACAAAACCTTCTTGGAAAAAGAGTAGATTATTCTGGCAGGTCAGTTATTGTTGTAGGTCCACATCTCAGAATGCATCAATGCGGATTACCAAAAGTAATGGCTCTTGAGCTATTTAAGCCTTTTATATTCTGGAAACTTGAGCAGCAAGGCGTTGCTTCAACATTAAAAGCTATAAGAAAAATAGTTGAAAAACAAAGACCTGAAGTTTGGGATGCTCTTGAAGAAGTTACAAGGGAACATCCAGTTTTACTTAACAGAGCACCTACACTACATCGTTTAGGAATACAAGCTTTTGAACCAGTTTTAATAGAAGGAAAAGCTATCCAGCTCCATCCTCTCGTTTGTACAGCTTTTAATGCTGACTTTGATGGAGACCAGATGGCTGTTCATATCCCACTATCAATAGAAGCACAAACTGAAGCCCGTTGTCTAATGATGTCAACTAATAATATTTTATCACCAGCTAATGGAAAACCCATCATTGGACCTACCCAGGATATCGTTTTAGGTCTTTACTACATGACAAGAGAAAGACCCCTTGAAAGAGGTGAAGGCAAATATTTTAGTAGCATCGATGAGGTTAGAGTTGCCTATGATAGTAGAGAAGTAGATTTACATGCAAAAATTAAATTAAGAATAAATGGTGAAATTGTTGATACTACCGTTGGCCGAGTTCTTATATATGAATTAGTACCACCAGAGATACCCTTTTCTCAGGTAAACAAAGTTCTTGGTAAAAAAGAACTTAATAACCTAATTGATTACTGTTATAGACATTGTGGACAGAAAGCAACTGTTTTACTTGCTGATAGATTAAAGGATTTAGGTTTTAAGATGGCAAAAATTGCTGGAATTTCAATTTGTATGGACCATTTAATTATACCTTCAAAGAAAGATAAAATCATCGAAGATGGTATGAAAAAAGATAAAGAAATCGACTCTCAGTATGCTCACGGTCACATAACAGCTGGAGAAAAATATAATAAAAAACTTGACTTATGGCAGAGCGTTACTGAAAAAATTACCAAAGAAATGATGAATGAACTTAAAGTTGAAATAATCGAAAAAAATGGAAAAAAAGTTCAGACAGAAAGTTTTAACCCAATTTATATGATGGCAGATTCAGGCGCAAGAGGTAGTACACAGCAGATAAGACAGCTCGCTGGCATGAGAGGATTAATGTCTAAACCATCGGGACAGGTAATAGAAACACCAATTACAGCAAATTTTAAAGAAGGACTATCAGTCTTACAATACTTTATATCAACTCATGGTGCTAGAAAAGGTTTGGCTGATACCGCTCTTAAGACTTCTAATGCAGGTTATCTTACAAGAAGACTTGTTGATGTTGCACAGGATGTAACTATCACAATAGAAGATTGTGGTACACTCGATGGTATATCTGTAACCCATTTAATCAATGCTGCTGGAGAAATCGAAGAAAGATTATCAGAGAGGATTCTTGGTAGAGTTGCTAATGAAGATATATACGATCCCTATGATGGTAATATTATTGTTAAAGCTGGTGAGGAAATAACTGAAAAAATAGCACAAAAAATCGAAGAAGCTGGTTTTGATAGAATTAAAGTAAGGTCACCATTAACTTGCAAAGCAAAAAGAGGCATATGTGTAAAATGTTATGGTAGAGACTTAGCAAGGGGACATCTTGTGAACATAGGTGAAGCTGTAGGTATAATAGCTGCTCAATCAATAGGAGAACCTGGTACTCAGCTTACAATGAGAACATTCCATTTAGGTGGTACTGCTGGTGGCAAGGCTGAAAAATCCTCATTAGAAGTTAGAAATGAAGGTAAAATAAAATTCATAAATGTTGCTACTGTAGTGAGTAGTGAGGGTCACTTAGTAGTAATTAACCGTCATGGAGAAGTTGCTGTACTTGATAAGTTTGGTAGGGAACGTGAAAAATATCCAATTATTTACGGTGCAAAATTACTTATAAAAGATGGTGATAATGTATCTGCAAACCAGAAGATTGCAGAATGGGATCCTTATTTTATACCAATAATCACTGAAGTATCTGGTATTGTTAAGTTTGGAGATGTTATTGAAGGCGTTACGATGAAAGAACAAACAGATGAAGTTACAGGCATGTCACAAAAAATTATAATTGAACATAAAGATACTAATCTCAAACCAAGAATTTCAATCAAAGGCCCTGATGGCAGAACATTAAAAATTCCTGGTAGTAATATGGAAGCAAGGTATCATCTGCCTGTAGAAGCAATAATAACAGTTATAGAAGGACAAGAAGTAAAAGCAGGAGACATAATAGCAAAATATCCAAGAGAAATTTCTAAACAACATGACATTACAGGTGGTTTACCTAGGGTTGCAGAATTGTTTGAAGCAAGGAAACCAAAAAAATATGCTATTATTTCTGAGATTGATGGTTATGTTTCATTTGGTAAAGATAGCAAAGGCAAAAGAAAAATTATAGTAACACCGGAAGTTGGTGAACCCAGAGAGTATATAATTCCTAAAGGTAAATACATAATTGTTAGAGAAGGTGAATATATTAAAGCAGGTGAAAAGTTAATAGAAGGTTCTCCAAACCCTCATGACATACTTAGAGTTTTAGGCATAGAGGCACTAGCTAAATTCCTTGTTGATGAAATTCAGAATGTTTATAGATTGCAAGGCGTTAAAATTAACGATAAGCATTTCGAAGTTATAGTTAGACAGATGTTAAGAAAAGTTAAAATTATTCAGCCTGGTGATACCTCATTCTTGGAAGGAGATATTGTAGATAAGTTTGCTTTCCAGGAAGAAAATGCTAAAGTTGTAGGAAAGGGCGGAAGACCAGCTACAGCTGAACCTGTATTTTATGGAATTACAAGAGCTTCCTTAAGCACTGATAGCTTTATTTCAGCAGCTTCTTTCCAGGAAACAACAAGAGTCCTTACTCAAGCTGCAATAGAAGGAAAGGTTGATTTCTTAAGAGGTTTAAAAGAAAATGTCATAGTAGGCCGTTTAATCCCAGCAGGAACAGGGCTTGCAAGATATAGAAATGTTAACTTCGAAATAGCTTCTGAAGACGAATTAAAGAGCAAAACAGTTTAACTTGAAAGAAGCCCCATTAATGGGGCTTCTTTTTTAGGAGTTCTACAATGAAAATCGCAATTACTGGAAAAGGTGGAGTTGGTAAAACTACATTGGCAGGGACATTAGCAAGATATTTAGCAGATAAAGCATTCAAAGTACTTGCTATAGATGCTGATCCAGATGCAAATTTAGCTTCTGCAGTTGGTGTACCAAAAAAACTCGTAAAAGATTTAAAACCTATTGCTGAGATGAAGGAACTCATTGCTGAAAGAACGGGTGTTCAGCCGGGGACCTATGGTGGTATGTTTATACTTAATCCTAAGGTAGACGATATACCAGAAAAATATAGCATAGAGTATAAAGGAGTTAAACTCATGCTGTTAGGCACATTTCAGACAGCAGGTAGCGGTTGTTTTTGCCCAGAAAATGCCTTACTTAAAGCCTTGCTTAGACATTTATTTGTAGCAAGAAATGAAGTAGTTATAGTAGATATGGAAGCTGGGTTAGAACATTTAGGAAGAGGTACAACAGGGTATGTAAACAAGTTTATAGTCGTTGTGGAACCTGGTTTAAGAAGTTTTCAAACGGCAAGACAGATAAAAACCCTCGCAAAAGAACTTTTTATAAATGATGTTTGGGTTGTTGGCAATAAAATTCAAACAGAAAAAGATATTGAATTGATAAAAAATGAGTTATATGATTTTAAGATATTAGGTTTTATGCCTTATGACCCATTAATAATAGAGTCAGATAAAATTGGTATTTCTGCCTATGACTTATCAGATACTCTTAAAAAATCATTAGAAGAGATTTGGAAAAACATCCAAGCTTAATTCTTCTTTCTCTTATGACATAATAGACATCTTTCTTTATTAGGGTGTTTTGGGGGAAGTGGCTTATCTGTACCAGGACCATGACAGTTACTACATTTCTTTTCATCAGTTAGGTTTACATGAATCTCATCTAATGGTACTCTTGGAGTTGTTTGCTTAGGTGCAAGTGCAAGTATAATGATAACAATAACCCCAATAATTATAAAAATAACATCCCATTTTTTTAGCTTCATTATTCATCCTTTAAAAAGAAAATGTAAATAAGAAACACAAACGAAATTAGAGAAGAAAAAGCAAAAATAACAATGCTAATTGTTTTATTTTCTAATGGTTCAATAACACCATAAAAATATCCAAAAAGAAATAAAAGCATAATAAAAACCAGATTAAATAGCCTTTTTAATCGACCTCTAATAAGTTGGTATAGTAAAACTAATGCTACAAAAACAGGTAAAGGATTTTCCTTCAATTTGTCTATAGAAGCAGGAAAAGTTAAAAAATTAACCTTGATAAATTCAAAAAAGGGCTCAATTTTAAAATCCATACTTTATTTTAATATTTTACATCATTTTAAACAAGTTTATATTTGTTTACATAATATATCTTATGCGACATAAAATTGAGAGTAAAGTTTATAAAATGCTATTGCCGATGCTGAAGCAACATTTAATGAAGAAACTTCTTTTTCTGATTCAATTTTAATAATAAAATCGCAAAGGTCTTTTGTTAATTTATGAATGCCTTTACCTTCACTACCAAGCACAATGACTGTTTTGTTATCAAATGTTATTTCTGATAAATTACTTTCACCTGAACTTTCAAAACCATAAATCCAAAACCCTTTCACTTTTAAATACCTTATAGCATTATTTATATTGGTTACTATAGATACAGGTACAATTGCAGCTGCACCAGCCGATGCCTTTATTGTAGATGCAGTAATTTCACAAGCTCGGTATTTAGGTATTACTACAAGTTCAATTTTGAATGCAAGAGCATTTCTTATGATTGCACCTATATTGCCAGGATCTTCAATGTGATCTAAAATGCATATTTTAGTAACTCTGCTGGAATATGTTTCAAAATCAACATAAGGAAAATGTGTTATCTCTGCGACAACTCCTTGATGTTCATAGATATTTGTTATTTTTGAAATCTCTTTATTATCAAGTATTACTGCATCTTTAACTTCTTTAGATATATATCGTTTATATAATTCTTGATTACACAGAACCTTTTTTACTAAATTTTTCTTGTATTTAAGAAAACTTAAAACAGGATGAATACCATATATGTACATTATCTTAAATTCTCAAAAAAGTTTTTTGGATTTATAGCTTCCAGTATAGGTCTACCAACAACAATATAGTCGGCACCTGCTTCAAAGGCTTCTTTTGGGGTTAACGTTCTTTTTTGATCATCTAAACTCTTATCAATGCGTATTCCAGGAGTCACAAGAAGAAAATCTTCTCCAAATCTCTCTCTTAATATTTTTATTTCTTTCGGAGAACATACAACCCCATCCAATCCATATATTTTGCCTAATTCTGCAAAATGTAAAACCAAATCCTCTAATGATAAAGAATATCTTAACATTTTAAGAGAGTTATCATTGTGAGAAGTCAAAACTGTTACTCCAAGCATTTTAACTTCGTTATTAATCATTTTTTTGATTTCTACTGCTTTCTTAATCATTTCATTCCCACCAACTATATGAATGGTTAACATATCAATATTATGTTTTAAAGCAGATTCAACAGCTTTTTGAACAGTATTAGGAATATCATGAAGTTTTAAATCTAAAAATACTTTATAACCACAATCTTTTACCATTTTTATTATGTCAGGACCAAAAAATATAAAAGACTGAAGCCCAATTTTAAATATTTCAACACTATCTCTCAATTCACTTAATAAATACCTAATTTTATCATTATCTATCGTATCTAATGCGACTATAACTTTTTTCGTTAGTTCATTCATAAAATTCCTGTAATAACAGTAAAATAATAACAAAAGCTAAAAAATATTTCCAAAATAACCTATAAATTCTTGAAATGTCATATATATTTTCTCTTTTGTCTTTCTTATATAAATTTCTAACTTCTGGTCCTTTTTATAAGTATTGCCAATAGTTATTCTAAAAGGTACACCTATCAAATCTGCATCTTTGAATTTAACGCCAGGTCTTTCATTTCTATCATCTATTAAAACATCAATCCCTTTTTCTGTAAAATAATCATAAAGTTTATTAGCTATTTCCATAAATTCCTGATTCTTAATATCAAGTGGTAAAATTATAACTGAATAAGGAGCTATAGGTAATGGGAAAATAATACCGTCTTCATCATGATTTTGCTCAATCGCAGCTGCAACAGTTCTACCAACACCAATGCCATAACATCCCATAATCATTGGTTTTTCCCTACCATTTTCATCAAGAAAAAAAGCTTTCATAGCAAGACTGTATTTTGTGCCTAATTTAAAAATATGTCCTACTTCAATACCTCTTTTACTATAAAGTTCTCCCTGTGAGCATCTTGGACAGGGGTCACCTTCTTTAGCTTCAGATATATCAACAAATTCGTCTACAATTATATCTCTTCCGAAGTTCGCATTTATTAAGTGATAATCTTTTTCATTAGCACCAGTAACAAAATTTTTCAATCCTTTTAATGAAATATCAGCAATTACTTTTATATTTTTTAAATTATATGGTCCCATAAAACCAACAGGTAAAGATAGGTTATTTTCTATTTCTTCATCTGTTGCCAATCTAATTTCGTTTGCTTTTAAATAATTTTTTACCTTGATTTCATTTGCTTCCCTATCTCCACGAACTAAAACCATATATAAAACTGAATCAACGAGATATATTACAGTTTTTACAAGTTTATGAATTGGTATATTCAAATATGTTGAAACTTCTTCAATTGTTTTTCTATCTGGTGTATGTACTTTTTGTAATGGTTTTAGTTGTTCATCCAAATTAGTTTCAGATATCCTTAGTCCTATTTCAGTTTTTTCTTTATTAGCTGCATAATCACAACTTTTACATAAAAAAATAACATCTTCTCCGTTATCAGCAATTACCATAAACTCATGTGAGAAACTGCCACCAATATTGCCTGTATCAGCCTCTACTGCTCTAAAATCTAAACCACATCTCTCAAATATTTTGCAATAAGCTTCATACATCTTCATATAAGTCCTTTCAGCACTTTCTTCATTTACATCAAAACTATAACCATCTTTCATTATAAATTCTCTCGCTCTCATTACACCAAAACGTGGTCTTATCTCATCCCTAAATTTAGTCTGTATTTGAAACAAATTTTTAGGTAGGTCTCTATAAGACCTTACATTATTTCTAATTAGATCAGTAATTACTTCTTCATGGGTAGGACCATAACAAAAATCTCGCCCTGCCCTATCAACAATCCTTAAAAGTTCTTTACCATAATAATTCCACCTTCCACTTTCTTCCCATAACTCCTTAGGCTGGATAGATGGCATTAAAACTTCAATTGCTCCTGCTTTTTCCATTTCTTCTCTAATTATTTTTTCAACTTTTCTAATTGCTTTTAAACCATAGGGTAGATATGTATAAATACCACTCGCGAGCTTTCTTATCATCCCAGCCCTTATCATAAGTTTATGACTAATTACTTCAGCATCAGAAGGATCTTCTTTTAATGTGGGAAGAAAATATTTTGTAAGCCTCATAACTAACCCCTTTCATTTTGCCATTCTTTATCCATTTTCTTTATTTCTTTTAAAAACTCCTTCAATAAATCTTCCTGTTTTTTTATCTTCTTAAAAACTTTACCTTTTTTAAATATTAGACCACCACTACTTGAACCAGCTATTCCAATATCTGCATCCATCGCTTCACCAGGACCATTTACGGCACAACCCATAACAGCAACCTTTATTGGTGATTTTATAAATGATAAAAGTTTTTCAACTTTTCGTGCAAGTAAAATTACATCTATTTCCCTTCTTGCACAGGTAGGACAGGAAATTAAAACAGCACCTAAACACCTTGCACCAGTACTTTTTAATATTTCTTTTGCAACAATAATTTCTTTTTCTGGTGGTGCAGTTAAGGATACTCTTATTGTATCTCCTATTCCATTTAAAATTAAATATCCAAGGCCTACTGACGACCTTATTGTACCAGGTAACTCAGTTCCTGCTTCAGTAATACCTAAATGTAATGGATAATCCATTCTTTCTGAAAAGGTTTCATAAGCAAGTATGGTAGTAATAATATCAGCTGATTTTAAAGAAACCTTTATATTAAAGAAACCATTATCTTCAAAAAACTTTATGTATTGAGTTGCACTCTCTACAAGCCCTTCATAAATTTTATCTTTATATTTTCTTTTAATTTCAAAATCTAATGAACCAGAATTAACACCAATTCTAATAGTAATATTGTAATCCTTTGCAGCTTTTATGATTTCTTTAATTTTTTCTTTATTCTTAATATTGCCAGGGTTGATTCTTATACCGTGAACACCTTGGGATATTGCACCAATTGCCAGTTTATA
>Ga0197142_1002248_pt1 | contig 17019 bp, 13 predicted proteins | sample GBS60_MetaG_FD_148614 | JGI IMG/M metagenome (GOLD analysis project Ga0197142, IMG submission 148614) | Sediment microbial communities from Great Boiling Springs, Gerlach, Nevada, United States - GBS 60_MetaG | ecosystem: Environmental > Aquatic > Thermal springs > Hot (42-90C) > Sediment...
GCAGAATGCCATCTGGAAGGCCTATGAGCATCTCGGCCAGTTCCAGCAGGAAGCGCAGTTCTCCACCTGGCTCACGCGGATCCTGGTCAATCAGTGCCTGATGCGGATCCGGCGGCAGAAGCGGGCAAAGCTGTTGCACCTGGACGACGTGCTCATCGGCGACGAGGTCGGCACGCTCGAGTTGCCGGACCGCCGCAAGACTCCGGAAGAGGAGCTGGGCGAGCGCGAGGTTGCCGAGCGGCTCCACACCGAGATCCGCCGCATTCCGCCCCTGCTTCGGAACGTCTTCCTGCTGCGCGACGTACAGCAGAAGCCGATGCCTGAGGTGGCGCGCGAGCTCAACATCTCCGTCGCGGCCGCCAAGTCCCGGCTGATTCGCGCCCGGCGGGAGCTGCGCAGCCGCCTGGAAAAGCATACCGGCCGCCTCGGCCCCGCCACCCTGTTCGCGCGCGCCTGAAGGCGCCCCGGCCGACTGCTATGATGAGGCGTTCGGCCGATGCAGGATTCCATCTTCTCGCTGCTGGCCCGCCAGGCCGCGCGGGCGCCGGACTCCGAGGCGATTCTCGGTCTGGGAAAGTCCCCGCTCCGCTACCGAGATCTTCTTGAACTGGTGGGTCGCACCGCGCGGCGTCTCCGGGCGGCCGGCATCGGTTGCGGCGAACGTGTGGCCCTCGTGCTGCCGAACGGCCCCGAGACGGCCACGGCCTTTCTGGCCGTGACGTGCGCCGCTGTTTCGGCCCCGCTCAATCCCGCCTACCGCGCCGAAGAGTTTGACCTTTACCTCTCGGATCTGAAGGTCCAAGCGGTCATCGTGGCGCGCGGCTCCCAGACTCCGGTCCGCGAAGTGGCTGCGGCGCGCGCCCTCCGGGTTCTCGAGCTGAGGCCGGAGCCGGCGCGCCCGGCGGGCTGGTTTGAACTGAGCGGAGAGGAAACCTCTCCCGTTGAGCCCGACTTTGCCGGGCCCGGCGACGCCGCCCTGCTCCTGCACACCTCCGGCACCACCTCTCGGCCGAAGCTGGTCCCGCTTACCCACCGGAATCTCGTCATCTCGGCCGAGAACATTCGCCGCACGCTGGCTCTGAGCCCGGCAGATCGTTGTTTGAACGTCATGCCGTTGTTTCACATTCACGGCCTCGTCGGGGTACTGCTTGCCTCGATGGCTGCCGGGGCCTCGGTCGCCTGCGCCCCCGGCTTTCAGGCACCCCGCTTTTTCGCCTGGCTCGACGAGTTCGCCCCGACCTGGTATTCGGCCGTGCCGAGCATTCACCAGGCAATCCTCGAACGCGCGCCGCAGCATGCCGACAGCCTGCGCCGCAGCCGCCTGCGTTTCATTCGCTCCTCCTCGGCGCCACTGCCGCCCCGCTTGCTCGCCGAGCTCGAGGAGGTCTTTCGGGTCCCGGTAATCGAAGCCTACGGCATGACTGAGGCCTCGCATCAGATGGCGAGCAATCCGCTGCCGCCGGGCATTCGCAAGCCGGGTTCGGTGGGGCGCGCCACCGGCATCGAGCTTGCCGTGGCCGACGAGGAGGGCAGGTTGCTTGGCGCCGGCGTGCCGGGCGAGGTGGTCGTCCGCGGCCCCAGCATCATGTCCGGTTATGAAGACAACCCCGAGGCCAACGCCAAGGCGTTCTTCAACGGCTGGTTTCGCACGGGAGATCAGGGCTACCTGGACGCGGACGGCTATCTGTTTCTCACCGGACGCCTGAAGGAGATCATCAACCGCGGCGGCGAGAAGATCTCTCCTCGGGAGGTCGACGAGGTCCTGCTCGAGCACCCGGCCGTGGCGCAAGCCGTGGCCTTCGCCGTCCCGGATGACAAACTGGGCGAGGAGGTGGCGGCCGCTGTGGTGCTCCGGCCCGGCGCTCAGGCATCCGAACTCGAGCTGCGCGAGTTCGCCGCGCGCCACCTCGTCGACTTCAAAGTGCCCCGAAGGCTCGTGATCGTGGACGAGATCCCGAAAGGACCCACGGGAAAGCTGCAACGGATCGGGCTGGCGGCCCGGCTGGGCCTGACCGGCCGGGAGGCTCGGCCGTCCGAGCCGCGCCGGTTCCGAGCCCCGGAAACCGACACCGAGGCGAAACTCTGCCGGCTCTGGCAGGAGATCCTCGGCATCGAAGCCGTGGGCGCTGAGGACGACTTCTTCCGTCTGGGAGGCGACTCCATCCTGGCGGCGGAGTTCCTCAAGCGGTTGCGCGAGGAGACGGGACTGGAGCTGAGCATGGTGCGTTTCTTCGAAGAGCCTACCGTCAGCGCCGTGGCGAGGCGGCTCGCTCTCGGGGCGAGCTCGAGCGGAGCGCCAAGGCCATGATCGATCGCTATACGCGGCCCGAGATGGGCCGCATCTGGGCGCTCGAAAACAAGTACCGGCAGTGGCTCGAGGTGGAGCTGGCCGCGGCGGAGGCGCTGGCCGAGCTCGGCGAGGTGCCCGTCGAAGCGGCGCGGCTGCTCCGCCGGCATGCGGATTTCGACGTCGCCCGCATCGACGAGATCGAGCGCGAAGTCCGGCACGATGTGATCGCGTTCACCACCGCCGTCGCCGAAAAGATGGCGGCGGCCGGCGCCGCCGACGCCTCGCGGTGGCTGCACTACGGGCTGACCTCCTACGACGTCGTCGACACGGCCCTCGCCTTGCAGTTGCGCCAGGCCTCCCGGCTGATTCTGGAGGGCATCGACGAGCTCCTCGGCGTACTGCGCCGGCGAGCCTTTGAATTCCGCCACACCGTGCAGGTCGGCCGCACGCACGGCGTGCATGCCGAGCCGATCACCTTCGGCCTGAAGCTGGCGCTGTGGTACGACGAGATGCGGCGCAACCGCGACCGCGTCGCTTCGGCGGCTGAGGCGGTCGCCGTGGGCAAGATCTCGGGCGCCGTCGGCACCTTCGCCCATATCGGCCCCGAGGCCGAAGAGCGCATCTGCCGGAAGCTGGGCCTCTCGCCGGCGCCCATTTCCAGCCAGATTGTCTCGCGCGACCTGCACGCCTGGTACCTGGCGGCTCTTGCCGTCACCTGCGCCACGCTCGAGAAGATTGCGCTGGAGATCCGCCACCTCCAGCGCACCGAGGTTCGCGAGGCCGAAGAGCCGTTCGGCGCCGGCCAGAAGGGCAGCTCGGCGATGCCGCACAAGCGCAACCCGGTCACCGCCGAGCAGATCTGCGGCCTGGCCCGGCTGGTGCGGTCGAATCTCCAGGCGGCGCTCGAAAACATCGCGCTCTGGCATGAGCGTGACATCTCGCACTCCTCGGTCGAGCGCGTGATCCTGCCGGATTCGACGATCCTGACCGATTACCTTTTGGCGAAGACGATCTGGTTGGTGCGCGACATGCGTGTCTCAGCCGAGCGCATGCGCCGCAATCTCGAATCGACGAGAGGTTTGATCTTCTCGGGACAGCTCCTGCTTGACCTGGCGGCCGCGGGCATGCTGCGCGAGACGGCCTACCGAATCGTGCAGAAACATGCGATGGCCGCCTGGGAGGAGGACGGCGATTTCCGCTCAGCGATCGAGAACGATCCGGAGATCCGCGCCGTGCTCTCGCCCGAACAGATTGCGCAGAGCTTTTCGCTCGAGCGCCAGCTTCGCCACGTGGACGCGATCTTCCTGAGGGTGTTCGGTGATTCTGAATCCTGAGATCGACAGCTACATCCGAAGGCTCCACCCGGCCTCGGATGCGGTGCTGGCCGAAATGGAGGCCGAGGCCGCTCGGCGCGGGATCCCGATCGTGGGCCCGGTGGTCGGCCGCCTGCTGGCGCAGCTCGTCATGGTTTCCGGATCCCGGCGCATCTTCGAGCTCGGCTCGGCGATCGGCTACTCGACCATCTGGCTGGCGCGAGCCGCCGGCCCGGGCGCCGAGGTGCACTATACGGACTCAAGCGAGGCCAACGCCCGGGAGGCCCGCGTCTGGTTCGAGCGTGCAGGCGTGGCGGAGCGAGTCCGCATCCACGTCGGCGAGGCCCTCCAGGCGCTTGCCTCCGTCAACGGGGAGTTCGACCTGATTTTCAACGACGTGGACAAGGAATCCTACCTCGAGGTGCTCGAATTGGCGCCGACGCGGCTCCGGTGCGGCGGCCTTCTCGTGAGCGACAACGCGCTTTGGCACGGTCGGGTGCTCGCTCCGGCGGACGCCCCCTCGCACGCGGTGGCGGAGTTCAACCGCCGCTCGTTTGCCTCCGAGCAACTGCTGACGACACTGATTCCTTTGCGTGACGGCGTCCTGATTTCGATGAAGCGCTAGTGCCTGGCGGCAGGCCTGTCATCGGCGATGATCTCCGACTTCGAACGCCTGCTCTGGACGGCCCGGACAGCCTGGTGGGCCTCTCCGGAAACCTCTGTGGCCTGGTGGCCCCCCGAGGCGATTGAGAGGGTTCAGGCACGGCGGCTACGTGAACTCCTGCGGCAGGCCGCAGCCCGGATCGGTTTCTACCGGGCCTGGTTGCGCGCCGCCGGCGCCGAGCCGGACGATATCCGAAGCGTCAACGACCTCCGCCGCTTGCCGCTCATCGGAAAGCAGGACTATGATGCTCAACCGGAGCGCTTCACCGATCCAAGCTGCTCCGACGGCCTCACGATTGAATCGAGCGGCACCTCGGGCCGATCCCGCACGATCCGCCATGACGCCGCCGCCTTGTTCCGGGCGCTGGCAGCCGGACGTCGGCAGCGGCTGGTGCTGCGACATTTCGTGGGAAGGGAAAGCGGTTACCGGGAGGCGGTGGTGCACCGCGAAGGCTCGGTGAGCCGGCAGCTTCGCCGGTGGTGGGAGGCTCGCTTGCGGCTCCCGGCCGGGATGGAACTCAGCCGCTTGTGGCTGTCACCGTTGTTGCCGTACCCGAAGTTACTCGATGAGCTCAATGCCTACCGGCCCGAGGTGATCCGCGGCTACGGGTCCCACCTCGGCGCCTTCTTCCGTTGGGTGGCGGCCGAGGGACGGCGCCTGGAGAAACCGCGCGCCGTCGTCTACGGCGCCGATGCGATGAGCCCTGCCGACCGACGCCTGATCGAGACGGAGCTCGGTGTCCCGGTCCTGAGCACCTATCAGGCCGTCGAGGCCCTGCGCATCGGCTTCGAGTGCGAACAGCGCGCCGGCTTTCACCTCTCGCTCGATCAAGTCGACGTGCGCATCGTCGACGCCCAAGGCCGCGACCTGCCCGCCGGCGTGCCGGGAGAGGTGGTGATCTCCAACCTGACCAACCGCGCCACCGTGCTATTGAACTACCGGTTGGGCGACGTCGCGCGGTTCGTCTCGGGAACCTGCGCTTGCGGGCGCCGCCTGCCGCGGTTGGCGGGACTCGAAGGCCGCACGAGCGACCTCATTCGGAGGCGCGACGGATCGCGCTGGGCCGCCTCCGCCGTCCTCGCCCCTCTTCAGGCGGTCCCCGGAGTTCATCGGCTTCAACTGGTGCAGGAGGACTTCGATGCCTTCCGCCTGCGCGTCGCCTGGGGACCGCGCGCCGAGCCGCGCTGGGACGAGCTTCGCGCACGAATGGAAGAGATCTTCGGGGCCGGGACCCGCATCTCGATCGAAAGCGCGGACGCTATCGAAACCGAGTCAAGCGGCAAGGTGAAGACCGTGATCAGCTATACTCACGACTAAGACGGTGGCGGGCTGGCTCCGGCGTTTGAAATATAGGCTCGTTCGCAGTTTTCTTTATAACCTGCCCCTGGCGATTGCCGCCGCCGTCTGGCGCCGGCTGCTCGTCCGCACCACGTTCATTGCCATCACCGGCTCCAACGGCAAGACCACGACCAAGGAACTGCTGGCCGCCATCCTTGCCGCAAGCTACCCCGTCCATAAGACCCGTTCGTCGCACAACGGCCGGCAGGGGTTGATCCGCACGATTCTTGCGGCGCGGCCCTGGCATCGCTATGCCGTGGTGGAGATCGGCGTGGAAGCTCCGGGGCAGATGTGGCGCGCCGCCTGGCTGACGAGGCCGGAGATCGCCATCATCACGGGCGTCGCCCGCGAACACAGTGAGAACTTTCCCACGCTCGAGGCCACGGCCGCCGAAAAGGCCAGACTGCTGGACGGCTTGAAGAGCAACGGCGTCGCCGTGCTCAACGGGGATGATCCGCGGGTGCGCCGGATGCGCACCTCCGGTGGCAACCGCTCGTATTACCTCTACGGCACCGACCCCTCCTTCGACTTATGGGCGGACAACATCGACGCCCTCTGGCCGGAGCGGCTGCGCATGCGGGTGCATTCCGGCGGAAATGTGTACTCGGCCGCCACGCAACTGGTCGGATCCCACTGGGCTCCGGCCGCGCTGGCGGCGCTGCTGGCCGGCCGACTGTGCGGCGTGGACCTGGAGCAGTCCCTTGGCGTCCTGGCGCGCCTCAAGCCCTTCACCGCACGCTTGGAGCCGGTCGAGCTTCCCGGGGGCGCTGTGCTCCTTCGGGACGAGTTCAACGGCTCGGCCGGCACCACGCGCGTGGCTCTCCAGGTTCTCGCGCAGGCGCGCGCCAGGCGCCGCATCGCCGTCCTCAGCGATGTGACGGATGATGACCGGCCGACCTCGGAGCGCCTCTTCGACTTGGGCCGGCTGGCTGCGGACTCGGCTGATATGGCGGTTTTTATCGGAGCGAACGCCCATCATGCGGCGCAGGGCGCGAAAGCTGCCGGCCTGCTCCGGGTGCTGACTTTCGAGCACGTCCGCGAGGCCGCCGCGTGGCTGCGCACGGAGACAGCTTCGGGAGACCTGATTTTGCTGAAAGGGCGGAACCGGGATCATTTATCGCGGATTTTTCTTGATCTGAGAACGCCGGTGACTTGCTGGAGAGATGTTTGTGAGTACCGGCACTTATGCGACGAGTGCAGCGAGCTCGGCCCGCGCCCGCCGCAAGGCGCCGGGCTGAAAGCCTACGGTTTCTAGGAGGGAGAGTTTGAGATACCGGCTCAGGGACGCCCACCATGTCTTGCGCACCCCGATCGGCCGTTCGCAGGTTTGGGCCGGCGTGCTGTTCCGGGCCTGGCCTTTAATGTCGAGGCTGGCCGGCGCCTGGCGCCGCACCGCATTGCGGAACACGCAACTGGTCGCGGTGGTAGGCAGCTACGGCAAGACCACCACCACCAGAGCCGTCGCCCAGGTCCTCGCCCGACCGCTATCTTCGCGCATTGAACTCAACGACAAGAGCTTCATCCCGCTGGCGCTCCTGAGGACCGAACCTGGCGCACGAAACGCAGTCATCGAAGTGGGTATCGATCATCCCGGCCAGATGCGGCGATTTGCCGCGGTCGTCCGGCCCACCGCCTGCGTGGTCACCTCAGTGGGCAGCGAGCACAATCGCAGCCTCGGCAGCCTCGAGGTCACCCGGCACGAGAAGGCGGAAATGGTCCGCCGGCTCCCGCCGGAGGGGTTCGTGGTGGCGAATCAAGACGATGAGAACACGCTCTGGATGGCGGCGCAATCTCCCGCACGCCGCCTGACCTTCGGCTTCCACGCCGACAGCGACTTTCGGGCTCTGGAGCCGAGGCTCCTCTGGCCTCACGGAACGGAATTCACGCTCCTTCATCGCGGCGAAGCCGCGACGGTGAGGACGAGGCTGCTCGGCCGCCACATGGTCTATCCCGCCCTGGCTGCCTTGGCGGTCGCCGTCGAGCTGGGCATCGATCTCAAAACGGCGATTGCGCGGCTCGCCGAGCTGCCGCCGACCCCCGGACGAATGGAGCTGATCCCTGTTGACAACGGGATAACTATCATCGGCGACTACTATAAGTCCGGCCTGGAAACCATTTACTCCGCCCTGGATTTTCTTGAGCAGATTCCCGCAAAACGAAAGATCGTCGTCCTGGGGGATGTCAGCGAACCCCCGGGACCGCAGGGCCCGATTTACCGAGCAATCGGAGCGCGCATCGCCCGGGTGGTCGACATCGCCCTGTTTTCGGCCACTCGGAGCCAGGATTACGCCTCCGGCGCCGCAGCCGCAGGCATGCCACGAGCCGGGATCATCAAGTTGCCTCGGGATGTGATGGAGGTGACCGCGCGGCTGAGAGAGCTGCTCCGGGCGGGCGATGTGGTGCTCATCAAGGCACGGGACACCCAGCGGTTCGACCGGATCGCCCTCGCCCTGGCGGGCCGGCGTGTTCGCTGCAATCTGGACTTCTGCCGCGCCATGCCGACGCGTTGCGGCGACTGCGGGATGCTCGAACGCGGCTGGGACGGGCTCAAGGTAATTTTCTGAGCGGGCGTAGCTGCTCAAGGGGAGCCCGCCTTTCTGGGAAGCATCTCCCGCAGTCGGGCCCTCTCATCCCGGCAGGATCGCCTGTGGAAACAAGTCGTCGGTGTCAGGGACCAACTGCCCGGCCACCCAGAACGGCGAGCATGACTGGCTTGGGCTTCGGCTCCTTGACCTGCGACTATAATTGTGACTTTTGGAGGCGGCGCACCGCACAGACGTTGTTTCCGGCGGTGGGGAGGGTTCCCTGAATGGGCGCACAACCGGTCGGCCCGGCCGCAACGATCGAGAATGTCCGCTACAACCTGACTAACCTCGCCACCGTCCTGTTGAACTACCGGTTGGGCGACGTCGCGCGGTTTGTTTCGGGAGCCTGCGCCTGCCGCGGCCGGCGGGACTCGAAGGCCGCACAAGCGACCTCATCCGGCGGCGCGCCGAGCCGCGCTTCGGATGAGCTTCGCGCAAGAATGGAAGAGATCTTCGGAGCCGGGATTCGCATCTCGATCGAAAGCGCGGACGCCAGCGAGACCGAGTCAAGTGGCAAGGTGAAGACCGTGATCAGCCGGATGGGAGGTTCATGATCGGAGACGCTGTCACGCTCGCCCGCCTGCTGGCGCATTGGCGATGGAGCCAGGCGGAATTGGCGGCCCTACGGCAGCGCAAGCTGCGGCGTCTTATCGACCACGCCTACCGCAACGTGCCCTACTACCGGGCTCGAATGGAGGAGGCCGGCCTCAGACCGCAGGACCTCCAGACCGAGATCGACCTGGAACGCCTGCCAGTGACCAGGAAAGAGGATTTGCGGCAGGCCGGCGAGGCCTGCCTCGCCCGAGGCGCCGGGCGTCTGATGACGCTTCACACCTCCGGCCACTCCGGCACGCCGTTCCAAATCCGGCTGACGGAATCCGAGTACCGTCTCCGGCGGCTGCGCGAGTTCCGCATGCTGCTCGGCATGGGCCTGCGGCCGCGCGACCGCTTGGTTCTGCTCGGCCCGCTGCGTTCGCGCCCGGTCCGCCTCCACCGCCTGCTTGGACTCTATCGCCTGATCGTGATCCCGTGGACGCTTTCAATGGGGGAGCAGCTCGCGCGACTCGAGGCGGCCAGGCCGGACGTGCTCTGGTTCTACCCGACAACCTTGAAATCCCTGATGGCGTTTGCGCCGGGCATCCTGCGCCGGATCAAAAGGCCGCGCTTCCTTATCAGTTCCTCCTCGGTGCTCGATTCGCCGACGCGAGCCGACATCGAACGGGATCTCTCCGGCGTGCCGATCCGGGAGGCGTATGCGGCGAATGAATGCGGCCGGATCGCCGCCGATTGCCGTTTCGGGCAGGGTCTGCATCTTGAGGATGACGCTTTGATCGTGGAGCTGGTCGACGGCGGCAAGCCGGCAGAGGCCGGTACGCCGGGAAGTATCGTGATCACCTGCCTTGACCAGTTTGCGATGCCCTTCATCCGATACGAGCTGGGCGACCTGGTCCGCCAAAAAGGCGGCGCCTGCCCCTGCGGCCGGCAAAGCCCGTTGATCGACCGCCCCCTCGGCAGAGACTGGGAGGTGTTCCGCTCGCGCGACGGCAGCTTGATCGATCCGGATGTGGTGGCGGGGCTGCTGCGCAATTACCCAGGGCTTGTTCAGTTTCGTTTCGTGCAGCGCAGTTACGAGCTCATCGAGGGACAGCTTGTTTTCGAGGCGCCCCCGCCGGCGGAAAGACTGGAAGAGCTGCGGCGTCTCCTCGAGGCTCGGGTCGGGCACGGCGTGCGCTTCGAGTTGCGCCTGCCAGATCGCATCGACGACGAACGATTGAAGTTCCGTGCCTTCGTTTGCCGCCTGGAGGAAGAACAGGAGCAGACAAGGCCTCCATCGGTTCCCCATGAACCAGCCCTTTGAGACCCTAAGCGCGTTAATCCGGGGAGGCGCCGTCTCGGCCGACCGAGCCGCCCTGCTCGCCCCGGGTCGCGAGCCGATGAGCTACGGCGAGCTGACGGAGCTCATCGAGCGCACGGGAAGGCGACTCCGGGCGCTCGGGCTGACGGCTCGGGCGCGCATCGCGGTCGCCTTGCCAAACGGCCCCGAAGCGGCCTCTGCCTTCCTCGCGCTCGCCTCGTGCTCGGCCTGCGCCCCGCTCAATCCGGCGCTGCGCAAGAGCGATTTCGAGGCGGCGCTTCGCAGCCTGCGGGCCGAGGCCATGCTCGTCGAACAGGGAGCCGAGGGTCCGGCCGCGGAGGCGGCGCACGGGCTCGGCATCCGCCTCCTGCGTTTGCGCAAGGGCCCTCCTGCGGGCTGGTTCGACCTTCTTGACGCCGACGAGCTCGGTGAACTGGATTGGCCAGGCCTAGACGACACCGCGCTTCTGCTTCACACCTCCGGAACGACCTCCAGGCCGAAACTGGTCCCTTTGACCGGAGCCAACCTGTGCGCCTCGGCGCGGCACATTGCGCAGAGCCTCGCGCTGACACCCGGCGATCGCTGTCTGAACGTCCTGCCCCTGTTTCACATCCACGGGTTGGTGGCGGCATTGCTCGCGACGCTCGCCGCCGGCGGCAGCGTCGTCCTCACGGATGGCGTCTATGCGGCGGGTTTTTTCAAGTGGCTCGACGAGTTCCAGCCCACCTGGTACACCGCCGTCCCGACGATTCACCAGGGCATTCTCGCCGGCGCCGCGCGGCATCGTGCCCTGCTCGAGGCGGCCCGATTGCGTTTCGTTCGCTCCTCCTCGGCGCCGTTGCCGAAATCGGTCGCCGCCGCGCTTGAGGACGCCTTCCTGGCGCCGCTCATCGAGGCGTATGGAATGACGGAAGCCGCGCACCAGATCGCGAGCAATCCGCTGCCGCCCGCTCAACGGAAGTTGGGCTCGGTCGGCCCTCCGGCGGGTCCGGAGGTAGCCATTCTGTTCCCGGATGGCGGAATTCGGCCGGGTGGCGAAGCCGGCGAGGTCGGCGAAGTCGTCGTCCGCGGTTCCAACGTCACCGCAGGGTACGAGGACAATGAGCCGGCCAATGCCGAGGCGTTTGTGGAGGGCTGGTTCCGCACGGGGGATCTGGGACGCTTCGACGAGGACGGCTACCTGCACCTGACCGGGCGGCTCAAGGAGCTCATCAACCGGGGCGGACAAAAGATTTCGCCCCGGGAAATCGATGACGTGTTGCTCGAACATCCGGGAGTGCGCCAGGCGGTAGCTTTCCCCGTGCCTCATGCTCGACTCGGCGAGGAGGTGGCCGCAGCCGTCGAGCTGCACCCTGGCAGCCAAATCGGTGAAAGGGCGCTACAGGAGTGGGCGGCCGCGCGCTTGCCGGCTTACAAGGTGCCGCGTTGGATTCGCGTGGTCGAAGAGATTCCCAAGGGGCCGACGGGCAAGCTTCAGCGCAACGGGCTGGCGGCCCAACTCGGTCTTGACTCCTTAGCGGCGGCCTCGGCACCGGCGGAGCACCTGGCTCCTCGCACCCCGCTTGAAGAGCGAATCGCCCGCTTATGGGAGGAATTGTTGCCGGGGCGGCCGGTGGGGGTGCGGACGCCGTTTGAGGCCTTGGGGGGCGATTCGCTTCTGGCCACCCGGATGCTCGCAATCCTGGCCTCGCGCGAGCAGAAGCCGGTTTCGGAAACCTGGCTTCTTGGCGAGCGGACCATCGAATCGCTGGCGGCGGCGCTCGAGGCGCCGGCCACCGACCTGCTCGTCGGCCTGCAACCGCGCGGCAGCCGCCCGCCGCTGTACGCCTTTCCCGGCCACGAAGGCGTGCTGACCGGTCTGGCCCATCTCAGCCGCGAGCTGGGCGCCGAACAACCCGTTTGGGCGTTCGACTTGAGGCGGATCCAAGCGGCGGAACTGGCCACGCTGGCCGCCCGTTGCGCCGACCTGCTGCTTGCGCACGATCGACGCGGCGCATACCGCCTGCTCGGGGTCTGCTTTGGGAGCTACGTCGCCGTGAAAGTCGCTGAGGAGCTGATTCAGCGTGGGCACGCCGTCGAGTTTCTCGGTCTGGTGGACGCCCTCAACCCCCGATGGCGACGGGGGTTGGACCTGAAAACCGTGGCTTGGGCCTATCTGGGGCAATTGCGGGAGAAGCTGCGCGGCCATGCGGCGCTCCTCCGCGACCGCCCGGCCGCGGCCGTTCTCTCCCACCTGGCGCAGCGTGGTTTGGCGTTTGTGAGAAATCACGGGACGAACTGGCTGGCGCGGCTTCCTGAGCCGGCGACCGCGGCGATCCGGCATCGGAGGATGGTCCTGCGCTTTGAATCCAAGCCGCTGGCTTTGAACGCAATGATTTTCCGCCTGCCCGGGCGGCGACCGGCGGCGCCTGCGCTCGGTTGGAACGGGCTGTTCGCAAGCGTCGAGATCGTCGAGCTCACCTTCGATCCGCGCGGCGCCCTGACAACCCGGAATCTGCCGCGACTGGCCGCTCAACTGGCGCGCCATCTCAGGTGAGCAGCGATGGGGGACGGCGTCTGGGACCGGCTCGGCCACCAGAAACGACCATCCTGGTACTTAGATCCCGAAGTGGCTCGCCAAAAGCGGGAGTTCAACCTCGGGCTGATTCGCCGCTGGACGGATCGAGCGCCGCAACGGATCCTCAAAACCGATCTGTTCGAGGAGGCGTTCGGCGAAGACCAGCTCCTGGGCGGGCTGTTTCCGCCGGAACGCAGAGTGTACGGCTGCGACGTCTCGCACAGCACCGCCAGCGCAGCGGCCCACCGCTTCCCCGAGCTTGCCGGCGGCCTTCTCGTCATGGACATTCGAAGGCCGGCCTTGCAAGAGGCCTCCCTGGACCTGATCATCTCGACTTCGACACTGGATCATTTCACGACACGCGAGGAGTTCCGAAGGTCGCTGGCGGCGCTGGTCGGCCTGCTTCGTCCCGGCGGCAGGCTCATTCTCACGCTGGACAATCCCTGGAATCCGCTGCTGGCTCCGGTCCGCTGGTACACCCGCTGGCGGAAAGGCCCCTTTCCCCTCGGTTATACCCCCTTTCTTTCAACGCTTTACAGGGATCTGGAGGCCCTGGGCTTGACAGTCGAAGATCACGACTGGCTCATTCACAATCCGCGGGGACTGTCGACGGCTCTTTTCCTGATTCTACGGCGGCTGCTCGGCCGGCGGGCAAGGGCTCCGATCAAGTGGCTGCTGGCGGCTTTCAACGTTCTCGACCGCCTGCCCACACGGCGTTTTACCGCCTGTTTTCAAGCAGTTAGCGCCAGAAAAGCTCCGCGCCGCCGCGAAGCCGCTTAAAGCGCACCGGCCCGCGGGCGTTTCTCGGTCCGGCGTGAGGTGCGGGAAATTTCCGGTTCAACTTCAGCAGGTTTGGGTTAGACTGAAGTTTGGTGGGGTTTATGGCGGCTTCGAGGCGGCGGACCGGTACTCTCGATGGCAACCTGTGTGACTGACCCCAAGCGGGTAACGCTGACGCTGGCGCGCGTGCTTCTGGTGGATGACAACCCGACCTCGCGCTTGGCGCTGCAAACGGTGCTCCAAGCGGGCGGCTACAGCGTGGACGTGGCCGCCTCCGCTGCTGAAGCTATTGGAAAGCTTGAAGACAATGAGTACGAGTTGGTCTTAAGCGAAGCCGTTCTCGAGTCGCCCCAAGCCGGCCTGCGCCTCTTGGCGCATGCCCGCAACATGCGATATCGCCCGGCGACTGCCGTCATCACCACCTACCCGGTCGAATCCCGGCCCCGCCCGGTGCGGCGGGACCAACCGGTGCTCATCGCCTGGGAAAACCTTCCCGAACTGCTCACGCGGATCGCCGAACTGATTAGCAAGCGCGCTGCCAAACGGGCGGCCCGGGCGCTGCGGAAGACCACCCACTGATTTGCAGTTCGCCCTCTTATTTGAACTGGCTGTACGGGCCCGCCTCCTGCCAGTCCTCGGCATCGAGACCGTCGTGATCCCAGACCACCTTGCCCGCTCGCACGGTGAGCGCGCACCGGAGGCGTAGCCGGCCGGTGAGCTTCGCCCGTCCCGAATCGAGGAAGGCAAACTGGCCGCGTTCGAGCGCCAGGACGGCGATGTCGGCTTCGGCGCCCTCTTCGAGCGTGCCGAGCTCGGGCCTGCGAATCGCCCGCGCGGCGTTCACAGTCGTCCGCTCGATCACCTGTTCGAGCGTCATGCCGAGGTTGAGCAACTTCGACATGACGTTGGTGAGCGTCGCTCCGGGCAGCATGACGCTGTCCCTGTCGAGTCCGCTGGAGATCGTATCGGCCAGCAAGCCCTGCTCGAGCGCCGGCGCGGCGACGCGAAACCAGAAGCCGGCCGCGCCGTGGCCGACGTCGAAGAGGACGCCGCGACGACGGGCCTCGGACAAGTAAGCCGGCAGGGCGTTGGGGTAGCCAGCCCACGGGTTGAGTCGACTGTAGATCGGGGCGAGAATGTCTCCGGGCCGCAGCCGCTCAAGCACCAGTTCCCGGTACCGGTCCTCGCCGGCGCCCTGCCAGTGGGCCATCACCACGCCTCCGCTGCGCGCGGCCGCCTGAATGGCCCGCTCGAGCGGCTGCCATTCTGCCGAGTCCGAGACCACGGCTTTGAAACCCAGGATGTGCTGCCGGTACCTGTTCGCCGTCTCGACGGCGGCAGCGATGTCGGACTCCTCCGCTCGGGCGCCGGAGTCGGAACGCGCCCCGGCCGGAGCGGTGATGTCGACAAAAGCCAGGAGCCGCACGACGGCCTGGTCGATCACCTCTCGCTTGAAGGGCTCGAAGGTGCTCCAGCCGGCGCTTCCGGCATCAACGGCGGTGGTGACCCCGTGGCGCAGCGTGTTGTGGTCCGGATTCAGGCCCCGGCCGGGCCCGTTCGGATCCAAATAGGCGTGGATGTCGATGAGGCCGGGCGTGACATAGTAGCCGCCGGCATCGATCACGTTCCGCGCACACGCGGCGGGAAGATCCCGGCCGACTTTGGCGATCCGCCTTCCGACGACGGCTACGTCCAGCCGCTCGTTGCGACCATTCTTCGGGTCAATGACGTGGCCGTTCTTGATGAGGAGATCGTAGATCTCTTGAGCGCCGGCGGAAAGCGCGGCGAAAGCGAGCAGCAGCGTGAGGCGCCTCATGGAAGGACCTCGTAAGCTCCGGCTTCCCGCCAGTCCGGAAACGCAAGCCCCTTGGCGTCGAAAGCGATCCGCCCGGCGCGGATGGTCATGACGCACTCCAGGCGCTCGGTGCCGAGCATCTTCTTCTTCCAGGCGTCCTTATAGGCGAAGACTCCGCGGCGAAGCTCGAACAGAGCGATGTCGGCCTCACGGCCTTCCGAAAGTGTCCCGAGCTCCGGATAGCGCCCGATGACCTGGGCCGGCCGCACCGTGGAGCGCTCGATCGCCTCGCGCAGGCTCATGCCGAGCAGCATCATTTTCGAGATCGCGTTCGCCATATCGGACTCCGTGGCGAGGATACTCGTGGCGTGGAGGTCCGTACTGATCGTATCGGGATAGAAGCCCTGCGCCATGGCCCGCGTCGCCACCGGCCAGAGGAAGCTTCCGGCGCCGTGGCCAAGATCGAAGATAACGCCGCGCCGGCGCGCCTCCCAGGCATACGGCTGCACTTTGCCGTCGAAGCGGCTGATGATCTCCACTTGCCGGTCGTTGAAGACGTGCGTGTGGATATCGCCGGCTCGCATGATCTCGAGCAGCTTCTGGCGACTGCTGCGGCCCGTATTGGTAAAGATCTTGTCGTCGATCATCACCGGCACACCCGCCAGCTTGCCCGCCTCGATCGCCCGGCGGATGGCCGTCCAGCCGGTTCCGGAGAAATGCGCCGTCTTGATCCCGACGATGACGTCGCGATGTTTGCGTACGGCCTCGGCGGTCTTCTTCGGATCCATGTCGCCGACGTCGTCCTCATATTTGGGGCCGAGCATCCCCCAGCCGACAATGTTGATCAGCGCCAGCACGCGCGTTCGCGATCGCTCAATGACGGTGCGGCGGAACTCGTCGAAGGTGCGCCAGCCGGCGCCGCCGGCGTCGACGATGGTGGTGGCGCCGGTGAGCAGCGCCGTATCGTCGGGCAAAAGCGAACCGGCGTAGCCGAAGACATGAGCGTGAATGTCCACCAGGCCGGGCGTGACGTAGAGGCCGCGGGCGTCGATGACTTTCCGGGCTTGCGAGGCGTCGACGGACGGAGCGAGGCGAGCGATCCGGCCGGCGGCGACCGCCACGTCCTGCGGGCCGTCGATGCCGTTGGCCGGATCGATGACGTGCCCGCCCTTGAGCAGCAGATCATAGGGCTGGCCCCAAAGCACGGCGCAGCCCAGGAGGGGCACCAGGAGGCGTTTCATCGGCGTTCAGCTTGCACGCATCGTCTTCGGATCCCACCGCACGATGCGCTCTTCAAAATAGCTCGTGTTGCACAGCAGCGACGGGCCGGCGGCGCGGAAGCCGAAGGTGCCGTCCTCGAGCACCGGCTTGCGGCTGCGGACCGCCTCGAAGAACAGATGGATGTGCTCCTGATGGGCGTTGTAGCCGGGCGGGGGTGAGAAGACGGTCTCTTCCTCCGGCTGCATCGTCTCCGGGCTCACCGGGCGCGGAGGGTACTTCTTGCGGTACTCGCGCAGGAACGCCTCCTGCACCGCCTTCGGGAAGGTGCCGATGGTGTAGCCGGGCTCGGTCTCCGGCGCGGTCTTGCTCAGGCGGACCGTCGAGCCGGCGGCGAGCGTGCCTTCGCTGCCCACGAAGCGGAAGCCGAGCTGCTCGCGCGCCATGCCGCATTTGAAGTTGACGCGCAGGGCGAGGTTGAAGGCCGGATGCTCTTGAGTTTCGGGATAGTCGAGCAGGGCCAGCATCACGTCGGGCACGTCGCGGCCGTCCTTCCAGTAGCGCAGGCCGCCGGTGGCGTAGACGCGCGTGGGTCCGGCGGAGTCCGTGACGAGATGCAGGGCC
>Ga0197142_1002251_pt1 | contig 17012 bp, 17 predicted proteins | sample GBS60_MetaG_FD_148614 | JGI IMG/M metagenome (GOLD analysis project Ga0197142, IMG submission 148614) | Sediment microbial communities from Great Boiling Springs, Gerlach, Nevada, United States - GBS 60_MetaG | ecosystem: Environmental > Aquatic > Thermal springs > Hot (42-90C) > Sediment...
GAAAAGGCGCTTCATGATCTACCTCCTTAGAGTCCCGCCAGGGTGAAGGTCACCTGGAGGGTGTAGCTGCCGTCCAGCTCGGATCCATCAAACCAGAAGGCCTCCACGATGAGGTCGTCCAGCCAGCCGCCCGTGGTGCCGTTGCCGGAGGCCACCACCTGGGGGCCAAAGGGCAGGGTGTTGGTGGCGAAGCGCCCCATGGGCATTCCGGAGGCGAAGTCCGCCAGGCCGAAGTAGCCGAAGCCGGAAGAAGGCGTGCCCGTGACGGTGACGGAGAGCTTCCAGCCATTGGGGTCGTTGGAGAACTTCTGCAGGATCTTGGTGTTCACGCAGATGAGGGTGCCCTTCTCTTTGTCCGAAAGCTTTCCGTCCCCGTTGTAGTCCTTGGCGGCGGGGTAGGTGTCGATGGGCCGGAGCGGCTCACCAGTAGACAGGTAGTCCTCGAGCTCTTCAAGCGTCTTCACCGCCTTGGGCACCAGGTAGCACCCTTCGGCGGGGGGCTTAGTGGGGTTGTAAACGTAGTCTCCGGGAGCCGCAGGGGGGTTGTTCAGGTTCAGGTTCCACTCGTCCTCCGTGAGGTGAAGGGCGTAGCGGGGCGGGATGATGACCCTAACCTTCTCCTTCACCGCCGCCTGGTCGGCGTTGGCATCGTAGAGCTCCTCCACGTTGCCGTCCAGGTCCCCTTCAGAGGGGAAGCCCACCTGGGCCAGGGCCACGCCGGTGGCCAGGGCCAGGGCCAGGAGCCAGATGAGGTGCTTCTTCATGGTTTCCTCCTTACCGCATCTATCTGCTGGGTGCCCGGTCTTAGCGCCTTTTGCCTACAGGAGGGTCAGGGTGTAGACCAGCTGACCCTCGTACTCTCCCGGTACCTCGGAGCCGTCCAGGCGGAGCTTGATCCCCAGGGTGACCGACTGCCAGCCGCCCGGGTGGTCCAGGACCTCCTCCAGGAGCACCCCCCCCTGGGGTCCGGTGGGCGCGGGGCAGATGTGGGAAGGCGGCCGGTCCCAGTCCGGGTGGTAGGCCAAGCACTTCCACTGGGGTGTGGGCGGGAGGCCGCCCCGCCCGGTGAGGATGGAGTGCACGGCGAAGTGGTTGGCCTCCAGGACCTCACCCTCTAGGCTCCTGGGCTCCGCCTCAAAGGCCACCTCCAGGGCCCAGCGGGGGCTTTGGGTGAAGACGTGGAGGCGCATAGAGGGGTGCACGAAAAACTGAGGGAAGCGCTTGGACCCGGGGATGATCCGGCCCTCCCCGTCCACCAAGTAGGGGGGGTAGGGCCGGCCCTCTTCGTCCAGGAAGCGCCCTTCCCCGCCGTAAAGCCCGGCGCAGTGGGGTGGAACGGGGCCGAGGGTGGCGCAACGGAGGTCAAAGACCACCACGGGGTCCCGCAGGCAGAGGCTGGGGTCCAGGGGGTTCTCGGGGCAGTAAGGGGGCTGGGCCGGGCTTCCCCCGCCCCTTCCCGCCCAGAGGAGCCCCCGGAGGCTTCCGCCCGCCCTGGGGTCCGGGGCCTCGAGCCAGAGAACCGCTCTTTCGGGAATGGCCACCTCTATCCGCACCGAGGCTTGGGGGCTCAAAGCCCCAAGGAGCAGGGGGATGACGAAGAGAAGGACCTTGGGTTTGGAGTAGCCCGCAAGCCTCACACCTCTCACCTCCTTTCGCCCAGGAGGGTAAGGGGAGGGGCGTTAAGGCTCCGTTAAGGGGGAATGGGTTGTATGGGAAGGGGTTCGGGGTTGTGGCGTGAAGGGAAAACGCCTAGAATTAGGCTAACTTAACGCCGCCTTCACGCTTCCGGTTAACCTCTCTTTTGGGGAGGGCCTATGGCACGCACTCATGGATACCCTGGGATGCCTTTCCGGCTTCCCCTCTTTGGCCCCGCCCGGCTGGAGCGGGGGGGGGCACCGGTTCGGCTTCGGAAGAAGGCCTTGGCCATCCTCTACTACCTGGCCCTCGAGGGGCCCACCCGCAGAGCCTTGCTGGCGGACCTCCTCTGGGGCCACGGGGCCGCCTTGCAGAACCTGCGGTCCGAGCTCCACCACCTCCACCAGGTGCTGGGGGTGGAGGCCTTCAAGGGCCAGGATCCCCTGGTCCTCCCTCCTTTCGTGGTCTTGGACCGGACGGCGGGGGAGGGCCTGGCCATGGAGGGCCTGGAGGGACTCTCCCCCTCCTGGGAGGAGTGGCTCCAAGGGGTCCGGGCCCGTTTGGAGCCCGCTGAGGAAGCCCTGCCTGAGGCCTTGAAGGGCGTGGCCCCACCCTTTTTCCTGGTGCTGGTGGCTCCCCCCGGGGCTGAGCCTAAGGGGGTGGCCCGGGCCCTCGCGCAAGAGACGGGGCTACCCTTTCGTGTGGGCTTCGGACGGGGTCCGGGGGTCTTCTACCTGGCCTCTCCGTTGCCTAGGCCCGAGCTGGTGAGCCAGGCCCTAGCCAACCGCCAGGGGGTGTACGTGCTGGAGAGAAGCCCTTTTGGCGAGGATCCCCCCTTCCTCCTCGCCGCCCGGGCCCAGTACCCCCCGGAGCGCTTTCGGGTTTTCCCCCTTCCTCCGCTCTCCTGGGAAGAAGCCCGGGAGGGGCCCTTAAGGGGCCTCCCCTTTGAGGAGGCCGCCCGGTACTACCTGCGAAGCGGGGGTTGGCCCGGCTTCCTCCGGGAGCTTCTGGCCCTCAAGACCCCGGAAGCCCTTCCCCGCCGCCTTCAGGCCCAGGTGCGCCTGGAAGCCCAGTCCCTTTCCCTCAATGCCCGGCTGGCCCTGGAGCGCCTTTCCGTCCACCCCTTGCCCGTTCCTGAGGAGGTGGCTTGGGCTTTGGTGGGGGAGGAGGCCTTGGAAGAGCTGGAAAGGCAGGGCTGGCTCCTTTGTCTCGGGGGGCAGTACCGTTTTCGGGAGGAGCCCCTGAGGCGGGTCTTCTACCTGGATTTGGAGGAAGGGCGCCGCCGCCACTACCACCGGGACATGGCGGTTCAGCTGGCCCGTGCTGGTCTGCGCTTGGGGGAGCTTTACCACCGTCATCTCGCCGGGGAGATAAGCCTGGAGGAGGTGGAGGGTTCCAAGCCCCCTTGGACTCCTTGGCGGGCAAGGGTAAGGGAGGGCTGGACCCCAGTGCTGGTGGCCCCAGGGCCGAGGAAGGCGCCGGAGCTGGAGGTCTATGGGAGCGGAGTCCAGCTGGGCCGGAAGACCCTCTGCTTTCATCGGCGGGACCTCGAGGGGGGCGGGGTAAGGTTCTCCTTGGAAGAGCCCACTCTTCTCCTCCTGGAGGGCCGCTTCTACCTGGAAAACCCTCTAGGCGTGGGCACTTCCGGCAAGGCCTTTCCCCTCCTCCTGGCGGGGGTGGGCCGCCTCCTTTTTCTGGAAGGGTCGGGCCCTGGCCTCAGCCCTTGGGGGGCGGTGCTCCCTCTGGAATGGGGATTTTGGCGTCTCCTCCTGGAGCCCGGGGTCTATCGGCTGGAAAGCTTGGCCGAGAAAGGAGTGGGAGAGTTCCGGCTTACCTTCCATCGCCTTGGGGAGGGGGCGGAGGTTCCGGCCTTCAAACCCCCGCGCTGGGCTGGGCCCGTCCCGGCTGAGGAGCGGGAGGAGGGGCGGGAGGAAGGAGCAGAAGCCGCAAGACCTCCCCCACCTCCTCCACGAGAGTGATCTCCAGGTCCTTCAGGATCTCTTCCGGTACCTCCTTGAGCTCGGGGGCGTTTTCTTTGGGGAGGATCACCTTGTAGATCCCCGCCTGGTGGGCGGCCAGAAGCTTTTCCTTCACCCCGCCGATGGGGAGGACCTTGCCCCTTAGGGTGATCTCCCCGGTCATGGCCACGTCCATGCGCACGGGGCGGCCCGTGAGGGCGCTGGCCAGGGCGGTGGCCATGGTGATGCCCGCCGAGGGGCCGTCCTTGGGGGTGGCCCCCTCGGGGACGTGGATGTGGAGGTCGTAGTCCTTATGGAAGCCCTCGGGCAGGCCCCACTCCTCCCGGTGGGCCCTCAGGTAGGTGAGGGCCGCCTGGGCGGACTCCTTCATGACCTCGCCCAGGTTCCCCGTGAGGTTCACCTTGCCGGTGCCGGGCACGGCCATGGCCTCAATGGTGAGGAGGGCGCCCCCGTAAGGGGTCCAGGCCAGGCCCTGGGCCAGGCCCACCTGGGGCTCCTTCTCCGCCTTGTCGGGGCGGTACTTGGGCACGCCCAGGTAGTGCTCCAGGTCAGGGGCGTCCACCACCCGCACCCCTTCCCAGGGGGATTCCAGGTACTCCTTGGCCGCCTTGCGGGCCACCTTGGAAAGCTCCCGGTCCAGGTTCCTCACCCCCGCCTCCCGGGTGTACTCCTGGACGATGCGCTCAATGGCCGGGTCCGTGATCTCCAGCCTGCCCTCCAGCCCCGCCTCCTTCACCTGGAAGGGCCAGCGGAAGTGGCGGGCGATGGCCCGCTTCTCGGGGAGGGTGTAGCCGGGGATCTCAATGACCTCCATCCGGTCCAGAAGGGGCCTGGGGATGGTGGCGAGGGTGTTGGCGGTGGTGATGAAGAAGACCTGGGAGAGGTCGTAGGGCACGTCCAGGTAGTGGTCGGTGAAGGTGTGGTTCTGCTCGGGGTCCAGGACCTCCAGGAGGGCCGAGGCCGGGTCCCCCCGCCAGTCGGAGGAGAGCTTGTCTATCTCGTCCAGGAGGAAGACGGGGTTCACCACCCCCACCTGCTTCATCCCCTGGATGATCTTGCCGGGCAGGGCCCCGATGTAGGTGCGGCGGTGGCCCCTTATCTCCGCCTCGTCCCGCACGCCCCCCAAGGAGATGCGGTGGAAGCGGCGGTTCATGCTCCGGGCGATGCTCTTGCCCAAGGAGGTCTTGCCCACCCCCGGGGGGCCCACGAAGCAGAGGATGGGGGCGTGCCCCTTCACCTCCTTGCCCTGGGTGAGCTGGCGCACCGCCAGGTACTCCAGGATGCGCTCCTTCACGTCCTTGAGGCCGTAGTGGTCCTCGTCTAGGACCCGCTTGGTGACGGCGATGTCCAGGACGTCGGGGTCGGCCTCGGTCCAGGGGACCTCGAGGAGCCAGTCCAGGTAGGTGCGGCTCACCGTGGCCTCGGGGGAGCCGGGTTGCATGCGCTCCAGGCGCCTGAGCTCCTTCAGGGCCTTGTCCTTGACCGCCTCGGGCATGCCCTTGTTCTCTATGCGCTCCCGGAGTTCCTCTATCTCGGAGAGGAAGTCCTCGCTCCCCCCAAGCTCCCGCTGGATGGCCTTCATCTGCTCCCGGAGGTAGTATTCCCGCTGGTTCTGGTCCATCTGCTCCTTGACCCGGGCGGCGATCTTCCTGTCCAGCTCAAACCGCTCCAGGTCGCGAAGGAGAAGGGCCAGGACCCTCTTGAGGCGCTCCTCCACCTCCGGGGTTTCCAGGATGCTCTGCTTCTCCTCCAGGGTCCAGGTGGCGTGGTGGGCCACCAGGTCCGCCAGGGTGGCGGGGTCCAGAGTGCTCTTCACCGCCTCCTGCTGGTAGCGGTCCAGGCGCAGGGTCTTGTGGTTTTGCAGGTAGCGCTCAAAGGCTTCCTGCACCTCGTTCACCAGGACCCGGGCCAGGCCGGGGTCCTCGAGGGGCGGTTCCGGGATAACCTCGCCGATGGCCCTGAGGTAGGGGGCGGCCACGTAGGAGAGGAGGCGGGCCCGGTTCCTGGCCTCCACCATCACCTGCAGGGTGCCGTCGGGGAGGCGCATGGCCTGCTTCACCACGGCCAGGGTGCCCACGGGGTAGAGGTCCTCCGGGGTGGGGTCGTCCACCTCCGGGTCCCTTTGCGCCACCAGGAAGATGTAGCGGTCGGCGCTTAAGGCCTCCTCTACCGCCCGCTTGCTCTTCATGCGGCCCACGTCCACCCCCGTGGTGGTGTGGGGGAGGATGACGGTGTTCCTGAGGGGTAGAACGGGGAGTTCCAGACGAAGCTCCTTCATCTACCCCCATGATACGGGATAGGCTCATGGTAAAGGCACCCGGGGGCACAAAAGGGGCTAGAGGCCCAGGGTGACGGTGGCTACGAGATTCTTGAAGGTGAACACCACCTGTCCGGCGGGGAGGCCCTGGACCATAACCCCAAGCCAGACCCTGCCCTGCTGGAGGCCTTGGGTCAGTTTTTCTCCCTGAAGCCAGAGGGAAGCCGAGGTGGCGTTGCTGAAGGAGGCCCTTCCGATGGGGCCATCTTCCGGTCCAGGGGTGCAGACGTAGGCGAAAGTGGAGGCGAAATCGCTCAGGGCAACGCAGTTATCGTCCTGCTTGGGGTCGGAAACCCGGGCGTAGAGGTCCAGGGTGAGGTTGAGGTTCTCGCTGGCCTCGAGGGTGCCCCGGACCGCCACGTTTTTTAGGGTGCTTCCGGGGGAGGGGAAGGAGGGTGGATCGGCGGGGTAGACGATAAGGCCCATGGTGTCGGAAGCCACCGGCACCTTGACTTCTTGGGGTGGTAGGGGAACCGTAACGGTCACCGAGCAGGCGGTGAGGGCCAGAAGAAGGCCAAGGAGAAAGGCGCTCCGGCGCATGGGAAGAGTTTACCATGGGGAAGATGCACCGCCTCCTTTTCCTCCTGGAACCGGAAAAGGCCCACGAGCTCACCCTTAAGGCCCTTGCCCTCTGGTCTGGGTGTGGCCCTCTGTTGGAAGTCCCCGCCCGCTTCCTACGGGTGGAGGACCCGAGGCTAAAGGTGGAGGCCATGGGCCTCGCCTTCCCTAACCCCCTGGGCCTGGCGGCGGGGATGGACAAGGACGCCAGGGCCCTTTCCGCCTGGTGGGCCCTGGGCTTCGGCTTCGCCGAGGTGGGCACCCTCACCCCCAGGCCCCAGGAGGGAAACCCCAGGCCCAGGCTCTTCCGCCTTCCCGAGGACCGGGCCCTTATCAACCGCATGGGCTTCAACAACCGGGGGGCGGAGGAGGCGGCGGAAAGGCTTCGGGCCTTCCGCGCCCGGGGGCTTCCCTTCCCGGTGGGGGTGAACCTGGGGAAGAACCGGGACACCCCCCTGGAAAGGGCCTTTGAGGACTACCTCCAGGCCCTGAAGCTCCTGGAACCTGTTGGGGACTACTTCGTCCTCAACGTGAGTTCCCCCAACACTCCCGGGCTTCGCGCCCTGCAGGAAGGCCCCTTCCTGGACGAGCTCCTCGCCCGCCTCCGCCCGGCCACGGGGAAGCCGCTTCTCCTAAAGCTGGCTCCAGACCTGGCCCCTAACGCCCTGGACGAGGCCCTCTCCCTGGCCAAGAAGCACGGGCTCCAGGGCCTGGTGGCGGTGAACACCACCACGAGCCTGGAGGGCCTAAGGAGCCCCCTGGCGGGAGAGGCCGGGGGGCTTTCGGGGAGGCCCTTGAAGGGGCGGGCCCTCGAGGTCCTGAGGCACCTGGCGGCGGGGGCGGAGGGGATGGCCCTCGTTAGCGTGGGGGGGATAGAGACGCCGCAAGACGTTTGGGAGCGCCTGAAGGCGGGGGCCAGCCTGGTCCAGGTCTACACGGGCTTCGTCTACGGGGGGCCCCTATTCCCCAGGCGGCTTCTAAAGGGCCTGCTTCAGATCATGGAGGCGGAGGGGGTGGGCGCCCTAAAGGACCTCATACGGTGAGCCTGCAGCTGGAAAGCTCCAGCTCCACCGGGGAGATGTGCCTATAGGCTCCGTCCCGGCGCAGGTGCAGGACCAGGAGGGTGTAAGGGTCAAAGACCACCACGTCCTTGACCCCCTGGGAGAGGTAGAAGCGGGGGGCGATCTCCAGGTCCTTGGCCTCGTAGCCCCGGCTCACCACCTCCACCACCGCCTCGGGAATCTGGGTGATGGCCTCGTCCAGCTCCTCGGGCTCCCGGCAGAAGATGGCGATGTCGTGGCGCTTGTAGGAGCCGTCGGGAAAGCGCACGTAGACGTCGGCCACGTGGACGCACCCGCAGGCCTCGCCCTCCTTGGGGCGGATGCTCTGGCGGATGCGGTCCACGGCCTTCTGGTGGCGGTAGGTGGGGTGGGCCTCCCAGAGGGGAAGCCCGCCCACCCACTCCAGCCGGAGCCCTATCTCGTCCGCTTCCAGGAGCTTCTTGAGCACGCCTTCATTCTACCCGGTGGACCACCCGCCCCTCCACCAGGGTGAGGACCGGCCACCCGGCCAAGACCCAGCCGGCCCAGGGGGAGTAGCGGGCCTTGGAGGCGAAGCGGGAGGGGTCCACGGGAGCCTCCTTGGGGTCCAGGAGGACCAGGCTGGCCTCGGCCCCCTCCTCCAGGTGGAGGGGCTTCAGGCCCAGGACCTCCCTGGGGCCGTCGGTGAAGAGGGCGACGAGGCGGGGGAGGGGGAAGCCCCGCTTCAGGTGGAGCTCGGTGTAGAGGAGGGGGAAGGCCACCTCCAGGCTGGGGATGCCGAAGGGGGCCCTCAGGAGGTCCCGCTCCTTTTCCGCCAGGGTGTGGGGGGCGTGGTCGGTGGCGATGGCGTCCAGGGTCCCGTCCAGAAGCCCCTCCAGAAGGGCCTCCTGGTCCTCCTGTGCGCGGAGGGGCGGGGCCACCTTGAAGAGGGGGTCAAAGCCCTTCAGGGCCTCCTCGGTGAGGGTGAGGTGGTGGGGGGTGGCCTCGGCGGTCACGGGGAGGCCCGCCCGTCTGGCCTCGCGGATGAGCTCCACCCCCCGCCTGGTGGAGAGGTGCTGGACGTGGAGGCGGGGCGTGGCCTTTGAGCGCCTTAGGGCGTAGCGGAGGACCTCGAGGTCCCGGGCGATGCGGGCGGCCTCGGCCTCGGGGGGGTTGCCGGGAAGGCCCAGGCGGTGGGCCAGGGGCCCGTCGTTCATCACCCCCTGGCGCCTAAGGGAGGCGTCCTCCGCGTGGACCGCCACGGGGAGGCCCAGGGGGGCCGCCTGCAGGAGCCCCGCCGCCAAGACCCCCGCGTCCTCGTTGGTGCGGCCGTCGTCGGTGAGGAGGGCCGTCCCCGCCTCCTTCAGGCCCCCGGCTTGCGTGAGGTGCTCCCCTTCCTGCCCCAGGGTGAGGGCGGCCCCCGGGTGGAGTCGGGCGAGGCCGAGGCGAAGCGCCTTGGCCTTCAGGGCCCGCACAGCCTCGGGGGTGTCCACGGGGGGCTTGGTGTTGGGCATGGAGACCAGGTCCGTGTACCCGCCCCGCACCGCCGCAAGAAGCCCCGAGGCCAGGTCCTCCTTCACCTCCTCCCCGGGTTCCCTGAGGTGGGCGTGGAGGTCCAAAAAGCCCGGGGCCAGAAGCTTTCCCGTGCCGTCTATGACCAAAGAGGCCTCCCCCCCTTCCAGGGAAAGGATCCGCCCCTCGCCGATGAGGACGTCCAGAGGGCCTTGCTCCCCCCGGGCGTCCACCAGTTTCACGTTTTTGATCAGGATCATCGCTCCCTCCCCACCAAGAGGTGGTAGAGCACCGCCATGCGCACGGCCACGCCGTTTTGCACCTGGCGGGTCACCAGGCTCCTTTCCGAGTCCGCCAGGGGGCCCGCAAGCTCCACGTCCCGGTTCATGGGGCCGGGGTGGAGGAGGGGGGCTTGGGGCTTGGCGAGCCCAAGCCTTTCCTCGGTGATCTGGTAGCGGGCGATGTAGTCCTCGAGGTTGATGAGGCCGGCTTCCATCCGTTCCCTCTGGAGCCTCAAGACCATGACCGCGTCCGCCTCCTCCAGGGCCTCCTCCAGACTGGGGGTGAGGCGGGCCCCGGGGAGGCTTTGGGGGAGGAGGGAAGGGGGCCCCGCGCACCAGACCTCGGCGCCCAGGAGAGGGAGAAGCTCCGCGCCTGAGTGGGCCACCCGGGAGTGGAGGATGTCCCCCACGATGGCAATCTTCTTCCCCTCCAGGCTCCCCAGGGCCTCGAGGAGGGTGTAGGCATCCAGGAGGGCCTGGGTGGGGTGGGCCCTCTGCCCGTCCCCCCCGTTGATGACCGCCCCCTTGACCCAGCGGGTGGCCTGGTGGGGCACCCCGGCGGCGTCGGCCCGGATCACGTAGGCGTCTATGCCCATGGCCTCGAGGGTGAGGAGGGTGTCCTTGTAGCTTTCCCCCTTCTGGAGGCTAGAGGTGGCGGCGGCGAAGGAGACCACGTCCGCGGACATCCGCCTGGCCGCCAGCTCAAAGGAGGTGCGGGTGCGGGTGGAGGGCTCAAAGAAGACCGTGGCCACGGTGAAGCCCTGGAGGGCGGGCACCTTCTTCACCGGCCTCTCCAAAACCTCCCGCATCACCCTGGCGGTGTCCAGGAGGCTTTCCACCTCCTCTCTGCTCCAGCCTTGAAAGTCCAAAAGGTGCTTCACGCGCCCTCCTTTTCCCAAAGCTCCACCCGGTCCTCCCCGTCCACCTCGGCCACCTTGACCTTCACCACCTCGTTTTTGGCGGTGGGCACGTTCTTGCCCACGAAGTCCGCCCGGATGGGAAGCTCCCGGTGGCCCCGGTCCACCAGGACCGCCAGGTAGATGCGCTTAGGCCTTCCCAGGTCCATGAGGGCATCCAGGGCCGCCCGGGCGGTGCGCCCCGTGTAGAGGACGTCGTCCACCAGGACGATGGCCTTCCCCGTGAGGTCAAAGGGGATGCGGGTTTCCCGCACCTGGGGCCGGTGGCCGATCTCCGAGAGGTCGTCCCGGTAAAGGGTGATGTCCAGCATCCCCACGGGCACCGCCTTCCCCTCAAACTCCTGGATGAAGCGGGCGAGGCGTTCCGCCAACGGGATGCCCCGGGTGTGGATCCCCACCAGGGCCAGGCCCTCCACCCCCTTGTTGGCCTCCACGATCTCGTGGGCGATGCGGTAGAGGGCCCGCCGCATCTCCTCGGCGTTTAGGAGCTCCGCCTTGAAGCGCACGCTCCACCTCCAAAAAAAGGGGAGGCCGAAGCCTCCCGGTTCTTCTCCTGTTGCCGCGTCCTTGATTCTCGCATCTTTACCCCCTTTCCGGCCTCGCGGGACCGGATTAAAGGCCAGGCTCACCTTACACCCGGGGCTCCTCGGGCGCAAGGGGCTAACCCTTAGGCTTCAGGTAGCGCCAGGCGGTCCAGAGGAGCACGGCGGCGAAGAGGAGCCTCAGCCCTTCCTCGGGCAGGAAGTGGGCGAGCTCCCCGCCCAGGAAGGTTCCCAGGAGGACCCCGGGCACCAGGCTCGGCACCAGGCTCTTTTCCACGTTCCCCAGGCGGAAGTGGGTGTAGGCCCCCACGAAGCTGGCGGGCACCATGGCGAGGAGGCTCGTGCCCTGGGCGGTGTGCTGGGCCATGCCCAGGAGGAGGACCATGGCGGGCACCATGATGGTTCCCCCGCCCACCCCCATCATCCCCGAGAGGAAGCCGGTGAAGGCCCCCGCCAGGAGCAGGGTGAGGTCCTGGGCCACCTCCCCCCGCACCAGGCCCAGGGGAGCCAGGTAGGGCTTGAGGAGGAGGAGGAGGGAGACGAAGAGGAGGAACCAGCCGAAGGCCCGCTTGAGCCTGGCTTCCGGGAGGCTATGGGCGTACCTGGCCCCCTGGCGGGCGGTGAGGATGGCGGTGAGGGCCAAAAGGAGGCCCGCCTTGGGGTCCAAGGAGCCCTGGAGGCCGTAGGTGAGGGCCCCCATGAGGCCGGTGAAGAAGACGGCCACCAGGCTGGTGCCGTGGGCCCTGTGCTGGGAAAGCTTCATAAGCCCCACCATGAGGGGGATCATCACCGTCCCCCCGCCCAGGCCCACCAGCCCGCCGAAAAGCCCGCCCAGAAAGCCCACGAGAAGGCCCACGGGGCCTATACTACCGGGTTTGGCGGCTCAACGCCCTTCAGGACCGCGAGGAGGTTTTCCGCCGCCATCTTGGCCATGCGCTCCCGGGTGCGCCTCCCCGCGGAGCCGATGTGGGGGGTGATGACGGCGTTTTTGCGGGCGTAGAGGGGGTGCTCTGGGGGCAGGGGTTCGGGGTCGGTCACGTCCAGCCCAGCCCCGAAGAGGTGGCCGTCCAGGGCCTCCACCAGGGCCTCGGTGTCCACCAGGCGTCCCCGGGCGGTGTTGAGGAGGATGGCCCCCCGCTTCATGGCGAAGAGCCTCTCCCGGTTCAGGAGGCGGTGGGTTTCCGGGGTGAGGGGGGTGTGGAGGGAGACGATGTCCGCCCTCGCAAGGAGCTCCTCCAGGGAGAGGAAGGGGTAGGGAAGGGGTTTGGGGGCGCGGCTTGTGTAGACCACCCGCAGGCCGAAGGCCTGGGCCCGTTGGGCCACCGCCTGGCCGATCCTTCCCATGCCCACGAGGCCCAGGGTGAGGCCCTCGAGGTCCAGGCCCAGGAGGAGCTCGGGGTGCCAGGCCCGCCACTGCCCTCCCCGGGCGTGGTCCACCCCCTCCACCAGCCTTCGGGCCACGGCCAGGAGGAGGGCCAGGGTGAGGTCGGCGGTGGCCTCGGTGAGGACCCCGGGGGTGTGGGTGACCCGGATGCCCCGCCTCCTGGCCGCCTCCAGGTCCACGTGGTCCACCCCCACGCTGTAGCAGGCGATGACCTTTAGGCCTGGCCCCGCCCGCTCCATGACTTCCTCGTCTATGCGGTCCTCCACCGTGGGGATGAGGCCCGCCACCCCCTCCACCTTTTTTAAAAGCTCCTCCCGGGGGAGGAGGAGGCCCTGGTGGACCTCCACATCGAGGCCCTCCTCTCTAAGCCACTCCAAAGCGGGCCCCGGCAGGGTGCGGGTCACGAAGACCCTCACGGAAGCACCTCCAGCTCAGGGAAGGCGGTGTGATAGGGCAAGGGGTCAAAGGTAGCCAAGCGGAAGCCGTGGTGGAAAGCGTGGGCCCCAATGAGAAAGTCAGCCAGGATGCGCCGGGGTAGACCCCCTTCCCGCCTTTTGCGGGCGTAAAGGCCAAACCGTTCCCCGGCCAGGCGCCAGACCTCCAGAGGCATTTCCAGGTGGAGCCGCACGCCTAGGCTCTGCAAAAAGGCCTCTACCAGAGGAAGACCCTCCCCCGCTCTGAGCTCAGCGTAGACGGGCGGACAGGTGGAGAAAAAGGGGTCCTCTACTGATTCCAAGAAGGTTACTGCCCTTTCATGCAGGGCGTCCAGGGGGTCCAGAGCGGCCAGGATCAGGTTAGTGTCTAGGCTGATCATCCTTCCCGGAGGCGGCGCACATGGCCCAAGGCGTCGTGCCCTGTGGCCTCTCCCAGGGCTCGGGCTTCCTCGGGATAGGCCTCCAGGAGGTTCTTCACCAGCTCCCGCACCGCCAGGCGCACGGGCTTGAGGCGGATCTCCCCTTCCACCACCTCCACGCGAAGCCGCTCTCCCGGGCGCAGGCCCAGGGCCCGGAGCACCTCGGCGGGCAGGGTGATCTGGAAGTCGGGGCTTAGGGTGACTTCAGGCATACCCTTAGCTTAGCAAAGCCCCTTCATGCCCCCGCGAAGGAGAGCTCGGCCACGGCCACCGTGGGGCTCCCGTAGGCGGCGTCCAGGAGGAGCCAGTCCAGGTCGTCCCCCACGCCTTCCACCGCCTGGAGAAGTTCCAGGAGGTTCCCGCTCACGGCGAAGTTCTCCACCGCGTGCCGCACCTCCCCCTCCTCCACCCAAAGCCCCAGGGCCTGGAGGGAGAAGTCCAGGCTCACGGGGTTGGCCCCGGCGTGGAGGCCCATGAACTCGGTGATGACCACGCCCTCCGTGAGCCTCAGGTTCCCCACGGGGGCCAGGTAGAGGTTGCTGGGGGCCACCCCCAGGGTGCCCTTATAGCTTCTGCTGGCGTGGCCGGTGTTCTCCTGGCCCAGGGCCCTGGCGGTTTCCGAGTTGTGGAGGAAGGTCCTGAAGATGCCCTTCTCCACCACCACCGTGGGCCTGGCCGGGGTGCCCTCGGCGTCAAAGGGGCGGGAGAGGAGGCCCTTTTTTAGGGTGGGGTCGTCTATGAGGGTGACGAGCTCGCTCCCGATCCTCTCCCCAAGCCTGCCCATAAGGCGGCTTTTGCCCTCCATGGCGGCCTTGCCGGAGAGGGCCTGGGCGAAGACCATGAGGAGGGACGCCATGGCCTCGGGCTCCAGGTAGGCCCGGTAGCGCCCCGTCCGGAGGGGCCTGGCCCCGAGAAGCCTGGCCGTCTTCTCCAAAAACTCCAAAGCGGTGCGCCCGGGCTCCAGGGCGTGGAACTCCTTGCTGGGGCGGAAGTCCCATCCCTGCTTGAGGCTTTCCCCCTCCCCCATGACGAAGCTTCCCATGAGCCCGGCGAGGCCTGTGCGGTAGGCCCCTTGCGCCCCCTGGGTGCTCTCCAGGGCCACCCTCACCTCCCGCTCCATATACCCTCCCATGAGGACCGCCCTGGCCCTGGGGTCTTCCCGGAGGGCCTTTTCCAGGCTGAGGGCCGCCTGCCTTTTGGCCTCGAGGGGGGCGGAAAGCCCCTCCCCCAGGAGGTCGTGGCTCCCCAGGGGCCTCCCTAGGGGGATGGTCCCCTCCTTGGCGGAGAGGAGGGCGTTTTCCCAAGCCTCCTCCAGGGCCCAGTCCAGGGCCTTCTGGGAGAGCTCCTCCGTGTAGGCGTAGCCCACCCGGCCCTCCGCCACCACCCTTAGGCCCACCCCGCCCTGGCGGGCCTCCTTGAGCTCCTCCAGCCTGCCTCCTTGGGCCCTTAAGGAGAGCTCCCGGTTTTCCACGTAGAGGAGCTCGGCCTGGAGGCCCAGCTCCCGGGCCCGCCGCAACACGTAGGCCTTGGCTTCTTCCAGGGTCATGCCCGACCTCCCACCACGATCTCGGAAACCAGCACGTGGGGCTGGCCCACCTCCACGGGCACCGCCCCGGAGAGGCTTCCGCACATGCCGGGGGCGTTCTCCCAGTCGTGGGCCACGGCCACCACCCGCATGAGGGTCTCGGGGCCCTTGCCCACCAGCATGGCCCCCCGCACGGGCTCCTCTATGCGCCCCTTGCGGATGATGTACCCCTCCTGGACGGCGAAGTTGTACTCCCCGCTTCCCGGCTTCACCTGCCCGCCCCCCATCTCCTTGGCGTAGAGGCCAAACTCTATGCCCTCAAAAAGCTCCTCCGGCCTTTTGTCCCCGGGGGCCAGGAAGGTGTTGCGCATCCTCGAGGTGGGGGCGAAGGTGTAGTCCTGCCTGCGGCCCGAGCCCGTCATGGGGTAGCCCGTGAGGAGGTGGCCCAGGCGGTCCACCATGTAGGCCTTCAGGACCCCTCCCTCAATGAGGACCGTGCTCTCCGTGGGGCGCCCCTCGTCGTCCACTTCGGTGGAGCCAAAGGCGTGGGGGAGGGTGCCGTCGTCTATGTAGGTGACGGCGGGGCTGGCGATCCTCTCCCCCAGTTTGTCGGAAAGGACGCTGGCCTTCTTGGCCACGCTGGTGGTCTCCAGGAGGTGGCCCACGGCCTCGTGGAAGAGGACCCCGCCGAAGCCGGGCCCCACCACCACGGGGAAGGTGCCCGCGGGGGCGGGCTTGGCACGGAGGTTGGTCAGAGCCTGGCGGGCGGCCTTCTCCCCCACGGCCTTGGGGGGGTAGAGGTCAAAGAGCTCCAGGCCCACGCTCTTGCCGGGCCCGGCGTAGCCCGTCTGCACCTCGGTCCCCTCCTGGGCCACCGCCAGGACGAAGAGCCGGGTCCTGACCCGCCTCTCTTCCGCCAGGACCCCTTCCGTGTTGGCGATCTGGACCTCCTCCTCCCACTCCAGGAGGCTCGCCTCCACCTGGCGGATCTCGGGGGCGATCCGGGCCCCGGCCTCGGCCTCTAAAAGCCTTTCCAGGCGGTAGCGCTTGTCCTTTTCCCCGTAGGGAATCCGGGGAGCGTGGAGGCCCTGGGGAGCCCTTTTGCGGAAGTCCAGGCCCCCCCCGCCCCTTTCGTCCACCCGGCCCAGGGTTCCTTTGGCCTTGAGGAGGGTTTCCAAGGCCGTGAGAAGCCCCGCCTCCGTGAGGTCGTTGGTGTAGGCGTAGACCACCTCGGTGCCGAAGAAGAGCCTTATCCCGGCCCCGTAGTCCAGGCCGCTTAGGGCCTCCTCCAGCCGGCCCGAGCGCACCGTCATGCGCCTCCTTCGGGAGCGCTCGGCGTAGACCTCGGCGAAGTCGGCCCCGCCCGAAAGCGCCCGCCTCAGCACCGCTTCCAGGAGCTCAGGTTGCAACATGCCCCGAGTCTACCGGGGGCTGACCTGCTGGTCAACCGCCAGGCTTAGGACCGCCACCTCCAGGGCCAGCCAGGGGTCCTTGCCCTCCTTGGCCCGGCGTTCGGCCTCTATGAGGGTGGTGAGGGCCTGGCGGAGGTCCGCTTCCCTCAGCCTCCTCGCCTCCTCCAGGGCCCTCCTCGCGGCGTAGGGGTGGGCCTCCAGCCGGGCCAGGTCAGCTTCCGTGGGCCTCGGGGTCTCCTTTAGGAGGAAGAAGGCCTTGGCCAGGAGGCCGAACTGCCAGGCCAGGGCGCCTAGGAGCCTCAGGGGCTCCTCGCCCTCCTCCTTGAGGCGCTTGAGCCGGGCCAGGGCCTCCTTGGGGTCCTTCCCCAAGACGGCCCGCACCAGGTCAAAGCCCGTGATGGGGGGCCTCAGGGCCACCACCTTCGCCGCCTTCTCCAGGGTGAGGGGGGGCGGGAGGAGGGCGAGCTTCTCCAGCTCCCTTTCCAGGGCCTCCAGGTCGGCCTCGAGGCCGGCCAGGTACTGGGCCACGCCAGAGGGGAGCTTGAGGCCCAGGCGCCTGGCCCGGTTCTCCAGGTGCCGGATGAGGTCCTTCCCCTTGGGGGTGGGGAAGTCCCGCCGCTCCCTTCCCCGGTAGAAGGCGGCCCGGGCGGGGCTTGGCCTGGGGTCCAGCAGGAGGACGGGGACCCCTTCGGGGACCCCTTCCAAAAGGGGCTTCAGGGCCTTCCACTCCCCCTCGCTGACCTCCCTCAGGTCCAGCATGGCCCCCCCGCCCCCAAAAAGCCCCGGGGCCAGGGCCTCCGCCAACGCCTCGGGGGTGGGCTCTAGAAAGCGGGAAAGCCCATGAAGCCTCGCCTCCTGGAGGAGGGCCTCCCGCGCCAGAAAGGGGTCTCCGGTGAAGGCGATCACCATAGGGGTTTGGGGTCCCCGCCGGGGCGTTTAGAAGGCGCTCAGCCCCGTGATCTCCCGCCCCAGGACCAGGGTGTGGATGTCGTGGGTGCCCTCGTAGGTGTAGACGGTCTCCAGGTTGAGCATGTGGCGGATGGCGTGGTACTCCAGGGTGATGCCGCTTCCCCCCAGG
>Ga0197142_1002252_pt1 | contig 17011 bp, 18 predicted proteins | sample GBS60_MetaG_FD_148614 | JGI IMG/M metagenome (GOLD analysis project Ga0197142, IMG submission 148614) | Sediment microbial communities from Great Boiling Springs, Gerlach, Nevada, United States - GBS 60_MetaG | ecosystem: Environmental > Aquatic > Thermal springs > Hot (42-90C) > Sediment...
AAAGAAACAAATCGGTATAAGAAGAATGCTATAGACTCTGAATTAAAAATACTTTCAGCAAGATTTCAACTTCTTCAAAGTCTTCAGAGCGAGCTAAGCCGGGGGAAGGAAGCCAACGGAAGGAATTCCAACCTCTACTCAAAAGCTTGGCAAGTTCTGAAGGTAGCCTTCCTTTTCCTTATTCTTGGAAAGATCCCGCCAAGGGATCTTTCCCCTCTGAAGTCTCTGTTGGTTGAGGGGGTGTGGGATAGGGTAAGGAGTAAGGCTAGTTCCTCCAAGAGGCAGGGGGGACCTCTCACTGAGGGTTTTTTGGAACAGCCTCATGGAGAGATGGAGCTCCTATAGAGGCTGTATCGTAATTAGTTTTTGGAAGTTTTTTAGAATTTGTGTGTATTCAAGAAATACATGAAATTTCTTGCTTTGCCGTAGTTCTAAATAAAGCACTACCTGTACAGCGGTTTTTGTATAGAATCTCTTTGTCCTTGACTTTCTGAAAATATGCCAGAATCTTACAAATGAGCAGGTGAATGGTTTTTTCCAGGAAGGTAGGTTTTTGCCGGCTAGCTTGCTTAAATGAAGAGAATTTTTCGTATAACGTGATTAGGAGATGATCTATAAACATGAAAGCATCAAAGGGACAGGGAATAAAAATAACGCCAGCCTTAAAGAAAAAGATCATAGAGATAGTAGATGAACGGATTAGGGAAGCTCATGTGACAAGGGAGGATTTTTCTGAACTTAAGTCAATAGTTAAGGAGCTTGCAGAGGCTCAGAAGAGAACAGAACTGAAAGTTGAGGAGCTTGCCGAAGCTCAGAAGAGAACAGAACTTAGAGTTGAAGAGCTTGCCGAGGCTCAAAAAAGAACAGAGTTGAGACTAGAAGAACTCGCAGAAGCTCAGAAGAAGACTGAGGAGAGGCTAGAAGAACTTGCCGAGGCTCAGAAGAGAACAGAGCTTAGAGTTGAAGAGCTTGCCGAGGCTCAAAAAAGAACAGAGTTGAGACTAGAAGAACTCGCAGAAGCTCAGAAGAAGACTGAGGAGAGGCTAGAAGAACTTGCCGAAGCTCAGAAGAAGACGGAAGAAGAGGTTAGAAAGCTTGCTGAGGGTTTAAACAGGACTAGAGAAGAGCTAGGAGGACTGTCACGAAGTGTTAGTTATGGATTTGAGAACGAAGCTTATAGGATGTTACCAGGTATATTGGCGGCAAAATATGGGATTGAGGTAGAAGAGAAAATAATCAGGGCGGAGATAGGGGGAAAAGAGGTAAACTTTTTCGGAAAGGCTAGGAAAGAGGGTAGGGAAGTTTACATAGTAGGTGAAGTTAAGATTAGGCTTGACGACACAAAGAAGAGAGATGACGCTTTTGAAGAATTAGAAGAGAAAGTTGAGTCTGTAAGGAATGAGTATGGAGATGTAGAAGTGGTGAGGTTGCTGGTTACTCATTTTGCGACAAAGGGTGTTTTAAAGAAGGCAGAAGAAAAAGGGATAATAGTAGTTCAGAGCTATGAATGGTAGATCTGGGGCTAAGGTGAGAAATATTTACTGCACTTTTTAGTATTGGTTGTTGATATAGGCTGATAATTGCAAGAAAGCTCTTTCGATTCTAGTCGAAAATCGTTTTCTGCCTATGATTTTGCCACAACCAAACATCAGTTGTTGAATGATAAGGCCTTCATTATAAATGGAGGTAGTTACCCAGGGGGGAACGAACTTTGAGTATGAAAGCATCAAAGGGACAGGGAATAAAAATAACGCCAGCCTTGAGGAAAAAGATCATAGAGATAGTAGATGAGCGGATCAGGGAAGCTCATGTGACAAGGGAGGATTTTTCTGAGCTTAAGGCAATAGTTAAAGAACTTGCCGAGGCTCAGAAGAGAACAGAGCTTAGAGTTGAAGAGCTTGCCGAGGCTCAAAAAAGAACAGAGTTGAGACTAGAAGAACTCGCAGAAGCTCAGAAGAAGACGGAAGAAGAGGTTAGAAAACTTGCCGAGGCTCAGAAGAAGACGGAAGAAGAGGTTAGAAAGCTTGCGGAAGGGTTAAACAGGACTAGAGAAGAGCTAGGGGGACTGTCACGAAGTATTAGTTATGCTTTTGAGAACGAAGCATATAGGATGTTACCGGGGATATTGGCGGCGAGGTATGGGATTGAGGTAGAGGAGAGGATAGTCAGGGCAGAAGTGGGAGGGAAGGAGATAAACTTTTTCGGGAAAGCAAGAAGGAATGGTAGGGAAGTTTACATAGTAGGTGAAGTTAAGATGAGGCTTGATGACACAAAGAAGAGAGAGGATGCCTTTGAAGAATTAGAAGAGAAAGTGGAGGCTGTAAGGAGTGAGTATGGAGATGTTGAAGTGGTGAGGTTGCTTGTTACTCATTTTGCAACGAAAAGTATGTTGAAGAAAGCGGAGGAAAGAGGGGTAATAATTGTTCAGAGCTACGAGTGGTAATTTGAGAGGTAAGCCTTATCATGATCAGCAAGTGTCCCTGATAAGCCTTGTGTAATTACTTAGTTTAGAAGTTGCTTAAGTTCGTCGATCTGTAACAAGTTTTTTTAGACACAAGCTTAAAGGTGTGCTGCTTTGTCCAGCTTTAAAATAAAGCTTTACCCGTAGCTTACAATAGGACCGCTGCTTTATTAAGAATGATCTCTTAGTAGATCATATACCTGGTGTACCACTTAAGCCCGAGTTTCCCATCTTTTAGGTGAATTTTAACTTTGCTCTTTCCGGGAATGACTTTATCATATTCAGCGCTTCTTACGGAAATGCTGTTTTTGGAGATAAAACATAAAATTGGGTAACCATAGCATATCTTATCTTTATCGCTATCCAGCATTATGTAATATGTTGGCGAACTTTTGAAAGCGCTCGAGCGGGTGTATTTGCCTGTTATGGTGAAGTCGTATTCTCGTTCGGGCGACTTGTCGAAATAGCCGTTTACAGCTGTGATAAAGGGTATGGAAGTCAGAAGCCAGATCGCACCGATAACGACAACATGTGCCGTGTAAATGCGAGATAACCCAAGTTTTTTGAGAAATTTTACAGCCCAGAAAGCATATAAGAGCACAACTGGAGACGCATAGATTATAGCTGGAAGAGGCGAACCTAGAGTTCTAAAGTCATTCCTTGCAAGATAGCGTAAATAAATTCCAAAAACGACTTGCACGGTCATAGCCACAATAGGGATGGCATAAATCAGGTAGAATCCTTTCCTGCTATATGTTTCTGGCAGTGCCTCGCTGTAGGATGTTATGGTGTCACGCAGTTTAAAGAGCATATCGCAAATTTTTCTAACTACGTCATAATTGCCTTCTTTAATTATATCTCGAACGTCAATCCTTAGTCTGATATAGGGTTTTCTTATTTCCAGCGATATGAAATAGCTTTCGAAGAGATCTTTCAATATTTTCCTGACTTCTGGTAAATTGATTAGATCTTCGTTGTTTGACTCCAGTGTAATATCGTCCGAATAATCATCTTTAACCGCGCTTGCCGTCAGATTCCCCTGAAACGGTATCTTAAGCGTAATCTGCTTGGCGTGTTGATAAAAGACGATCTTTATCGTTTCATCCCTGTATTTTTGACTAACTTCCTGAGACAAAAAAATCAGTTTTCTCTTTCCACCCAATGCTTCCAGGAATTTATTGGAGTCCATGGATGGTCTCCTGTCATATTTGTCGAGGAGCTAATACATACATTAAAGATGAACATTTGATAGTAATTTTTATCTTAAAAGTTATTGTTCAACTTTTACGAAAATTTTCTTCAAGTCTTCTCCAAATTTTTGTGGTTCGTTTATTATGACTTGCCTGTAATATTCAAAATCTTTATATCTATTTTCAAAGTTTTCAAGGCAATCTTTTATTTTTTTTACTATCTTGGGTATACTTTCTTTTTTATCTTCAAACTTGTATTGCTCGGGAATAGGAACATCTTCAAAAAATCCAGATGAACCTCTTGTACCAGTAATTATGCAACAGCCTAAGATAGCAGCTTCTCTTGGAAGACGATCTTTGCCAGGATGGTTACCGAAATCTATGTAAACCTTAGTTCTCTGAAGTGTTTGAATTATCTCTTTTCTGCTCATGTTTATTAAAGGCACAAATTTTATGTCTTTTGCCGAAGAAATTATTTTTCTGGTAAAACGAAATCCTTTTTTTGGATTATATGCTACTATATTTTCCTTTCTAGATAAGTCTGTTCGTTCTTCAAAAAAAGATTTATTCAAATAGCTCGAGAGATAATAATTTGGTCTTAAATCTTTAAAATGATGTAACGCATAATTTGATTGAAACAAGAAAAATTCAACTGAGTTCAGCAAAGGATCTTTCTTATATCCGTATTTTAACATTGTTTGTTTTATCATTTCTTGCGAAGTTATGTCAAGTATATCGAGGTTAACGCGTGGATTCTTAATAATGAAAGCAAGATGGTCCTTTCTCGTTACTTTTGAAAGATAGTAATTATCTACGCTTAAAAACCAGACAGCTTTTCTTATGTGTTTATATTTGTGCAACAAGAATAGACTTTTTTGAACTTCTGGTACTATTAAAACATTCTTTGGATTGTCTTTTTCTTCTGGTATTTTTAGCTCATAAGGGAGATTGTAAAATTCAAATTCTGGGTGTATTGGGTTTTTGAAATTACGACTATCAAAGTCGAAGTAATACATAAAAGCCTCTATATTTAAATCATTTCTAAGATGATACCCTAATTGGTGTAGCGATTCTGGTCCTCCTGTAGCAGCATTGGCAGGACAAGCAATATATGTTATCGAATCTGGATATATTTTTATCATTTCTCTCGCGTCTCCTTAATTTTGAATCAAATATCACCAGACCTAATTATAAACGTAATTAGTATCTTCTTTCCTTATAGTCATATATTGTAACTTGAGTGTAAGATTCTTACAAAAGAAAAGATTTTTCTAACCACCATTAAGCTTTTCTATTGCTGTTTTGTAAATCTTGATAGTCTCTCCGACATATTTGTCTATATCGAATGACCAGTTGGTTCTTTCCATGAATTTAGGAATTTCTTGTGGATTTTCGATAAAGAACTTCATATACTTTGCAAGCTCTTCAGCATTCCCTGGTTCAAATAAGAAGCCGTTTACTCCATGCTCCACAGCTTCAGGTATTCCCCCAATACGGCTGGCTATGATAGGCGTCTTCGAGAGTTTAAACTCACTGACGACAATTCCTGCAATTTCTTCCCATATAGAGGGAATTATTCCAACATCTATATAAGAAAGTACCTTATTAATCTCATTTGGACTATACCTTCCTTTAAATTCAATGTTGCTACCTTTGGCTTTTTCCTTTAGCTGTGATGTATAGAATTCATCACCTCCACCGAATATGAACACTTGGAAACGGTCTTTATATTTCTCCAGCATTCTTGTAGCATCAATAATGACATGGACGCCTTTCGTTCTTAATATGCTTCCGATATAGCCAAATGTTATTTTATTGGGAGATATATGTAAATATGGATTCTTAGGTTTTATTCGCGAAAAGTTTATATTGATTGGAGGCATTAATATCGCGTTTTCGTTTGTTACCTTATATCTAGCGTAAATTTCTTTGACTTTTCCACTTGGGAATATAATAGCTTGCACCTTATTTAATTCGTTAACGAAGAATTGTCGCCGTTTTAAAAACAGTGAAGCTGGCAATTGCTTAGGTTTAATAGTGTTGAATAAAGGATAATACCATTTATTCAATATAGCGTAGAATTTGATGGCAAGAGGATCTAAGAGCCTCCCAATAGCTGTATTTCTAAAATAGCCTCCATACATTCCATATATTTTTCCAAATCTGGAATTGTTTGTAATAACCACACATGAAACGCATTTTTCTCCGTTTGCAAAATCCTCACATAACCCTTGATTAGTGTCCATCATATCTCTTTGAGGACAGAGGTACCAGTAGTTATGAATGTCTAAGACAACAGGTATATTTTTTAAACGAGCAGTAGTAAGCAAAGAACCAGCTAGAGATTCAAGTTCGTGGAAGTGTATAATGTTGGGTTTTTCTAGTTCTAGCACTTTATTAAACAGCTTTTCAATTGGTTCACACTGAATATGCATGGGTGTAGATTCGTAAGATCCAACAATGTTTGGCGAATTGACCAGTTCATATACCTTTGTGAAACGCTTTTTCCATTGTTTCAAATATACTGATCTGGCAAAAAGATTATACCTACCTCCGCAGAAATAGACGTTTTCGCACCCATGTCTGTGGAGGTATTCCATAAGTGTTTCTACATGAATAATTGAACCGCCAGCTTTTCTATACTCCAAAGTCCACCAACCAGTATGAAGAACTTTTAACATATTGTTATTCCCTGAGCTAGCTTCGTGGCATTATTTCATCGTTTCTTCCTAATTTACCCGTGATTCCATGCCATATTCCCTTTATATAAAAATGCAAGGTATTTAGTTTTGCACCTCTCGCCTTCCATACAAGAAAAAAATAGATAATTCTCCCGACAACGTCTATCCATTGGTTACGCCTTGAAAGTAGATGTACATGGTTCCTGAGATCGTAGTACTGTCTCCAATCAGGGGCGTCTAGAAGAACTATGTTGTTCTTCCATAAGAAATTAGTGGTGATTTTCTTAGACGTGGGATGATATACAATGCTTTCCCTAATATATATAACTTTATATCCGTTTTCCCAAATGCGATGAACATATTCTACATCATCAGCCCATGCAAAATAATCTACTCTAGGCAAGCCGATGTTAGATACAATATTTTTAGGAATGAGCATTCCTGTGAACTGAGCAAAAAATGGAGCTTCTAATACGTAGTAATTGGGAATCTCGTCAAAAAACTGAAATGTTTTAACTTTATTGTTGATTCTAATTACTAGTGGATAAGATAATTCTTTTTTATTTCTATCTGTTGGTATGGCAACGACACATGTTTCTTGATTTACTTTCCGTAGAAGTTCTAACAAAGCATTTTCTGTGGGTTCTGCGTCGTTATCCATCAGCCAAAAATAATCTGCGCCCATTTCCATGCCTTTTTGAAGTCCTACAGCAAATCCTCCTGCACTTCCCAGATTTTCTTCTAATCGAATATAAACGACTTTTTCTTGTTCTACCTCTTTTGGAAATAAAGATGCAATATGTTCTTTTGTTCCATCAGTAGAAGCGTTGTCGACTATGATTATGATTTCAGGAACTACTATACCACTTAGCATAGCCTTGAGGCAATTAGTGAGAAGGTCTTTCCTATTATATGTGGGAACTATAGCACAGACTCTGGTGTTGTCCATATCCAACCCCTATTGACTTACCTTTTTGGTGGTTAAATTCTTCATTGATATACAGTCCTAGTTTAAATTTGTAGCATTATTTCATCATTCCTTCCCAGCTTTCCTACAAGACCATGCCACAATCCTTTTATATAGAAGTGTAATGTACCAGGTTTAGCTCCTCTTGTTCTCCAAACTAAAAAGTAATAAATGATTGATCTGATTAGTTCTCTCCATTCTCTATGTCTTGAATATAGGTAAACATGATTTCTTATGGCATAATACTGTTTCCAGTCGATGGAATCTATTATAACAATGTTCTTTCTCCACAGAAAATTAACAGAAACTTTCCTATGTACGGGATGGAATACAATGCTTTCTCGAACATATCTAACTCTATATCCATTTTTTCGTATGCGATAAACATATTCTACATCATCACCCCAAATGAAATAATCTGCTCTGGGAAAACCAATATTAGAAACGATATTTGCAGGTATAAGCATGCCCACAAATGGGACAAATAATGTTTCTAATACACACTGTTCTGGAACCTCGGAAAGAAAGTGAAAGATTTTTACTTTATTATCGATCTTTATCCACAGCCCAAATGAGAGTTCTTGTTTAGCTCTATCTGTTGCAATGGAGGCAAGACATGTTTTGTAATCTGCTTTTTTCAAAAGTTCTAGCAAAGCATTTTTTGTTGGTTCTGTATCATCATCCATCAGCCAGAAGTAGTCCATATCCATTTTCATGCCTTTTTCAAGTCCTGCAGCAAGCCCACCAGCACATCCCATATTTTCCTCAAGAGAAATATAAATAATCTTCCCCTATTCTATTTCTTTCGAAAACAAAGATTCAACATGTTCTTTTGTGCCATCAGTAGAAGCATTATCAACTACAATTATGCTCTCGGGAACCACTGAGCCACTTAATATAGCCTTCAGGCAATTGGTCAGCAGGTCTTTTCTATTATATGTAGGAACAATGGCGCAGACTCTACTACCTTGCATGGTAAACTCCCATGATATGATCTCTTTTTGTTTGCTCTTTATTTACCTGCCCGTTTTCTATATAAACAATCCGGTGTGCTATTTGCTCAAGTAAAGATTTATCATGGGAAACCATAATGATCGTCTTTCCCTGGTTTAAAAGCCCGTGTATTGTATCAACGCACTTTTTACGAAATCTTTCGTCTCCTACAGAAAGAATTTCGTCTATAAGCAAAACATCAGCTCCGCTGTGGACGGCTATAGCCATACCAAGCTTTAGATGCATACCGGAAGAGTATTTCTTTACGGGAGTATCGATAAACCGCCCCAGCTCAGAAAAGGCGATAATGTCATCAAGCTTTTCTTTGATTTCTTTAATGCTCATACCTATGATTGTGCCGTTTACGAAAATATTTTCCCGACCCGTAAGATCGGGATGAAATCCCGCTCCGACCTCAATCAGTGGAGCCACTCTACCGAATACTTCAACAGATCCCCTTGTCGGGTAGGTGACTGAAGCAATCAGTTTCAATATGGTGGATTTGCCGGCTCCATTTGGTCCGTAGATGCCTACACACTCCCCCTTTAGGACCTCCAAAGTAATGCCCTGCAAAGCCCAGAATTCGTCTTTTTCGAGAGGTTGCCCGTTTCCACGAATAAGACGCATTATGTCTTCCCGTAAAGAACGATGAAATATTTCTCTAAGCGAGTACTTTTTCCATACATCTCGAAGAGCTACAGCAAGCGATCCACTATATGACATCGGCAAAGGACCTTTCTATGTGCATAAAAAATCGGTAAACTATCACAGCCCAACTCATAACGACGAGGCTTACCGCCAAAAACTGCCACCAGACCACGTCCCGCCCCTCTAGAAGACATCGCCTCATGTTTTCTATTATGAAGGTGAGAGGGTTGAGAAACAGAAGCAACTTGAGCTTTAGGTTTACTTTATCCACGGAGTACATAACCGGCGATGCGAAAAACCAGAGCTGGATGAGAAATCCAGTGGCGGCTCTCACGTCACGATAATAGACGTTGAGCCCGGCGAGGAAGACTGCAACCGAGGCGGTAAATATGACAAGAATAATGAAAAGGGGCAGAAACCATAGAGCAGTCCATGTTATGTGGATGCGGTAAAAAATCATAAGTCCTATAAGGCATGTAGATGCTATGAGAAAGTCTACAAGTGCCACTGTAACATAAGATAAAGGGAGAATTTCCCTAGGAAAATAAATCTTTGTAATGAGCCCGTAATGGTTTGTAAGGCTTGGAATGGCATAGTTAAGGGAAGATGCAAAGAACGTCCATGGAAGAGCTCCGGCGTAGAAGAAGACAGGGTAGGGAATGTCGGAAATTTTTATGTCGAGAATCCACGAAAATACGAAGGTAAAAAGAATCATCATACTCAAAGGCTGAAAAATCGCCCAGACAATCCCAATGGCGGACTGCCTGTATCGAACAACAAACTCCCGCCATGCAAAAACTAGCAGTAGATCTCGGTATTGCCAGATTCTTTTCGTAACCATTTGGCGAACCCGTTAACGTTTTATGTTTTGCTACCAACTGGCCATCTATGTCTGTTCTTTAAGAAAAAATCTTCAACACTACCATAAGAGCCGCAAGAGTGCTGAATCCCACAGCCATGAAGGGGGTAAGCATTGTAAACCGGGAATTTATGTCTTCAAAGCGTTTGTTTATGTCCTCGAACCGCTTATTTACGTCCTCAAAACGTTTGTTCATTATTTCTATGATCATCTTTTGTCCTTCTTCGAGCCTGGCTAGACGTCCGAGGACATCAATGTATTTAGTTCTGTCTATACCGAGCTCTTCTTGAAGGATCTCCAGCACTATTTTTCTTATCTCTTCTCTGGATATTTCTGTCATTCCCATTTTTAATAAACCTCATTGTGAGCAGAAGCTTTTTTCATAAACCGTATTTAAGAAAATCGTGTCTAGTATATTCACCTCTCAGTTTAAGAAAAAATCTTCAACACTACCATCAAAGCCGCAAGGGTGCTGAATCCAACAGCCATGAAGGTGGTAAGCATTGTGAATCGGGAATTTATATCTTCGAATCGTTTGTTCATTATTTCTATGATCATCTTTTGTCCTTCTTCAAGTCTGGCAAGACGTTCAAGGACATCAATATATTTAGTTCTGTCTATACCAAACTCTTCCTGAAGGACCTCCAGCACAATTTTTCTTATCTCTTCTCTGGATATTTCCGTCATGCCCATTTTCTGTGAACCTCGTTCTGCCAACAGATGCACCTTTTTATCATATCAATTCCCAGGTCAAGAGAAGATCTTAAGAACCACCATCAAAGCCGCAAGAGTGTCGCACCCAGCAGCCGAGAAAGTAGAAAACATCGTGAACTGGGAGTTTATGTTCTCAAAGTGCTTGCTTAAACCTTCGAACCTCTTACTTATGCCATTTTCTATTTTTTGTAGAGCAAGAAAATTTCTCATTTCACCTTCGGTGGGGGCCTCAGTCTCCACCTTCCCATCTGTGACGGGGAAGGGGCCCTCACCCCTGCCGCTCTCCATGAAAGAGAGTGGTAGGAGGAATACTGTTAACGGCATCCCAAGACACATAGTATGATAAAGTAGTATTTGCTTGTTTGTGGTTTCGGAACTCTTACTTATATCATCCAATCGCTTGTTCATTATTTCTGCGGTCATCTTTTGTCCTTCTTCGAGCCCGGCTTTATCCAACGTGGCACGTTTCGACAAGCTCAACATGAGGTATGACGATGACCCTGGGGTTGCCGAGCGTTTCGACAAGTTCAACGTGCGGTAGAGCGATGTCCTGAGTTTGCCGAAGGCCCCTTGTCAGACTCTTCATGAAGGATTTCTTCTTTACCGATCTCTGGCATTTCCGTTATCTAGTCTTTTCCGCTTCGATTATCGATTTTACTGCATCCTTCCGTGTTCGTTTATCAATGATATATTATCCATCCCATCAAGGCTAGTAAAATGAAAGCGGCGAATTGAATCTGATGGTCTTTCAAGAAGAGCTGAATCGGTTCCGAACCTTCTTTATTGGCTATGATAAGGAGATAGCGAAGTATGCCGTAAGAAGCAGGAATTACTGCATAGACAAGTCCCTGTCCTTTCTCGACCGTGTAAAGAGCAAAAGTTACAAGGGCTGCACCTGCTGCGGTGGAAGTCGCGGCGAGTAGATAGCTGTAGGAGTAGCTTTCAAGAGCGGGTCGGTGGGAAGAGTTTCCTTCGATACTTAGTTCGCCGAGTCTTTTTGCAAGGGCTATAAATAGCGCCACAAAAAAGCCTGTCATGAAAAGCCAGCGGGATACTTCAATTTCGGCTATGATTGCGCCCGCAAGGATTCTTAAAAGGTATCCTATGGCTACACAAATTGCGTCCAGCGGCGCTATGTGCTTGAGTTTTAACGAATAGGCTTCGCTCATGCAGGCGTAAACAAAAAGTAATATGCCTAGCTGCTTGCTGTAGAAAAAACCCAATCCGATGCCTGTTGCCAGAAGTAATGCCGACATAAAAAGGGCTGTCGAAACAGAAACGGCTCCAGATGCAATAGGACGGTTTGCTTTTTGGGGATGATATTTGTCGCGCCTTCTGTCATGAAAGTCGTTTAGAATGTATATTCCGCTGGCTACGAAAGAAAAAAGCAAAAAGCCTTTGACTCCGTATAGGAAGACTTGCCATACGAAAATTTTCTTTCCAAAAAATATAGGTGCGAAGACCAAAAGGTTTTTTATCCAATGTATCGGTCTTAGAAGTTTTATGTAAGGCAGAAACCGTTGGAGCATAGTGTTCTTCCAATGTTGGTCGAAGAAATGTTTAAGAAATTTTCAACCTCAGAGAGCACATAAGACAAGTATGATAACATAAGCTTTAATTACATGTTCTGCTTCAATTGCTCCATAAGCGATTTCCTGGGTAGAAAACTCAAGAGTGGCACAGGATAGCGGTAAATTTCTCCTCGACTTGATATGACTCCAGCCTTTGCAACCATAAAGATTGCGGCGAAGACAATAATCCACGCCGAAATAAGCGACAGAATGTTATCGAATGTCAGCACAATAGCCAGAACTGCGGCTGTAACGTTGATTTGGAAATTCAGTGATTCTCTGCCAGCAAAGTCAACAAAAGGATCCACCTTTCTTTTGACCAGCCACACTCCCAAAGGTCCTACGATTTGTCCAACTGGTATCCATATGCCCATAACAGGCACCCACCATACAATTCCCATTAGAGCAGCGAAATGACAAAGAGATGCCCACGTACATTTGTCGTCCCTGAAGTCTCTATTTTCGGGGTTATCCATCATATCAATCCAATGGTTCTAGTTGAACAGGGTTTTCTTCCGGCGTTGGCATAACTTCTTCTCCAGGAACTGCCTGAATGATTTCAAATACATCCCACATGTCCTTTCCGGATTCTTTTCCCCTTACTACATAAACCGTTTGTATGGTCTGATGATCATAGGCTCTTATTGTTTGTTTATCTTTGAGCGATATGAAGGAGTGATTTTCCAGCAAGGGTATTAGATCTCTTCCTCTGAATGATTTTGCCTGTTCAACAGCCCATTTGTAAAGCATTATGTTTGTGTAGGCTGTGCCGCCGCCTGATCCGGGCATCTCGTTCCATCGTTTTTTGTAAGCTTCGACGAACTGCTTGCCCTTTTCATAGTTGTATATGTAAGGCACTTCCCAGTACCACGGAACTGCTCCTATGACTCCGGCTGTGTAAGGAGGCTGTCTTCCTATTGCCATGTGAATTTCCAGGTTTGGCACAACGATTTGTTTGAATTTCTTTGTGGCACCGAGTTCTATAGCTTCCTGCATTGCATAGACCATATCCCGACCGAAGAGCACAAGCACCAGGATATCTCTGTTAGATTCCATAGCTTTCTGGATTGCTTCTCGATAGACTTCATGTTGAGATCCAAGGGGCGTAAGGATGTCGGGGGCGTCTTGGGAGTTGGTGAATTTCTTCATTGAATCTCTTGTTGTCCATCCCCAGGTGTAATCTGCTGTGATGTAAAAGTATTTTGCCTTTGGGAACCGCTGGTTAAGGTATTTACCTAGAGCCTTTGCCGCCATCCAGGCGTTGTAGGTTTCTCGGAATGTATATCTGTGTGCGTCTTTGCCTGTGAGATCGTTAGAATAGGTGAGAGTTGCCAGAAAAAGCTTCTTGCGGGACTGACAGAGTTTGCTGACCGCTATGGCCACATCACTAGATGAACCTCCCGTTATCATGTCTGCGCCTTCATCGATAAACTTCTTTACGTTTTCTACGGAAACTTCGGGATCGGATTTGCTATCGGCGTAGAGATAACGAATACGCCTTCCGAGAATGCCTCCTGAAGCATTTACTTCTTCCTGGGCGAGTTTATAAGCCTGAAGCTGATCTTTACCTTGAAGAGCGTAGGGCCCCGTTAGCGGAATGTTTAGCCCGATAATAACTTCTTGTTCGGTAGCGGCATAAAGGGGAGCAAAGTAAGATAAAAAGAATGCAAACAAAACAAACAAACATACATTTTTTTTGTTAGCTTTCATATTCCTCTCTCTCCCGTCTATTTCTGGGTTATTGTGCCTGTTTGCTCTTGAGTTATATTTAAACATAGTACAATAAAATTTCAATGACAACGAAATTTTATTGTACTATAGTAAATTGGGGGCTGTTAGTGCTAGGTTTTCGAACACCCTCGTGGAAAACTTATAATACGTTATACGGGGAGGTTGTCATGACAGAAGAACTTCGCAAGATGTATCGAACTATCGTTTCTGATCATTTTCCGGAAACTCTTGTTATACACTTTGGCGATCAGAAGCTTGTTTACAAAAAGCGATTCTGGAAAATTCCCCAGGATGATGGAACGATTGTAGAACAGGGTCTTCGATATGGTGAAAACCCGGGGCAAGAAGCCGCCCTTTACGAACTAATTGGAGGTAATTTGCTGCTTGGAGAATGTCAGTATATTGAACCGGGGAAAGGACTTGTAAGCGCTATTACAGAAGACGATCTCCTTCAGACGGGAAAGCATCCGGGAAAAATCAATCTAACCGATGTTGATAACGGTTTAAACATTCTAAAATTTCTTATGGACAAACCCACTGCTGTAATTCTCAAGCATAACAATCCCTGTGGAGCCGCTTCTGACGATAATATTGCCAAAGCCTTTTGGCGGGCCTATCGAGCCGATAGAATTGCCGCTTTTGGTGGGTGCCTTGTGGTAAATCGACCTATAGATAAGGAAGCAGCAGAACTTATACAGCCCTTGTACCTTGAAGTAATAGCCGCTCCGGATTACGAAGAAGGCGCTTTGGATATACTTAAGAAACGCCGAGACCTTCGTCTCATACGAATACCCAGGATCGATAGGTTAGCGGAGTATTGCGATTTGCGTTATGTTGATTTCAAGTCCCTTATTGATGGAGGATTGATAGTTCAACAGTCCCCCCTTTGTAAAATCCGCTCATCGGCAGATTTAAAACCTGCCGAAACAACACATAACGGAACGCTTTATCGTATTCAGCGTGCTCCAACTGAGCAAGAGTTGAAGGATATGTTGTTCGGATGGTTTGTCGAACAGGGAGTTACATCAAATTCTGTGCTTTACGTTAAGGATGAATGCACGGTCAGCATAGGCACTGGTGAACAGGACCGAGTAGGAGTGGCGGAGATTGCCGTTTACAAGGCTTATCAAAAGTTTGCCGATCTTCTTTGTTTTGATAGGTATGGAATGTCTTACAAGGAGTTAGAACTTGCTGTAGAAAGGGGTGAAAAGCCCCGGGACATCAAAGAGGAAATCGATGAAGAAACCAGGAGACAGAAGGGAGGACTTATAGGATCGGCAATGGTTTCCGATGGCTTTTTCCCGTTCAGGGATGGTGTTGATGTGGGCATAAGACAAGGCATCCGCGCCGTTATTCAGCCTGGGGGATCTGTGCGGGATTGGGAAGTTATCGAAGCCTGTAATGAAGCGGGAGTTACTATGGTTTTTACAGGTCAAAGAGCTTTCAAACATTAGAATTTGAGCGTATCAGTGGATGGAGGCTGGCTTTTTCCCAGAAGATATTGAAAGGATATATTTTTTAAACATGTTGCGGTCATCCTGATCAAAAAGAGATAGTCTGGGAATTGCACCGTCGACTTTTACGTATGCAAGCTTTTTCTCGAGCAGTGTAAGCATTGTGTTGATGCGCTGACTAAGGTGGCTTATTCCTGGCTTAGGAGGTGATGGCTCTTTTGATATTTCAGTAACAGGCTGAATATGAACAAACTTAGGTGTTGGTGTTTCCCGTGGTTCGGAAATAACGATGGTGATTTTTTCTGCCCGTGATGCATCGAGAAGGCGGGAGATATTAGTCATGCGATCTGCTTCTTCTCTGTCTCCTTCATTTTTATAAACTTCGGCAAGAGCCTTAAAAAGGACTGCGAAATCTCTAAAACGATTTTTTGCTGATTTGAGATGTAAGATACCTTCTTCATGTTGTCCTGTGGCTAAAAGAGCCAGTCCTAGATACACTTCACCTTTTATATTTCCTGGATTAGCAATAAGACCTTTACGACAAATGTCTATGACATCCTCGAATCGCCCGTCTTCATAAAGCAATTCTGCAAGTTCCGCGAATACCGGTGATCTACTATCCTCCTTTAGAATTTCTTCATACCATTCAACTCGATCAATAACTCCATCCATGTCCTGCCCCCAATCTAATGAAATAGTTCAAGCTGACAGTAGTTAAGTTTTTTATCACGGCTATATTCACCAGGTCTTATTAGAAAGTCAACCCTGTGCGGTATTTTGCGGGATGGGATAAGGATTGGTGATGGAGATGTTTTAAAGAAAGAGAGGATGACCCGAAGATCATCCCCTGTTTTTCTCTAAACCTAGAAATTACTTAGGATTGGGATTTGAGTTCGGGGAAGTCTTGATAGAAGTATTCATGCGGACGTTTTTCTCCTGCCTGTTTCGATTTTGCTTCGATTTCTCTGAGTTCTACTCGGCGGATCTTTCCACTGATTGTCTTGGGCAGTTCTGGCACAAATTCTATAATTCTCGGGATCTTGAATTTAGCAAGAACTTTGATGCAATGTTTGAAGAGATCAAGGGCGAGTTCTCTAGAAGGCTCGTAACCGGGCTTGAGAATAACGAAGGCTTTTACCAGTTGCCATCTTTGAGGATCCGGGCTACCTACCACGGCTGCTTCAGCTACGGCTGGATGTTCCACAAGAGCACTTTCTACTTCGAATGGTCCGATACGATAGTCCGAGGACTTAATAACGTCGTCGGCTCTTCCAACGAACCACCAGTAACCTTTTTCGTCAAAGTATGCACGGTCTCCGGTGTAGTAGTAGTTTCCTCGGAAGACTTCTGCCATCTTTTCTGGTGCTCCAAGGTACTCTCTGAAAAGACCTATAGGTCGCCAGTTGCTTAGACGGACGGTAATATGACCTACTTCGTCAGGCTTGGTAATTTCGTTGCCGTCGTCGTCTAGAAGAACAACGTCATAGAGGAAGGTGGGACGTCCGAAGGATCCAGGGATGACCTTGCCTTTATACCATGGTGGGTTCCCTATCATTGCGGTAGTTTCGGTTTGACCATAGAAGTCCCTGATCTCAGTTCCGGTATGTTTCTTCCAAGTCTGGATAATTTCAGGATTGAGAGGCTCTCCGGCACTGACCGATTCTCTCAGAGCAGAAAAGTCGAATTTGGAAAGATCCACAAGTATGAAGGCTCTCCACGCTGTCGGAGGTGCGCAGAAGACA